>WBZP01003091.1_pt1 | contig 18449 bp, 14 predicted proteins | sample 5204301 | NCBI WGS metagenome assembly WBZP01 (sample SAMN12412401, study PRJNA552823) | activated sludge metagenome | isolation source: activated sludge from nitrification reactor of wastewater treatment plant... | place: USA: Pennsylvania | collected 2017 | reverse complement strand
CTTTGTTCGCCGATAAGTCGAAGCCAATAGTACGGCTTCTTTTCCCAAACTCGACAGCCAACGGCAAGCCGACATAGCCCAACCCAACCACAGCAACGATAGTCATGAATTCCTCGAAGTGTATATAAATTGATTTAGCATCAGGTAAATATGTTTACAAACCTTGCAACATCTTCGTAACTTCAGCTTGTGCTGGAAAGCCTTCACCAAGCTTGGACAAGGTTTCCAACTCCTTTTTCGCCTCGTCTTTCTTCCCGGCTTTGACCAGTGCTTTTGCCAGGTTGAGACGAATCGAGGAGTTTTGTGGGGCAAGATTGATCGCCTTCTGCAACAACTCAAGACCGCGCGCCGTATCGCCCTTTGCAACCAGCAACCAACCCAGGGTATCCATGATGGCCGGTTGTTCTGGGGCAAGTTTGTATGCTTTTTCAGCATATTCAATGGCCGCCGGATCCTTTATTTGAGCCGCTGCCCAAGCCAAATTGTTCAGCATCGCAGGATTGTTCGGCTGGGCTTCCAATAAAAGCCGATACTGTTTGCTAGATGAAGCATAGTCCTTACGAGCATTCGCGGTCTCGGCAAGATAAAGACGGAAGCGCAAATCCTTGGCATGATCCTTCAGCCAGCTATCGGCAAATTTATCTGCTTCGCCAGTACCTCCGCCTGCCTCCAATACAGCATGCAACTTGACAGCCAATACCGTTTCTCCGTTTTTCTTTAATCCATTTCGGTAAGCGGTCGCCGCTTCGTTCCATGATTTTTTCAAGGCATAGACATCGCCTTCGAGAACATAGCCTACGGCCTCCTTGGGGCGTTGTTTCTGAATCTGCCTGGTCATCGCCAGGGCCTCCGAGGTGCGCCCGGCGTCAAGATCGAGCATCATGATGCCGCGCTGCGCATCGATCGAATCCGCTTTGAGCGAAAGTGCCTTACGCAGATTCAGCATCGCGCCTTCCTTGTTTTTTGCTCCCACTTGGATATCGGCCATACGCAAATAAGGCTGAGACGAATTGGGGAGTAAGGTTGCCAGTTTTCCGTAAGTTGCCAGCGCCTGATTGAAATCCTCCGCCGCCTGCTGGGCGCGACCCGCAGCATCCAGCACCTCCGGATGATCAGGCAAGACCGCGAGCGCGTCCTGAGCCGCAGCCAGCGCCTTTTTGTTCTCTTTGGCCCCCAGGTAAATGCCAATCAGCACAATTCGCGGGGAGGCTTCAGCTGGATTTGCAGCAATTGCTTTGTTAACAAGCTCGGCCACTTCTTCAAGCTTTCCTCCCGTCGTCCCGCGCAGCTCTGCGAGAGACAGTAGGGCTTGGACGTTTTTTGGATCCTTGGCAATGATTCCTTCAAAGCGCTTCTTAGCATCGTCCGGTTTTTTATCCGCAAGGTCCAGGTTGGCCAGGCTGGCGGCGGCCTGAAAATACGTCGGATTCAAGACCAGAGCCTGTTCGAAGCTCTTTCGAGCAGCGGCCTTATCACCCTGGCCTAGCAATGCCGTACCACGCAAGCTTTGTACCAATGGGTTTTGCGGCTGCTTCTTTTCAAGCACGAGAATTGACTTGAGCGCCTGATCAAACTTACGCCCTTTGAGCTGGGCAGCAATTAATGCCAAGTCCGCATTAATGCCTGAATCGACCGACGAAATCTGTTCCAACTCACGGTAAGCGGCGTCTGTTTCTCCTTGAGCCAGATGCGAAAGGGCGACTGAAGTGCGTTTACCCGTATTCCCGGGATCAAGCGCAGCCGCTTTCGTAAAATAGATGCCTGCCTTTTCAGCATCCCCGTTCTGGATGTATACCTCGCCGGCCAAGGCAAGCATGTTCGAATTCTTCTCTATTTTGTCCAATACGGGTTGCAGGATGGCAAGGGCCTTGGCCGGCTGATTACTGCGCAAATAGCTGGCTATTAGAATGCGACGTGCCAACCCAAGCTCTGGAGTCTTTGACAACACTTTCGTCAAGTACGTCACTGCCATCGAATACGATTTCAATTCGTACTCTATCGCCCCGGCCAGTTGCAGGCCAAGCGTGCTGTCGGGAACGATACCGAGATATTTTTGAATCGATTCCTCGGCTGCTTTGAAATTCTTCTGCTGGTAAGAAAGCTGCGCTTGCAAAAGCATCGTTTGTGGATGTTTAGGCGCAATTTTCTTCATTGCCTCGAGTTGCTTGCCGGCATCGTCCAGTTTCTCTTCCTCAAGGTAACGAGTAATCAGAGAGGAATGCGCTGGCAGAAAATCAGCTTTGACGTCCACGGCCTTACGATAAGCTTCAATAGATCCTTGGCGATCGCCTTTCGCATAAAGAATATCTCCTTTAAGTTGCCATGCATCGTAAAGACCAGGTGACTTTTCAAGCACTGGATCGAGTAGAGCCAAGGCCCCAGCAAAATCCCGCTTCGCTGCCATGATTCTTGCTTGACCGACAAGCGCAGGAGCATAATCCGGGTAGTCAATTAGTGATGCATCATAGGCGGCCTTGCTCGCCTCGATCTTGCCCAACATCAGATAAGCCTGCCCCATCGAGGCCTGCAAGTCGGCCTTGCTTTCCGGCAAAGTTAATTGAACTTTGGCAAGTTCATCGGTAACCTTCTTGGGTTGCCCCAGCATGAGTTGTGCCCGAGCCAACAGTGGAATTACCTGATCAGCTGAATATTGAAGATCTTTTGCCTTGCGCAACTCGACATCCGCAGATGTTGGCTCCCCCCCATCGAGCAGTGCCTTACCCATCAAGAACCGGGCTTCACCCAGATTCGGGTTCTTTTGAAGAGCGTTCTTCAATTGAATCAACGCAGCCTTGTTATCGTTCTTTGCCATGAATGCTTTGGCAGAACTCAACATGGATTCAGGCGTCTCCCCCCCACAACCAGCCAGAATCACGACGGTCAGGAGAGCTGACGAAGCTGCTCTATTAAAGGATTTCCAAGTAGTCATCGATGTTCCTAAAATTTGACGAATGTCAATCAATGTTGAATTACTTCATTCCAAAACGGTGCATCAAATCGTAAAGCGTCGGCCGGCTGACGCCAAGCATTTCAGCCGCTCTATGCACGTTTCCGTCGGCCCGCCCTAAAGCAGTTATGACTACGCGTTTTTCTGCCTCTTCACGTACCTGGCGTAAATCCAACCGCAGCTCACCTTCATCCTGCACCGCATTGAGGCCAATGTCGTCAATGGTAATCTGATTTCCATCGGCCATGATCACTGCACGTTTTATACAATTCTCCAACTCCCGAACATTTCCGGGCCAGGCATACGATTCAATCGCCCGCAACGCATCCTCGCGAAGCGTCATGGTGCCGCGATTCTGCTCAGTTGCAAACCGGCGAACAAAAGCGTGTGCCAGTAGTGCCGCATCACCCTGGCGGGCGCGCAAAGGTGGAATGCTCAAAACGATTTCTGCCAACCGGTAATACAGGTCTTCACGGAACCGACTTTCCTTGATCAAGAATTTGAGGTCCTGATGCGTTGCGCACACAATACGCACATCAATCGGGATCTCCTGCCGACCACCAATGCGCTCAATGACGCGTTCTTGCAAGAATCGCAACAGTTTCGCCTGCAGGGCATGAGGCAGGTCGCCAATTTCGTCGAGCATCAGCGTGCCGCGGTTAGCCGTTTCGATCTTGCCAGGCGTCGTTTTGGCGGCGCCAGTAAAAGCACCCTTTTCGTAACCAAAAAGTTCGCTTTCCAGCAAGTTATCCGGGATAGCCGCACAGTTAATGGCGACAAAGCGCTCCCCCCTTCTGGAAGAGGCGGCGTGAACGCCGCGCGCAATCAATTCCTTGCCCGTACCACTTTCACCCAAAACCAGAACGGTCGCATCGCTGGTAGCCACCTTCTCAACCGTGCGGCATAACCGCAAAACCTCGGGATCCCTGGATATAAGCCCTGACAGGACATCCGGCTGCTGCATAAGTTGCAGGCGGCTGTTCTCTTGCTGAAGATCGTAGAGCCGGTAAGCGCGTTCTATCGTCAAACCCAACATGTCGATTTCAAAGGGCTTGGCAAAAAAATCATAGGCGCCCAAACCGACCGCTCGCAACGCGTTGGCACGGTCATTTTGGCCGGTCAGAACGATCACTTTTGTTTCGGGAGCGATCGACTGAATCTGCTCAAGCAATTTGAAGCCCTCAGAAACAGAATCGGTGTCCGGAGGCAGGCCAAGATCCATGGTCACAACTGGCGGCATGAAGCGGTGCACCTGGACCAAAGCACTCTCGCGATCTTCGGCCGTCAGTGTTTCATATTGATCGAAAGCCCAGCGCATTTGTTTCTGCAGTGCAGGATCATCCTCGACGATCAAGAGATGACGCAGTTTTTCAGCGCTCATTTGGCTTCCTCGCGAATTTGAGCACTTTCCGTTCCGACGCCAGAATCGAATAACGGCAGCAGCAAACTCACTTGTGTCCCGACATTGATTGCACTATCCACCGAGATCTTGCCGCCCAGTTCATGCACATATTGAAAACTCTCGTAAGCACCAATGCCCATTCCCGCTGGCTTGGTTGTTTGAAATGGCTTAAACAAACGTTCGCGCAAAAATTCGGGCGACATACCATGGCCGGTGTCGCCGACTTCGATCATGGCGTGATCTCCTTGCCGCTCCAGTCTGATCCAAACCCGACCACCATTTTCAGTTGCGTCCAGAGCATTCTGCACGATGTGTCCAATCACGCGCTCGACCCTGTCTTCGTGTCCCTTGGCAATGGCCTTGTCAATCAGATCAAGCTCAAGGTGGCGTCCCTGCCCTGCCTTGGCCGTCTGAATACGCCGAATGACGTCACCAAGATCAATGCCCCGAGGACTATCGACCGGGGTGGCTCCTTCGCGTAACTGCATCATCAACTGACGCATGCGTTCGACGGAATGCTCCACTGTCATCAGCATGTCCTGCTGAAATTCAGGATTATCCCGATGACGCTCGGCATTCTTTAACATCAGTGACAGTTGAGCAACGATGTTCTTCAAGTCATGCACAACGAATGCTGACATTCGGTTGAACGCGTCGAATTTCCTTGCTTCCAGCAACGCTTCGGTAGCCTGCATCTGACCCATGAATGCGCCGGCCTGTCGACCCGCCGTCTTCAGCAAATCGTTAACTTCCCAGTTAACATCAATCTTCGTACGTGCCGTGGAAAGCACGACGAAGCCGGTCATCTCGCTGCCCGTCGCCAAGGGAACAACCAACCAGGCATTGGGAACCTCGATCAACCAGAGCGGGAGTTCAAGCTGGTCATACCGACGGGGGAGAGAACGATACTCCTCAAGATTGATTACCCAGCCACTATTGAGCAAGAACTGGCACAACTTGCTATCGGCATCTTCGGTCGCCGACGAAACAGGCATATTCCAACACGCCGCTTGTGCATAGAAACGCTCTGTCGGATCTTTCAACCAGAGCGCGCCGGCCGGACTCTCGACCATATCGGCCAGGCCATTGATCACGTGTTTTCCCATCTCCGAAAACCCGTCCTGAGATGACAGCGTATTGGTAAACCGCAGCCATTCTTCCCGGTAATCATAGCGATAACTGAAAAAATTCTTGCCGACCAAGACCCTGAACTTGGCCCGCATCGATCCGGACAAGCTCAAAACACTGAGTAGCAAAAGTGCCGCAAACAACAAGGCCAACTGGAACGCACGTCCCCAATCGCCGCCAAAATAGCGCACATAGTATCCGGCAGCAGACACAAAAAGGAGGTACACACCGACCGCAATCAGCGTGACTGATTGCAATGTCGCTCGTTGTGACAGGACGATTCGGGTTTTCCAGTCTTTGCTTCTAACCGCCGAGACCACTACAAGCGGAACCACCAGAGCGTGCACAAAACCACGGATATTGAATGCATCCACATCGACTCTGTTGAAGAGCAATGAATCCGAAAACAAGTACAAGTCAAACAGAACAGCGCCGCCAAGCCCGATGCACAGTGGCTTGATGCTCCATCGCCAGTCTGGGGAAACATTGCGGAATAACTGCTCAATAAGCACCAGCGAAAACACCGCCATCGCTAGCGAGTCCAAAATAACCATCCTTAGAGGTTGGAAGAAGGTTCTTGTTCCCAGCACAGCCATGATCTGCGCTGACAAGCCGATAAGGACTAAGGCCAGCGCGCTTCCGGCCAGCCAGCGAAGTCGGTTCGGCAGTCGCTCCTTTCGCGATGCATGCGGTTTTAGCAAAACCAGCAAAAAGACAAACCAGCCACCGTACCGGAAGAGGTCGGCAAGCATGCCGATGGCCAGGAATATTGTTTGTCCCGTTAATGCGAAAGCGAGTCCAGCCAAGCCCCAGAACGCACACAGTACCGAAACAACGAACAAGGCGCGGCTACGCAAGCCTGATCGCCATCCGGAAGCCAGGTATATGGCAAATGCCGCGTAAACGAAGGCTGCAAGCCCATAACTCCAGACACTAACTGCTTCCCTGCTGGCATCCAAGCGAAAGACCTCCCCATGTCACGTCACGTTATGCGATTCACCTGGGCAGTGTGCCCTACTGAGCGCCTTTGCCAGTAAGCACCACAACAACCGTTTCGCACAGGATAACAATATCAAGAAACAGGGTGTGGTTCTTCACATAATAGAGATCATACTGGAGCTTCTGGATGGAATCATCAACCGAGGCACCGTAGGGGTAACTTACTTGCGCCCAACCCGTTACGCCAGGTTTGACGCTATGACGTACGGCGTAAAACGGTATTTCGCGTGTCAGTTGATCGACAAAGTAAGGGCGCTCCGGACGCGGCCCGACCAAACTCATATCACCGGTCAGTACGCTATATAACTGCGGCAACTCATCGATGCGCAACTTCCGGATGATTCGCCCGACACGCGTCGTCCGATCATCGTTTGCTGTCGCCCAACGCGGCTTGCCGTCGCTTTCGGCATCCTTGCGCATGCTGCGAAACTTGACCACATGAAACAAACGGCCATTCAAACCCACACGTTCTTGCCGATAAAAAACCGGGAAACCATCCTCCAATACAATCAACAATGCGGTAACGAGCATTAAGGGCAGTGCGAGCAGAAGCAGAATCGATGCCGCAACGATATCAAACAAACGCTTGACCAGCGTACGCTGCCAACCTTGACGGAACCCCTCGCCAAATATCAACCAGCCGATGCGCAACGAGTCAAGTCTTATCTGCCCCAGCGCCCGTTCAAAATAGCTGGCCAGATCAAGCACCTTGACGCCAGATAATTTGCAATCAAGAAGCTCTCTCAAGGGCAGTATTCCACCACGTCTTTCGCGTACGGCGATAATTATTTCATGAACATTCAGGGCGTATGCCGTATCGGACAAGGACTGTGCGCGTGGTAGAACCTGTTGGCCGGGGATGCATATTTCAGTATCCGTCGGGCTGGGATAGAAACCGACAATCTGTATGTCGGGATCGGAGCGTTTCAGTACCTTGCTGACAGACTCGGCTTCAGGGCCAGCACCAAATATCAACACCCGATGTTCCATCATCGTTCCGGTGCGGTTATGCATGGTATACACCCGATGGGCAAGCGTTCCGAACAAAGCCGTCAAACCCGATACAAGCAACAGTTCGTGATCGGCATCGGCAATCGATAGCAAGGCAAACACGCCGTAAGCCAGCGGAACCGACAGATAAAGTGAAAGCACCGCACGAGCTCGGGTTTGCATGATGGTCCGACCGTGCGATCGTTGATATAGGCCAAGCGATGCGTTGAAAACAATCATCGCCAACGCAAAAATGACGGCATAGATCACGACACTTTGAATACTCTCCTGACCTCTATGCCCAATCAGAAAGACGGCCAGCAGAACGCATGTAACCGGAAAGATGAAATCGATAACAATCCGCAATACTGTCTTCAAATGTAGCCAATGGCTGAATACCTTAATCACGATTTGCCCCTAGTCTGATGCATATGAACAATTCTTCTGTCATCGAGATTCCAAACGGATATGCTGTATCTGAAATGACGCCTGTTTCGAATCTCTTGCAGACCAGATTAACCGCAGTCTGTTTTATCGACTGTGACAAAATGCACAAGAAGAATAGATCCCCGTAAATTGAGTGGACCAAACCTTCAGCCAACACGGCTGGAAGGCATAACGGAGGCTATGTCGTCGCAAGGAATGGGCCACGCACCGTAACTACCTGAGATTCCAGCGATCACGGGCTTGAACGCGTAAAACAGAAAGGGAGAGTGTCCGCCACAGCGTACATCCTGTACGGACACGCGAACACCCGGCGATGGGTTGGCGTTAGCGTCTGCCTCAGCCGAGACCGAGCAAAGCGATCTTTTCGTAGAGAGAAGTGCGGGAGATGCCCAGTTCCGCCGCCGCGCGCGCTTTGTTCCCTGCGCAGGCCGCCAAGCAGTTACGGATAGCAGTTCTTTCCGCTTCCGCGATAGCTTCGGCGAGCGACTGGCCAACCGGCTCGGCCGTTGGTTCAGAAGCCTGCGCCGGCAGCATAGCCGCATTTATCTCGGCAAGGGTAAGGGTTTCACCATCATTCATCATGAGACTTCGCTCGAGCACATTCTGCAACTCGCGGATGTTGCCCGGCCAGTTGTGCAGGTGCAGCCGCTGGAGCGCCTCCGGGGAAATTTCGCGCGGGGGCAGCCCCAGCTTTTGGCATAGCGCTTCAATCATGTGCTCGCACAGCAACGGGAGGTCGGACAGCCGCTCGCGCAGTGGCGGCATCGACAAGGTCACAACGTTCAATCGGTAATAGAGATCGGTGCGGAAACGCCCTTCGTTCATCTCTGCCTGCAGATCGCGACTGGTGGCAGCAACGATGCGTACATCGACCGGTACCAGCTGATTGGAGCCTAGCGCCTCGAACTCCCCCTCCTGAAGTACCCGCAATAGCTTGGCTTGCAGAGCGATAGCCATGTCACCAATTTCATCGAGAAAAAGCGTCCCGCCATCCGCAAGTTTGAATTTGCCGTCCCGACCTTTGCGGTCCGCACCAGTATATGCACCGGGGGTGACTCCGAAGAATTCCGATTCGAGCAAGGTCTCCGGAATTGCCGCAATGTTCACAGCGACAAACGCTTTGTCCGCCCGCAGACTGGCATTGTGAATGGCTTGTGCCAGAAGCTCTTTGCCCGTACCGGTTTCCCCCTGAATCAGCACCGGCGCCTTTGTGCGCGCCGCGCGCCGCGCCTGCTGCTTGAGTGCAACACATACGTCGGACGCGGCGATAATGCTGGACAGTGTATGTTTGGCGCGGCGGGCTTCGGCAAGGCGGCGCTGGGCATCGGCATAGTCTACTCTGAGGCGATTGAAGCGAGAAACCAGCGGTGCCAGCCCCATTGCATTGTTAAGCAACATAAGGCCAATGCCACCGATTACAGCACCCGATTTATCGCGCAGCGGCAGACGCATAACGACGAAGGTCTCTTCGCCAAAGTCCATAAGGTCGAGCATGATCGGTCGCCCTGTTTCGACCACTTCGCGCATCAAGCTATTAGGCACGATGCTCTCCACCGGTTGACCAATGGCCAAGGCCGGATCGGCCAGGCCAAGCCGCTTGGGGTAGCGGTCGTTCATCCAGACGATGCGCGCTTGCCTGTCGACGATAATCGCGCCGTCGCAAATATCAGCGAGATGGCCGAGCAGCGACTCGGTCGCGACCTTGACCAGATGTTCGCCTTCGCTGGCAACCAGCGGTTTGGTAATGGATATTTCTGGCGAACGCGATGGCATGGTGCAAAGTTTCCTTTCCTTCTGTCGAATGTCAAGTGGAGTCGCCCACCTTGGCCTTGTCTGCATGAGGATCCCGCGGCTCTTCGTCGGCCAAAAGCTCCGTTTCATGCTATCAGACCTTCCTGATGCTGCTCTCCAATCCAGTTCTCCAGAAACCGAACAGTCGATCTGTAGCCGAGAGTCGAGGCTACCCTTCTTGCTTTCGAATACCTCGATGATTAATCGCGAGTTCCGCACCGGCCGGTCCTCTCGCAGAATGCGCGTCTCCATCTGATCGCTCACTGAAGCATCCGGGTTGCGGGCAAGGCATCGGGAACGGTATGCACGAGGAGGAGCGTAGCCGATATTGCGAGGACAGACCAAGCCGGCAGGAAATTCACGAACTAGAGGTTCGCGGCTTTCGTGTGAACTGGATGCTCGGTCGATGTGCTGCTCAAACAAACAAGTACGTTGTCACAATTTCACTTCGGACACTTGGCTTCTTCCAGTTTTAACAGCTTGTACTCGATGGAATCCACCAATGCTATCCAACTGGCTTCAATGATATCAGTGGAGACGCCGACTGTCGTCCACACGGCATCACCGTCGGTCGACTGCAGCAGAACGCGAACTTTGGCAGCAGTCGCATCCTTGCCGTTGATGACGCGCACCTTGTAATCCGTCAGGTGGACGTTTGAAAGTTCCGGGTAGAATTTGTCCAATGCCCTGCGCAAGGCACAATCAAGTGCATGAACCGGACCATCCCCTTCAGCAGCCGTGATTTCATCCGTGCCATCCACTTTAACCTTGATGATGGCCGAAGAACCATACGCGCCATTGGTCGGCTGTTCGCCAATGATCTTGAAATGTTCGAGCTCAAAAAACGGTCGGTACTTGCCGAGTTGTTTACGTATGACAAGCTCAAACGTGCTTTCGGCACCCTCGAACTGATACCCCTCGTGTTCCATTTCCTTCAGGCGTTTGATGATGCTGTCGGTAACCGCATCGTCTTTGGAAATACTTGCATCCACTTCCCAAATCTTTTCGAGAATCATGCGTCGACCAGACACTTCACTCATCAGAAATCGGCGCTGCCCACCCACCAGATCCGGGTCGATATGCTCAAAGGAATGGGCTGCCTTATTAACCCCGTCAATATGCATTCCGCCCTTATGGGCAAAAGCGCAGTTGCCGACAAAAGGGTCGCGTTCGTTCAGCGCAACGTTTGAAATTGCTGCAATGTGACGGGCTACACGGGTAATGTTCCGGTACTGGCCGTCCGGCAAACATTCGAATTCCCGTTTCACGCCGAGATTGGCGATGATTGTCGAAAGATTGGCATTGCCGCAACGTTCGCCAAACCCGATATATGTCCCCTGCACATGACGGGCTCCATTTTCAACTGCCATTACGCTGTTGGCCACCGCCATGCCGCAGTCATTGTGTGCGTGGATGCCTAATGGCACGGCGAACGAGGCCTCTACCGTCCGTACGATCTGAGCCACTTCGGAGGGAAAGGTTCCGCCATTGGTATCGCACAAGACCAGGGCATCGGCACCCCCCGCGACGGCAGCCCGCAGTGATTCAACGGCATATTCCGGGTTGTTCTTATAGCCATCGAAGAAATGTTCCGCATCGTATACCACTTCCTTGCCCCTGCCCTTGAAGAAGGCTACCGTGTCACTGATCATGTTCAGGTTTTCCGGCAGCGATGTGCGGATGATTTCAGTCACATGAAAATCCCAGCTTTTTCCGAATATGACGATGACCGGTGTATCCGCCTGCAACAGGGACTGGACGTTGTCGTCGCTCTCCGCACTACAGTCGCGACGACGGGTGCTGCCAAAGGCAGCCAGTCTGGCGTGTTTCAGAACGATGCCCTTTGCGCGCGCAAAAAACTCAAGATCCTTCGGATTCGATCCGGGATTGCCGGCCTCGATATAGTCCACGCCGTGATCATCGAGAAGTTCAAGGATTTTCAGTTTATCCTCCACCGAAAACGAAATTCCCTCGGCCTGGGCGCCATCGCGCAAAGTCGAATCCAATATCGATACCTTCATGCCCATTTCAACATCCTTGAATTTATGTATATCCGTCTGTCACCTGAATTCAAAATGGCGTAACGGCGGTTATTTTGTAACGTGAGCTACCCTGGGGTGTACTCAGGACTTTTTGTGAGGCCAATGCGCGCCAAATATCTTTGACAGCCAGTCGAAGCCACTTCGCTCTTGACAGACACGTTTTACAACAAGTTATCCCGTGTCATTCCTCCACGCTTTATGACACGACGAAGTTGATCAAGCGCTTCAATCTGGATTTGCCGTACACGCTCGCGGGTCAGGTTGAGGTCCGCGGCAACTTCCTCAAGCGTACTGATTTCGCCCCCCCCCAAACCGTAGCGACGCTCAAGCACACGACGCTGTTTCTCAGGAAGATGCCCCACCCAATCATTCACCAGATTGCACACCTCATTGGCTTGTAGCATGCTTTCCGGGTTTCGCACGTTGTCGTCAGCGATGGCATCGGCTACGGTGTGGTTGGGATCGATTTCCAGTGGGGCGTCAAGCGAAGCAATATGCTCGTTGAGTGCAAGCACCTTACGCACGTCTTCAACAGAGCGGTCGGTCAAATGGGCGATCTGATCCAGACGGACATCTTTGCCATTGGCCATTTCGAGGTGGCGAAGCGCGCGCAGCACCAACTTTATCTCTTTAACCACGTGAACCGGCAAGCGAATGGTGCGCGACTGGTTCATTATCGATCGTTCGATGCTCTGACGAATCCACCAAGTGGCGTAAGTCGAGAAGCGGAATCCACGTTCGGGATCAAACTTTTCAATGGCGTGAATCAGGCCAAGATTGCCCTCTTCGATCAGGTCCAGCAGTGGCATGCCACGATTGAGGTAATGCTTGGCGATATTCACGACAAGGCGCAGGTTATGCTCGATCATCTTCTGCCGTGCATCAAACTCCCCCCGATGCGCACGGCATGCCCAATCGAATTCCTCTTCAGGGGTGAATAGGGGCTTGGCGCCAATCTCGTTGAGGTAATGCTGGGTGACGTCGTTGAGCAGATCGACTTCGGGTGCCGCAGGAAGAGAATCGTCTTCCGGTTCAGTCAGAAAGCGCTCGTCAACGGAACCCGCATCCTGCGGAATCTCGTCTTCAGCTAAGCCAGAATCGGCAACAGGCTTGCCAGGAATCATTATCGATGCGGAAGAAACTTGATCGGGTCAAGCGGCTTGCCCTTACTCCGAATTTCGAAGTGCAACTTGACCTGATCCGTGTCGGTATTGCCCATCTCGGCGATTTTCTGACCTTGAGTAACCATCTGGCCCTCCTTGACCAAAATCGACCGGTTATGACCATACACCGAGACGTACGTTTTGTTGTGTTTGACGATCACGAGTTTCCCATAGCCCCGCAGAAAATTGGCGATAATGACCTTGCCATCTCCGGACGCAATCACCGGGTCGCCTGCATTGCCTGCGATATCGATCCCTTTGTTAGCCCCTTCGCTGAAGGTGCCGATAATCTTGCCGCTCGCTGGCCAGACCCAGGATATCTCATCAGCTGCCAGAGCAGCCTCGGCGGGCTTGACTTCAGGTTTTGCTTCCGGCGGCGTCTGAGCGACAATCGCTTCGGCCGGCTTGGTTTGGTTCTGATTTTGCGCTTGTGCAAGTGCCTGATCCGAGTAGGGTACTTTTCCGGCCTGCGGCTCCCGCTTCAACGATTCACTATTGCTATCTCGACGTTGGCTATCGGCCGACGTTTCACCGCCGATGGGCATGGAAACGACCACGTCGGAAGTTACCGGCACAGCCGAAGCCACAGAAGAATTGGCCGTCTGCGGTTTAATCTTCAGTACTTTTCCAACCTGAACGCTGTTCGGGTTGACGATGCCGTTCATGGCGATCAACTCGCGCGGATCCATGCCGTGTTCACGCGCAATGCTATACAGCGTGTCACCACTCTTGACTACGTAGCTGTCTTTCGCCAACGAACCGGGCGACGCCTGACCGCCTCGCTCGAACACTGGCGCTGGAGATCGGCTGGCACATCCAGCCAGAACAAGCAGAGCGACGAGGACAATGGTCCGACTTGGCTTTTCGAAAGCACGCAAATTCTTCATTCAAGTCCTGAGAGAAGTGGTACGAAACGAACGCCATCCAGAGGGGTTTCAATGTAACCCTCGGCACGGCGTTCAACAAGAAGAAGGTACTGTTCTCCCTGACCCACCGGTATCACCATTCTGCCACCAAGTGCGAGTTGCTGCAAAAGCGCCTGCGGAACACACGAGGCTGCCGCAGCAACAATGATGGTATCGAACGGGGCCGCTTCGGGAAGGCCGAATTGCCCATCGGCATATTTCAGTCGGACCCTGAATTCTTGAATCGCACGCAAATTGAGTTTGGCCTTGGCCAACAACGGCTCAATTCGCTCGACGGCATAAACCTCCTTCGTCAATTGCGCCAGAACGGCGGCCTGGTAACCACAGCCCGCTCCAACCTCCAGGGTTTTTCCCAATTCACGTCCTTCGCGCAGAACTTCAATCATCCTGGCCACGATAAAAGGCTGCGAGATCGTTTGTGAAAAACCAAGCGGCAACGCCGTATCTTCGTAGGCACGCGATGCCAGCGCCTCCTCGACGAATAGGTGACGCGGAACTGCCGCCAGCGCGGACAATACCCGTTCGTCACGAATCCCCTTTTCACGGAGCCGTGCGATCATTCGTGCGCGGGTCCGTTGTGATGTCATGCCGCTACCGGAATGCGTCTGGGTCATTGTGCCAGCCAGCTCCGAATCAGCGGAAGTTGCGCGTTGTGCGTCAGGTCAATCTGCAATGGTGTGATCGAAACCTGGTGCTTGCTGACGGCCAAGAAATCTGTGCCCTCCCCGGCATCCTGAGCTTCACCGGCAGCGCCGACCCAATAAACCGTCTCGTTGCGCGGCGTCACCGTGCGCACTACCGCTTCGGCCTTGTGACGCTTGCCCAACCGTGTAACGACCCGGCCTTGCAATTGCGCGTAAGGCACGTCCGGCACATTGACATTGAGCAACAGGGGTTCGCGCATCTCCTGGCGCAAGATCATCTGTACCAGATCCAGCGCAACGCGTGCCGCCGTATCGAAATGCTCTCCGCCCTTATTGCATAACGAAACGGCCAACGACGGGACGCCAAGGAGGTAGCCCTCAGTGGCTGCCGCGACGGTTCCCGAGTAGATCGTGTCATCGCCCATGTTGGCGCCGTCGTTGATTCCCGAAACAACCATGTCCGGCAGTGTGTCAAGCATGCCGGTAACGGCCAGATGCACGCAATCGGTAGGCGTTCCATTGACATGATAAAAACCATTGGCCGAACGCTTGAGGGAAAGCGGGCGGTCAAGCGTCAAGGAATTGCTGGCGCCGCTACGGTCGCGTTCCGGCGCGACAACGGTGATGTCGGCCAACACCGACAAGGCTTGCGCTAGACTTTCGATCCCCGGCGAAAAATAGCCATCGTCGTTACTCAGCAAGATTCGCATATCAACCCAAACAACAGTTGGACAGAAGAAACAAAAAAACCGGCAAATTGCCGGCTTCCGGATAATGGGAGTAGCGCCCCTATCTGACGACGTCTAGCGTTTCCCACCTGAAACCAAGTCGCCACCAATCAGTGCTAAATTATACGGGTATTCGCCTTCAAGTGTGATAGCAGACAGGAATACACTGTGCCGGACAAGGCCCGAAAGAAGCCATTATTGCGTTTTCATACTTAAGCGATGGAACCGGCTCCTGGAAACGCTGTCTCTTGAAGGGTCAACTTCATTTTAATTGTGCCGTCAGCGCCCTGACCTTGAATTTCTCCTCTGGCAAGCCAGCCGTTCGGTCGAAAATCATGGTGTTCGGCCACTCACGCCTTATCACGTACTTCCGGAGAGCCCTATGAAGAGCGACAAGAAAATCATCGATATCCTGAATGGCCTACTGGCCGGGGAATTGACCGCCATCGACCAATATCTGATCCATGGCGAAATGTACGCGGACATGGGCTTCACGCGCCTGTCGGAAAAGGCCCTGCACGAATCCAACCACGAACTGCAGCATGCCCGGGCTCTGATCCAGCGCATACTTTTCCTGGAAGGCACTCCCAACCTGGCCAAGCGTGAAGCGCTGAAGATCGGGAAAACGGTTCCGGCCATGCTTGAGGCCGATCTTTCGGTCGAATACAAGGTTGTCGGCGAATTGAAGAAAGCCATGGCCGCCTGTGAAAAAGCGCAAGACTACGTAACGCGCGATATGCTGGCCATTCAACTTGAAGACACCGAGATGGACCACGCCTACTATCTCGAAAAGCAGATTCGGCAAATCGAACTGGTCGGTCTGCAAAACTATCAACAGAGCCAAATGGGCACCGGAAATCCGGCATAAAGAGATGCGACGATGAAAAGCGATAAACGAATCATAGACACCCTGAACAAGGTGCTGAAAAACGAATTGACGTCGATCAATCAATATTTTTTGCATGCCCGCATGTTTCGCCACTGGGGCCTGGAAAAGCTTAACGACTACCAGTATGAGCAGTCCATTCGTGTCATGAAGGAAGCGGACAAGCTGATTGATCGCGTTCTATTCCTTGAAGGCCTGCCCAACTTGCAGAATCTTGGCAAACTACTGATTGGCGAAAACGTCGTCGAATGTCTGCAGTGCGATCTCAAATACGAGCGCGAGATCCAGCACCCGCAGCTGATCGAAAGCATCGCGCTGTGTGAGGCTCTGCAGGATTACGTCAGTCGCGACCTCCTGGAAGACCTGCTGGAGCACTGCGAGGAAGCCGTCGACTGGCTGGAGACGCAGCACAGCCTGATCAGGGACATCACGCTACCGAACTATCTGCAGGCGCACATCGAGCCGGGTGGCGACTGATAAGACCCGTACGACATCACCGCATCGTCCGCCACACTAACCTCTTGGCCATTGGAGATTGACCCGTGTACGTCTGCGTCTGCATGGCCGTTACCGACCGCCAGATTCATGCCGCCGCGCAGGAAGGCGCACGCTCGCTGAAAGATTTGCGGCGGCTGCTTGGCGTGACCAGTGAATGCGGCCATTGCGCCACGTATGCACGGCAGTGCCTGCAAGAAGCCAATGAGGCACTGCGTGAATCGCCGCGTGACGCGGGTCTCGAACCCAGACTCAAAACGACCAAGGCCCGCCGGCAGACGGCTTGAGGCTATCCAAACCGAAGTGGGGCGCCAGTCCACGACGCATCGCGTTGAGCGATGGGGACGAACGGCCGCCTGATCAACTCCTGGTGAACAACGCAATCGATTCAACGTGCGAGGTGTTGGGGAACATATTGATCACACCGGCGCCTCGCAGTCGGTACCCCTGCCGGCCAACAAGAATCGTCGCATCGCGCGCCAGCGTCGCCGGGTTGCATGAAACATAAACGATTTGGCCGGGCCCGTTCTCACCGATGGCGCTCACCAGCGCCGCCGCCCCTTCGCGAGGCGGGTCGATCAGCATCCTGTCGAAGTGCCCCAATGCGCCTAGCGTTTCCGGGGTGGCCGAAAAGAGATCGGCCACAGCATACTCGACCTGCCGTTCCAGGCCGTTTGCCACGGCATTCTCCGCAGCTCGGCGGACCAGATCGGCACTTCCCTCGACGCCCAGGACATAGGCCCCGGAGCGCCCCAAGGGCAGACTGAAGTTCCCCAGGCCACAGAACATATCGGCAATCCGCTCGCCCGGTTGCGGGTCGAGCAAGGCCAGCGCGCGACGGACCAGAACCCGATTGATGCCATGATTGACTTGCGTAAACTCAGTGGGCGAGAAGCAGTGCTCGATGTCGAAGTCCGGCAAGCAGTAGGAAAGCTGCGGACCCTCCAGCGGGTAGAAGCGATACGCGCTGGCCGGTCCTTTTGGTTGCAAATAGAACACGACCTTGTGCCGATCGGCAAACGCCCGCAGTAGAACTTCGTCAGCCGTGGTGAGCGGCGCAAGAATCCGCAGCACCAGCGCGGTCATCGACTCGCCTACGGCCACCTCGATCTGCGGCATGGCATGCTTGATCGACAACGCGAAAACCAGCTCGCGCAAGGGCAGCAACAGCGCAGAGACATGCGGCGGCAGTACCTCGCACTGGCGCATGTCGGCCACAAAGCTGCTCTTGCGCTCATGAAAGCCGATCAGCACGCCGCCTTTTTTCACCACCAGCCGCGCCGACAGCCGCGCCCGCTGACGATACCCCCACGGCATGCCGTGTATCGGTGGATAGAGCAGCTCGGCCTTTACCCGACCGAGATGCCACAGATTGGTTTCGAGCACGCGCTGTTTGGCGGCAAGCTGCGCGGCGGAGTCGAGATGCTGCATGCTGCAACCGCCGCAAACGCCGAAATGGGGACATCTCGGCTCGATGCGATCCGATGAGGCCTTCACAAGGCGTACAATGCGCGCCACTTCAAAGCTCGGCTTCTTGCGAAAGCTGACATATTCAACCCGCTCGCCAGGCAAGGCACCTTCGACAAAAATCGTCTTGCCATCGAGCCGCGTTATTCCGCGTCCCTCGTGGTCCAGCGATTCAATCGTTCCGGTCGGCATCGAGACATTCCATTGAAAAACGCGCCATTTTAGCTGTCTACGGCAATCCCTTGGGCTTCCCGTTCCACATCACCGTGCATTGCCTGACAATCGTAACGGCCCACCAGCATTTGCCGCTTGCTGGCGAAACCGGGGCGCTTTTCCACGACGAAATTCGCCGCACTCAGCGCACGGCGGACCGTCCCGGCAACCGACCAAGTGG
>WBZP01003089.1_pt1 | contig 18457 bp, 18 predicted proteins | sample 5204301 | NCBI WGS metagenome assembly WBZP01 (sample SAMN12412401, study PRJNA552823) | activated sludge metagenome | isolation source: activated sludge from nitrification reactor of wastewater treatment plant... | place: USA: Pennsylvania | collected 2017 | reverse complement strand
TCCTCATCCCGTCGAGCAGCAGATAGGTATTGCTCAGGCTCGATAGCTGGTTGGCCAGGACTTCCGCCAGCTTGCGGTCGCTGTTTGTGAAATCCGGCTTGTGCGCGTGATTCAGCAGCACGACCAGCGAATCGACCCTGCGCTCCGCGTGCACCGGGCAGGCCAGGATCTTGTAGGGCATGTCGGTGAAGATATAGGCGCGGCGGGGATCGTCGGCCGAATTCATGACGAGCGATTCCTTCGATGCCTGGATGAAGCGGAAAAGGTCGCCGCGCATTTCGATCAGCACCAGGTCCAGGTTGTGGATTTCCCCGCTGAGTTGCGTCGCGCACAGGCAGAGGTCCTTGGCAGGCCGCACGAACGCCGCGACATCGACATCGAGGTGCCCGGCCGCGGCTTCCAGCAGACTCTGGAAGATCCCTTCGTTTTCGCCGGCGTGGATCTTCACGTGCTCGTCGACGGCGTAGACGAGGTGCAGCTCCTCGTAGCGCGCGCCGAGTTCCTCGGTCAGCATTTCGAGGTCGGCCTTCTGCCGGTACTCATCGGCGATTCCCCCGCTCAGGTCGTCGAGGAGTTCCGCGACACGGTCCAGGGCGATCGGCGCCTCGCCCGCGTCGAAGTCCCCGACCGCGATGGCTGACCAGCCGATCGGCCCGTCCGTGGTCTGCCCCAGGGACCGGCAGAGCGCCGCGCCGCCGCCGCCCAGATCCTGACGATGCAGGCCCTCGGCCGGCGTGCCGGCCGCTGCCAGCGCCGCACCCAGGGCCTGGCTCCCCGCGCACTCCCCGCCCCAGACGGCGGCGCCGTCCGCGTCGAACACCATCAGCGCCGTCGCGCCACCCATGGCCCGTTCGAGCCAACGCTGGTAGCGGCTGAACTGCAGGTCATGGAGGATCCTATTCATTTGAAGCCCCCCTGGCTGCGGCGTCGGCGGCGAAATGGCGGTCGAGCTTGGCCGTCACCGCCCGCATGCTCAGCGGCTTTTCGAGAAGTTCGACATTCTTGATCGACGCCGTCCATTCGCGATGCTCGCGGTCGGTCATGGAGGTCATCACGAAAATCGGAAAGCGTCGTTGCGGGCACCGCGCCTCGATCTGGAAGCACAGTTCCTTGCCGGTCATCAGGGGCATCTGGATGTCGGTGATCATCACGTCGGGGGCGCTGCGGAGCACGGCCTCCAGCGCGGCCTGGCCGTTGGGGCAGGTTTCCACCGCATGACCGGCGCGTTCGAGGTAAAGCTTGAGCACGCGCGTCATGGCCGGCTCATCGTCGACGATCAGGATGCGTTTCATAGGGATTCCGATTCCTCCAGTTGGGCGGATTGGGCCTTGAAGGTGATGATGAACTCGGTGCCCTTGCCCAGTTCGCTGCTCACCGCGATCGTGCCGTGGTGCAATTCGATGATCTGCCTGGCCAGGTACAGCCCCAGCCCGTGGCCGCTGCGCGACTCGGTCTGGTCACTCACGACGCGATAGTATTTGCTGAAGATCTTTTCGCAATCCTCGAGCGCAATGCCGATGCCGCGGTCGCGCACCCTGATCTGCATCTGACCGTCATCCAGTGTGGCGGCGCTGACCGTGACCTTGCCGCCGGCATTGCTGTATTTGATGGCATTGCTGAGGAGATTGTCCACGGCGATGCGGAACATGTCCTTGTCCAGCCGGACCGAACCCAAGTCCGGCGGAATCGCCAGTTCGAGCTCGATCTCCTTGCCCATCGCGCTGTTGCGCAGGCTGTCGAAGGCGTCCTCGATGAACTCGCGGAGTTTGACGCGCTTGCGTTCGAGTTTGAGGGTGCCGCTCTCCATCTTCGAGATGTTCAGCAGGTTGTTGATCAGCCCCGCCATGCGCGCGACTTCGGCATGGATCACGTTGATGGCATCCACCTCGATGGCCTCGGAAAGCCCCTCGCGGTCGAGCAGCAGCTCGCTGTACGCCATCAGGGTGTTCAGCGGGGTCTTCAGTTCATGCGAAACGTGGGAGACGAATTCGGCCCCCGCCTGCCTGGCAAGATGCTCCCGGGTGATGTCGCGGAACACGAACAGCATGCCATAGAGGATATCCCGGTTACGCGGCGAAAACAGCGGAAAGGCGGAAACCGAGATGCGCCGGTCGGCGGAGCCCTCCGCGACGTATTCCATTCGGGATGTGCGCATCGACGCGGTCGTGTGCCTGTGGCGCAGCACGAAGGACAGCAGTTCCTTGCTGCGGCACCACTCCTGGAGCGGCTTGCCGAGAATCGCCTCGCGATCGAGGTTCAGCATCGGCTCGATCTTCCGGTTGGCGAAGGTGGCCAGGCCCGAATCGTCGATGACCACCACGGCGTCGGGCAGCGAGTTGAGCGCCGCTTCGGCCTTTTCCTGCTTGTAGGACAGCAGCCGGCTGCCCGACTGCGAGGACACCGCTTGCGCCGACAATTGCTGCATCCGCGCCTGCACCAGGCCGATGAACTGGTCGAAGCGCTGGATGAAATCGCCGAAGTCCTGCGGCTTCGACGGTCCCGTGATCTCCGTGCCGCACGCCAGCGATGCCGACTCCATCCTTTCGCTGAGGCGGGCCAGCGGCCTGATCTCGCGGCGTATCAGGAAGTACGAAAAGGTGGTCAGCAGGAAGATCGGCAGAGCCATCAGGGCCAGCGCCGAAAACTGGGCATTCAGCATGCCGCCGCCATCATCGTAATAGCCGGCGCGGACGAACCCGGCCAACTCTCCCGCGCGCAGCACCGGGGCGAAGAACTCCCTGATCTGCCGGCCGTCCCCGGGCGAAACCAGCTTGTGCTCGCCATACCAGGCGAAGGGTTCGCTCGGCATCGGTGCCGCCGGAACGAGGCTGCCGGGCGACGCGATTTCGTCTATCGTCTGGCCGGCCCGATCGACGATGACCAGGTAGGCGAAGCCCTGGTTGTCCTGGATGCCCGCCAGCGTGCGCATCAGGCCCACCTTGTCGGCAGCGGGCGCCGGCCGGGTTGGTTCCGTTGCGGATTCCATGCCGGCCAGCGCTCGCGTCAGGGCGACGCCGTGCGCCCGCGTCTTTTCACGATGCAAGCCGGCCTGGAACTGGTACGCCAACGCACTGACTATGCCGATCACCAGCAGCGAGGCCGCGATCATCAGTAGTCCCAAACGGTCATTTTTCATCATGGGCTGCTCTTGGGCGAGATTTCCGCAATTCGTCAGATCACCGAGAGATCGCCGGACCCGGGCCCGGCGCATCCGCCGAGCCCGCTCCGGTGGCCCAGGATCAAGGCCTCCTGTCCAGGGATCCGCTGCCGGGCGGAGACACGGCCGGCCAGCGGGCGACGTCGCCGGGCATGCCGCAGATCTGCCGCGCGCCTTGCGCCTCGACGGCACACAGCAGGGTTTCGACCGGATTCATGGGCGCCTCTCGGAACGATCACGGGCGCTATTGTCACCCGAATTCGCCGCGCGATGGCGTCGATATGACGCCTTCCAGCCATGTACCACGAGCATCGCTGCGCCCGACGCCTCTGCCGGCAGAAGGACATCGCCATGCACGGCGGCGCAAACAGCTCGGAACCGGCACCGGTTTCGAGCGCCAGGGACTGACCGCCGGGAACCGCCGCCATCGTGGTCATCATGATCGGCCGGAAGCGCAGCAGACAGGTCGCGCGGATCGACGACGCCGTGTCGAGCCCCTGCTGGGCTCCGCGTCGAGCGATACCCGACCCTCCCGGTTCCGTCGCCGATCGGGCGAACAGCGCCTTTCGAGCTGCTTCGCCCCTCAACGCGAGCGGCGGGTGAAACGTGGATGCCTGGCGCTTCCCATCGCGAGGATGGGCACAGGAAAAGCCGATTCTCCGATGCGGACTCGGTTGCGCACCGCCGCAGTGTTCCGAGGTATCGGCCGGTCCGCCGCCTCGTGTCGCAAACCACCGGGACCCGCCGCCGGCCACTGTCCCTTGCCAGCTCGTTGATGCCGAGCCCGCTTCCGCGGCGCCCGGGCCTCATCCCGTCGTGTGGTCCGGTCTTTCGCGACCTGTCCCGGCTTGCCCCTGCGGTCGACCAGTAGCTATCATTGGCCAGCGGATTTCGAATGCTGCACGGGGAACGGTCATGCGCGTACTGCTGGCTGAAGACGACAAACAGTTGGCGGGGCGGCTTCGCGAGGATCTGTCGCGGCGCGGTTTCGCCGTCGATCTGGCAGCCGATGGCGTCGATGCCGAGCACCTCGGCAACGAGGAAGATTACGATTGCGTCATCCTCGATCTCGGCCTGCCCAGGCAGCCCGGCCTGGAGGTTCTGAAGAACTGGCGACAAGGTCGCAGGCTGATGCCGGTACTGATACTTACCGGCCGCGATGCGTGGTACGAGAAGGTCGAAGGATTCCGCGCAGGCGCCGATGACTACCTGGCCAAGCCCTTTCATTTCGAGGAATTGCTGGCGCGCCTCCAGGCCCTGATTCGCCGCAGCCACGGACAGGCGCTGCCGACCCTGACACGCGACGGACTGACGCTTGACGAGGAACGCCAGGCGGTGATCTGCAACGGGGTCCCCTGCGCGCTCAGCGGCGTCGAATTCCGCCTGCTGCGCTACATGATGCTGCACCCGGGCAAGGTGCTGTCCAAGACCGAACTTGGCGATCATGTCTACGCCAACGATGCCGACAAGGACAGTAATGTCATCGAGGTTCATGTCAATCACCTGCGCAACAAGATCGGCAAGCAGCGCATCGGCACCCGTCGCGGACAGGGTTATGTGTTTGGCGAGGCGAATTGATGGGGTCGATCCTGAAGGTCCTGATGACCGGACTCATCCTCAGTCTGGCGGTCGTCTTCGCTGCGCAGTGGTCCGCCGGCCGCGTCGCCATCGAATCAATGATGGAGGCCTACATAGCAGAGGAGTTGCGCCAGGACGCCGAGGAGCTGTCGACGAGCCTGGTGCTGAAGCCGAATGGCGAATCCATTCTGGGTATTTCGCACTTCGACCCTGGCTTTCTGCAACCGGCCTCGGGCCGCTATTTCCAGATCAGTGGCAATGGCATGGACGCGCTGCGCTCGCCTTCGCTCGGCGACTTCAACATCGAAGTCGGCGCGACCGCACCGGGCCGCACCGAGACCATCCGCCGGCCCGGGCCAGCCCGCCAGCAGTTGCTGGTCAGCGCCACCGGCATCGAGCGCAGTGGTCGCCAGTTCACGATCGCCGTTGCCACCGACATGCTCCCGATCGGCGAACGGATCGATGCGTTTCTGCTGCGCTACACCCTGCTTACGCTGTGCATGTTCGGTGTCCTGCTCGCGCTTCAGGTGTGGACCGTGCGCCGCGCTCTGGCGCCCTTGCGCCGCGCGCAGGCCAACGTCGCGCGTCTGGAACACGGCGAAATCAGCCGGCTCGACGAGACCGTGCCGACCGAAGTCCTGCCCCTGATCCGCAATATCAATCGCCTGTTGGCCGTGCTCGGCGAACGCCTGCGACGCTCGCGCGAGTCGCTCGGCAACCTGTCGCACTCGCTCAAGGCGCCCCTTACGCTGCTCACGCAGATCTCGGATCACGAATCGATTCGTGCCGAACCCGCACTGCGCGCGCAGTTCCAGGAGCAGCTAGGCGTTTTGGGCGCTTGCATCGATCGGGAACTGCGCCGCGCCCGTGTCGCGGGCCAGCGCGGCAGCGGCCCGGCAGTCGATCTGCGAGCCGAATTTGACTTGCTGGTCCTGACCATGAACAAACTCCACCGCGACCGTGATCTCGACATCGCCACGACGATTGCGCCAGCCGCACGATTCGCCGGCGACCGCGAAGACCTGATCGAGCTTGCCGGAAATCTGCTCGACAATGCCTGCAAATGGGCGTGCCATCAAATTTGGCTCAGCGTCGCCGTCGACGCCACGGACGGCTTCCTGCTGACCATCGAAGATGACGGCCCGGGATGTTCCGACAGCGACCTGCTGCGGATTCCGGAATGGGGCCTGCGCCTTGACGAGGCAACCGCCGGTCACGGGCTCGGTCTGGCGATCGTCCGCAACATCGTGTCGAGCTACGGCGGTGAATTGCGCATCGGCCGCTCCAACGATCTTGGCGGCATGCTCGTTTCGCTTTCGATTCCCGCCAGCGGAGGATTTGCCTGGCAGCCACCCGATCAGACCCGTCCTGCGCACGCCGACTGAACAAGCGCCGGATCGCCGGCCGGAATTAAGCTTGAGTTAACCATGCGCTGATAGGCTCGCTGGCGTTGCTTTCGACAACCCCCAGGAGCTTTTCAGCCATGAAGAAAACCGCGCTTTCAGCCGTCTCGGTCGCCCTGTCGCTGGCATTGGCGCCGGCCACGGGTTCCGCCGCTGTGATCGGCTTTCTCGGCAATTTCGACGTCATCAACGACACCGGAAGCACCGCGCACGGCTTCGAGATCGAACTCGAAGGCCTCCACAGCTCTGACATCACCGACACCTTCGGAGGGCCCGGCCGCGGTTTCCCCACGGGCCGCGGCTTCGATCCCGCGACGAGCGTCGAGCGCTACGGCTCGCCAACCATTGCCGAGTACACCAGTGGCGTGCTCTTCGGCACCAGGGTGACCTATATGGGCTCCTTCAGCGCCGGCTCGTGGGATTACGGCACGCCAAGCGGAGCATTCATCACACCCGGCGACAACTGCTGGTCGGGCGGCGGAGTCGGCTATGGCGCGTCGACGCCCTGCGACCATTTCGGCGTCGGCACGACCAAGAACCCCACCAAGACGACGTATAGCTGGCTGACCGAGACCGCCACTCCCGGCCAACTGAGCAACGGCGTCGTCAATCTCCCGGCGCCAGTCTGGAATGTCATTCCTGCCGCTCCCCCGCCGGCCGGTCAGCCGCCAGCCCCGCCGGTCGTCGGCGCGCAGATCAAGGCACCCGCACCCGCGCCGGGAAATGAAAGTCAGTTCGGCGCGGCAATCTGGGTCAAGGTGTTCACCACCGAGCTTGAACAGCCTGCCAAACTCGAAGACCTCGTCGGCGACAACGCGAAAGTCCAGCAAGCGCAGACCGAAACGGAATGGCAACTCTTGCAGACCGACCCGGGCGATCCGCTTGCCGGCCAACTCGAGAGTGGTTACGGTGCGCCGGTCGGACCCAATGCCGCTTCCATCCTTCGTCGCTACGAGTTCTACAAGTTTGCCGGCGTCTATGATGGCGAAACCCATGAGGCGACATTCGCGCCGGGATTCGGCGATTCGCTCCCAGGTCCGGGCGACGTCGGCGTCTACCTTGGCGCCCAGAATGGTGCAGCCAACTTCAATGTTGCGGCGATACCGGAGCCGGAAACGTACGCGATGATGTTGGCCGGACTTGGCCTGATCATGGCAATTGCGCATCGCCGCCGCTACGGCAACCCTGCCTGAGGCGAACCCGGCAGCGACTGACTCGGCGGTACGGCGGCACCGCCGCCGGCCGCACCACGCCGCGGCCCGGTTGAATCGCGCCGCCGGTTGAATCGCGCCGCCGTAACGGCGGCCAAGGCCACTCCCGATTGCTGATCGTCCCCGAATCCGGCGCGTTATGGCACGTCCGGAACGCGCGGGGTACCATGCAGCTTGTCGCGCGTCGCGCGAAACCGCGACGACCGACGGCGCGACCCGCGCCCCACGACCACATCCAGAGGAGACACGGCGATTGACGGGATACTGATCATCGGGGCCGGCCTGGCCGGACTCACCCTCGCCGAAACGCTGCGCGCCGAGGGCTATGCCGAGCCGATAACACTGGTCGGCAACGAAGCGCATGCCCCCTATCAGCGCCCGCCCTTGTCGAAGGGCTACCTGCTGGGTGAGATCACGGAAACGCAACTGCGGATGCGCCCGCCGGAACTGCTGGCAAAGCGCAACATCGACCTGAGAGTCGGCGCCGGCGCCACGGCGCTCGACCGTGCTGCGCGCCGGGTCACCCTCGACGACGGGTCGACGCTGAACTATGACGGACTGGCCTTATGCACCGGTTCGCGGCCGCGGACCTTGCCGCTGCCGGGCGCGGACGGGCCTGACGTGTACCCCTTGCGTTCGCTGGACGATGCCCGACACATCGCCGCCAGACTGGAGCAGGCGCGCGATATCGTAGTTATCGGCGGCGGTTTCATCGGCCTCGAAGTCGCGGCCGTGGCGCGGCGGAAAGGCAAGGCGGTGACCGTGCTGGAAGCCGCCGACCGCCTGATGGCGCGCGTCGTGGCTCCGTTGATTTCGCGTTTCTACCTTGAGCTTCACGGCCGCCACGGCGTCGACGTCGTGACGCAGGCGATGGTCTCCGAACTGGTCCGCAAGGAAGGCCGGATCGCGGCAGTGCGCACCGCGGACGGCCGCGAGTTCCCCGCCGACCTGGTACTGGTGGGAATCGGCATCATCCCCAACAGCGAACTGGCCGCGGCGGCAGGCCTCGAAGTCGCTGGCGGCATCGTCGTCGACGCCTGCGGCCGAACCTCCGACCCGGCCATTGTTGCTGCCGGCGATTGCAGCGCGCGGCGCCTGGCCGACGGCAGCCTGCGCCGCCTCGAATCGGTGCACAACGCGCTGGAGCAAGGCCGATCGGCCGCCGCCACCCTGCTGGGGCGCGAAAAGCCCTTCAATGCCGCGCCCTGGTTCTGGTCCGACCAATACGACATCAAGCTGCAGATGCTCGGCCTCAGCGGCGGCTACGACCAGGTAGTGACGCGCGGCACGGTCGACGTCGATGCGGCGACAAAGAAGTTCTCCGCGTACTACTATCGGACCGGACGACTGATCGCGATCGACTCGCTGAACCAGCCGGCCGACCACATGAATGGCCGCAAGCTGTTCGACAAGGGCATATCGCCCACACCCGGGCAAGCGGCGGATACCGGATTCGACCTGAACCTGCTGCTGGCCTGAAGCGAACGCCAATCGCTTCGCGGACTGCCCGCTGCGGCCTCTTCGAGCTCGGCGGTGAACAAGGGGGCATGCATGAGCGACAAACCCAAGCCAATCACAATCCAACCCGGCGGACAGGTGACCACCCGGGAAAACCCGGACGGCTCGGTCTCGCTGACTTCAAAGCAGCCCGTGTCATTGCACATCGAGTCGATCAAGTCCGTCGGCATCGAGAATCTCGTTGACGTGGAGATCCATTCGATCAACACGCTCTTCAACTCCGTCTCGCACTACATCAAGTTCTTCGGCGGCGGCGAGGTCCGCTTCTCGTACAACGCCGAAGGAGATGTGCTGGAATTCACCGCGACACACGTGGATGCCCATATCGTCGACGGGGAACGCATCATGTTGAAGAGACAGGCAGATGATGGAAATGCCGCCACGTGACCGGAATCACGGCGTGCGGTTCCGCGACAAGGGCCGCGCAGCGCCCGCCGCGCCTGGAGTGACAGGCTGAATTGCAACGTTTCGCGGACCCGGCCAAAGGTATTGATCCTGCGCGGGGGATCGGATATCGAGGCCTTGTTGGCGCTGCCGTTTCTCGCGGCTGGCGCCGCGCATGACGTCGATCCCGGCGGCAAGCGGCAGGATCACCGCAGCGCGATCCTCGGCGGGTGCGCCACGCTCGCTTGGCGGTCTATTTGACCTGTGGTGCCGGCGCGTTCCCCCGGCGCTCCTGCATTTCCTCGCGGTGCTCCGTGCGCCGTTCGCGCCGCTCCTCCATCTTCTCCCGAAACTGCGCCTTCTTCTCCTCGCAGGCCTTGGGGTCCGCGTCGCACTTCTTCTTCCATTCCTCGCGCCGCGCCTGATTGTCCTCGCGGCGCTCTTCCATCTTCTGCCGAAACTGCGCCTTCTTCTCCTCGCAGGCCTTGGGATCGGCATCGCATTTCTTCTTCCACTCTTCGCGCCGGGCCTGATTCTCTTCGCGCCGCTTCTCCATGCGTTCCTTGATCTGCGCGCAGCGCTCGGGATTGGCCTGACAGCGCTGTTCCCTCTCCTCGGCGCTGAGCCGCTGGCCGGGGCCCTTGCCGGGACCGGGATTCGGCGCCTGGGCATGGGCAGCGCAGACACCGAGCGACAGCAGGGATGCAACGATCATTTCGCGGACTTTCACTTCGCTTCTCCTTTCAGTGATGAGATTGCAACATGCTCAGGCGATGAACTGCACGGGCGCAAAACGGCCGCCCAGCGCTTGTTTCGAATCGATCCGCCACCAGCGATCCAGCACCGTGGCATAGAGACTTCGGTAGTCGATGGCGAATCCGGGGTTGCCGTTGGCGTCGAGTCGCGCCAGATTCGGCGCCTCGCCATACAGGCCGCCGCGCACCGCGCCGCCGAGGGCGAAATGAACGTTGGCGGTGCCATGGTCGGTGCCCCTGCTCTGGTTCTCCTTCGGCCGCCGGCCGAATTCGGCATAACTCAGCACCAGCGTGCGGTCCCAGAGTTTGAGTTCGATCAGCGCGGAGCGCAAGGCGGCCAGCCCTTCGGCCAGCTGCTTCAGGAGGCCGGCGTGTATGCCGGGCTGATTCTGGTGCGTATCGAATCCGGTCAGCGTCATGCGCACCACGGCGACCTCGGCGCCCGTCCCAAGCACCTGGCAGGCGGTCCTGACCGTGGTGCCAAAGGCTCCTTGGGGGAATTCGCTGGCAAAGGCGAACGCCGGTCCGCCGCTACCGAGTTGTGCCGCCGCCTGGCGGATGTCGGCCTCGACCCGCAGGATATGCGCCAAGGGTCCGTTGCGTGCCACGCCGGCGTCGTCGGCCAGCCGCGCCATGCGCACGAACTCTTCCGGGTCGGAAAGGGCGACAACGCGCTTCCCGCCGGCCAGCGGCCCCATGTCCTGGCTGCCGACCACGACGCCGTCGGCGGCGAATTCGGCGGGCGGCGGCGTGTCCGCGAAGCAGCGCGCCAGCCAGCCTTGCGCCAGGTACTCCTCGCTGTTCGACGCCGTGTCCCAGATTTCGATCGAGCGGAAATGCGACAGGTTGGGTTTCGCATAGCCGACGCCCTGCACCACCGCCAACTCGCGCGCCTGCCACAGCGGCAGCAGCGCCTGCAATGCCGGATGAAAGCCCACGCCTTCGGAAATCTGCAAGACCTCGTCGCGGCTGACGGCGATTCGCGGCCGCAGGCTGTAGTAATTGGCATCGGCAAAGGGCACCACGGTGTTCAGGCCGTCATTGCCACCCTTGAGCTCGACCAGGATCAGCAGGCGCCGGTAGGGTGCGCCACCGCCCGCAAGCGCCAGACCCGGCGCCAGCGTCAGCAGGCCGGCGCCGCCGAGAACCCGCAGAAAATCGCGTCGCTTCATGATGTCGTCCTCACTTCAATTGGTAGCGGGGATCGAGCATGGCCTCGCGCAGGTCCATGCGGCCGTCGCGGCGCAGCAGGCGTTCGGCAAACTGCTTTCTGGCCAGCAGCGTATTGCTGTTGATCCAGGTTTCGCCGCCGGGCCAGCCCCGCACATTGGGCGGCGCGAACAGGTCCTGCCCCAGTTGGCGCAGCGCGAAGCCCAGCAGAAGCGGTCGCGGGGCCTCGATCTCCAGAGAGTTCAGCGACCCCAGCACCCAGTCCACCGGCGACTTGATCAGCGCCAGGCGATTTTCCGGCGCCCAGAATGCCGGGCTGTTGAACATCTCGCGCAAGGCGACGCGGATGTCGTAGCCAGAATCGCGGAAGCGCCCCGCGATGCGCCGAACCTCGGGTTCGTCCGGCGTCGGCGAGACGAACTCGCGCCACAGCTTGCGCACCACGAATTCGGCGGTAGGCGGCTGCGCCAGCAGGATATCGAGCACTGCATCGCCATCCAGATTGCCGCGGACGCCGAGCACCGTCTTGCTGCCGCCGTCGTGGGCAAAGGGGCGCCAGCGGAATTCGCCGGTCGCCGGTTCGATGCTCCAGCCGGTGAAGGCGCGCGCTGCCTCCTTGATGTCCTGCTCGCTGTAATGCCCCTCGCCCAACGTGAACAGCTCCATCACCTCGCGGGCGAAGTTCTCGTTGGGGCTGCCGCGCCGATTGGTCGCCGAATCGAGGTAGACCACCATCGCCGGATCCTTGCCTATCGCGTGCAGCAACACGGCGAAGTTCCCCAGCGCCTGCCGCCGCAGCAAGCGGTTCTGGTCCAGCATCAGCTTGGCGCTCCTGACCTTCTGCAGGCTGGAAACGAAGTGGTTGTGCCAGAACAGGGTCATCCGCTCGCGCAACTGTTCGGGCGGCGTCGCGGCATCGAGCATGGTGTCGATCCACCAGACGCGCAGGGTAATCGCGTTGCGCTTCAGCGTTTCCCTGCGCTCTTCGTCGGGAAGCGCCCGCAAGCTGGCCGGCGAGAGATACTCGGTGAGTTCCGCCGGCGGCGGTGGCCCGGCATCGGCAGCGACGGGGGCCAGCAGCCGCTCGACCGCTGCCGCGCGCGACAGTTGGGCGAATTCGGTGATGGCGGCCGCTGGTGCGCCGATGCCGGCCCGGTTGAGCAGGTGGCGCGCGTCGTCCGTGCCCATGGATGCCGCCGACGCCGGCATGGCGCTGAAGGCAAGCATCAGCAGAACGACTCGCAACGCGCGATGCATGAAGCAGCTCCGACTATCGATGGGGAGCAAGTCTCGACCGCGCCTGTAAGCGAATTGTTGAACCGAAGCGCGGAGTTGTAAGCTCATGTTGCGCCCGTGGCGATGCGCCCGAATGCCCCGCTGGCGGCCAGTGTTGTCTCGATGGCCCGGCCGGCTTATAGTCCGCAGCATGAGTCCCAAGGCCCGCATAATCCCCATCGCCGCCGCGTCCGTGGCCATGCCCCCGGCCGCTCGCGAGTCCGTGGCGCCGCTCGACGGCCGCTTGCTCGACCGGCGCCAGCGGCGCATGCGCGACCTGCGCATATCGGTCACCGACCGCTGCAATTTCCGCTGCGTGTATTGCATGCCGAAGGCGGTGTTCGACCGCGACCACGCCTTCCTGCCGCGTGACGAACTGCTGAGCTTCGAGGAGATCGTCCGCGTCGCCCGTATTTTCGTCGATCATGGGGTTGAGAAGATCCGCATCACCGGCGGCGAGCCGCTGCTGCGCCGGCATGTCGAGAACCTGGTCGAGCAACTGGCACGGCTGCCGGTGGAACTGACGCTGACCACCAACGGCTCGCTGCTGGCGAAGAAGGCGCGGGCACTCAGGGATGCCGGCCTGCAGCGTGTCACGGTCAGCCTTGACGGCCTTGATGACGTCGTATTCAAACGGATGAACGATGTCGATTTCGCGGTCGGCGACGTGCTGGGCGGCATTGCCGCCGCGACTGCCGCCGGCCTCAATCCGATCAAAGTGAATTGCGTGGTCAAGCGCGGCAGCAATGACGATCAGATCCTGCCGCTGGCGCGCCACTTCCGCCACAGCGGCCACATCCTGCGCTTCATCGAGTACATGGATGTCGGCAGTTCCAACGGTTGGCGCATGGACGAGGTGCTGCCGTCGGCGGACGTGCTGGCCCGCATCCACGCCGAGTTTCCGTTGCAGGCCATCGACGCCAACTATCCCGGCGAGGTCGCCGAGCGCTGGCGCTACCGTGACGGCGGCGGCGAGATCGGCGTGATCTCCTCGGTGACGCAGGCCTTCTGTTCCACTTGCACGCGGATTCGGCTCTCCACCGAAGGCCGCATCTACACCTGCCTGTTCGCCCAGGGCGGCCACGACCTGCGCGCGCTGCTGCGCCAGGGTGCCGGCGACGACGAGCTGCGACAGGCGATCGGCGCCGTCTGGCAGGCACGCGACGACCGCTATTCGGAGCTGCGCACGGCCGCCACGGCGCTGCCCGCCGGCCCGGCCAGGATTGAAATGTCCTACATCGGCGGCTGACGGCGCCCCGCTCGACGCGATGACCTCCCTGCTCCAGACCCTGTCCTGCGCCGACGACTACGACCCGAATTCACTGCCCGTCGAGCGCGCCCGCGAACTGATACTGGGCCTGATCGGCGCGGTCGGCGGCCATGAGCGGATCTTCGTGCGCCAGGCGCTGGATCGCGTGCTGGCCGAGGATGTGATCTCGCCGATCGACGTGCCGAGTCACGACAATTCGGCGATGGACGGCTGGGCGCTGCGCTCCTGCGACCTCGCCGCGGCTGGCGAAACCCGACTGAAAAGCATCGGCACCGCCTTCGCCGGAAAGGCCTTCGAGGGAGGAGTCGGCGCCGGTGAGACGGTGAGAATCATGACCGGCGCAATCCTGCCGCAAGGGGTCGACTGCGTGGCGATCCAGGAAATCGTGCGCGTCGAAGGCGAGACCGTTGTCATCCCACCCGGGCAGCGTGCCGAACAGAATACGCGGCGTGCCGGCGAGGATCTCAAGGCCGGCCGCCCGGCCATCGCCGCCGGCAAGAAGTTGCGCCCGGCCGAGATCGGCATCATCGCCTCGCTGGGCATCGCCGAGGTTTCGGTGCGCCGGCGGGTGCGCGTCGCGCTGTTTTCGACAGGCGACGAGCTGTGTTCGCTCGGCACGCCGCTGGTCCCCGGCGCCGTGTATGACAGCAATCGCTACACGCTGTGGGGCATGCTGACCCGCCTGGGCTGCGAGGTGATCGACATGGGCGTGGTGCGGGACGATCCCGCCGCGCTCGAAGCGGCCTTTGGCGAAGCCGCCGGCTGTGCCGACGCGATCATCACCAGCGGCGGCGTCTCGGTCGGCGAGGCCGACTTCATCAGACAATTGATGGCGCAGTTGGGCGAAGTCGCCTTCTGGAAGATTGCGATGAAGCCCGGCCGCCCGATGGCCTTCGGCCGCATAAACAAGACGCATGACGCCAGTGTGGCGCACCCCGGCGCCTGGCTGTTCGGCCTGCCCGGCAACCCGGTGGCGGTGATGGTGACCTTCTACCAGTTCGTGCGCCCGGCGATCCTGAAACTGGCTGGTGTCGACCCCGTGACGGCCTTCCCGGTGTTTCCCGCGCGCTGCGTGGAGGCCATCAGGAAGAGTCGCGGCCGCACCGAATACCAGCGTGGCATCCTGTTCGAGGACAAGGGCGAATGGTGCGTGCGCCCGACCGGTGCGCAGGGCTCGGGCGTGTTGCGCTCGATGTCCGAAGCCGACTGTTTCATCGTGCTCGAACCCGAGCGCGGCAACGTCGGCGCCGGTGACTCCGTGAACGTGCAGGCGATGAACGGGTTGGTTTAGCCGCCGCCCGGCGTCGTGGCCGCGGGGGCGGGAGCCTGTCCCTGATCTGCACTGCGCTGGCTGGCGCGCGCTGCGGAAAAGGCCCGCAGTGCGGCCTGAAATTCCGCGATCGATTCCGCCGACACTTCGCTGCCGCATTCGTAGCAGCAATTGGCCTGGGTGCGGTCGAACCAGCGGCAGCCGCACTGGTCGCAGGCGAGTTCTGGCGCGCCCGACGGATTGCGGAAGATCATCGACAGGCTCCGAGAAAGGCCAGCCCGAGCGAGTCGAGGAAGTCCTCGTAGCCGGCATCCTGCAGTTCGGCCTTGGTGCGGAAAACGAAGAACATCATGTTGCCGCGCCGGATCATCCGTTTGAGCACGGTCAGCGTGTCGCCGTCCAACTGCTCCCGGAGCGCGGCCAGGGCTTCGCTGTCGGCCACCAGCAGCAGATCCAGACGGCTTGAAGACATTCCGGCGAACTGCTCGATCTTGGCCTGCATTCCGTCGTCTTCGACCTGCCACGCCAGCATCGACACTTCGGCAGACGCTTGCAGTCCTTCCAGTCGCCTGCCCGGAAGTATGCCCGATGCTTCACGCGAGACGAGGCCGATTCGTGACCCGTGCCGCATCTCGACGAACAGTTCGCTGTAGCGCGCCAGCATGCGCTGCCAGGAGGCGATCTCGCCGAAGCCGTGGTCCGCGGCGACCAGCATCAGTGCCGGGGAAACGCCAGCCCGAGCGTCTCGATCAAATCGCCCAGTCCGGCGGCTTCGAGGATATCCATCGGCTGCAGGAGAAACGGGCGAATTTCACCGCGCCGCGCCAGGCGTGCGATACACGACTCGCCTTCGGTGCCCAAGCCGTCGAGTGCCGCCCCGCTGATCACCAGCAGCATTCCCCAATCCGGGGAAGATCCGCCCGCGTAGTCGCGGCATTCCACCGACGGCTCGCGCCGGTCGGGCCACCACAACCACGCCGTGCCGCGCTTCGCGGCAAAATCATCCGGGTTGACGCACGCCACCGCGAGGCGCCGGCGATACTCCGCGCCCGGCCGCGGCAAGGCGGCCAGCGCCCGTCGCCAGGACGCGTCCGCCACGCCGATGAGCCGGCTCATGGATCGGGAATCACGGCGGTCACTTCGATTTCCACCTTGGCCCCTTCCTCGACGAAGCCGGCGACCTGCACCGCGGTCATGACCGCGCCATAGCTGCCGATGATCTCGCGAAATATCCGGCCAAGCTCTTTTTGCTTGTTCATGTATTCGACCTTGTCGCCGAGGTACCAGGTCATGCGCACGATATGCTGCGGACCGGCGCCGGCCTCGGCCAGGATCGCGACGACATTGCGCAAGGCCTGAGCGGCCTGGCCAACGAGGTCGTCGGCATGAAACACGCACTGCCCGTCCCAGCCGACCTGGCCGGCGACAAACACCAGTTGTCCGCGGGCAACAACGCCATTGCTGTAACCCTTGGCTTCCCTCCAGCCCGGTGGCTGCAGTTTCCTCATCAATGTTCTCCTTGAATGGTTTGACGCAGCTTGAAGCGCTGCAGTTTGCCGGTTTCGGTGCGTGGCAGGGATTCGGCGAATTCAACGCTGCGGGGATACTTGTAGGGGGCTATGGTGCCCTTGACGAAATCCTGAAGTTGCTTCGCCATCCCGGGTGTCGGCTCGCTGCCGGGCCGCAGCACGACAACCGCCTTGACGATCTGGCCGCGCTCCGCGTCGGCCACCCCGATCACGCCGCACTCGGCCACCGCGGGGTGTCGCAACAGCGCTTCCTCGACCTCCGGCCCGGCGATGTTGTAGCCCGCTGAAATGATCATGTCATCAGTGCGCGAATGAAAGTGGAAATAACCGTCCGCGTCCAGCGCATAGGCATCCCCGGTGTAGTTCCAGCCGTCCCTGACGTAGGCGGCCTGGCGCTCATCGGCAAGATAGCGGCAGCCCGTGGGACCCTTGACCGCCAGTCTGCCGACCTGGCCGACGGCAGCCGGGCGGCCATCGTCGTCCATCACGCAGGCCACATAGCCGGGAACCGCGGTTCCGGTGGCGCCGGGCCGGGACCGTGCCTCATCGGCGGAGATGAAGATATGCATCAACTCGGTGGCGCCGATGCCGTCGATCAGTTCGATGCCGCTTGCCTCCTTCCAAAGCGCGCGCGTCGCCGCCGGCAGCACTTCGCCGGCCGATACGCATTTGCGCAGGTGGCTGCCGCGCAAGGGTGCGGCGAGTGGCGCCAGGGCGCGATAGGAGGTCGGCGCGGTGAACAAAACGCTGGCGCGGTAGGAGACGATCGCGTCGACCAGATCCTGCGGGCCGCCCTGTTCCAGCAGGACGGTCGAGGCGCCGATGCTGAGCGGGAACAGCAGCAGGCCGCCCAGGCCAAAGGTGAAGGCCAATGGCGGCGTGCCGATGAAAATGTCGTCGGCCAGCGGCCGCAGCACGTGCGGCGGCCAGCAGACGCAGGCCGCCATGACATCGCGATGAAAGTGCATGGTGGCCTTGGGCAGGCCCGTGGTGCCGGAGGTGAACGCCAGCATGCAGACATCGGTGGTCGCGGTGTCGACATTGGCGAACACCGTGGATTGTCTTGCCATCGCCGCTTCCAGCCCCGCCGCCGAGTCGTCGTTGAAGTAACGGATCTGCCGCAGCTCGGGGCACTCGGCGGCCGCGCTGTTGAATTCGTCGGCAAGCCGCGCGTCGCACAGCGCGTGGCTGACCCGACCCTTGGCCATCACGTGCTTGAGTTCCTTGGCGCGCAGCAGCGGCATGGTCGCCACTGCCACCGCACCGGCTTTCATCACGGCGAACCAGCAGGCCGCCAGCAGCGGGTTGTTGGGCGCGCGCAACAACACCCGGTTTCCGGGTACCAGGCCCATGTCCCCGACAAGCACATTGGCGATGCGATTGGCCTTCTCCTGCAGGTCGCCGTAGGTCCAGCGCACACCGGGCGCCTGAATGCACAGGCGATCACCCCTGCCCTGGTCGACATGGACATCGAGCAACTCGCCGGCGCAATTCAGGCGCTCGGCAAATTGCAGTTCGGGCAATTCGAAAAGGAACTCGGGCTGCTGCTCGGGCGGCGGCAGATTGTCCCGGGTAAAGGTATCGCTATGGGCGCTGTAGGGCATGTCGCCTCCTCCCGATTACTGGCCAGCGTCGGCGGGGCGCGGCTCAGATCCGCACGCCGAGCCGGTAGCCTTCATGAATGGCCTGTTCCAGACCCCGCGGAATCAGCGCATCGCCGATGCCGTGCAGCTCGTCGATCATCCACTCGAATTCATGGAACAGCTCGTGGTTGGCCTTGCGCGGCGCGGCCAGCACCACGGCATCGGCCGGCAGAACGCTTTCCTTGCCCTTGTCGTTGACCACCGTGACACCTTCCCGGGTAATCCTGATCGGCCGCGAACCCGTCAGGCAGGGAATCTCCAGTTCCTCGACCCACGAGGCGTGGCGCCACTTGA
>WBZP01003088.1_pt1 | contig 18457 bp, 19 predicted proteins | sample 5204301 | NCBI WGS metagenome assembly WBZP01 (sample SAMN12412401, study PRJNA552823) | activated sludge metagenome | isolation source: activated sludge from nitrification reactor of wastewater treatment plant... | place: USA: Pennsylvania | collected 2017 | reverse complement strand
GGGTGGGCTCGCAGGGTCATTGCAAAATGAGCTCGTTGATTAGTTCTGAGGGTTTAGCGTAGGCGAGGCGTTTGCGGGGCCGGTCGTTGAACTGGTTTTGGACTCGGGCGAGGTCTTCTTTGGTGTGGACTGAGAGGTCGGTGCCTTTGGGGAAGTACTGGCGTAGCAGCCCGTTGGTGTTTTCGTTGGTGGCTCGTTGCCAGGGTGAGTGTGGGTCGCAGAAGTAGACCTTCAGGCCAGTGACTTGGGTGAGGTGTTTGTGTTGGGCCATCTCTCTGCCCTGGTCCCAGGTCAGTGTTTTGCGTAAATGGTCGGGGAGTTCGGTCACTGCCTGGGCGAGTGCTGCGGCGACTTGGTGTGCGCCGTGCCCATCGGGGAGGTGGAGCAGCAGGGTGTAGTTAGTGACACGTTCGACCAGGGTCCCGATCGCAGAAGAGTTGTTCTTCCCGGTGATCAGGTCACCTTCCCAGTGCCCTGGGACACGACGGTGAGCGACTTCTTCATCACGCTCAACAATGTTGACCATGTCGGGGATCTGCCCACCCGCGTGAGCACGTCGCGCCCGGCCCTCACCACGGGTCACCCGCCGTGCCCGGCCAGTGCGTAAACATTTCTTCAGCTCATCCCGCAGCGCGCCCCGGCCCTGGACAAACAACTCGCGGTAGATCGTTTCGTGGTGCACGCGCATCTCCGGGTCATCGGGAAACTCTCGCGCTAACTGTCCCGCGATCTGCTCAGGAGACAAAAACGCCTCCAACCCCACCCTGACCCGCTCACACAACACCGGGTTCAACTCCAACTTCGTCTGCTTCGCACGAGCAGCCCTGACCTCAGCCACCCGCTGAGCCCGCTGCGCACTGTAACCAGCCCGACCAGCCCGGCCCCCCACCTCACGGCTGATCGTGGAGACCGACCTCCCCAAAAACCCCGCGATCTGAGTGAAACTCAACCCCCCACGACACCCCCGCTCGATCGAACGACGATCATGCAAACTCAACCGAAACCCACTACCAGGATCCACACGCGCCATCACCCCGCCAGCCTGGAGCATCCACCGCCGACCAGCCGAACCCGACACACCCAACCCCAGCGCAGCCACCGAAGGGCTCACACCACCACGAACAGCAGCCCAAAACTCAGCCCGAACTGCCCTCGACACCCTCACACCACTCGTCACAGCCATCACCCTTCAAGAAGATTGCGATGACCACACGAATCCGCCCAGGTTTACTTGTGACTTTTCCACCCCCAAAAAGTGTCGGTACCCCCAGCAACACTGACCACATGGACCCCATCTGGCTCATCACCCTCGCAGTTTCTGCAATCAGCGCTGCGTTGGGTTACTTGTTCGCGACGGCTCGTTCGAAGGACGAGGTGTGGGAGGCGCGTGCCGAAGATCAGGGCGTGATCAAGGAGGGGTTGGAGCGCCTTCATGACCAACTACGCGACCTTGAGCATCAGCGCCACACGTGGCAGGGCCAGCTTCGCCAGCAGGTCGATGACATGCGGCATTCGACTGACTTGCTGCGCAAAGAGACCGGCAGTTTGAGCACGGCGCTGCGCAAGCCTCAAGTGCGGGGGCGCTGGGGTGAGTTGCATTTGCGTCGGGCCGTGGAGTTAGCCGGGCTGACCAACCGGTGCGACTTTGATGAGCAAGTGCGGCTCAATGATGGGTTGCAGCGCCCTGACCTGGTGGTGCAACTATCTGGTGGACGGTGCGTGATCGTCGATGCGAAGGTTCCACTAGACGCGTTCCTTGATGCGACCAGCACCGATGACCCCGATGAGCACTCCCACCACTTGGGCCGGCATGCGCGCCAGTTGAAGGCTCACACCGACGCACTGGCGAGCAAGGCCTACTGGCGCGGGTTGTCTGACACGCCGGAGTTTGTGGTGTTGTTCGTGCCGGGTGAGTCGTTCTTGTCAGCGGCTCTCGATGCCGACCCCTCCCTTATCGAGTACGCCGCACAACGCCACGTCGTGCTCGCCACCCCGACCACGCTGATCGCGCTGCTGCGCACGGTGCACATGGGCTGGCAGCAAGCGACGCTGGCTGAGCAGACCAAGCAGATCCAGGCGTTAGGCCGCGACCTGTATGAGCGCCTGGGCACGATGGGACACCACCTTGACCGGTTGGGCCGCAGCCTCAAGGCCAGTGTCGACGCCTACAACAAGACCGTGGGCAGTCTGGAGACTCGGGTGCTGGTGAGCGCTCGCAAGTTCAGTGAACTCGGGGTCACCGACCAGGCGCTCGATGAGCCCACCCCGATCGATGACGCACCCCGGCCATTGACCACAATCGAGTTGCTTGAAGCGGTCGCGGAGCACCGAGATGAGCTTCCTGAGCTCACTAACGGGACTCCTGTGACTGTTGAAACGGATGTGACTAACTCGGCGTGGCGCGCCTGAAAAGTCTGGACTCGCCTTTAGCGTGATGCGCGTGAGCGCACCCACCCTCTGGGAAGAGGGCACCATGAGCGGCAAGCGAGTTACCAAGCTTGCCGTGATTGCCTCTGCCCTGGCGATTGGCATCGACCTGCTCATCACGCAGCGTCTGGGCGTCGTCTTCGACGTCGCGTTCGTAGTCGTCTCCATCGGTGCCGCACTCGCGGTCACCCCCAAAGATCAGTTCCGTGTCGGGGTGCTCCCGCCGCTTTTGATGCTTGGCGTGATGGCTTTCACCGCCGTGGTCTACCGCGCAGGCATTGCACTGACTCAAGACGGATTCGTGCAAGCGGTCGTTTCTGGACTGGCCAACCACTCAGGCGCGTTATTTGCTGCGTGCGTCAACGCACTCGTGGTCTTGGCGATCCGTCAACGCGTGCGCAAGATGCGAAGTGATCGGGTTACTCGGGCGCGTTCGCCGTACAACGTGAAGGTTCACTCAAAGCGCGATGCGTCTCCGGCGCCGTACCTAATCACCTCGGGTGCGCCAGAGGAGAAGTCGACGATGGTGGTCGATTCGGCACTCGCTTCGCCCGAATCCAAGACCGCGTCGAGTTTCTGATCTAGCTCCTCTTTGATTTCCCAGCCGTGGGTCATGGGTTCACGCGTGCCCGGAAGAATCAGAGTGCTCGACAACAGCGGTTCGCCCAACTCGCTCAACAGCGCAGCCACAACCGTGTGACGCGGCACCCGCACCCCCACAGTCTTCTTGCGCGGGTGCATGAACGCCTTCGGCACCTCTTGCGAGGCCGGCAAGATGAAGGTGTAAGGACCAGGCGTGGCTGACTTCACCGCCCGGAACGCGATGTTGTCGAGGTGCACATATCTGCCCATCTGAGCAAAGTCTTTGCACACCAACGCGAAGTGGTGTTTGTCGTCGAGGTCGCGGATCTCCCTGATCCGCTCGAGCCCTTCGCGGTTGCCCAACCTGATACCCAAGGCATATCCGGTGTCAGTCGGGTAGGCGATGAGGCCATCGTTTCGCAACAAGTCAACGGCTGCCGCGATCGCCCGCGGTTGCGGGTTGTCGGGGTGTACGTCGTAGTACCTAGCCATCAGGCCTGCGCCGCCGCCCGAATGTCGCGCCGCAACTCTGGTGGCAACGCGAAAATGAGTGACTCTTCAATTGACTGCACGGCTCGCACATCGGGGTATCCGCGCTCAGCTAAGAAAGAGAGCACACCCTCGACGAGTTCCTCCGGCACGCTCGCACCCGAGGTGACGCTGACAGTGCCCACGCCATCAAGCCAGGCCTCGTCGATCTCAGTGGCGTCATCAACGCGGTGCGCCGAGCGGGCCCCCGCCTCAAGGGCAACCTCGACCAAGCGCACAGAGTTGGATGAGTTGCCAGAGCCGACCACGATCACCAAATCGGATTCAGCCGCGATCTCTTTGACTGCCAACTGACGGTTTTGAGTGGCGTAGCAAATGTCGTCTGAGGGCGGGTCGAGCAGGTTGGGGAAGCGCTGCCTGATGGCCGCCACTGTCTCCAACGTCTCATCCACACTGAGGGTGGTCTGCGAAAGCCAGGCAACCTTTTCAGGATCACGTACGACGATGTTGGCCACATCGTCAGGCCCTTGCACCAACTGAATGTGCTCAGGAGCCTCACCAGAGGTGCCCTCAACCTCCTCGTGCCCCGCGTGGCCGATCAGCAAGATGTCGTAGTCCTCACCGGCGAAACGCTTGGCTTCGTGGTGAACCTTGGTGACCAACGGGCACGTCGCGTCAATTGTCTTGAGTCCACGCTCGGCAGCCTCACTGTGCACGGCAGGGCTGACTCCGTGAGCCGAAAAGACCACTGTGGAGCCTGCGGGCACCTCATCGAGTTCCTCGACAAAGATGGCGCCACGCCCTTCAAGGTTCGACACCACGTGCTTGTTGTGCACGATCTGCTTGCGCACGTAGACGGGTGCGCCGTACAAGTCGAGGGCCTTCTCAACGGTGATCACGGCGCGGTCAACACCGGCGCAGTAGCCACGCGGAGCAGCCAGAAGCACCTGGCGAGCGGCATCGTCTAGCACTGTGGGGGTGCCCAGGTCAGTCATAGCGCGCAGTCTATGTTCCCCGCGGTGACTCACCGCGCTCGGCGGCTCAGCACACCACTCATCGAGATTCGCTCCCAACGTGGTCGGTGCGCACAACTACGCTGTGACTCCCATGGCCATGCAGACTTCCCCCGAGCAGCCCGCACAGGTGCGCACGATTGCGCGCGCGATTGGGCAGTGGATTGATCGACTGGGCGTCGTGTGGGTCGAGGGTCAAGTCACCCAAGTGAGCCGCCGACAAGGCATGGCAACGGTGTTTTTGAGTCTGCGCGACAAACTGGCCGACGTTTCAGTGCAGGTCACTGCGCCTCGCACGCTGGTTGACGCCATGTCGACGCCTCTGGTCGAGGGCGCGTCGGTGGTGATTCAAGCCAAACCGACGTACTACGAAAATCGTGGCCAACTCAGTCTCGCTGCACGCGAGATCCGCATGGTGGGGCTTGGGGAGTTGCTGGCCCGCTTGGAGCAGCGTCGCCAACTCTTGGCTGCCGAAGGGCTCTTCGCCGAAACCCACAAACGCCCACTGCCGTTCCTGCCACGCAAGGTGGGGCTGATCACTGCCGACAACAGCGCAGCCGAACGTGACGTGGTCGAGGTTGGCCGGAGGCGCTGGCCAGGGGTTCAGTTCGAGATCCGGCACGCAGCAATGCAGGGCGTCAACGCCACCCGCGAAGTGATCGAAGCACTGCAACGCCTTGAGGCCAGTGCAGAAGTCGACGTGATCATCATCGCCAGAGGCGGCGGCTCGGTCGAAGATCTGCTGCCCTTCTCAGACGAGGCACTGATCCGCGCGGTCCACGCCACCAGCACCCCGGTGATCAGCGCGATCGGCCACGAGTCAGACACTCCCCTGCTCGACCTGGTCGCCGATGTGCGAGCCGCGACGCCCACCGATGCAGCCAAACGCGCCATCCCCGACGTCGTTGAAGAGTCAGCCCGCATCCAGCAAGCACGCGAGCGAATCATGCGGGCACTGCAGGTGCGGCTCTCAGGCGAACAGCAGTACCTCCATCAACTTCAGGCCCGTCCGGTCTTACGCGACCCAGCCTCCGGGCTGAGCGAGCGCAGCGAACAGATCGAGGCCTTGCGCCAGCGAGTCACCAGAGCCGTCAGCAGCATGGTCGAGCGATCCACCAACGACATCGCCCATCGCCGAGCACGAGTGCAAGCACTCTCACCGTTGGCCACGATGGCCAGGGGCTACAGCGTCGTACAACGCCCCGACGGGGCTTTGGTCACCGCCATCGATGACGTCGAGATCGCAGCGCAACTGCTGATTCGTGTCGCCGATGGGCAGATCACCACCGAGGTCACTGGAAAGGAATCGCGATGAGCGACAAGAAACTGAGCTACGAGCAGGCTCGCGATGAACTTGCCGATATCGTGCGCCAACTCGAGGTCGGCGGCGCGCCACTGGCCGAATCGCTGGCCTTGTGGGAGCGCGGGGAGAAACTTGCCACAATCGCCCAAGCCCATCTCGATGGTGCTCGCGAGCGCCTAGATGCGGCACTCAAGGAAGGCAGCCACTAGGGCAACTTAGGCAGGGAACTAGCAATCGCCTTGGCGATCGCATCCACGTCAGCGTTTGACGCCGACCCACCCACCAAATAACTGGTCGAGTCAACCTGCGTGATCAGCGCATAGTCGCCGCCTTGATCAGTCCACGAAGTCCAGGTGCGTCCGGAGTTGGTGACATCGCTGCCTTGCACCGCGTCTTTGTCGATGTAGGTGCGAGCAAGTTCGCGAGGGGTTGCCGGGCGCTCTTCGATGCCGACGTACTGATTGTCAGCCGTCAACAACCCCAGGTGCCAGGTCTTCTTTGTCGGATTGAACGACACGCTCGTGATGCGCCAATTGGCTGGCAATGGGGTGGGCACCGGTGCGGCCATGGAAGCCTCCCGAGCGGCCCTGGTAACGGCACTCACTTGGTCTGCGGGCACGGCAGGAGTGGGTCGGCTGGCGTCATTGCGGTTGAGCGCCCGAAAACCGACGAAACCGGCCACCACAAGCAGCAGCACGATCATCGCGCCGATCATGCCGCCAGTGGTGCGCTGATAACGGCCGGGCTGCTCACTCACGCGGGCAATCTTGCCATTGCAGTGGGTGCGTGAGTCAGGTGGTGTGATGCATGACGCAATTGCGGAGGATATGCACCAAAGACACCGCAGATGCGGTTAAATACGCGGGTGACTAGGTACACGATTGCGCAGGCCGCCGAAGTCTTGGGCGTCAGCGACGACACCGTGCGCCGATGGATTGATGCCGGTCGGCTCACCGCACACAGAGATGACCGCGGCCGACTCAGTGTCGCCGGCGTTGACCTGGCCGAGGTTGCTGAGCACCAGGCCGGGGCCGAACAACGCTTGTCGCACTCCAGTGCCCGCAACCAGTTCCCGGGCATCGTCACCAAGGTCACCAAAGACACTGTCATGGCTCAAGTCGAAATGCGTTGCGGGGCCTTCAGACTCGTTTCGCTCATGAGTCGCGAAGCCGCCGACGAACTCGGCCTTGAGCCTGGGGTGCGCGCCACCGGCTCCATCAAATCCACCAACGTTGTGATCGAGAAAGACTAGGTATGCGCAGATTCGCCGCAGTGCTCCTCTTGGCTAGCTCGCTAGCTGGCTGCACCAACGTCACTGCCACCAAACCCAACGAACTTACGGTGCTGGCAGCCTCATCTCTGACCGGAGTATTCACCGAACTTCAAAGCCAGTTCGAGGCCACTCACCCCGGCGTCAAAGTGAAGTTAGTGCTCGACTCCTCCGCCACCTTGTCGCAGATGGTTGAGCAGGGAGCACCGGGTGATGTCTTGGCGACAGCCGACCAGCGCACCATGGACCACACCCGGATCGCTGGCGGCATCGTGGGCCAAGCTGACCAGTTCGCCACCAACACCATGGTGCTGATCGTGCCGGCCAACAACCCAGCCAATATCAAGAGTTTGGGCGGATTGAGCGCCAAGACTGACTTCGTGGTTTGTGTGCCCACCGCACCCTGCGGTGCCGCGGCTGCTGCGCTGCTGACGACCAACCACGTGAGCGCCCAGCCAGCCAGCGAGGAAACCGACGTCAAGGCCGTGCTCAACAAAGTTGTCACGGGTGAAGCAGACGCAGGTCTGGTTTTCACCACCGACGCCCTTTCGGCCGGAGACAAGGTTCGCCAGATCGCCATCCCAGGCGCTAGCCAGGCACCCAACACCTATTGGATCGCTCAAACCAAGCAGGCTGAGGTCTCATCGCTCGCCCAAGACTGGATCGACTTGGTGCTCGGTCCGAACGGTCAAGCCGTGTTGGCCAGAGCAGGGTTCGCGACTCAGTGACGGTGCCTCGGCGCCTGCTCATCCCGGCATCCCTTGGGGCCGGGCTGCTGGTCTTGCCCATCATTGGGTTAGTACTGCGAGCACCGCTGAGTACCTTCGGTTCACTGCTCACCGCACCGGCCACCCTCAGCGCCCTGTGGCTCTCGGTGTGGACCTCAACTGCGTCGACCGCCGTGTGTGTGCTGCTCGGCGTCCCGCTGAGCTGGGTCCTGGCCCGAGCTCAATTCCGGTTCAAATCCTTACTACGCGGGATCTTGCTCACCCCGCTGGTGGTGCCTCCGGTGGTCGCGGGGGTCGCGTTGCTCTCCGCCTTTGGCCGCAATGGCTTCTTGGGCGCGCCTCTGCGTGACGGCTTTGGTTTGAGCATCCCTTACACCTCAATTGCAGTGGTGCTGGCTCATTCGTTTGTGGCTATGCCGTTCTTCATCCTCAGCACTGAGGAGGGATTTCGAGCACTGCCTCCTCGACTCGAAGACGTCGCCAGCACGCTGGGTGCTGACGCATGGACACGATTTCGTCGAGTAGGTCTGCCCCTGGCGCGACCTGCCCTCATCGCCGGAGCCGTGCTGGCCTGGGCCAGATCGCTGGGTGAGTTTGGTGCGACGATCACATTTGCTGGCAACTACCCCGGCACCACGCGCACATTGCCGCTGGAGGTCTACACCCAACTTCAGGCCGATCCGGACGCGGCAATCGTGGTGTCTTTGCTCCTCCTCATCATCTGCGTGGGAGTGCTGGCCGCCCTGCGGGGTCGTTGGTTAGGCGGATTGCGATGAAGGTTCGCATCGACCACGCACCCCTCCACGAGATCGACCTGGCTTTCTCAACTGGGGTGACCACTGTCGTTGGACCCAACGGGGCCGGCAAGACGAGCCTGCTGCACGCCATCGCCGGGCTCTCGCCAGCACAATCGGTGAGGGTCGGTACCAACGACTGGAGCCACCTTCCGCCCGAGCAGCGATCGGTGGGACTGGTCCCTCAAGAGGGCGCCCTCTTTCCACACCTCGATGTGCTTCACAACGTTGCTTTCGGCCCCCAGGCCCGAGGAGTACGCCGGCGCGCGGCACTCACCGTGGCGGCACAGTGGCTAGATCAACTCGGCATCAACCACCTAGCCAAGCGCGACGTCACCACCTTGTCTGGCGGTGAATCGCAACGGGTCGCCATGGCTAGGGCCTTGGCGATCGAGCCGGCTGTGCTGCTCCTTGATGAACCATTCTCGGCTCTGGACGTGGGTGTCGCCGAAGGATTGCGAGTCGAGCTCGAACCGCACTTCAACGACCGGATCACAATCATGGTCACCCACGATGCAATCGATGTGGCCACGTTGGCTAGCAACGTCGTCGTACTCGAAGAAGGGCGGGTGGCCCAGGTCGGCCACCTTCATGAGGTTGCCACGGCGCCGCGCACTGCGCACGTGGCCCGCCTCACGGGCGCAAACGTGCTGCGAGGCACTGCCCACGGGCACGTGATCAACCTCGACGCGACCACGAAGGTGCACGCAGGCTCGAGCAGCAACGGACCAGTGTTAGCGACGTTTGCACCAACGGCAGTCACCCTGGCCACTGCACCACCGCTGAGTTCGGCTCGCAACGTGTGGCATACGCGCGTGACCCAAGTGTTCAGCACCGGCGAGATCACCCGGGTCCACCTAGCCTCACCACCCATCTGGGCCGACCTCACGCCCGCTGCAGCGACCGAGCTCAACATCACAGTCGGTGCCCACATTTATGCGGCCGTCAAGGCCACCGAAGTCAGCGTCACCGAGACCAAACCGGCTCCCGCGTCGAACCGATAGCATCGGGGTTATGACCGAGTCGCTGACCCCCAATGAATTGCTTGTCGACACCGGACGCCCCGACCGAAACTTGGCTTTGGAGCTCGTCCGTGTCACCGAAGCTGCAGCCATGGCTGCCGGCAGATGGGTGGGTCGAGGAGACAAAAACGGCGCCGATGGTGTCGCAGTCAACGCGATGCGTCTGCTGATCTCGACTGTCGGAATGAACGGCACTGTCGTCATTGGCGAAGGCGAGAAAGACAATGCGCCGATGCTCTACAACGGCGAGCAGGTCGGCGATGGCACCGGTCCCGAGTGCGACGTCGCCGTGGATCCGATCGACGGCACCACGCTGACAGCCAAGGGCATGATGAACGCAATTGCCGTGCTCGCAGTGGCTCCGCGCGGCACGATGTATGACCCCTCTGCGGTCTTCTACATGGACAAACTTGTCACCGGCCCCGACGCTGCCGACCTCGTCGACATCCGACTGCCTGTTGCCGAGAACATCAAGCGGGTCGCCAAAGCCAAAGGCAGCCATGCCGAAGACGTCACCGTCGTGTTGCTCGATCGACCGCGCCACCAGAAGCTGGTCGATGAGATCCGGGCGGCAGGTGCACGCATCAAGTTCATCGTCGACGGCGATGTTGCGGGCGCGATCATGGCCGCCAAAGAAGGCACCGGCATTGACTTGATGATGGGCATCGGCGGCACCCCCGAGGGCATCATCGCGGCCTGCGCGATGAAGTCACTCGATGGCGTCATCCAGGGTCGGTTGTGCCCCCGCGATGACGATGAGCGCCAGCAAGCTCTCGACGCCGGACACGATCTTGACGCCGTACTCTCCACGAATGATTTGGTGCGTGGCGAAGACACCTTCTTTGTGGCCACTGGCATCACCGATGGAGAGTTGATGCGCGGGGTGCGTTACCGCGGTGGCGGCGCCTCCACCCACTCGCTGGTGATGCGTTCGCGCAGCGGCACGATCCGCTCGATCGTGAGTCAACACTCCCTCAGCAAGATGAGGGCGTACTCCGGCGTGGACTACGAGCACTAACCGATGATCGTTGTTGTTGGCGAGTCGCTGCTCGACATCGTCCCTGAGGGATCACACGATGCCGAGCACGTTGGTGGCGGCCCGCTCAACATCGCAGTCGGCCTGGCTCGTTTGGACCAATCGGCCCTGCTGATCACCCAGGTCGGTCACGACGCTCGTGCCGACGCGGTCTTAGAGCACCTAAGGGCTAATGAAGTCGAAGTAGTTGCCTCTCCGACCCACTCGGGACGCACCAACACTGCACGAGCCACTGTGAACGCCAACGGCGAAGCCCACTACGAGTTCGACCTCGAGTGGACGCTGCCGCATCAAGAGTTGCCGCGCTGCGATGTGCTGCATGTCGGGTCGCTGGGCACCGCGCTCGAACCCGGGCGAGCCAGTGTGATGGACCTCGTTGACCAGGCCTGGGGACGAGATGTGGTGATTAGTTTCGACCCCAACCTGCGGCCACAGTTCATGGAATCGGCCGAGCAAGCATGGCGAGACATCGAGACTATCGGCGAGCGAGCCACCTTGATCAAGATGAGCGCCGAAGATGTTGCTCTCGTGCATCCAGGTGCTGACTACGGCGACATTGCGCGGACCTTGCTCACCGGCGAACGCACCGAACTTGTGGTGATTACCGACGGCGCAAAGGGGGCTACCGCCTACACCCAAGGCGTCGAGACCCACTGTCCAGCGCCGAAGGTTGATGTGGTCGACACAGTCGGGGCCGGTGACTCGTTCATGTCAGCGATGCTGGCGATTTTGATGGAACAAGGCGCTTTGACCGCCTATGGGGCGGGCCTGCCCACATCGACTGAGGGGCTCAATCAGGTCATCGCTGGCGCTGCTGCGGCAGCAGCGATCACTTGCTCGCGCGCCGGGGCAAATCCGCCACGGCTGAAGGATCTGCCAAAGCGCTGGCCCGCATAGCCAACTCAAATCCGCGCAGCGATCGAGCCACGTGCTCAAAGGTCGTCGGGTCTAACGCCATGCCAACGTGGCTGGCCTTCACCTCAACATGCTCTTGAGCCATCGGATCAAGACAACTGGCCGGCGACACGATGCCGTCACGGTGCGAGAAGATCGCGGTGTAGCCCACCTCGTTAAGAGGTTGTTGCATCTCCTCAAACGCTGCCTCGGCGCACGGGCCAGAGAGACAATCGGCGCTCATCGTGGCTGGTACTCCCGCCTTGTTCAGTCGCCCCAGCATCTCGGCGTCCCAGGCAATAACACGATGGATGGCACCAGGGGCCATCACAGGGCTGCCCATGGTGACGATGCCGCCCACCAAATCCGGACGTCTCGCGGCTAGGCCGCGGGCCAACATGCCGCCCAGAGAGTGGCCAACAATGAGCACCTTGGAGTCGCGTGCACTGGCAATCGCTTCCAAGCGAAGTTCCAAGCGATCCACCGCTTCGCGGGTGCAGCCCACATTGACCATGATGTGCGACTTGTAGGTGCGAAACCCCTCCAGCCTCAGGCCGGCTGCCATCCGCGAGAGACTCCAGTCACCGGCCATAAAACCTGGGATCAACAGCACCGGCGTGGTTGCTTCTCGGCGGTGCTCGCCGTGGAGGGGCAATGCTTCGTGGTGCTTGCGCTTTGCGCGCATGTGGCGAACGTGGGCCAAGCCCTCGATCATCACCGTGCCTTCGCGTGCCAGGGCCTTCAATCCTTGGGGTCCAACGAACCCTGGAGGTGAGAGGAACGACCCGAGCGAAGTGTTCATTGCAGCAGATTAGGCCGCAATGTGCTCTAGGTCACGTACCTCAACCGAACCTGACCGAATCGTTAAACTCTGCAGTAACTTCCCCGAAAGGTCGAACATGTTGGTCTCAGAGGAACTCTTCGCCCCGATTAGCCCGGGCATCGAGTTGTGCTATCAAACCTTCGGTGACCCCACCGACGAACCACTGCTGCTCGTGATGGGCCTTGGCGGGCCAATGACCTGGTGGGACTCAAAGCTGTGCAGCCAACTGGCTGACCAGGGGTTTTTCGTGGTGCGCTACGACAACCGCGACACCGGCAAGTCGACCAAGGTCAACGCACGAGTCACCCGTCCGATGCTGGTCAAGGCCTTCGCGGGGGCTCCTGCTGCTGCGCCGTACTCCATCAATGATTTGGCCGCTGACGCCTTCGGACTCATGGATCATCTGGGTTGGAAGTCCGCGCACGTCACCGGCGTGTCGATGGGCGGCATGATCGCTCAGACGATGGCTATCGCGGCGCCCGAACGCGTTCGTTCGCTGACTTCGATCATGTCGACCATTGGCAAGCGCACGGTCGGTTGGCAACACCCCAAGATGCTGCCCATCTTGCTTGCGCCAACTGCGCCCGGTCGCACGGCCTACGCCGAAGCCGCAGCGCGCACGTGGAAGGTCATCGGCTCACCGGCTTATCCCACCGATCGTGAGTCACTCAAGTCGCGCGCTGGCGAAACCTTCGACCGAGGTTTCAATGCCAGCGGTGTGATGCGCCAGATGCTGGCAGTGCTGACTCAAGACAACCGCCAAAAGGCCCTAGGCGGTTTGCGGATGCCGGTGTGCGTCGTACACGGCGACTCTGACCCACTCGTGCACGTCACGGGCGGCCGGGCGACGGCTCGGGCGATCCCGGGCGCAGAGTTCGTGCTCATCAAGGGCATGGCCCACGACTTGCCAGAACAACTGTGGCCGACGTTTGCTGACGCAATTCGACGTACGGCGAACCGCGCCTCGCTCGTCTCCTAAAAAGACTCGTGGGCGACTCCATCGCTGAAGCCGCCCACGAGGATTTGGTTCACAGACTCAAACGCTCGCCAGTGTCGGTGTTGAACACGTGCACATTGGAGGCGTCGGTGGCCAAATGGATGACATCACCACGCTTGACGGTGTCGCGGCCACTGATCCGAACGATGATGTTGTTCTCACCAGTGGTGCCGTACACAAATCCGTCGGCGCCGAGTTCTTCCACGACACTCACATCGACGGGGATGCCCTGACCTGCCGGCACCATGCGCCAAGCCTCGGGCCGCACGCCGATGGTGACCTTGCCGTGCATGCTCGCCTTCGCCTTGTCATCGACTGGCACTTCGTAGTCGTCGATCATGACCTTGCCATCTGAGGCGACCGCACCGATGAGGTTCATCTGCGGTGAGCCAATAAAGCCAGCCACGAACAGGTTCACCGGGTGGTCATAGAGCGCGAGCGGGCTATCAACCTGCTGCAAGACGCCTTCCTTCATCACCGCAACCCGATCACCCATCGTCATAGCCTCGACCTGATCGTGGGTGACATAGACGGTGGTAACGCCAAGGTCCGCCTGCAACTTGGCGATGTCGGTGCGGGTCTGAACGCGCATCTTTGCGTCGAGGTTCGACAAGGGCTCGTCCATGCAAAAGACCTGTGGCTTGCGCACGATCGCGCGGCCCATCGCCACACGTTGGCGCTGACCGCCAGAGAGTGCCTTGGGCTTGCGCTCGAGGTACTCGGTGAGGTTCAAGATCCGTGCAGCTTCCTCAACCGCCTTACGTCGCTCCTCAGCGGGCACCTTCGCCATCTTCAAAGCGAACGCCATGTTTTCGGCGACAGTCATGTGCGGGTAGAGCGCATAGTTTTGGAACACCATCGCGATGTCGCGGTCCTTGGGCGGCAGGTGGGTCACGTCGCGATCCCCGATGAAGATCTGGCCTCTGTTGACCTCTTCAAGCCCAGCCAACATGCGGAGGGTCGTGGATTTGCCACAACCCGAAGGCCCGACCAGCACCATGAATTCGCCGTCTTTGATCTCCAGATCAACACCTGGAACGGCCGGCTTGTCGGTGTTGGGATACCACCGTTGCGCGCCTCTAAATGAAACAGTTGCCATCTTCTAACTCATCTCCTCAACCGGCAGGAACGTGCCGGACGATCCGTTGTAGGGGTGATTGCTCCCACCCTAGGTGGCTGCATGGTTTGGCGTATAGAGAGCGCAGCGGGGGATGCGTGGGTTGGGGCGGCAAAGTCACAAGTAAACCTGTGACTTTGGCACCTTGCGGGGGAGATCCTCCCCGCAAAGCACCAAACTCCCCCGCAAAGCAGTGGCGGGTGGTGCAGGTGTTGTACGACGCCACAACCCACTCACGGCCGGTGCACATCGTCTTGTTGGCTCAGACCTTTGCAAAGATGCCCCTGTGAGCGAACTCATCCACCTGTGCCGCGGCGGCGTCAGCGTTGCCATCGGATCAGACGACCGTGGGGTTCCGGTGATGTTGCACTGGGGTGCAGCTCTGGACTCTATTGACGATCTGGCTTTGGCTTTGCGCCCGGGCATTTCGATGTCGGCGTTCGATCATCGCCGTCAACGGGGGCTGGTAGGCGCCGCCGGATTTGCGGGCACCCCAGGAGTCACCGGCCATCGCGATGGGGGCGGCTCGATGCCGTTGCCGCGGCAGTGGTCGACGACCTCAACCGATGCTTCCGCGACCTTCACCGGGGTCGACCCGGAAGCTGAGTTGAAGATCGAGGTCGAACTCCACCTCACCCGTGCCGGACTGCTGCGCATGCGCACGAACCTCACGAATCTTGGCGAGACCGACTGGCATCTCGGGCGGGTGCTCAACGCGCTGCCGGTCGGGGCCTATGCCACGGAGCTCCTCGATCTGACTGGCCGTTGGTGCAAGGAGCGCAGCCCGCAACGTCACCCGTGGGTGCAAGGCACGTATCGCCGCGATGGACGCCACGGCCGCACTGGCCATGACGCCACGCTGCTGATGATCGCGGGCACATCCGGGTTCAACTTCAATGCCGGAGAACTGTGGGGAGTTCATGTCGCGTGGAGCGGTGACCACACGACATACGCCGAACGCACCGCCGAAGGCGAATGTGTGCTCGGTGGTGGCGAACTCCTCGCGCCTGGCGAGGTGACTCTGGCCTTTGGGGAGACTTATGCGACCCCGTGGCTGCTGGGTTCGTACTCCGCGACTGGCCTTGACCAGATGAGCCATCGACTTCACCAGTGGATTCGGTCGCAGTCCCCGCGCACGCGTTCGCCTCGCCCAGTGATCGCCAACACCTGGGAAGCGGTCTATATGGACCACGATCTCGACAAGCTCACGGCGCTAGCTGACAAGGCCGCGAAGGTTGGCGTGGAGTGGTTTGTGCTCGACGACGGGTGGTTCCCCTCTCGCAATGACGATCTCGCTGGCCTGGGCAACTGGGTCGTCGATGACACCAAGTGGCCCGATGGGCTCAGGCCTCTGATCAACCACGTCAACTCGTTGGGGATGCAGTTTGGGCTGTGGGTGGAGCCCGAGATGATCAACGTCGACTCCAAGACTGCTCGCGAACATCCGGAGTGGATCTTGGGTGGGCATCGCGAACTGCCCGACGAGTGGCGTCACCAGCAAGTGATCAACTTGCAGATCCCAGAGGCGTTCGCTCACGTGCGTGACCAACTGTTGACGCTGCTCGAGGAGTACCCGATCAGCTACCTCAAATGGGACCACAACCGCGATCTCACCGACGCCACCCATGAAGGTCGGTCGGCGGTGCACGGGCAAACCCTGGCGGCGTACTCCCTCATGGAGATCTTGCGCGAGGCGCACCCGCACCTGGAGATCGAGAGTTGTTCCTCTGGCGGCGCCCGCGTGGACGCTGAGGTGCTCACCCACACCGACCGCATCTGGGCCTCCGACACCATCGACGCTCTTGAACGTCAGTCGATCCAGCGCTGGACTGCGCTGCTGGTGCCCCCTGAACTCATAGGCTCACACGTGGGCGGACCCACAGCGCACACCACCGGACGCTCACACCGACTCGGGTTCCGGGCGGCCACAGCGCTGCTCTACCACTTCGGCATCGAGTGGGATCTGGCCTCGCTGAACTCGTTAGAGCGCCATGCCTTGAGCGCTTGGGTGAGCCTGCACAAGCGCATCCAGCCATTCATCTATGAGGGCACGCTGGTGCATTGCGACCACCCTGACCCCGCCATCGTTGGCACCGGGTTGGTGGCGGCTGATGGTTCGGTTGGGTGGTACGTCGTGGCTAGCGTGGCCGCGACCGACACCCAACACCCTGCTCCCCTGCGACTGCCTGGGCTCGACGACGCGGCGTCGTACCGCCTCAGCGAGGTTACGGCTACTGCCGACCAGCATGGAATGGACCTGGCTCCATGGGCTCTCGCCGATGGCCTCACACTCTCGGGACGCGCTCTGCGCTGCGTGGGAGTGCAGTTGCCAGCGACGGCTCCAGATGTTGCTCGGGTGATTGAAGTACGTCGCCTCGACACCTGACCACACGCGTCACCGACGGGGATAGATTGGGCACATGAGCCCCGAGTTTCTCTACTCCGACATCTTGCCCACCCACGGCTCCAACGGCGCAGACACCACCCCCTGGCGACTGATCACCACAGAGGGCGTCAGCACCGTTGAGTACGACGGCCAGACGTTCCTCAAAGTCAGCCCCGAAGCCATTACGGCACTCACCGAAGCCGCGATGCACGACATTTCCCATTACCTGCGCCCAGGGCACTTGGCCCAGTTGCGCAAGATCATCGACGACCCCCAAGCCAGCGGAAACGACCGCTTTGTCGCGCTGGACTTGTTGAAGAACGTCAACATCTCCGCCGGCGGGGTGCTGCCCATGTGCCAAGACACTGGCACCGCCATCGTGATGGCCAAGAAGTCCGAGGGCGTCCTCACTGGCGCCGATGACGCCGAGGCCATTAGCAAAGGCGTGTTCGACGCCTACACCACCTTGAACTTGCGCTACTCACAGTTGGCACCGCTGAGCATGTTCGAGGAAAAGAACACCGGGTCGAACCTGCCCGCTCAAATCGAGATGTACTCGATGCCTACCCCTGCCAGCGGGCCCGAATACAAGTTCTTGTTCATGGCCAAGGGGGGCGGCTCGGCGAACAAGTCGTTCCTCTTCCAAGAGACCAAGGCTGTGCTCAACCCGACTCGCATGGTGGAGTTCTTGGGCGAGAAGTTGCGTTCGCTTGGCACAGCCGCTTGCCCGCCGTACCACTTGGCGGTGGTGATTGGCGGCACCTCTGCGGAATATGCGCTCAAGACTGCGAAGTACGCCTCGGCTCACTACCTCGACGACCTGCCGACCTCAGGCGACATGAGTGGGCACGGCTTCCGTGACCTGGAGATGGAGCAAGAGGTCTTCAAGCTCACCCAAGACTTCGGCATTGGTGCGCAATTTGGTGGCAAGTACTTCTGCCACGACGTGCGCGTGATCCGACTCCCCCGCCACGGCGCCTCGTGCCCAGTGGCGATCGCGGTCTCGTGTTCGGCCGACCGACAGGCACTCGGCAAGATCACCGCTGATGGGGTCTTCTTGGAGCAGTTGGAGACTGACCCCGCACAGTTCATGCCTGCTGCCGGCGTCGCCGAAGACATCTCCTCTGGCGAGGTTGTCTCAATCGACTTGAACCAGCCGATGGCCGACATCTTGGCTGAGCTGCGCAAGCACCCCGTCAAGACCCGGCTCTCGTTGACCGGCCCACTCGTGGTCGCCCGCGACATCGCCCACGCGAAGATCAAGGAGCGCCTCGACGCCGGTGAGGAGATGCCGCAGTACCTGCGCGACCACCCCGTCTACTACGCCGGCCCAGCCAAGACCCCCGAGGGCATGGCCTCAGGTTCGTTCGGCCCCACAACGGCCGGTCGCATGGACTCCTACGTCGAGCAGTTCCAAGCCGCTGGCGGTTCGATGGTGATGCTGGCCAAGGGCAACCGCTCCAAGCAGGTCACCGACGCGTGCCACGCTCACGGTGGCTTCTATCTCGGCTCCATCGGTGGCCCGGCCGCGCGGCTGGCCCAAGACTGCATCAAGTCGGTCTCGGTGGTGGAGTAC
>WBZP01003085.1_pt1 | contig 18460 bp, 9 predicted proteins | sample 5204301 | NCBI WGS metagenome assembly WBZP01 (sample SAMN12412401, study PRJNA552823) | activated sludge metagenome | isolation source: activated sludge from nitrification reactor of wastewater treatment plant... | place: USA: Pennsylvania | collected 2017 | reverse complement strand
GGTACCCCGCCCTCTCCAAGGCGTCACGGATCAGCTGACGGATTTGGTCTTGATCGTCAACGATGAGGACCGACAACATCCGGCACCTCAGTCTGTGACGCCGATGGATCCGACCCGGGCTGTGGGGGCAGAATGGATTCCGGAGAGGAAGCGGCGTGATCCGACGCGCGGCGAATAGTTTGAGCCAACTCCCGAGCGTTTCTACCGGAGGCAATGACTTGCTGAAGATGACGATGGGCCTTGCTATCGGTAGGAATCAGCGAAAGGGCCAGCTCGCTGAAACCAAGTACAGCGGTAAGACTGTTATTGAACTCATGAAAGATACTACGAGGGATAGTCCGAGGTGATTCCATCGTGGAGAGAGGGGGCGTGCGAGTCAGAAAAGCCTTCCGATCCGTGATATCGACAAGCATTCCGACCGTCTGACGTGGTCGAGCTGGTGCATGTTCTCGGTCAAACCAAGTCTGGTAACAGAGACTGATCGTGCGCGTGGCTCCATCCGGCCGAATAATTCGATAGGTCACTTCAAAGATCCGATCCTCATGGGGAGTTTTGACAGATCGGGCCATCACGTTCGTCATCTCTCGATCTGAAGGATGGACCAGCTGCAGATACCTCTCCAGGGAAGCCGGTTCCTCCATCCCGATGCCATGGATGGCCCGTAGGATCGGAGACCACCAGACAGTACCCCCTTGGTAATCATATTCAAAGATCCCAACCTGCCCGGCCTGCACGGCAAGATCCAAACGCATCTGATCATCCCGAAACGTTCGATCAGCTTGACGAGGAGCCGTGATGTCCACAATAGTGACCAGGAGCGACGGCCCTGAAGAGAGAGCAATCGGGTACAAACCGATCTCAGAGCGGAATCCCGAACCATCTTTTCTCAAACTAGAAAGTTCCACACCGGTTCTTGAAAGACACGCCCTCGAAGCTGACAAGACCTCTCGGGATTCACGAGCATACTGTGCACGATCAGCAGTCTGGAATAGAGAGTCAACAGGACGGCCGACCAGTTCCCCGTACACATACCCGAACATCTGTTCAATCTTCCCGTTGGCAAGAGAGATCGTGCCTTCCCGGCTGACTAGAACCATCCCCGTGGTCGAGGCATCCAACACAACCTTGAGCTGAAGAACTCGTTCCTCCGCCAACGTCGCCATGAGTTTGTAGTCGGTAATGTCATCGATGGTGCCCGACATCCGGATCGGCTGATCTGGGAGCCCACGCATCAGAACGCCCCGGCACCGGACAAACCGTACCACACCGGAGGGTTGAATGATCCGACAGTCGATATCGTATGGGCGGTCGGAGGTAAACGTCTCTTCGAACAAAGCGAGAACGCGATCACGATCCTCAGGGTGAAGCGCTTTCTTGAACGTGTCATAGGTTGGCGGCACTGACCCAGGCTCGTATCCCAAGATCCGGTACTGTTCGGCAGACCACAGCTCCGTACCGTGCGCGACGTCCCAGGCCCAATTGTTCATATCTGTAATGGACTCTGAACGGCGAAGATCATGGAGGCCCTGGGAGACGTCGTCTCCCCTTCGATCCGCATGTAACCGGTCTGAGAAACAGATCAGAAGCGATTCCTGTCCCTCCCACACAATTGGCGTTGCCGACATCTCGACCGCAACGGTACGTCCATCTCGATGTAGGACTCTGGTCTCCCAGTGACACTCTGATTCAGGCGATGATGTTCGGACAAGGTGTTCCCGAACCGTCTCTTGGAAATCCCGATGAACCAAGTCCAAGAATCCATGGCCGATCACTTGACCTTCCGAACTCGCTCCGAGGATCCTCAACCCTGCCATGTTCACGTACACAACCTCTTCGTCCGTCGTCACCAACATTCCTTCTGAGACGGACTCGCACAGCAACGTAGGCGACGGTCTCCCACTACGATCGGCTTCCAACGCTCGAACATGTGAGATATCGCGCATGATCCAAATGACGGTGGTCGGTCGTCCAACCCGGTCTTTAATCGGAGAAAGCATCACCTCATTCCAAAACGATGTGCCGTCCTTTCGATAATGGCGAACAGAGACCCGACAAGCCCACCCATCCTGAAGGGCCAACCCGAGCTTTTCCATGGATGCACGATCAGTATCGGGGCCACTCAGAATCATACTGGTTTGGCCCAGGACTTCATGCTCTGCGTAGCCGGTCAGGGCGAGAAAGGCGCCATTCACCTGGCGAATCGGATGATGTGGGAGCGTGGCATCGGTCACTAGGACACCACACTTCGTCGCCTCAATGATCTGGGCCTTCAGGAGGTTCTCACACTGAAGTCGAAGGACACGCCAGAGAGAGAGACTCAGCAGAAGCAGCATTCCTAGAAAAAGACCAGCTGCCATGAGGGGCAACCTCCCGGTAGGTCAGGACAACACAACGGTGTCTCGCAACCCGCCATTGTCGTCCGCACACTCGGCAAGAACTCAGGACCACAACAAGCAACAGCGTCGAAACTCCTTCCCCAAGATGCAATGGAGCCTCGTCGCTTATATTTAGTTATGAATCCGAATACAGCAGGTGAATCCTACCGGAATTGAACGAGGAACACCAAAGCACGATGGGGTTGCGGCAGATAAATTTTGTCTCTACCTGACTAGAGCCGAATGTGATGAGCCTATCCTTGTCGTTTCACAAAAAAGGCTGCGGCCTGCGCACGCCGCGTGATACGAAGTTTTTGAAATACATTGGCCAAGTAATTCTTCACTGTTTTGTCGCTGAGTCCGAGGGCAACGGCAATTTCCTTATTGGTCTTACCTTCGGCGACCAGAGCCACCACTCGTTCCTCCTGAGATGACAGTTGATCCGTGCCCGGCGTAGCCGGGAGGTCGTGCAGCCCTCTCAGCCATCGTAGGGCCCGCTCGGTGACCATCGAATCCAGAATGGATTGACCCTTTGCAACCGACCGGATGGCCTCCAGCAAGGCCCCTGAGTCGATTTCCTTGAGCACATAGCCCTGTGCGCCAGCTAGGACGGCTGCCAGCACAGAATCATCGTCAGCGTACGACGTCAGGAAAATAACTCGGGTGTTCGGGAGGGTCCCAAGAATCTCGCGACAGGCATCGACACCGGAGCCATCGGGAAGGCGGACATCCATCAAAATGATGTCGGGTTTCAGCTTCTGTGACTGCAGAATTGCATCGTTCATAGTACCGGCTTCCCCGATAACACTGACGCTTTGATTCTGACTCAGTACGGTCCGGAGCCCCACACGGATCACTTCATGATCATCGACGAGCAACACACGAATGGTTTGAGTGGGAGATTTAGTTGTAAGCATAGGTGGTCTCCTTTGGCAAATCGAGAGAGATCTTCGTCCCATGGCAAGGCGTTGATCGAAGCAGGAACGCCCCGCGGACTTTTTGAGCTCGTGCCGCCATATTGGTCAGTCCATGACCAACTCCTTGAGCCGAACTGGTGTTGAACCCGACCCCATTGTCAGTGATGGTAAGACGAACCGACCGCGTGAGATCTCGGAGTGACACCGTGATGCGTGTCGCACCGCTGTGCCGCAACGCGTTGCTGACCCCTTCTCGTACGATATTGATGATATGCAGCGCCTGTTCGGTAGAAAGCTGCCGTGCGGCTGCCTCATCGATCCTCGCCCGGCACTTGATTGACGCCGAACTGGATATCGTTTCAACCAGATTCCGGAGTGCCGTTGGAAAGTCGCCTCCCTGTATCACATGCGACTCGAGGCCGGCGATGAAATTCCGAACCTCTCCCATCACTTGATTGAGTTGCCCAATACTCTGATCGAGGGTCTTCATGAACTTTCTGGTGAGAGGCCCGGACTGTTTCCGAATGAGTGGTTTACACCCCTCTAATCCGAGCCCCACCGCATATAAGGATTGGAGAATCCCATCATGAAGATCCTGGCTGATGCGTTCTCGTTCTTGAATCGCCGCGCTCAGATCTCGCTCACGATGGCGAAGTATCTCCTCCATCCGCTTCCGCTCAGTGATATCCGTCGAGGCTCCAAGCACCATATGCGCGCGCCCATCGTCGTCGTAAATTGGCCGTTTCACCGTCTGTAACCAACGCGTCTTTCCCAACGCATCCGTGATCTGTTCTTCCGGAATAAACCGGTCTTCCAGGGAGTGCATGACTTCACGATCCTTCTTGCGGAAGAACTCCACCTCGTCCGCGTTGCTATTGAAATCAGCATCTGATTTACCAATCAGGTCATCCACCGTGGTGCCATAACAGTCGGCGACCGCCTTGTTAGCCATCGTGTAACGTCCGTCACGGTCTTTGGCAAAGATGAAGTTTGGATCGGTGTCAATGACCTGTCGAAGAAACATATGAGAGCGGTGAAGGTCAGCTTCCGCCCGCTTGCGGTCTCCAATATCCCGCAAGATCATGCAGGCGTACTCATTCCCTTCATGGAGCAAATAATTGACGCTCACGTCCGTCTCCAAGACGGCTCCTGTTCGTGACCAAAACCTTGCTTCGAATGTCAACGATCCCCGTTCCTTTAAATAGTTCCAGTGATCGATCCATCGTTCCAGGGGGAAATTTGGGTCAATGTCGTGGACCGTCATGCCCAACAGTTCCTCTCGTGAATACTCCAGCATTCGGCATGCCGTATCATTCACATTGAACACTCGAGCGTTCGGATCCAACCAGATGATCGCCTCAACGGCCTGATCCACAGAGAATTGTGTCAACCGCAGCGCTTTTTCCAAGCGTCTACTCTCCGTAATATCATCGCCGACCGTCACAGCACATTGCTTGCCGTTCAACTCGATCAGTTCCGACGACAAGAGACAGTGCCGGATATCGCCATTTTTACTCCGCAGTTGAACTTCCATATTGCGGATGGATCCTTGTTGCTTCAATAACTCGAAGTACCGCGCCCGTTCTTCCACGGAATGCCAGAGACCTATTTCAAACGTCGTATGTCCCGTAGATTCTTCTTTATGATATCCGAAGAGCTGCCATGCAGCCTCATTCGCATCTATGATCAGACCAGAGTCCAGCTCGCTGATAACAACCGGATGAGGGCTGGCTTGGAATGCCTTGGCAAAACGTTCTTCGCTGATGCGCAGTGCTTCCTCGGCTTGCTTGCGGTCCGTGATGTCGTTCGCGACAGTCACCACACAGAGCACCCCGTTGAGTTCGGCAAGATCAGCGGAAGCCAGAAAATGGCGGAACGCACCTGATTTAGTCCTTAACGCAAACTCCATGTTGCGCATCGGTTGTCCGGCTTTCAACCGCTCGATAACTCGTGCTCTATCCTCGAGATTCGGCCAGATACCTAGCAGGAAGGTGGTGTTTCCGATCACTTCCTCCCGACGAAAACCGAATGCTTCCAGAGAAGCGTCGTTCACCTCAACGCAACGACCCGTTACGACCTCCGTAATCCCGATTGGATGAGGGCTCGTGCGGAAGGCTTTGGAGAATCGTTCCTCGCTCTCGCGCAATGCTTGCTCCGCTTGCTTCCGCTCCGTGATATCGACAGTGGCCCCGATCAAATGTGTCAGTTGTCCCTTGGAATCGCGAACGCCGTGTCCCCGTACATCAGTCCAAATAATGGCTCCATCCCTTCTGACCACTCGAAGCTCATAGTGGCATTCGTCGATGGCTCCGCTCTGCACCTGTTCCCAACTCTTCATGGCAATCGACTGATCGTCCGGATGAACGAGCTTCAGCCAACTAAAGGGGTCGGTTGACAGTTCTTCCGGCCCATAGCCGAACAGCATCTTGAGATTGGCGTCACCATGGTAGAGTCCCTTGAGAACATCCAATTCCCATACCCCCACTTTGCCGACGGCTGTGGCACGCGCATATCGTTCCTCGCTGGCCTGCAATTGGGCCGTACGTTCGAGTACCTTGCGCTCGAGTTCATCATGTGCCCGCTGGAGCGCTTCCTCCGTCAGTTTACGCTCTGTAATATCTTGAAATGTTCCGTAAGCCCGAACTGCCCGTCCCTCCAGAACATCAACCTGACCAGTTGCCCGCACAGCAATCCGTCGTCCCTTCACGGAGATGAGTTCCAACTCGAGATCCCAAGGCTGTCCCTGTGTCACCCCATTCAGCCACGCTTCGGCCATAATCGGACGGCTTTCGGGTGTATAAAAATTCAACGACGCTTCCACCGTCGGGTTGAATATCTCCGGCGTCGTTTCATGGAGGTGGTACGTCTCATCGCTCCACCACAGCCGGTCTGTGAGAAAATCGAACTGCCATCCCCCGATTTTTCCGATCGCCTCTGTTTGAGCCATCAACGCCAACTGCTGCTTATGGTGGGTGATATCTTCTGCGATCCCCGCAATGCGATTCTCTCTCCCAGCCATTCGGACGCGTCGATCGGAAATCCAGCGGATATGGCCATCCCGTCCCACGATCCGGTACTCACAATGGAACACCGCCGTCATCCCACCACTGACAAATCGATCATGGCTGGTCTTCACCCGCATACGATCATCCGGATGGATTGATTCAATCCACAGCGACCAATTTTGATAGATTTCCTCGCGCTCAATGCCCCAGATAAAGGTAAACGCTGAGTTGACGTACAGCACCTGCCGTTCGTCCTGTCCCACGTCCGCAATCCAGAATGCCGACCTAACCGACTCCGCGAACTGCTGCCACCGATCCTCACTCTCCCTCAACGCCTCTTGCGTACGATTGCGCTCGGTCACATCAGTAGCGATGACGCCGATGGCCGAGAGATGACCAGCGGCATCGGCCACCGGGAATTTCACGACGATACTGACACGAAGCCCATCCCGCTGCTGCGTCACCTCCTCGAATTCCTGTCCACGGCCGCTGGCCAAAACTTTTCTATCATTCGCTCGAAACTGTGCGGCCTGCTCCTGAGAGAATAGCTCCTCATCTGTCCGTCCCAAGGCCGCACCGGGTGCAAGCTCGAATACCTCATCGAACCGCCGATTGGCATACAAATAGCGGCCGTTGTGATCCTTCAAAGCCTTTACATTCGGGGCATGGTCAAAAAATTGCCTGAACCGTTCTTCACTCCGGCGCAGCGCCTCCGTTCGATCGCTCACCTGGCGTTCCAACGTCGCATTCAGATTGGCCAGAGCATCTTCTGCCTGTTTCCGCTCGGTAATATCCGAGAATATGCCGAGGATGGCCGGCTTGCCGTCCCAAGTGATCCGTCCGGCTTCGACTTGAACGGGGATCGTCGTGCCATCCAACCGCACATAGACTCGCTCCGCACTATGGACTGACACGCCACCGCTCAGCAGCCGTTTCACATTCTCACGGACCTCTTGATGATAGTCTGGATGGATGAAGTCAAAGGTCGGTCGGTCAAGAATCTCCTGAGTCTCTCGCGCCCCCATTAAGATGGTGCCGGTTCGATTCACATAGACCGTTCGTCCTTCACAGAAGACAAAAACACCGGATGGAGAGAGCTCAACCAATGTCCGGTATCGTTCTTCACTCTCCCGAATCGACTCCTCCATCAATTTACGATCGGTAATATCGGTATGGGATCCAAGGAGACGGATCCGCCGGCCATCAGGTTCTGCTACGAATGAGGCCCGCGCCTCAATCCATCGATAGGTGCCGTCTTTGTGCCGCAGACGAAACTCCTGTCGATAGTCGCCATCGGGCGCAGCTTGATATTGCCTGGCATATGCGATGGCACCCTCACGATCGTCTGGATGCAGAAAGGTTGTCCATGTCTCAAATGCATCGACAAGCTCTCTCCCGCTATAGCCTAACTGCCGTTTCCACTCCTCGGAAAAAACCACCGCATTCGTTTTGGTGTTCCAATTCCATAGCCCCGTGCCTGATGCCCGAAGAGCTTGTTGGAGTCGCTCCTGAGAAAGCCGTAGTTCCTCCTCAACACACTGACGGTCGGTGATATCCAACACACTGCTCGACAGAGAAACAGGACGACCGTCGGCATCTCGAGAGACTTCTCCTCGGCAATGGATCGCACGAATCGTACGATCAGGACGGATGATGCGACATTCGACGTCGTAGGTTGTGCCGCCCTTCAGCACAGCGTCGATTACGCTCTGCACCCGCGCACAATCCAGCGGGTGCAGAGCGGCCACAAAGGTGTCATAGCTGACAGCCGTGTGGCCGGGTTCATAGCCGAAGATCCGAAATTGTTCTTCCGACCAGCGCACAATGCCGCTGTCGAAATCCCAGTCCCAGCTCCCCAGGTGCGCACGTGCTTGGGCTTCCAGCAACTGCCGCTGCTGTTGTTGGACTATTGTTTCGGAGTGCCGCCGTTGGAGCTCCGCCGCTGCCCGCGAGGCAAAAACCGCCATCAGCGATCGTAGTCGATCGCTATTGCGGAGAGGCTTGGTATCCATCAGGACGAGGAGTCCCATGGCCGCTCCGCCTTTTGCCCTGAGCGGGACTCCACAATATCCTTCGACACCCAGCTGAGCCAGATGCCCAAAGAGTGGGAACACCGCCCTGACATCTCGCTCGAAACAGGCAAAGGACTGACCCAGCGCGGTTTCACACGGAGTATTCATCAGTGGGTATTCGAAGTTGTCGACAAGATTGCCGTTGGCTGAGACGGCGAGGGTACGGATTTTCTTCACCGGATGGTGTTGGATCTCCCCAACAACAGCATACTGGACGCCCAGTACTAAGCTGAGATGGCACACGAGAGTTGAGAAGAAGTCTTCCCCGGTCTCCGCAGCCGTCCCGGCAACGATCGCGCGCAACATGTCCGAACGTTCGCGCAAATCCTGTAATTCGTCGTCTCGCTGTCGCGAGAACTCCTGTAAGGCCTGATCCCGCTCCGTTAATTCCCGTGAAAGATCGGCGACCTGCCTGCGCAGCAAATCTAATTCAGCCAGGTGACTGGTCGAATTCATAGTGGGACTCCTCCCTCAACACTCTTTCGCAAGCTCCGGTCGACTTGTTCCGACAACGACTTCACGACGCAACACTGGGGCACAATGGCGGCATGTACCGGAAAAACCGAGGCTCTCAGACCAAGGCTATTGGTTCCTAATCACCAGGAACCAAGCGGGAGCTAGTCTCCTACGACCACGGGTGAAAGTCTAGATCCAAATGGCCTGAAACTTTTGAAGGAACTCGGCAGGAACCGTACGGATCGATGGAACCAGAGCCTGAATTCTAATCCGTATGGCCTCCGGGATATGCTCTTCTAACCGATTGGATTAATTGGAATAGTCTGGAGAATCTTTGGGGAGATCAAGAAGAACCCTGGTCCCGCAGTGAGGTTCCGATCGTACGGCAAACACCCCGCCGGCTTTGTGCGCTCGCGCCGTCATATTTTCCAGACCATGACCAACACCCTGAACCGACTTTGGATTGAATCCGATACCATTATCCGTCACCGTCAGGCGGACTGATCCAAGGAACTGACGCAACGACACGGTAATACGTGTGGCATGACTATGACGAAGGGCATTACTCAATGCCTCTCTTACAATATTGATGAGATGGACCGCCAGTTCAGGTGAGAAATACTGCCCGACCCTGTCATCGATCCGTACCCGGCATTGAATGGACGATGCCCTGCACATCGTCTGTACCATAGTTCGCAAGTCCTCTATGAAATCGACACCTTGTATAACACGAGCCTCAAGCCCTGAGATGAAGTTACGGATCTTCGCAATGACCTGGTTGAGTTGCCCAATGGCCTGTTCCAAGGTCGCCATGAAATGATCTGTGGTCAACTCAGGTTGCCGCTTCATCATCGACCGACAAGCTTCCAACCCGAGCCCGGCTGCATAAACTGATTGAAGAATATCGTCGTGCAGGTCCTGGCTGATCCGTTCTCGATCCTGTAACGCGGCATTCAGATCCCGTTCGTGCTGGAGCAGTGTTTCTTCCATCCGCTTCCGTTCCGTAATGTCTGTCGCCGATCCAAGCACCATATGAAAACACCCCTGGTCATCGACAATCGGTCGTTTGATGGTTTGCAACCAGCGCGTTGCTCCAGACCAATCCGTGAACTTTTCCTCAGGGATCACACACTCCTCCAGAGACGTCATGACCTGGAGATCCTTCTTGCGTGAAAACTCCACCTCATCCCAATGGGGATTAAAATCGGCGTCCGTCTGTCCAATCAAATTGTGCACCGTTGTCCCATAACAATCAGCAACCGCTTTGTTGGCCATCGTAAACCGCCCTTCGCTATCTTTGGCAAAGATAAAATTCGGTGAGCCATCGATGACCTGCCGCAACAAACCATGTGATCGACGCAATTCGTCTTCAGCTCGTTTCCGATCAGTGACATCATCCCCAACCGTCACCCTACACGGCTTCCCATTCAGCTCGATAACCTCCGACGACAGGAGGAAGCGGCGGATATCGCCGTTGCTGGCCCGGAGACTCACCTCCAGGTTTCGGAGCGGCCCAACCTCTCTCATTCGCTCGCGAAAACGGACTTGCTCCTCAGCCGAGCCCAAAACCTCGAGCTCTGAAACAATCTGGCTTTCCCGTTCCTCCGTGTGATGACATAACAGCCGGCTGGCCGCATCGTTGACCTCTACCAACCGTCCGGTTTCCATCTCACTGATGAGAATGGGATGGGGACTGATCTTGAATGCTTTAGCAAACCGCTCCTCGCTCGCCCGTAAGGCTTCTTCCGCCTGCTTGCGCTCAGTGACATCGGAGATCAGCACGATGATGGCGGGAATACCATTCCAGACGATCCTGGCGGCCTCCATTTGAACAGGGATCGACGTTCCATCTTTCCGGAGATAGGTTCGTTCCGCGCTATGAACCGACCCGTTTCCAGCAAACACCCGATTGGCATGTTCATGGACATCGTGGTGGTAGTCTGGATGAAGAAACTCGAACATGGATCGACCGAGAAGCTCCGGAGGATCGCTCGCCCCGAGGAGAAGAGCGCCTCTGTGGTTGACGTAGACGGCCCGCCCTTCACAGAAGACAAAGACTCCGGATGGGGACAGGTCGACCAACGTTCGGTACCGATCTTCACTCTCTCGGACCGCTTGCTCCATGCGTTTGCGATCCGTAATGTCCATATGTGAACCGAGGAAGCGGATCTGGCGACCGTCAGCTTCTGTCACCAACGCGGCCCGAGACTCAATCCATCGATAGGTCCCATCTTTGTGCCTTAGCCGGTATTCCTGGCGGTATTCGTCCTGACGTTTACGCACAGCGTCCTGCAAGCAAACCACGACACGATCATGATCATCCGGATGCAACAAACCTTCCCACGTCTCGAATGAGTCTGAGAGCTCCGCCTTGTCGTACCCAAGCTGACGCTTCCATTCCTCTGACAGGACCATCTCGTTGGTATGCGTGTTCCAGTCCCACAGTCCAATACCCGATGCTTGGAGCGCTTGCCTCAGTTTGTCCTGCGAGGAGCGCAATGTTTCTGCTATGCGCGTCCGATCGGTGATGTCCAGAACAGACCCGGACATGCGACAGGGCTTTCCATTATCGTCACGCAAGACCTCCGCGCAGGAATGAATGGTCCGCACCTCACCGTTTGGACGCACGATCCGATATTCCACATCATACGACGCTCGACCACCCAGGGCCTGATTGATAGAGGCCAGGACCCGACCACGATCTTCTGAGAACACTGCCGTGATAAACCCATCAAAGGTCAGCTGCTCTGCCCCAGATTCACGGCCAAAGATCCGATACAACTCAGACGAGCACCGAACAGCCCCGCCCTCGATTTCCCACTCCCAACTACCCAGATGAGCGAGGGCCTGAGCCACACGAAGATGCCGAGTTCGCTCATGCAACACCGTGTCTCGCTCGGCCTGTTCACGCACAAGATGAGCAACTTGTTGACGCAGGACATCGACAAGAGGAAGGGGGCCGTTCATGTGAAGCTCCTTAGTCTCGTGATGGGCTAGCCGAATACTAGCTGAGGTGGCGGTAGAGGGAGGTTAACGACATACCCTCATGACAGACCCTACACACAGCAAGGCTAGGCCCAAATGGCCCGCAGTGTCCTATTATGCAGAGTCTAAAGTCTAGGTCCTAATGGTCCCCACATCGGGAATGACTCGCTTCTAAGGCAAGAAGCCTGGGCAGCACTGTTACCAGAGACAGGATTGGGGCGATCCCTTCTCACCAGTACCGTTCGTACCCGCGCTAGAGGTGCCAGTTACTCCATACGAAGGAACCATGCGTGGATGCGTTAGGTTAGATTGTATGGAAATTCGAAGTCGTCCGATACTATCGAGGCAAGAACAAATCAGGAGAAGCCGTGGGCTAGGAAGCGACTGAGTCAATCGGCCTATACGAGTGAACTGAAGGCCAAGCACCGTTGGCAGTTCAGGGAGTGCCCTGAGCTTTACGACGAAGAATCTTATGGTGCCGAAGGCGGGACTTGAACCCGCACGGCTTGCGCCACACGCCCCTCAAACGTGCGTGTCTGCCATTCCACCACTTCGGCACTCAGCAGGAAGTTTCAACCCGGCCTGCCACCATGTTCTTGGGGCGCTCAACCGCATGACGGCCATGAAACATCCGTCATGGGATTTCACTCACCCTGGCCTTCTCGCAGACTCGTATCACGAACCCTGCGGTGAAGCCCCCAAGTCAGCACACGAGGGAAAAGGAGGCTGCATTATAGAAGTAGCCCAAAATTCTTGTCAATGAACGAATCGTCCGGTAGAATTGCCCTCTCAATTCACCTCTCCGTGACGCTCGCATGATACAGACTGATCAACGAGACCTGGCTTCTACGGTCGCTGCATTTTTCGATGTCGACAATACAATTTTACCCGGCGAAGCAAGTGAGTTGAGGTTCTTCCGTTGGCTATGGCATCGGGGGATTGTCGGTTGGCCTGAAGCTCGAGACAGCGTTGCGTGGCTCTTGCGGCACATTCCTCCCTTATCGCTCCATCCTCTCCGCCAACGGAAGCTGTACTTGGCCGGAAAACCTTCCCAGGTGATCGAACCCCTGGGTGAAGAATTTTGTCGGGAAGAGCTCTGTCCTCGTGTCTCGGCGATCGCGATGCGTAAGCTTGATGAACACCGCCGGGCAGGCCATACCATCATTTTCGTGACCGGATCGCTCGACTTTCTGATCGCCCCTGTCGCAGACGCACTTCAAGTGGATCGCTGTTTTGCCAGCCGGTTGGAGCAGCAGCATGGCCTCTATACGGGTTTGCTTGTGCCTCCACTCCCATATGGAGCGGGAAAACGTCAGCTGATCGATCAGTTGACCCAAGACCTCACATTGGATTTATCCCAATGTTACGCGTATGGCGATAGTCCGGGAGACGTTGACCTCCTCCGCGCCGTAGGACATCCGACCGTGGTCAATCCGATTCGGGGAATGGATGCTATAGCTCGTCGTCATCACTGGCCGGTTGTCAAGTGGCCCTGAACCAATGTTGATGACCGGAGGTACTCCCTCTTCGGCGAATCACCACGTCCATCATGAGTTAGCCCACACGTTGTTCATGCGCGTCACCGAAATCTTTCATAGCATTCAAGGGGAATCAACCTTTGCTGGATTACCCTGCGTGTTTGTGCGCCTCACCGGCTGTCCGCTTCGCTGCACCTGGTGCGACACAACGTATGCATTCGTTGGAGGAACAGACCAATCCATCGAGGACATTCTTGGGAAAGTTCGTTCGTATGGGTGTCCCTTGGTCGAGGTGACGGGAGGCGAACCCTTGGCACAAGCGGAAACGACGATTCTGTTAGATCGATTGTGTCACGACGGCTTCACCGTCCTGCTTGAAACGAGTGGCGCAGTCGATACCAGCACCGTCGATCCATCCGTTCGTATCATTCTGGATGTGAAATGCCCAGGAAGCGGTATGACAGACCGCATGCACTGGCCGAATGTGGGGCGGCTGAGACCGCGAGATGAAGTAAAATTCGTCATTCAAGATCGCACCGACTATGAATGGGCAAAAGACATTCTTCAACAATTCCATTTGACCGATCGCTGCCCAATCCTCTTCAGTCCGGTGTTCGGGACACTCGATCCTCGCCAGTTAGCAGAATGGCTGCTCGCAGACCGCCTCCGTGCTCGTCTTCAACTCCAATTGCACAAACATATTTGGGCACCCGAGATGCGAGGTGTGTGAGGGATCCCCTGGACCATCGGAATGCCAGACCTATTGCGACCACGAACTCTCAAGGGCTGATAGCGGTTGATCGTTCATATTCACCAAGGAGAGCCAATGAATATCATGCGGGTTCACGCCAAACAGGGACGCGTCGATACCGACCGTACAGAAGCGCTCGTCATCCTACTCTGCGAGGATGACATCCTCTCATCACCCGATGGAGTTTCGTTGGATCGAGCCCTTGGTGGATCACTTCGCGACCTCCAGCGATCACGGGAGTTCGAGGGGAAGGCTCAAGAGGTCCTCTTGCTTCACACCCATGGAACGCTTCCAGCGAAGCGTCTGGTTTTAGCGGGTCTTGGAAAGCCCCATCAACTCAGCTTGGAAAAGATTCGCCAAGCCATGGGGTATGCCGTCAAACGGGTTCGCCAATCAAAAGCCGGAACCTTTACGGTGACGCTGCCGAGCGCCATACCACACGGAGCTTCACTGAGCGACTTGTCCCAGACCCTGACCGAAGGGGCGATCTTAGGAAGCTATCAGTTCACGTCCTATCGTAGTGAGAAGCCGACGGGCAAGGACGTCACCGCCATGACCATACTGGTCTCGCAGAAAAGCCCTCTGAACTCCGTTTCTGAGGGCATCCGTCGTGGGATCGCGACCGCTGAAGCTACCGTCTTCGTTCGTGACCTCTGCAACCATCCTTCGAACGTGATGACCCCAACCAAGATTGCCAGCGAGGCGAAGGCCGTAGCAAAGGATGCCGGGGTCAGCCTCAAGATCCTGGAACAAAAGGAGATGGAGCGGCTCGGGATGGGTGCGTTGCTTGGCGTTGCGAAGGGCAGCCACGAACCACCTAAATTCATTATTCTCCAGTACCACGGATCCAAAAAGAAAGACGATCGCCCGGTGGTCCTGGTTGGTAAGACCATCACGTTCGATACGGGAGGGATCTCCCTCAAACCAGCTGAGAACATGGAGCAAATGAAAGCCGACATGACCGGCGGAGCTGAGGTCCTAGCCACCGTACGCGCAGCGGCCCGTCTGAAATTGCCCCTCAACCTCATCGGCATCCTTCCGGTAGCGGAGAACATGCCCGGTGGTCGTGCCATGCGTCCTGGAGACGTGGTCACCACGCTCTCTGGAAAAACCGTGGAGGTTCAAAACACGGATGCTGAGGGTCGGTTGATTCTGTCGGACGGCTTGGCCTATGCCACCCGATTTAAACCGGCCGCACTCATCGATATCGCAACGCTGACCGGGGCCTGCGTGGTTGCCCTGGGACAATTCGCGATCGGCATGTTCGGCACCGATACGAAGTTGAAGGATGCAATCACGAGCGCCGGGCTCCGAACCGGAGAGCGGGTGTGGGAAATGCCATTGTGGGAGGAATACTTCGAGCAACTACGAAGCGATGTTGCCGATATGCGAAATATCGGTGGGCGTGGCGGCGGCATGATCACCGCTGCCCTGTTCCTAAGCAAATTCGTGGGCGACTATCCGTGGGTACACCTCGATATCGCCAGTACCGATTGGAGCGAGCGGGAACGCGCGTACATTCCCAAAGGTCCGACTGGTATTGGGACGAGACTGTTGATCCAGTTCCTGATTAATCGTTCGCTGAAGTCTGAGAGCACGCAGGCATGACGACCGCTCCTGATCAGATCGGACAGCTCTTCATGATGGGCTTTGACGGCACAACGGTGTCGGCAGACCTTGCTTCGTTCATCAAAGAATATCAGCCCGGTGGGATCATCCTATTCGCAAGAAACCTACAATCGACCGAACAAATCGTCGACCTGACGAATGATCTTCAACGCTGCAGTCCGCATTCTCCTCTCCTGATTTCGATTGATCAAGAAGGCGGACGTGTCTCGCGGTTGCCGAAAGAGTTTACAATTTTCCCACCATGTGAAGTCCTAGGACAGTGCCATTCCTCAGAGCTGGCCTATGCCGCGGCCGCGACGACTGCAAAAGAATTGGCGGCTGTCGGGATCAACATGAATATGTCCCCGGTGCTGGATGTGAATAGTAATCCATCAAACCCGGTTATCGGTGACCGAGCGTTCGGCGCAACGCCCAACCTTGTGTCTGAATTGGGATTGGCCACGGTGGGTGGCCTCCAAGACAATCGGGTGGTTGCCTGCGGGAAGCACTTTCCAGGACATGGCGACACCATGTCGGACTCACACAAAGAATTGCCCGTCGTGACCGCTTCTCGTGAACGTCTTGAGCGCATTGAGTTCCCCCCGTTCCGTCGAGCCATTGACAGCGGCGTTGCCACGATGATGACCGCCCATGTCCAGTATCAGGCGTTGGATGAGCAGCGGCCGGCCACCTTGTCCCCAACCATCATCTCAAAATTGCTTCGCCAAGAGTTGTACTACGACGGAGTCGTGCTGACCGATGACCTCGAAATGCATGCGATCATCGATCACTATGGGATCGGAGACGCGGCTGTTCTGGCCATCCAAGCAGGTTGCGACATGCCGCTGATCTGCAAGGATCGGAACAGGGTGGTCACCGCCATGCAGGCCGTCACCAGGGCTGTCGCCAACTCAGACATCTCTCCACAACGGCTGGCCCAATCCCTTGCCCGCATCCGCCGCCTGAAGGACCGGTACCTCTTTCCCTATCGACCCGTCACAATCTCTGATGCGAGATTGGCGGTTGGCTGCCGCAGCCATCGCGCGCTCTTGCGGTCCATTCACCAAACCCGAGAGCGGGTCATGAAAGCTGAGGCATAAGCCTTGTGAGGATTTGTTCTCTTTGCAAGACGATCTATGGGTCGCCCCTTCGAAGGGACGGCCGCTGAGGTCGGAAGGTGCCACTCAAGGGTAGTCTTGCTCCGTTCTCACCTCTTGTGGCATCATGAGCATTTCTGGGAGGGCCTTATGGCCTCATTGCTCGAGTACGTCGGATCTGTTCATATTTTTCTTGGGCCCTACCGTGGAAACCCGATCGCGTTGTATTTGCGACGGACAGAATCGGGATGCCAGATCGGACCGAAAGTGTATCCCTGGAATGATGTCACGGGTGTTGGGGGAACACCGAATAAGGCCGCCGCTGACTTTGAAGAAAAGTGGAAAGCCAAGGGCTTAACGGCAAATATGTATTCTGGCCCATCCTGGGAGGGAGGCATTAAGCCGGAAAAGCCGGCCCCACCAAAACCTGCTACACCGCCCAAGGCAGCTACTCCTCCACCTCCTCCTGCCGCTCCATCAGGAACCGTTTCCACTCCACCGGCGCCACCTGTTGCAGATACAGCCACGCCTGGGGCAGTGTCAACTTCGGCCGACGCCGCTCCAATCCCAGCTCCTGCGTCGACAATATCGCCATCCACCTAGCAGGCTGTTGACAAAGTCCACCAGCGGCGTTCTCGCCTCGCTCAGAGGCTCAACGTACGGCAGAGAGTACGATTCGCCTCTTCGCTCGCTGCGGCCTTGCTGGATGGCCTTTCTGAACAGCCTGTGCGGTATTCTCCAGACGTTCGTGACCTCAGGCAGGGTTTCATTTCCGAGCTCGTTCTTGGGTTTGTCAACACACTGCTAGGCAGCATAGCTCAGAATCAGGGCATGCCGTCTCCTCATCGAGACCGTCAACGGTTCTAGAGTTCTCGCCTTGAAAGTTTGCTGTGCTTCATACCGTAGCCGACGTAGACCACAATACCTACAGCAGTCCACACTCCAAAGCGAATCCACGTGGCCCACGGCAGCCCAACCATAAGGTAGAGGCAGGCGGCAATGCTGAAAATCGGCACAAGGGGCATGAACGGAAGACGAAATGGGCGAGGCTGATTGGGCTTTGTGTATCGCAGCAGCATGACCCCGAAACTAACCAAAATAAACGCAAAAAACGTTCCGATGTTGGTCATATCAGCCGCGTCCCCAATCTGGAAGAACGCTGAAAGGATTGCCACGACGACACCCGTGAGAATGGTCGCGCGATACGGCGTCCCAAATCGTGCATGAACCCTGGATAAGCCTGGACTCAGCAGTTGATCTCGCGACATAGCAAAGAAGACTCGGATTTGCCCCAACATCATGACCACCAGTACACTGGTGATCCCGGCAACCGCTCCAATCGCGACGATCGCGGCACCCCATTTGAACCCGACCAGCGTGAGCGCTTCAGCGACCGGCGCATGTATATCGATCTGGCTGACCGGGACTAGTCCGGTCAATACGGCCGCAACGGAGATATACAAGACCGTACACACACTCAAAGATGCCAGAATGCCGAATGGGACATCTCGTTGAGGATTTTTCGCCTCTTCGGCAACCGTAGAGACAGCATCAAACCCAATATAGGCAAAAAATATGATGGCGGCAGCAGCTCGGACGCCCTCGAATCCGTTCGGCATAAACGGTGTCCAATTGTCGCTGCTCACAGCGGGAGCTCCCACGGCGATAAAGAAAAGAATTACTGCCAGCTTCAGGAGCACGATCATCCCCGCAGCC
>WBZP01003084.1_pt1 | contig 18461 bp, 31 predicted proteins | sample 5204301 | NCBI WGS metagenome assembly WBZP01 (sample SAMN12412401, study PRJNA552823) | activated sludge metagenome | isolation source: activated sludge from nitrification reactor of wastewater treatment plant... | place: USA: Pennsylvania | collected 2017 | reverse complement strand
CCTGCTTGGCGGCGTTACCCTGTGGCCGTTTGTGATCTTTTGATCATCTCGACCCCACACAAGACAAACAGGAGGACACAACATGCGTAAGATCATCAACGGCAAGCGGTACGACACCACAACGGCAACTGAGATCTGTGACTGCTCGCCAATCGGCTACTATGCCGGCGATTTCCGCTACGAGGACACAAAGCTTTACCGCACCAAGCGGGGCAACTGGTTCCTTGCCGGCCGTGGCGGAGCCATGAGCCGATGGTCTCGCCCGATCGGGTCGAACGGCAGCGGCGGAGGATCTGGAATCCAGCCGCTCGACGCGGACGAAGCGCGCTCTTTCCTGGAGCGCTACGGCGACGCCGACAGCATAGAACAGTACTTCGCCGCCGAAATCGAGGACGCCTAAGCCCGCCCCCTCACGTCATCGCCACCATCTCGGCGCGCAGAAACGCGCCGAGCTCCGTCAGACGATAGTAATTGCGCGCTCGCAACCTATACTTGTAATCGTCCGATATAGCGTGTTCTACGTAGCCCTCTCGTATTAGCCTATCCAGGTGGTTCCGGAACAGGCTGCCGAGCTTGTGCTTACGCGCCTGTGCCCGCGGCACCCCGAGCGGCTCGATCGCCTGCGCAACGCTCCGCCACGCCTCCCCGGACAGCGCCGATAAGATGATATAATCCGCCCGCAATCCCCCTACCGGAATCGGCACCGACCGCGTCACAGCCTTCGCCAGCGGCTTCTCGCCGGCCGCCAGCCTCGCCGCAACCTCCATCCCCTCCGCGGTTAGCCGATACCGCGGCTCGGTCTGATGCCGCTCCGCCGCGCCGCGCGGCACCAGCCGCTTGCGCACGACCGTGCCAACCGGGTGCCGGGCCAGCGGGCACCGCCACCGCTTCGTGCGCACCGGCCGCACCTGCGACCAGTCGATTCGCTTGGCGATCTCCAGCAGCGTCCGCCACCCGCCGGACATGGCGCCGATGACGGCATGGTCATACGCGGCCGACCCGAGCGGGTCGTCCCGCTCAAGGATCAGCGGCACACGGGCCGGCAGTATGCCGGCCAACGCCTCGCGCCTCTCCTTAGCCCGCCGTTTCTTGATCGCCTGGTACCGCCGCTTGGCCTTGCCCGCCTTCGCCAAGTGCTGGCGCTGTGACCGCAGCTGCTTTGTCGTGCGCCAATAGATCCGCCCGTCTAGATCCTGGAAGCGCCGCAGCCCCGGCAGGTCGAGCGCCCAGAGCGGCGGAGACGAGACGAGCCGCTTCCAGCGGTTATCTCGTTTCGGGTAGCGTGTGACCATTTCTATCGATTCCAAATTCCGCTTCCGCACTGTTCCCCGCGGCGGAATCCTCCCGGCCTAAAGGCCGGGGGAGGATTGCCACACGCAGGAGTGGGGGCACAGCCAATCAATTGCCGCCCGCTGACCGCTATCTGTCAAGCTATTGATGTTGTTGATAAACAGACGGTCATTGCCGCTTGAGTGCCGCCCGTTGCCGCTCCGTAAGACCGCCACTAAGCGCCGTTGTTCCCCGCTCATGCGGAAACGCCGCACCTTATTCTTTGTTATCAAGGGCTTAGCGCTCCGCCGCATCTAGAGCGGCAATCCAATTTCCAACGTCATTTTCCATTAAAAAGCCACATTCTTTCACTTCTTGTCGAATCTGCCGCAGCCGCCGCGGCCCGATCACCGGACTGCCGGCTTCTTTCCGCAGCGCAATCCACGCCTCCTCCCACTCTCTGACTGTCACTTCGGCCGTTCGCCAATCGCGGCCTTCGGGGGTCTTGTCTTCAGCGGCGATCTGGAATGCCCCGCAAGCCTCCTGCGCCGCTGGCGACAGGGGCACCTGGTCGAACTCGTCGGCCGTGATCCACTCCACGACACACGAGCTCACCGGATCACCATCAGCGTCCTCGCCCAGCGGCACCCGCTTCAGCTTGAATTTGATCTCTCGCCCGTCTTCCCCGTCTCGTTGCTTGGCTATCTTCAGCACCCGCACGGCGCCCGCCCCCTTCGACACCTGGATCTCGGTGTCGACCGCGCCCTTCAGCGCGGAATGCCCGCGGGCCCCCTGCTGCGCGTTCTTGCCGCTGTGGTGGACCAGCAGCACGGTGCATCCCAGTTCTTTCTGGAGCCGTTCGGCGCTGTCGATGACCTCGCTCATGCCTTGAAAGGCGTTCTCGTCGAACCCCGGCGCCGCCTTGGCCAGCGTGTCGATGATGACGAGCGCACACCCCTGGCCGAATCGCTTTTCGGCGGCTCGGGCGTCCTCAATTAGCGCTTCGACATAGTTTTTCGATCTGATGTCGAACCGATTGGAGATGACGTGCAGCGGCAGTGCCGCGGCTTGCTCGGCGCTCAATCCCAGCTCCTTGCGCGCGGCCCACGCCCGCCGCGTAAAGCCGACCGGCCCTTCCAGGGCCACGTAGACGACCAGGCCCCGCTTGACTCGCCGCCCCTGGCACTGCCGCCCCATGGCGATCGCCAAGGCCATGGCGAGGGCCACGAATGTCTTGCCGGCCCCCGGCGCGCCGTACAGCACAGCTAGGGTGCGCGCGTCGAGCAGCCCCTTGATCAAGTAATGGCAGCTCGGGTCGAACTCGCCGAGATCGCCGAAGTCGCAGCCTTTCAGCTTCGGCCGTTTCTTGCGCCGGTCGTATTGCGGGCCGTCTTCGACCCCAGGCACGGGGTCAAACTCTGCTTCGGCGTTAGCGCACCCCGGTGCCTTGACCCCGGTCTTGAACGCGCTGGCGACGCACGCCTCCACCTCGCTGTCGTCCAGCGGCGGGTCGACCTTCTCGTAATTCCAGTGCTCGAGCATCAGGCCGAGCGCCGTCGGTTCGGTCACCCCGCGGTCTTTGACCTCGCATGCGACCCGATAGGCCACGCTGTTGCGCTTGCCTTGCACGGCGGCCGGTGCTTCATCAACCAGCCACCGGCGCGCAGTCTCGATCGCGTATTCGGTGTCTTGTTCCCCGACGGGCTCGAGCGCCGCGCCATGCCGCTCCGGCCCCGATTCCTTACGCGCTATGTCTCCGAACAGCGCGTCCATTTCCTCCAGGCTCAGTGCAGGCCCCAGCGTCTCGGCTAGCCGCGCGTCCATTCAAATCTCCTCATAGCTGCGGCCGTCGATCGTCGACCCGGCGCCGACCACATAGCCGTGATGCCCTCGCACATCGATGCCGGGCCACCGGTTGGCCGCATTCGGCACTAGTGCTTCTTTGCTAGTCCAAACATAGAGATGCAGTCCGCCGGAAGGTGTGCGCACCATGTACCGGCCGCGCAATCTCAGCTTGTGTCGTTCGACAAGCGTCCATAGACTGGACATGCCGATTCGGCCGTGCTTGACGTCGACGTCAATGACGACCAGGCCGCGCCCCGTTGCCACCCCGATGTTGTTGTGCAGAGTGTCGCCCGACACCGGACACGTCCACATCTCATGGACGCGCCGCGGGTTCGCCGTTGCGACATCGAAGAAACCGCTGCAGGCCGGCGTCTTGCCGTTCGGCAGCAGCTTGAATACGCGAAAGCCTTTTTCGGCGAGGGCGACGGCACGATCACGAAACAAGGAGATGTCTCTAAATGTCGATTGACAACGCGCCCGGCGCGGTATATCACCAAACCAGTTGACGGGCAAACAAGTGGAAGACGGGAACACCAGTGGCGAACAAACTCGATCCCATTCGCGAAAGTGCGGCCGCGGCGCTTCTCGCCCTCGACAAATTTCCCACGATCGTTGAACGCTTCCTCAAGGAAGCACCGATGGCCGAAACACGTTTCGGCCGGAACGCGGCGAACATGCCGGACTTTGTCAGGCTGTTGCGCGACGGGCGCGCCATGCGCGCGCCAACTATCCGCAAGGCACTCAGCTACATCAGCACATACGGGTTTTGAACGATGCGTGGAGCAGCAGCCTTCACTATGACGCGCGCCGAATATCGCACTTTGCGGGCTTTGCTTGAAACTGTTCGTGAAGACGAACGTTTCTGGATCGAGGTCGATGACAACTACGATAGCGGTCGGCTTAAAGCGGCCGTCGACGAACTTATCGTCGCTACCTACGCTATGGCGCCGTAAAAAGGTTCTGAACGATGGCGGTCCAGGTTTGGGAGCTTCGTCCGCGGGACGAGGTTGAGTATCTGCGCGCTGATATCGAGCGCAAGAACAAGGTAATTGCGCAGCTGTCGGCCGGCATCGAAGGCTATATGGCGGACCCGGAAAAGGCTATGCCGAGTTTGATAGCCGCGCTTTGTTGCGCGGAAAAGGAGGTTAAGCGATGAAAGTGGGTGATCGGGTTGAGTTGGTCGATAATTCGGGCGGGTATGGGGGAATGCTGCCGATAGGCAGCAAGGGAACAATTAAATACCTGGAATCAACCTCTTGCATTACCGGGGTTAAGTTTGATTGTGGCGTCGATACGAGGCTTTATGCGTACCGTCTGCGAGTTATCGACGAAAAGCCCGAAGCGCCGAACACCAAGCCATCCAATCCGAAGGACATCGTCGGCTCCGACAAGGTGGCACTGTCCTACGTGCCGGCAACGGTCATCATGGAAACCGCCCTCGGCATGATGGAGGGCGGATTGAAATACGGTCGGCACAATTACCGCGCTGTCGGCGTACGCGCGAGCATCTACTACGACGCCGCAAGTCGCCACTTGGCCGCCTGGTGGGAAGGCGAAGACCTCGATCCCGATTCCGGTCTCTCGCATGTCACCAAGGCGATCTGCTCGCTGGTCGTGCTGCGCGACGCGATGCTCCAGAACAAGCTGACGGACGACCGCCCGCCGAAAGCGCCGGCCGGATGGCTTCAGCGGTTCAACGCGACAGCGAAACGGATCGTCGCTGCAAACCCGGAACCGGTTCAGCCGGTCACTGAGACCGACATGTCGTGGGCGAGGGAGGCCAAGCAATGAACATCATCGCGCTTGACCTCGGAACGAATTGCGGTTTCTGCGTCGGCCACGCAGACTCACACATCAGCGGCACCTGGGCACTGCATCAAAGCCGCTATGACGGCGGCGGCATGCGGTTTGTCAAGTTCCGCGGCCGGCTGAACGAGGCGCTGAACGCTTACCGCCCTGAAGCCGTCTACTACGAGGAGGTGCGTCGCCATCTCGGCGTCGACGCCGCACATGTCTATGGCGGCTTGCAGGCGGTGCTGCAGAGCTGGTGCGAGGACAACAAGCTGCCCTATCAAGGGGTGCCCGTCGGCACCATCAAGAAGTTTGCCACCGGCAGGGGCCACGCAAAGAAGCAGGCCATGATCGACGCGGCAGTAGCCTGGGGCTATTGCCCGATCGACGACAACGAAGCGGATGCGATCGCGCTGTTCCGCTGGGCGCTGGAGCAAAACCTATGACAGCGCAGAAGGACATGCTGGACGACCTGATGGCGAAGGCGATTCAGGAAAACTCGTTTTTGCTGTTGTGGGCAGCTCGGGAGATCGAGCGTTTACGCGCCGGTCCGTCCATCCGCTGCGCCGAGTGTCGAGCGCTCAACGCGGAGCGCGACCGGAGGTTTGGCAGGTGACCTTCCTCGGGGGACTGCGTACTGCGGCCTTGAATTGCCGGGATCGGCTGACCCGCCATCTGCTGCGTCAGGTGGCCGACGATCTCCAGGTACTGCTCGGTGACTTGCACATGTCGCCGACGGCCGAGTCCATGAGAAAAGTCAACTGCGCATGGGCGCGGGCGCAACGGCTGCTCATGTTCGTGCAGAACGGCGATGACGGGGGCGGGGCAAGCAAGAGGGAGGTGGCATGACACTGATTCAGCATATCCGCGGCCGGCCGTGGGCGCAGATTGCATCCGGACGCGCGTTCCCGCTCATTGAGCCGGAAGCGGCCGACGTGCACTGGCCGGACATCGCTTACCACCTCGCGCATCTCAACCGGTTCGCCGGTGGCGCCGGCGGGTATTCGGTGGCGCAGCACACACTGCACGCGATGCCGTGGGTGTCGGCCCGCGAGCGGCCGTACTGGCTGCTGCACGACGCGCACGAGTTCGTGCTTGGCGACCTGACGCGACCGGCGCAAGTTGCGATTGACTATGCGGCGAGCGAGCCGCACGTCGTGGGCCCGGCTATCAAGGCAGTCAAAGCAGGCATTGACAAAGCGCTCTGCGAGTCGGTTGACCTGCCTTGGCCGCCCTCGGACGAGGTGATGGATATAATCCACCACATCGACGCTTGCATGCTGCTCACCGAATGCCGGGATCTGCTCGGCGGTGCGGTGATGGACTGGAACCTGGACCCGGACGCACATCCGCTGCCTGGTCTCCTTCGTGCCTGGCCGACTGCGGAGGCAGCCTATGTCGCTTTCGGCGAGGCGTTGCAACACGAGTTCGATATTGTGCTGCCGCCGATGTCGATGGTTAAGCACGGAGTCGTTCTACAATGACCCCCTCCCGCATCCTCGCCGCTTCCGAGCGCGAAATCGAAGAACGCTACATCAACGACGACGCCGCATGGCTCGACCACTTGCGGCTCGAATGCGCCAAGGCGCTTGCGTCCTACTTCCAGGAGGCCGTCAACACCAAGCGGCCGATCGAGAGCCTTTCGAAAAGCGAGATGCTCGGCGCCGCGGAAGCGGTGACGTCGGAGTGGATCGTGCAGGTGTCGCGCCGGATTGGCGATGCGCGGACGCCGTCGCAGGAAGAGTACACCGTCTTGTTGGCGGCGGGCTGAGTCATGTCGAAGTGCCCATGCTGTGGCGGACAGGTAGCGGACGAGGATCGACTGCTGGTCGACCTCAGCTCCAACACGCTGCAATACCGCGGCCGCAGTATTCGGGTCATGTCGCGCGAGGCCGAGATGGCCGCGGTACTGCTGCGCCGCGCGCCGCAAGCCGTCGCGCCCGAGTCAATGATCCATCAAGTGTTCGGCGCGTTCGAGCCGAAGGATCCGCGGAAACTGTTGTCGGTATACGCCAGCTTCCTGAGACGGAATCTATGGAAGCTGGGGTGGGATGTCGAGTGTATCAGAGGGCGCGGCTATCGGCTTGTGCCGCATGTAGAAAGGAAGGAACTATGTCGATCTCAGTGACAATCTCTGGCGCGGACTACGAAGAGTTTCGCGCGAAGTTCGACTGGATGGCCGGGTGGTTCGGCTACATCCGGATGGAGACGCCGACTCAGCCCGACCTCTTCCCCGCCACCGACAAGGTCGGCGCCGAAGCCGCCGCCGCGGAGCCGCCGAAGACACCGCGTGGTCGAAAGAAGACCGAGCCGGAAGCCGCGGCAGCGGCCGCCGCCCCTGCCCCCGCGACCGAGCAAAAGGTCTATTCGCTCGAGGAGGCGAAGGAAGCCGGTCACCTCGTCATCGCCGCGCGCGGCACGCAGGCACTGCGCGACCTGCTGACCGAGTTCGGCGTGCAGCGGATCGCCGAGCTGCACAAGGACAAGGTTGGCCCGTTCGTGATCCGCTGCAAGCAGCTGACGGGGGCGTGAGGGCAAGCGATGGCGCTCCATGAACAGCCCGGCAAGTCCGACGAATGGTACACACCGCCGCATGTTTTTACGGCGCTTGACTGCGAGTTCGACATGGATGTCGCCAGCCCCGGCGGGGCCATAACGCCGTGGATTGAGGCGCGCGAGTTCATCACGGAGGACAGCCTTTCACGCCAGTGGAAGGGTTTTCTCTGGATGAACCCGCCATTCGGAGGGCGTAATGGTCTGAAGCCGTGGCTCCAGAAGTTTGCGCACCACAATAACGGCGTCGCGCTGGTGCCGGATCGCACGTCGGCGCCGTGGTGGCAGGTTTTCGTTGGTCGCGCGCAGCACGTGCTGTTCGTGGCTCCAAAACTGAAGTTCATCGACCAGAACGGAGAGAGCGGTCGTTCGCCGCCGAACGGAACGTGTCTGGTTGGGTTCGGGTACAAGGCTTATCGAGCGCTCAAGAACGCGCAGTGCGCCGGTCTCGGGTTGCTGGCTAGAATAGGAGGGTGAATGACCGTCCAACACACAGCCCGCGGCCATGCGCGGCTCGCGCCGTCGGCCGCCCACCGTTGGTGGGCTTGCCCCGGTTCGGTGCGAATGTCCGCCGACATTCCGCAGACCTCATCGGTGTTCGCCGACGAAGGGACTGCCGCACACGAGCTCGCGCAGCATTGCCTGGAGACCGGATTCGATGCCGACCGGTTAGGCGGCATGTACGTGAACCTCGAGGCGACGACCGTACCGACCAAGTTCTGCGCGCGATCGGTTGGCGAGCGCTCGTTCCTCGTCGATGACGAAATGGTCGATGGGGTGCAGCAATATCTCGACTTCGTCCGCGATCTCGGCAACCGCGACGGCGCCGAGGTGAAGACCGAGACCTACGTCAACCTGCGTTGGATTGGCGTCGATGGGCTCGACGGCGGCACTGCCGACTATTCCTGCTACCACGCGCCGACCAAGACGCTCGACGTGGTCGACCTCAAATATGGCCGCGGCGTCGCGGTCGACCCGCAGGACAATAAGCAGCTGCTCTGCTACGCGCTAGGCGTGGCGCGCCGGTACGACAACCAAGGGCTTGCCAAGGTGCGGCTCACGGTCGTGCAGCCACGCTGCCCACACCCGGACGGACCGATCCGCACCTGGGAAGCGCCGGTGCTCGACCTGTTCGACTTCGAGACCGACATCCGCGAGCGAGCGCTGTTGACGCGCGAACCGGACGCGCCGCTCGTCGCCGGCGAACATTGCAAGTTCTGTCCAGCCGGAGCGACCTGCGAGGTGCGCAAGGAACACGTCATGTGGCTGGCGCAGGCGGAGTTCGGCGCGCTCGACGAGATGACGCTGCCGGTCGTCAGTGAAATGGCGCCGGAGCAGCTGGCCCTGACCCTGGTCTATGCGACCGAGATTAAGGACTGGATCAAGCGCGTGGAGGAGCACGCACACAACGAGGCGATCCACGGCCGTTGTCCGCCCGGCTACAAGCTGGTCGCCAAACGCGCGACGCGGAAGTGGAAGAACGAGAGCGATGCGGCGATCGCGCTGTGGAGCCTGTTCGCGCTCGGCGAGGACGACATTTACGTGCGCGAACTCAAGTCGCCGGCGAAGATCGAGCCGCTGCTGCCCGGCAAGAACAAGACCGAACGGGCGAAGCTGATCGGCGATCTGGTCACCAAGGAATCGTCCGGGACGACGCTCGCGCCCGCCAACGATCCGCGGCCTGCGGTCCAGGCCGATGCGAGCGAGTTTGGAGAGGCGCTTTGACACTTGATGAAATCGAAATCTTCGCCCGCACCGCAGACGCCGGCGAGTCGCTGGTCTACCACCGCGGATATCTCGCCGCCGATCGCGCCGACCTGCAGACCGGTCTTTCGAAGACGCCGGAGCAGAAGCGGGTCAACCTGATCGCGGATCTCGCATGGGCCTATCACTCCCGCGGCGTCGTCGCACTGACGCAGAAGCGGCACGGGCCGCGCGACTACTCCTACATCATGCAGCGCTGTCGGCGCCGTTTCGCGCCGGTACTGTCGAATGATCGGGTTACTCGGGTTCTACAACGGGCAGCGTGATGCTTACTGCGGAACGCGTGAGAGAACTGCTGGATTACGACCCGGATACCGGCGAATTGCGGCGGCGGGTAAGTCGGGGCTCCGCCCCGGCTGGGGCGGTAGCCGGTTCTCTAGCCTCACACGGTTATATCAAAGCGGACATAGACGGCCGGCGTTATTACGCGCACCGGATTATATGGCTGCATGTTTATGGGTGTTGGCCGCGGGAGCAGATCGACCACGTTGACTTGGATAAGCTGAATAACCGTTTGAGTAACTTGCGGGAAGCTACGGGCTCGCAGAATTGCGCTAATAGGAAAGTCCGTAGGGATAGCCATACTGGGTATAAAGGGGTGCATCGGCACAAAAACACATACCAAGCACGCATAAGGAAACAAGGGGAACGACGCCATCTAGGGTGCTTCCAAACACCAGAAGAAGCGCATGCGGCCTACGCTCGTGCGGACGCGAACGCTCACGGTAGGTATGCACGAGTTAAATAGGAGCAACCATGTCCGAACGTCTCACAGGTACGAAGTCCCCCGCGGGGAATGTCATCACCCCCGCCGGCCGTCTCGCTTACCCGCATCTGTTCGTCGCCACTCTGCCGCAGGGCGAGACCGACGAGAAAAAGAAGCGGTTCCAGACCACCATGGTGTTCCCCAAGAACGCCAATCTCGATCTGCTCAACCAGATGGTCGAGGACGCGGCGGCTGGCGAATGGGGCCCTGGCTACAAGGCCAAGCACAAGGTCAAAAAGCCGTTCTTGCGCACCGAGGATCACCCGAAGGTCGGCGTCGATGCCGCCGAGTTTCCGGTGATGATCCGCACCAATTCGCCGACCCGGCCGCAGATCGTGCGCGCCAATAAATCGCCGGTGACCGAGGCAGAAGCCGAGGAAGTCTATGCCGGCCGGTGGGCGCGGCTGTCACTGCGCGCCTACACCTATGATCACAAGACCGGTGGCAAAGGTGTCTCGTTCGGCCTGCAGAATGTTCAGCTGCTCGATCACGACGAGCCGTTGGCGCAGGTCCGGCCGGCAGCGGAAGATGAGTTCGACGCGGCCGATGTCGGCGGCGGTGACAGCGCGAAGAGCGCTGACTCGCTGTTTGACTGAGCGAAAGGAGCAGCACAATGTTGAAAGGATACGACACGTCGCTTCGGAGCTACGCCCACTCAGTCGGCGAAGTGGCGACAACGGAGCCTTGTCCGCAAACCACACTGCCCGCCTTGGGCGAGGGCGTCGAGTGCGCGATCGCACTCGCCTGCTCAACGCATGACGTTTTGCTGAGCGTGATGGAGAAGCTTTTTGGCCCGGCGCCGGAGCTCAACAGCAAAGAGCCCGACGTTATCTCTCCGCCGGGGTTCGTCTTCGTCACCGAGCACCGCATCAGGGTGCTCAGGGACATGTTGAGCAAGAATCTGGAGCTCGCGGCGGATCTCAGAACGCGGGCGTTCGGGGAATGACCACTCTCGGCAACAACGCCGCCGAGCAGATCCGCTCCTACGTGGAGCGTGTCGAGCGGTTGGAAGAAGAAAAGCAGACTTTCGTGAAGGACATCCGCGAAGTCTACAAAGAAGCAAAGAGCAACGGCTTTGACCCGAAGGTACTTCGCGCGGTCGTGCGCTTGCGAGCGCAAGACAAAGCGAAGCGCGAGGAGTTTGAGTCGCTGCTTGATGCGTACATGACGGCAATCGGTTTTTAACCAACGGAGAATGGCAATGAAAACGAAGACCTCCATCTACCTGGAGGAAGTCGACGCGCAGGACAAGGAGAGGTGCGTGCGCGACGCGCTGAAAGACCTGCTCAGCACTACCACGGCGCTCCCCGGGGAGCAGTGGCGCGTGAAGCGGTTCAAGTCTGACGCGCATAAGTGACGTTTCTCCACCTGGACGTCGAGAGCCGCAGCGCTGTCGATCTGAAGAAGTCGAATGCGTATGTGTATTTCGACGATCTCTCCACTGATCTGTGGTGTGCGGCGTACGCATTCGGCGACGGGGAACCGGAGCTCTGGTTTCCCGGCCAGCCATGCCCGCCGCGCATCGCGGAGCACGTCACGGCCGGCGGGCTGATCCTTGCCTATAACGCGGCGTTCGAACGCCTCGCGTGGCGCAAGCTGCTCGGTCCGAAATACGGCTGGCCGGTGCCCGACCTTCGGCAATATCGCTGCGTGATGGCGCAGGCATATGCCATGGCGCTGCCTGGCAAGCTCGAGCACGCCGCGGCCGCGCTCGGCATTGCTGAGCAGAAGGATCTCGTCGGCGGTCGGCTCATGCTCAAAATGAGCCGGCCACGGGCGCCGCGCAAGAACGAGCCGCCCGGCCTCTACTGGCACGACGACCCCGGTGATGTGGCGCGGCTCGCAGACTATTGCGCGCAAGACGTTCGCACGGAGATTGCTGCCTACAACCGCCTGCCGCCCCTCAGCGCAGCCGAGCAGGAGACGTGGTTTCTCGACCAAGAGATCAACGATCGCGGAATCTACATCGACCAACCGCTTTGCGACGCGGCCAATCGCGTCATCGCGGAGACGACGAAGCGGCTTAATGACGAGATGCGGCGCGTCACCGACGGCGCTGTCCGCGGTGTCTCCAATACAGGGGAGCTGACCGCGTTTCTGCGCTATCATGGCGTCGATGCCGACAGTGTGGCGAAGGACCAAGTCATCAATCTGCTGGTGCGGGATGACCTGCCGGCGGCAGTGCGCCGCGCGCTGGAGCTGCGGCAGGAAGGATCAAAGACCAGTACGGCAAAGATCAACGCCATGTTGGCACGCCGACAAGCCGACGGACGGATGCGCGGCAACCTGCAATACCACGGCGCCGGCACTGGCCGGTGGGCGGCTAGGGGCGCTCAATTACAAAATCTGCCGCGGCCGTCGATCAAAGCAAAACACTTGCCCGCGGTCATTGCCGACTTGATGGAGGCAGATGTCGACAGGATCGACATGCTCCACGGGCCGCCGCTTTCGGTGGTCTCGGATTGTATCCGGTCGATGATCGCCGCACCGGCGGGGCGCGAGATTCGCGCGGTTGACTTCAGCGCGATCGAGGCGCGGGTGACAGCCTGGCTCGCAGGCCAAGAGCGTAAGTTGGACGTCTTTCGCGCTCACGATGCGAAGCAGGGCCCGGACCCCTACATCGTTGCCGCCGCGGGCATCTATAGTGTGGCGCCGACCGCAATTGGCAAGGACGACCCGCGGCGCCAGACCGGCAAGGTGAGCGAGCTCAGCCTGGGTTTCCAAGGCGGCGCCGGCGCGCTCGCCAAGATGGCGAAGAACTATGCGCTCGATCTGGCGTCGGTCTATGACACGGTCTATGCGGCGGCAACCCCGTTCAACATCGACCGGGCCGAGGAAGCCTGGGAAGAACGCGGCAAGACATCCGGCATGTCGCAGCGCAAGTGGATGGCGGCCGAGCTTATTAAGCTGGCTTGGCGAGCCGATAACCCGGAGGTCGTAGACCTTTGGAAAACGATCGACGAAGCGGCTGTAGCAGCGACGGAATCTCCTGGTCGCGTGATCCACGCCGGAGAGCATCTGCGCTACCGCCGCGCTGGATCTTGGCTGTTTTGTCGTCTCCCCAGCGGGCGGGTGATCAGCTATCCTTATCCGCGAATCGAGTGGACATTGACGCCTTGGGGCTCGAAAAAGCCAACTTTGATTTATAAGGGCGTCGATAGCTTATCCAAGAAGTGGGGGGATCACCATTTCTACGGCGGGCTCGGTACAGAAAACGCAGTCCAGGCAACGGCGCGCGACATCATGCGCGATGCTATGCACCGCGTTGCGCCGGACGCGCTGGTCTTGACGGTGCACGACGAGTTGGTTTGGGAGATCGAGCCAAGCCAAAGCACGATCGAGGACTTCTGTCGGCTGACGTCCGAACCGTTGCCGTGGGCGCCAGAACTCCCCATCGCCGTAGAAGGATGGGCCGGGAGTCGGTATAAAAAATAGGCCCGCATAATTATTTCGAGTTAGAAGGAACCAAAGCTGGCGACCGCGGTTTGCAGGGTGTATACGAACCACGGCATACAAGAGGCACAACCGTGATACAGGAGAGACAAAGTGAGCAAGCGACTGACGTACGCAGAAGCAGACATATCGCCAGACCTCCCGACCGACGCCGTCCGGATGGAGTTCGCCCGTCGGCTCCAACGCGCGATGATCGAAAAGGGCTGGACGCAATCCGAACTTGCGCGGCGCGCTGCTGCGCACGCCCCCGGAAGGCGGATGATCCGCGACAACATCTCGAAATACATTCGCGGGCGGGTCCTACCGGGCCCCCTGCATCTCCAGGCGTTGTGCAAAGCGCTTGGCATGAAGCCGGAGGAGTTGCTGCCGACGCGCGGCACGCAGGCCGGTGGCGGACCCGCCACGCCATCCTTAGACCTCCGTGACCTTCAGGACGGCACCGCTTGGCTGCGGGTCAACCAGGCAGTGCCGATGTCGGTCGCGCTCGAGATCGCGCGGCTACTGTTGCAGGGGTCAACGAAGTGAGGAAGGGCCGTGAACTCCCGCAGCTTGAAACGCGCAACGGCGTCTACAACATTCTCTACACTGAGCCAGCACACGTCGACGCCGCCGGCCGAAAGGTTGCATCCAGATCGCGCCGCATTGGGCTTCGCACGCGAGACCCTGATGAAGCGAAAGCTCGTTACGCGGCGTTCCTCCTGGAAGGCGAAGCGTTTGCTCGGCGTGATCGACCTCCTGAGCTGACAGTCAACGACGCGCTCGATCAGTATTTCCGTGAGCACGTTCGGCAGCGGTGCGCCGATTGGGTACGGCAGGAGAACGCCATCCGGCATCTCAAAGAGGCGTTCGGCGAGAAGCCGCTAAGTGATGTCGATATTCCGCAATGCCGCCGCTATGCCGAGCTGCGGCGCGCCGGCGTGATCGGCGGCGGGGCGCGGCACGATGGCGTGCGTAAGCAGGGCTCGGACTCGACCATTCGGCGCGAGCTGGTGGTGCTGCGCGCGGCGGCGAACCATGCGGCCCGCTGGAAGCGGCTCACGGGCCCGGCGCCGACTTTCGAGATGCCGTCGGAACGCGACAGCGGCGGGGACGTGAAGTGGCTGACCCGTGACGAGGTGGAGCTTCTATTCGTCGCCGCCGAGGTCACGTCGGCCCTGCTCTATCATTTCATCACCCTTACCTACTGGTGGGGCGCCCGCCGCGGCTGGGTGGAGCGGCTGCATGTCGGCCAGGTGGACCTCGTCCACGGCCGCGTGAACCCTTACAAGCCGGAGGAGCGCGTCACGAACAAGCGGCGGCGGATCCTGCCGGTGTTCGACGAGCTCCGGCCGAGCCTCGAGACGCTGGTGCGCGGTGCCCCGCAAAGCGGGTTCCTGTTCGGCGGCCCGCGGGTCGACTTCTACCGGCCCTTCCGTGAGCTCTGCGAAGCCAACGGGCTCCAGGAGCGCAGCAACCCGCATGTCCTGCGGCACAGCCGGGCGACGCACATGCTGATGGCCGGCGAGTCGATCTACAAAGTTGCGCGACTGCTCGGGGATAGCGTACAAACAGTAGAACGGGTATACGGCCACTACTCGGCCGAGTATCTGATGGAGGCGGCGAAATGAAGCGCGTTGTCCTTTTCGGCGCACTGCTCCTCGCGGGCTGCGCCCGTGAGCCCACGGTCTACACCCACACGGCAGGCCCTCCTCTATCGGAGGCGCAGTTCCAGCGCATCAACACGATCTGCCGCGGCCGCGCAGCGCAGACGCCAGCGGAAGCGCCTTATGGCGACGCCGCCGATCGGCTGGCACAGACCATTATCCAGGGCGGACGCGTGGACGCGGCCTATGAGGGCTGCATGGCCGAGCACGGCCTGGTAGCGATGGAGAAGAGGTGAAAATTGGCGCAGATCGCGGCGCCGAATCCGCGCCATTGTGTCGATGATGTCGATCTACATCTTGGGGCCAAGCCGGCAAATCAATAACTTGACTGTCTAAAGGCTGCGCCCAACTTCATACACGACGCCCTTTCACGGCGAAAACAGGGGTTCGAGTCCCCTTGGGCGCGCCAAGCCAACAAGCTGATAATGTTAGGGTTTCGGGTTTGTCGGCAGACAATCAGCAAGTCGGGTTATCGATGTTTGGCGCAGAATGGTGGCGCAGAAAGCGAGGTCGGGATTCCGGCCGCGTCACCCCCACACAATCCCCCAATCGTCATCATCTGGCCGAACAAACGCCAGTAATTCGGGCGGAAAGTGTGGCGTGTTATCGATCAACAAGCGCGCGAAGATATGGAAGCCGGGACGCGGTGCCATGACGGGCGCGCCAGTCTCAGGGTCCGTTTCCCCCGTGGGGTCCATAACAGTCCACTTGAGCGCATTGTAGTAGATCGGCGTCTCCCACAGTGGCGGCATTGGCGGGATGTAGCCGTCAGCACTAGGGTTCCCAAGTTCGTCAAGCGATACGTTGAGCATCGCAGAAACTTGGAGCGCAGTGGCTTCGTCGGGGAATGAGAGTTTGATGACTTGCATCACGCCCCGGCCGATCTTAATCGCTCGATAAGCGCCACCAGCACCCGTACCTCTTCAAGGTCCAGGTAATGCCCTTGATACTCTTTCGCGTCCTCGCGAAGGTCGTCAAGTAATTCTTGCTCTTGTGCTGTAAGTTCTTGCATGATTGCCAGCTCACCATGTCGATACAGCCTCCTTAACGGCCAAGTCTCAGCAGCGCCATGCGAGCGACCGACGTGATGGTGCCGGACCCGAACAGCGCGATGATGATGGTGTTCATCCATTCGGCGACAGCACCGCGGATTGCTTCCGTCGAGCCCCAGCCGAGCATCACATCCCACACAACGATCTTGCCGTAGTAGGCGAGCGTCACGGCGCCGAAGCCGAACAGCACCAGCCCCGTCGGCCCCCATGCGCCCTCCGCCTTGCGGATCTCCGCCGCGGACTTGCGCGCTGCGATCTCGCCCTCGATCGCCTTGCCGGCGAGGTCGGCGGCTCGCGCGCCTGCGTTGTTCTCGGCCTCGAGCCGCGCCTTATAGGCGCTGATCAGCCCGTTCACGACGGGGCCGCCAAGGAGAGACGCGAGCCAGGCCAGCATCTATTCGTCCTCGCTGCGCCCGGTAATCCACAGCACGGTAACGCACAGCCATTTCGCAATGGCCACTCCGGTGATGATCTTCACGGAGAGATCCGACGGCAGCAGCGGGCCGAGGTCAATCCCGCTGATCATGTCGAGCTGCGAGACCACAGCCGGCAGCGCGCCGACAACGACGGCCGTGATGACCGTGATCCACTCATAAACCCATGCGAGGAACGCCTTAACCTTGTCTCGCATCCGGGGCCCCCTCCCATGCCTCGCCGGCAGGCGCGGTGGCCTTGCCGGTCGGCTGATGCTTCCGCCGCTCCACAACGAGATAGACGATGCCGGCGACAGCAGCTGCGATGATCACTGCTCCGACCGCCCACAGCACCCACGAGGGTCCACCGGCGGCGTTGACTGCCGCCGGGGCTGCAACTGCCGCTCCGGCCGTGGTCGCCGCTGCTACGGCCGTCTTGACCGGCGCGCGGCGTGTTCCGGCGATGCGGAGCGCTTCCGTGATCTGCCCGCGGTAGAGCGCACATTCCGCCTTGCGGCGACGAACCAATCCGTTGAGCACCTTGCCGCCGCCCCTGGTCCAGCGCATCAGCTGGGCGCACGTTGCGTTGACATCCCCACGCCGCGCTGCGGACCAGACGGCAGCCGATGGCGGCCCGCCGGTGTTGTAGGCCCAGGACACCAACGCATCGAACTGATGCTGTGTCACCGGGGTGTTGCGTAGGTTTTTCAAGACGTGCCGCTCGAACAGCTGCATGTCCTGGAGGAAAACGGCGTCGCACTTCGCCTGCGACCAAATTTCGTTCGCGGCGAACTTCGGCTCGTGGTGATTGGTGTGCCCCCACCCGATGGTGAGCACGCCTGCCGGACACCGGTAAGGGCGGAAATAGCCTGGCCGTCCCGGCACCTTGGCGAGACAGGATTCGAAGGCTTTGACGAGAGGAGCGCCTACGTCCGGACTGAGCTTCATTGCCGGCTTCTCCGGTTGTCGATCGACATAAGGGCTATTTTCCTACCATGCTGCCGCATTTTTATCAACTTAGCGGACCTCGCGCCAATTCAACGAGCCGCGTACGGCGGACGTGCCGGTGTATGCGGTCGCCAACAGCGTTAGTGTTCCGAGCGAACGGGCCGCCCCCGCCGCGTTGAGCGTGATCGGATACCGCAGCCTCAATTCACGGCTCACTGCGATCTTGACCGACGAACCCGCCGCGACATAACCGTTCGCAAGAACGATGGCCGGAGACCCCGATGTCGCGCCGGCGACATTGTATTCCATGGCGCTATAGGTCGCGTCGACATCGCTGAACGTGGTCGTCCCGGTGATGATATCGCCTAGGCACAGCTCCCATTTAATCGGGTTGGAGCCGGTGACGAAGACCTCAACCGTCTCAAGCACAAACTTCGAGCGGTTGGCGATGGAGTTGAACGTCGTCTTCGGGCGTAGGCTAAGAACATGCGTCCGCGACCCGTTCGCAGCGGTTACCGTTCCCTCTTGCGCGAACTGATACCCTACAGGATCGAGCTGTCCGCCCTCGGAGATCACCGACGAGCAGATGAACTTCATTGTCGTCGAGACGGTGCCCGTACAGGTCATGCCGACGCGAACAGGAAGATTGGCCGTCTGGATGTACGGGTTCGCTTGCCGATTGGCATTATTGATATCGCAGAAGGGAGTGAGTGCGCCGTCGATGTTGAGCGCCAAGCGAACTCTCCCGACATAGAGGGCCTGTAAATCTATCACCAATATCTGCGTCTTCGTCCGGTCGACAGTGACCTTGCTGTGGCCGGTCCCGTCGAGCTTATCTTTCCATAAGGCTTGCGGCACCACTCGATCGCCGGCGCCCGTGCCGCTGCGGAGCAGCACTTGTGGCGCGCTGCCGACGAGTTGGAGCTCGACCCCGTTCGTACCATCCGACAGTCCGGCGAACTTC
>WBZP01003082.1_pt1 | contig 18466 bp, 17 predicted proteins | sample 5204301 | NCBI WGS metagenome assembly WBZP01 (sample SAMN12412401, study PRJNA552823) | activated sludge metagenome | isolation source: activated sludge from nitrification reactor of wastewater treatment plant... | place: USA: Pennsylvania | collected 2017 | reverse complement strand
GTTCTCGCGCGCCGCGACGGCTTCGGCTTCGGGGTTGGACGCGAAGCTGAGGTAATAGACCTCGACCCCCCGCGCCTTCGGATCGCGGCCCGAGTTGGCATGGATCGAGAGGAAGAGGTCGGCTCCCTCGCGATTGGCGATCGCCGTGCGCTCTTCGAGCGGCACGAAGACGTCGGTGCGGCGGGTGAGCACCACCTCGAGGCCCTCCTTCACGAGCAGCTTCTCGAGCCGCAGCGCGATGTCGAGCACGATGCGGGCTTCGGTGGAGCCGGAGGTCGGCGTGCCGGGGTCCTTGCCCCCGTGGCCCGGGTCGATGACGATGCGCGAGATGCCCAGACCGAGTTGGCGCGCGAGCGAGAAGGTGCCGTCGGCATTGCGCGACGGCGCGCTCGGCGGCGGTGCCGGCACGCCGCTCACCGGCTCGGCGGGCAGCGGTTCCGGCGCCTTCGGTGGCGCGACGTTTCTGGACGCCGGCACGACAGGTGCGGACGCCGCCACGACTGGCGCCGGCCCTGCCACGGCGGGCGGGGCGGGGGCGGGCGGCGGCAGGGGAAGCGTGACCGGCGCCGGCAGCGGCGGCAGCGCGTCGTCCTCGACGGGCGCCGGCGGCGGCGGCACCGGTTCGACCCAGCGCGTCTCGTCGGACATGACGACGTCGGTCGACGGCACGGCGGCGCGCGTCACCACCGCGACAGGCGTCGACGCCGGCGCCTGCGCCTGTGCCGCTGGTGGGGCTGGACGCTCGGTGTCGATGACGACGCGATACGGGTTGTAGAGCGTGAAGACGCTGACCTTCGTCGACGCCTCGAGGTCGAGCACCACGCGGACGGCGCCGGTGCGGCGGCCCACGCGCACCTGCCGCACACCATCGCCGTCGTACTTGAGCGCGGCATCGGTCAGCGTGTCAGTGGCGATCGCCCCGAACAGGTCGACGAACGCCCGCGGCGGGCCATCGATCAACTCGTGGGCGAACGTGGCTTCCCGATCGAGGGCCAGCGTGATGCGGACGGTGGAATCCAGCACCTCGCGGTCGATCGCGCGCAGCACGGCGGGCGGCGCGACCGTCGAAGCCGGAGCCGAGGCGGGCGGAACGACGCTGGCCGCGGCGTTCGTGCCAGCGGCGGGCGCTGTCGTGAGGTTTCGCGCCGCGGCCGGGGCCGCGGGCCTGGCCGCCGTCGGGGCTACCGCAAGGGTGTCGAGGGCCGCGGCCGACGCGCGCGCCTGCTTCCGCAGCGGGCTGGCCGGGTACTCGCGCACCAGCCACGTGTAGTACTTGTCTGCCGAGACGCGGTCGGCGGCGCGACCATAGCGTGCGTAGATCCACTGCGAGAGCGCACCGGCCTGCCACAAGGCGTTGTCGCTGTAGCCGCTGCCGGGGAAGCGCCGCACCACCGCTTCGTAGGCGATGGCCGCGCGCCGTGCCGGCTTCACCACGCGATCGATGGCCGCCGTGTCAGCGGCAGGGGGCACCTGTTCGGCGGCCGCCCGCGCCGCCGATTCGCGTGCCTGCGCCTCTTCGTAGCGTTCTTTCGCCGACGGCGCCCGTCCATCGAGCCCCACTGCCGCCGACACGACCAGCGCGACGGCGGAGAACAGCACGCGACGGAGCAGGGCAGGGCTGGCCATGGTCAGCGGAGGTGTTCGTCCACTTCCTCGAAGTAGCCGCGGTCCACCAGCACTTCACGCGGCTTGCTGCCCGAGGCCGCCGACACGAGCCCGTCGGCCTCCATCATGTCGACGAGTCGGGCGGCGCGGCTGAAGCCAATGCGCAGCTTGCGCTGCAGCGACGAAATCGACACCTGGCCGGTCTGCACGACCATGCGCGCCGCCTCGTCGTAGAGTTCGTCCTTCTCGTACTCGATGCCGCCGGCCTTCTCGCCCTTCTCGTCGGCGGTGATCGTGTCGTTGTACATCGGCTTGCCCTGCTTGCGCAGGAAGCTCGCCAGGCGCGCCGACTCCTGCTCCGAGATGTAGGGACCGTGCAGGCGCACCACGCGAGAACTGGCCGGCGGCATGAAGAGCATGTCACCCTTGCCGAGCAGCTGCTCGGCGCCGTTGCTGTCGAGAATCGTGCGCGAGTCGATCTTCGACGACACGCGGAACGAGATGCGCGACGGCAGGTTGGCCTTGATGAGGCCCGTGATGACGTCCACCGAGGGCCGCTGCGTGGCCAGGATCAGGTGGATGCCGACGGCGCGGGCCATCTGCGCCAGGCGGCAGATCGACTCTTCCACCTCGTTGCCGGCGACCATCATCAGGTCGGCGAGTTCGTCGACGACGACGACGATGAAGGGCAGCGTCTTCGGGGTCTCCGGATCCTCGGCGGCACCCGGCTCTTCCTGCATGTTGCGGACGTTGCGGTTGTACTGCTCGATGTTGCGGACGCCGAAGGTGGCGAGGTGCTTGTAGCGCTCTTCCATCTCGCGCACCGCCCAGCGCAGGGCATTGGCGGCCTTCTTCGGATCGACGACCACCGGCGTGAGCAGGTGCGGGATGTCCTCGTACATGCCGAGCTCGAGGCGCTTCGGGTCGATCATGATCATCCGCACGTCGTCGGGCGTGGCCCGATACAGGACGCTGGTGAGCATCGAGTTCAGGCCCACCGACTTGCCGGTGCCGGTGGAGCCGGCGATGAGCAGGTGCGGCATGGTCGCGAGGTCGGCCATGAACGGCTCGCCGTGGATGGTCTTGCCGAGCGCGATCGTGAGCTTCGAGGCCGAGCGCGCGTAGGTCTCCGACTCGAGCAGTTCGCGCAGCGAGATCGCCTCGCGATTCGGATTCGGGATCTGGATGCCGACCGTGCTCTTGCCGGGGATGCGATCGATGAGCACCGACTCGGCCTGCATCGCCAGGCACAGGTCGTCGGCCAGGCCCGTCACCTTGCTGTACTTCACACCCGCGTCGGGCTTGAATTCGAACGTCGTCACGACCGGACCGGGATGGATCTGCACCACCGCGCCTTCGACCGAGAACTCGCGGCACTTCTCCTCGAGATGCCGGGCGGCGTCCATCAGCTCGCGCTCGTCGACCTTCCGCTCGCCCTTCGCGGGATCGAGCAGCGAGGCCGGCGGCAGCACGTAGGCGCCGAGACGGCGCGCCGCTGGCGGCATCGGCTCCGCCTCGGCGAGGGGCAGCGGGGCAGGCGCCGGCATGCTCACGGCCGGCTTCGGCGACGGACGGCGGGCGACGACCGGGGGCGGCGCGGCCACCGCGGGCGCCACGGGCTCGGGCACCGGACGCGTTTCGGGAGCCGCGACACGTGTGCGCGGCGGCGCGGTCTGCTCGGCGGCCTTCTTCAGGGCGGCAGCGGTCTCCGGGGCCTGATCCTTCGCGGCGTGCTTGGCGAGCACCTCGCGTCGTTGCCTGGCGCGGCGGCGTTCGTCGAGATAGCCGGCGATGCGCTGGCGCAGGGCCAGACCGCCGGCGCCCGCGACATCGACGCCTTGCTCGAACAGGCGGCCGAACGACACCTGCGTCGTCAGCACGATGGCGAGCGCGAGCAGGGTGACGAGCACGATCGCGGCCCCGGTGCGATTCAGGTACGCCGTGAGCGCCCCGGCGATCACCTGGCCGATGAAGCCCCCCGCCTCGTAGGTGCGGGCGCCGGAGGTCGCGGTGCCGACCACCAGGCTGAGCATCGCGCTGGTGCCGCCGAGCAGAACGAGCAGGCCGGTGGCTTTCGTGTAGGCGGCGTCGATCGCCCGGCACCAGAAGTAGTGCCAGCCGGCGGCCGCCACCAGCACCGGCAGCACGTAGGACGCGAAGCCGAGCACCTGGAACGAGAGCTCGGCCAGGAACGCCCCCACCGGCCCGATGAAGTTCGCGGGCACCTCGTTGGCGCCGGTCGCGAAGAACCACGCCGCGTCGTTCGGGTCGTAGCTGACGAGCGCGATGAGCCAGATCAGGCTCGCCGCGAACAGCGCCACCCCGACGACCTCGCTCACGCGCCGCGAGACCGGCGAGTCGAACCCGGCCGACAACGTCACCGACGACGATCCCTGTTTCACCGCCACAGTCGCTAGATCTCCATCACCACGGGCAACACCATCGGCCGCCGGCCCGTCCGGCGCTTGAGGAACCGGCGGAACTCGCTGCGGATCCGTTCCTTGAGCAGGCCTTCGTCCGACCGTTCACCGGCCGAGCACTCGTCGATCACCGAGGCGATGAACGCCGCGCCGTCGGCCAGGACGTCACCGGCGGCGCCTTCGGGTACGAAGCCGCGCGCCACCAGCTCCGGCACACCCTGCCGCGCCCGCGTCTGGCGGTGCATCACGACCACCGGCACCACGAGTCCGTCGGCAGCCAACTGCCGCCGATCGCGAATCATCTCGCCGTCGACTTCCCCTGACCCCGTACCGTCGATCAATACCCGTCCGGTCGTCACGCTGTCGACGACGCGGCCGCCCTCGTGGTCGAAGCGGATGCGGTGGCCGTTCTCGGCCAGCAGCACGGTGGCCGGGGCGTCGGTGCCGCCGGTCACGGCCTGCGCCACCTTCGCATGACGCGCCAGCTGGCGGTACTCGCCGTGGACGGGTACGAAATAGCGGGGCCGCACCAGGGCCAGCACGAGCTTCAGCTCCTCGGCGCTGCCGTGGCCCGAGACGTGCACGTGGCGGGTGTCGCTCGTCACCACGTCGACACCGCGACGGGCGAGATGGTTGACCACCCGCCCGATCGACTTCTCGTTGCCGGGAATGGCGCGGGCCGAGAACACCACGGTGTCGTCGTGGCCCACCGACACGTGGCGATGATCGTCGATGGCGATACGCGACAGCGCCGCCTGTGGTTCTCCCTGCGAGCCGGTGACGAGGCAGACGAGATCGCCCGGCGGCACGCTGCCGACGTCGCTGTCCTTGACGGCGATACCGGCCGGGACACGCAGGTAGCCGAGGCGCTGTGCAATTTCGGAGTTCTCGACCATCCCGCGGCCGACGAACGCCACCTGGCGATCGAACTGCGCGGCCAGGTCGACGACGAGCTGCATGCGGTAGATGCTCGACGCGAACGACGCCACGACCACCTTGCCCGTCGTGGTCGCGAGCACCTCGTCGAACGCGTCCTTCACGTCGGACTCGGAGCCGGTCACGCCCGGCCGATCGATGTTGGTGCTGTCGGCGAGCAGCGCCAGCACGCCCTGCGCGCCGAGCGCGCCGAGACGGGCGAGATCGGTGGGCTGGTGGTCGAGCGGCGTGTAGTCGATCTTGAAGTCGCCGGTGTGGACGATGACGCCTTGCGGGGTGTGGATCGCGAGCGCCACGCAGTCGGGCATGCTGTGCGTGACGCGGATGAACTCGACGCGGAAGGGGCCGACCGCCACCGAGTCGCCGGGGCGAATCTCGCGCCGGCGCTGGCCGAGCTCCTGTCCGTGCTCGTCGATCTTGTTGTCGAGCATGGCCAGCGTGAAGGGCGTGCCCACCACCGGCCCGTCCACGCGAGGCAGCACGTAGGGCACCGCGCCGATGTGGTCCTCGTGCCCGTGCGTCAGGAACAGCGCCGCGACGCGGCCGCCGCGGTCGTCGAGATAGTCGAGCGCCGGCACGACACGGTCGACCCCGGGCAGGTCGGCTTCGGGGAACATCGAGCCGGCGTCCACGAGGATGGTCGTCTCCCCACACGAGACGGCCAGCATGTTGAGGCCGAACTCGCCGAGCCCTCCGAGGGGCACGATATCGACCGCCGGAGACGGCGGGGTGGACGACGCGAACATAGGAATCCCAGTCCGGAGATGTTCCGGAGTCGGGCGCATGGCAGCGACGTCGCCTGGCAGCGTTGTCACCGCGCATGGTCGGTCGTCGGGGCAACCCCGACGCTCGTGACCGACCGGGACGCTGGGACGTCCCGAAAGAACCGGCGGGCTGGGTCGAAACTATAGCACAGGTGCGGCGTGCCAGGCGTCCGCAAGTGCCGAGAATTCAACGAGGTGCAGCGTCTCCGGCCGACGCGAGCCATCGAGGCCGGCAGACGCGAAGACGGCGGCGAGATCGCGGCCGTCACCCTGCGCCAGTGCCTTCAAACCGTTCGACAGGGTCTTGCGCCGCTGCGTGAACGTCGTGCGGACGAGCCGGTCGAGCAGCGCTGGGTGCGCCACGGCCGGCTCGGGAGCGCGGAACCTCAACCGCACCAGGGTCGACATAACCTTCGGCTGCGGCCGGAAGGCGCCGGGCGGCAGGTCGAGCAGGCGGGTCACTTCGGCCGAGAGCGACGTGAGAATCGTGAGCACGCCATACTCGTGGGTGCGTGGCGAGGCGAGCAGACGGTCGGCGACGTCCGCCTGCAGCATCACCACGGCATCGACCAGCCCGGGATGGCGCCGCCACCAGCGGCTGAGCATGAACAGGATCGGCGACGAGATGTTGTAGGGCAGGTTCCCGACCACCCGGAACCGGCGGTCGGGCGGGCCGGCGTCGAGCCAGGCGTCGAGGGCGCCCTCGACGTCCTCCGCCAGGACGTCGCCCGTGTGGACGGTGAGTCCCGGCACCTGACGCGCGGCGAGCAACCCGGCCAGGTCGCGATCGACCTCGAAGGCGAGCAGCCGGGCCACGCGCGGCGTCAGCCGGTCGGTGAGCGCGCCGCGCCCGGGGCCGATTTCGACGAGCTGGTCATCCGGCGCCACCCGGCACGCGTCGACCACCTTCGCCTGCCACGCTGGCTCGAGGAAGTGCTGGCCGAATCGTTTGCGCGCGCGGATCATCTGGCGGGCTCCTCGTCGTCGGGTTCGGGCTCGCCGCGCCAGTACCGTTCTTCGATCGCCATGATCTCGTCCTCGCTCATGCCGAAGTAGTGCCCGATCTCGTGGATCAGCGTCTCTCCGATCACGCCGACGACGTCACCGTCCTCCGCCGCGTCGTCTTCGATCGGCCGTTGGAACAGCAGCACCCGGTCGGGCAGCGCATTGCCGTGCGCCCACTGGCGTTCCGGGAGCGGCGTGCCCTGGTACAAGCCGAGCAGGGTATCAGGCGGTTCGATGTCCATCTCGGCGAGCAGCTCGTCGTCGGGCTCGTCCTCGATGACGATCGCGACGTTGCGGATGTGGCGGGCGAAGCGGGCGGGAATCGAATCGATCGCCTCGGCCACCAGCGCGCGGAATGCGGCCCGGGTCATCGCACCTTGCGGCGCGCCGCCGGCGCGGACGCCGTCTTCGCCGCACGGGCGGCCTTCGGTCGCGCGGCCAGCGGCGCCGCCGATGGCCGCGGCGTTCGCGCGCTGATGACGGCCGAGGGACACAGCGTGCGCGCGTGGCACGCGTCGCACGCCGGTGTCGGCCCGCAGACGCGCCGGCCGTGCAGGATGAGCGTGTCGGACACGCGCGTCCACTGCGCCGGCGGGAACTGCGCGGTGAGCGCCGCTTCCGCCTTCACGGCATCGTCGGTGTGGATGAGCCCGAGGCGGGCAGCCACCCGCAGCACGTGGCGATCGACGGGGAAGCCGGGCACCCCGAGCGCGTGCCCCAGTACCACGTTGGCGGTCTTGCGGCCTACGCCGGGCAGCGTCACCAACGCGTCCATGTCGGCCGGCACGTCGCCGCCGAACTCGGCCACGAGCGCCTTCGACAAGCCGATCACCGCCTTCGCCTTCTGGCGGAAGAACCCGGTGGCGTGCACGAGCGCCTCCACGTCGTCCTGCGGCGCACGCGCCAGCGCCGGGGCATCGGGATACTTCGCGAACAGCGCCGGCGTCACGTCGTTCACCCGTTTGTCGGTCGACTGCGCCGACAGTACCGTGGCGACCAGCAGCTCGAACGGCGTGCGGAACCGCAGCTCCGTGTCGGCGTCGGGATGGTGCGTGGCCAGCGCCGCGAAGATGGCCGCAGGCGTGGCGCGCGGCGAACGCGGCACGTCAGTGCACCGGTCCCTTCGGCCCCTGGTTCACCGTGGACTCGGTATAGACGCGCAGGTTCTCCTGCAACGCGGCGATGAGCGGCCCGATGAACTGCACCGGCAGCACCATGCGGGCCTTCACCGGCGCCCGCACCACGTGCTCCTGTTCGGCGTCGCGGATCTCGCGTTCCGAGAGCGGCGCGACCTCGCAGAAGGTGAGCGTGAAGTCGAACGGCGTGTGCGCCACGGCGCAGAAGTTCGCGTACTGCCGTTCAGGCCCGGGGGTGTCGTCGTCGGGCACGATGGTGAAGTTGATCTGCTTGGTGTCGGCCATCCGCCAAGCTTACCAGTGCAGGCGAAGCCGCGCCGAAGCCCGCGCCACAGGCGCGGGCGAAGGCGGGCGCGTCAGTAGCGGCGCATGACGCCCACCACCACACCCTGGATCTGCACGTCGGCCGGATCCGCGAAGATGGGCTGCATGGTGGTGTTGGCCGGCTGCAGGCGGATGCGGCCGTTGTCGCGATAGAACGTCTTCAGCGTGACGTCCTGGTCGCGCAGCAGCGCCACCACCATCTCGCCGTTGTTCGCCGTCTTGCGATCCTCGACCACGACCCAGTCGCCGTCGCGAATCTGCTCGTCGATCATCGAGTTGCCCTTCACCTTCAGCACGTAGGTGTCGCGGCTGCGGCCGATGAGCGCCTCGGGCACCGAGATGGTCTCGGTGCCGGCCACCGCCTCGATGGGCTGGCCGGCGGCGACGTAGCCCATGAGCGGCAGGTCGATCGCCCGTCCGCCCGACGGCCCGGGCAGCAGTTCCACGGAGCGGCTGCGGTTCCAGGACCGCTTGATGAAGTTCTTCGCCTCGAGGTTCGTCATGTGCTTGTGCACGGTGGCGAGTGACGACAGGCCGAAGCGCTGACCGATTTCCTCCAGGCTCGGCGCGTAGCCGTGCTGCTGGATGAACTCGTTCAGGTAATCGAGGATTTCACGCTGGCGCTTGGTGAGCGGCTGCTGCACGAGAGGCCTCCGACGGGGGCGAAGAAAGGGCCAAAGCCCGACGCGACCGAGCTTACCCAAACAAAAAGCGAAAATCAACGCCGGAACGAAACCGGTATCATGCGCGGGCGTGCGCATCCCCGTGTCCCTGCCCGGTCCGCGGCCCTTCGACGTGCTGGCGGTGGGCGAGAACAGCATCGACCTGCTGGCCGAGGTCGACGGACACCCGGCGCCCGACACCAAGATTCCCCTGGCCGCGCTCAGCGAGCGCCCGGGCGGGCAGTCGGCCACCGCGGCCGTGGCCATGGCCCGGCTGGGTCTGCGCACGACGTACATTGGCCGCGTCGGCGACGACGACTATGGTCGCCGCGGCCTGGCGAGTCTGGTGGCCGAAGGCATCGACGTCGCCGACGTCGTCATCGTGCCCGGCGTCACCAGCCGCTTCGCGGTAATCCTGGTCGACCGCCGGGCCGGTACCCGCACCGTGCTCTGGCATCGCGAGCCGGGGCTGCTGATGGCACCCGAGGACATCCCGGCCCGGGCGGCCGACGCGGCGCGCGTGCTCTACCTCGACGGCTCGGAAGTGGCCGCGGCGACGGCGGCCGCCGAGGGCGCGCGCCAGCGCGGCACCCCCACCGTGATCGACATCGAGCGGGTGCAACCGGGCACGGATCGCCTGCTGCGCAGCATCGACGTGGTGATCGCCGCCGAGGCCTTCCCGGCCGCCTACACCGGCGTGCCCGCGCTCGGCGAGGCCCTCGCGCGCCTTCAGGCCGACTGCGGCGCTCCCGTCGTCTGCGTGACGCTCGGCGAGGAGGGCAGCCTGGCCCGGGTCGACGGCCACGAGGTGCGCACCCCGGCCTTCCGGGTGCCGGTCGTCGACTCGACCGGCGCCGGCGACGTGTTCCGGGCCGGCTTCGTGGCCGCCTGGCTGCACGGCGGCCCCGGCATCGACGCGGAAGAGGCCTTCCGCTGGGCCAATGCGGTGGCAGCCATGAAGTGCCGGGGACTCGGCGCCCGCACCGCCACCCCGACCCTCCCGGAACTGCGCAGCTTCCTCGACGGCGCCGTGTAACCTTTGGCAGGGGAGGCCGGTCCAACGGTTCGAGCCCCTGTGCCATGCGTGCCGATGCCACCGCCTCTCCGTGGACCCTTGCCGCCGGCGCGGCGTCAGCCGTGACCGACACCCCGGCCTTCGACACGGCCGACGACGCGGTGCTGGTCGACGCGGCCCGGCGCGGCGACGCCACCGCCTTCGACCACCTCGTCACGCGCCATCGGCGCGCCGTCTACCAGGTGTGCTACCGCTTCGTGCACCAGCACGAAGACGCCGCCGACCTCACGCAGGACACCTTCGTCCGCGCCTGGAAGTCGCTGGCGAGCTTCCGCGGCGACGCCCGCTTCAGCACCTGGATCCACCGCATCGCGGTGAACGTGAGCCTGAATCGGGTGAGCCTCAAGACACCGGTGGCCGACACCGCCGACTTCGATCTGATGGCCGACCAGCACGCGCCGGCGCCGGGGCAGTCGCTGGTCGAACGGGAACGCGCCGCCGCCGTGCGGGCGGCCGTACAGTCGTTGCCGCCGCGTCAGCGCACCGCGCTCGTGCTGCGCACGTATCACGAGCTGTCGCATCAGGAGGTGGCCGACATCGTCGGCACCAGCGTCGGCGCCGTGAAAGCCAACGTGTTCCATGCGCTCGCCAATCTGAAGAAGCGCCTGGAGGGGAAGGTATGACGCCCTGTCTCTCGCCCGACGAGTTCGTCGACCTGCTCGACGGCGCGCTGCCGGCCGAGCGTCGCGCGCATCTCGACACCTGCGCCGCCTGCCAGGCCACGGCGGCCGACGTGCGCGAGGCCCTCGCGGCCGCCGAGTCGGTCGAGGTGCCCGAGCCGTCGCCGCTCTTCTGGCCGGCCATCAACGCCCGCGTGCAGTCGGCGATCGCCGATGACGCGGCCACCGCGCGCGGGTGGCGCGCGTGGCTGCGCCTCGACGTGCTGGTGCCGATCGCGGGACTCGCGCTCGTGGTCATGGCGATTGCGTCCGCGGTGGATGCGGTGTCGCCGGCGGGGCCGTCGCCTTCGGGCCCGGGTGAGTTCGTCTGGCTGGCCGAGGATGCCGCGTCCTTGGGCCTCGGCAGTGGCGTGCTCGACGAACCAACGACCGACGCGCCTGCCGAATCGCCGGACGACGCGCTGGCGATGATGGTCGATCTCGCCGACTCGCTGCCCGATGGCGGCTGGGACGCCCTCGGCGTCACGCGCCTGCCCGATCTGGACGTGGCCGCGGCGGCACTCACCGACGAGGAGCGCTCGGCGCTCGCCGTCCTGCTGCAATCGGCCGTGGAGCGGCCCAAGTCATGATTCGCCCGTTGTCCTGCCGTCACTCTCTCGCCATGCTGGCGCTGGTCGCCGTGCTCGCTCCCGCGCGTCCCCTTCACGCGCAGCCGCCGGCGCCGGCCGCCGAAGCGGCCGATCTCCGACCCGCCGAGATCCAGAAGCTGTTCGACGCCTATCTCGTGATGGAGGCGCAGCAGACGCTTGGCTTGAACGACCAGCAGTACCCGACGTTCCTCACGCGCCTGCGCGCTCTGCAGGACGTGCGTCGGCGGCATCTCGCGGCCCGTGGGGCGCTGCTCGCCGAGCTGGCGCGCCTCAGCGGCCCGCGTGGTGCGGCGGGCGGCGACGACGGCGCGCTCAAGGAACGGCTGGCCGCCTTCCAGGAACTGGAATCGCGCGGGGCGGCGGAACTCCGCAAGTCGTACCAGGATCTCGACGCCCTGCTCGAACCGCGTCAGCAGGCGCGGTTCCGCGTCTTCGAAGACCAGATCGAGCGCCGCAAGCTGGAGCTCATGCTGCGGGCACGCCAGGCCGTGCGCCAGCAGCGGCTGCAGCGCCGGCAGCAGCAGCGCTGACCGCCACGTCCGCGGCCGGGCGCGCCGGGCTAGAATGATCGCAGTGCCTGCCTGGCATTGGAGGCTGTCCCGATGCGCACCCGACTGACCGTCGCTCTCATCTTCGTCGCCGCTCTTCGCGTCGCCGGCGCGCAATCGCCGCAGGCGCTCGCCGATGCCGCGTACTCGAAGCTGCAGGCGCTGATCCATCGGCAGGACCGCGAGCGCAAGGCGACGCGTACGGTGTTCAGTCAGACCGAGATGAACGCCTACCTGAAGTACCGCGCGTCGTCGTGGCTGCCGACCGGCGTCACCGATCCCACGGTGCAGTTCCTGGGCGGCCAGCGCATCGCGACGCTCGTGACCGCCGATCTCGACGGCGTGCGGCGGAAGAGTTCCGGCGGCTGGTTCGACCCCACGGCGTACCTGAGCGGGCGGCTGCCGGTGTCCGTGACCGGCACGCTGGCGACGTCCGGCGGGCGCGGCCGGTTCGCGCTCGAACAGGCCACGGTGAGCGGCGTGCCGGTACCCAAGATGTTCATCGCGGAACTGCTCGCGTACTACACCCGGACACCCGACAACCCGGCCGGGGTCGGCCTCGAAGAGCCGTTCGAGCTGCCGAACGAGATCCAGACGATCGACGTCACGCCGGGCACCGCTGTCGTCATTCAGTAGAATTCCGGGGGTGCCCGACGATCCCCTGCAGATCCAGCTGCAATTCCTGAAAGGGGTCGGTCCGCGCAAGGCCGCGGATCTCGAGAAGGCCGGGCTGCGTACGGTCGAAGACCTGCTGGTCCGCTTTCCGCGCCGCTACGAGGATCGCAGCCGCTTCCAGCCGATCGCGTCGCTGCGTCCGGGCGGCACCGCCGCCATCCTCGGCACCATCATCTCGGCTGGCATCGCCCCGACGCGCCGGCCCGGCTTTTCGCTCTTCACCGCGCTCGTGCAGGACGACAGCGGCCAGGTGAAGGTGGTGTGGCCCAACCAGAAATTCCTGAAGGACGTGCTGAAGCCGCACCTGAAGGTGGTGCTCTTCGGCCGCACGGAGTACTGGGGCAGTCGCGGCCTGCAGCTCACCGCGCCCGAATACGAAGTGCTGCAGGACGACGGCGAGGGCGAACCGCTGCACACCGGCCGCATCGTGCCGATCTACGAGAAGACGGGTTCGGTCACGCCGAACATGCATCGCACGCTGGTGCATCGCGCGCTGGCCCTGCTCGATCAGCCGCTGCCCGACATCGTGCCGCCGGAAATGGCGGCGCGTCACGGGTGGCCCGACCGACGCACGGCGTTCCGCCAGTCGCATTTTCCAGATGCCGGCACCTCGGTCGAGGCGCTCAACGTCGCCGCGACCGCCGCCCAGCGCCGCATCATCTTCGAAGACTTCTTCGTCTACCAGACGGGCCTCGCGCTCAGGCGCCGCGAGAACGCCGCGGTGAAGAAGCCCCATGTCGTCACGGTCGACGACACGCTGCGGCAGCGGGTGCGTGACGTGCTGCCGTTCCGCCTCACGGCAGGGCAGCGGGCATCCGTGCGGGACATCGTCACCGACATGCAGCGTGGCTGGCCGATGCAGCGCCTGCTGCAGGGCGATGTCGGGTCCGGCAAGACGGTCGTGGCGTTCCTGGCCGCGATGGTGGCCATGGAGAACGGTTTCCAGGTGGCGGTGATGGCGCCCACCGAGCTGCTCGCCGAGCAGCACCTGCACACGTTCCAGAAATGGCTCTTCGGCACCCGCTTCCGCGTCGGCCTGCTGGTGGGGAAGCAGGGGGACGCGGCGCGCCGCCGCCTCTGCGAGGAGATCGCGGCGGGCGAGGTGTCGCTCGTCATCGGCACGCACGCGCTCGTGCAGGACACCGTGACCTTCCGCGCACTCTCGCTCGCCATCGTCGACGAGCAGCACCGGTTCGGCGTGGTGCAGCGCGGCCTGCTCGCCGACAAGGGACTGCATCCCGACGTGCTGTTGATGACGGCCACGCCGATTCCGCGTACGCTGGCCCTCACCGCCTGTGGCGACATGGATGTCTCGATCATGCGCGACCGGCCGCCCGGCCGGCAGCCGGTGCAGACGCTGGTGCGGCCCGAGTCGCGGCGCGACGAGATCTACGGGCTGATCCGCCACGAGGTGAAGGCCGGCCGCCAGGTCTACGTGGTGTATCCCATCATCGAGTCGTCGGAGAAGACCGACCTGAAGGCCGCCACCACGATGGCCGCGCACCTCACGGAGGACGTCTTCCCCGACCTGCGCGTGGCACTGCTGCACGGGCGCCTGAAGTCGGACGAGAAGGAAGACGTGATGCGCCGCTTCTCGCAGGGCACCATCGACGTGCTGGTGAGCACGACCGTGATCGAAGTCGGTGTCGACGTGCCGAACGCCACCGTGATGGTGATCGAACACGCCGAGCGCTTCGGCCTGGCGCAGCTGCACCAGCTGCGCGGACGCATCGGCCGCGGGCAGCACGCCTCGACCTGCGTGCTGCTCTACGACGCGCCGTGGAGCGACGAATCGAAGGCACGGCTCACCGCCGTGGCCGAGTCGGAAGACGGGTTCGAGCTGGCCGAACGCGACCTCGAGATCCGCGGCCCCGGCGATCTGTTCGGCACCCGGCAGTCGGGCGTGCCGTGGCTGCGGGCTGGCGATCCGGTGCGCGACGCCGACCTGCTCGGCGTGGCCCACGACGAGGCGCGCCGCCTGGTCGACGCCAACGCCGTGCCGCCGGCCCTGGCCGCCCACGTGCGCCGTGTGTGGGAACAGCAGTTCGGCCTCGTCACGGTCGGGTGAGGACGCGCGCATGCGGATCATCGCCGGAACGCTGAAGGGACGCGCGCTCGACTCGCCGACGTGGGACGGCCTGCGGCCGACCTCCGATCGGCTGCGCGAGACGCTGTTCAACGTGCTCGGCCAGACGCTCGACGGGCAACGCGTGCTCGACGTCTGCACGGGCACGGGCGCGGTGGCGATCGAGGCGCTGAGCCGCGGCGCGGCGCACGTCACGTGCCTCGACCACGACGCCCGCGCCTGCGCGCTCGTGCGCACCAACGCCGCCCGGCTCGGCGTGGAGAACCGCTGTATGATCGTGCGGGGCGAGGCGCCCGCGTCGATCACCGCCGGCAGGCTCGGCGGGCCCTTCGACGTGATCGTCCTCGATCCGCCGTATGCCGCGCCGTGGATCGAGCAGGCGGTGGCAGCCGCGGCGGTCCTGCTCGCGCCCGGCGGACGCCTGGTGCTCGAGCACGGCGGGAAGCACGCGGCACCGGAGGTGCCCGGCCTCACGCTGGAACGCACGCGACGCCAGGGGGACTCGGCCCTCACGACGTATCGCGCGGCGGCCGAAGGGAGCGCGGAACAGTGAGCCACAGCAGCGGCGCGGCCACGACACGGCTGGCGGTGGTGCCCGGGTCGTTCGATCCGATCACCAACGGCCACGTCGACATCATCGAGCGCAGCCTGCGCCTGTTCGACCGCGTGGTCGTCGCGGTGCTGCGGAACGAGGCCAAGGCGCCGCTCTACAGCGCCGCCGAACGCGTGCAGATCATCCGCGAGGTGTTCGGCCCGCGCCCGGGCCTCGAGGTCGACACCTTCGACGGGCTGCTCGTCGAGTACGCCGCCGCGCGAGACGCCGCCGTGATCGTCAAGGGCCTGCGCAGCGTCGGCGATTACGAGTACGAATCGCAGATGGCGCTCATGAACCGCCGCCTGCAGCCCGGCATCGAGACGATGTTCCTCATGCCGGCCGAGCCCTACGCCTACACCAGCTCACGTCTCATCAAGGAAGTCTGCCGCCTGGGGGGCGACATCCACGGCCTGGTACCGCCGCTGGTCGAAGCCCGCCTGCAGCGTACGTTCGCGATGCAGCGCGATCCCCTGAACGCCCCGAGATCCGTATGACCTTCGCACGCCGCATGGCCCGCGTGGCCCCGTCTCCCACCCTCAAGGTCGCCGCCGAGGCCGATCGCCTGCGCCGCGCCGGCGTCGACGTCGTCGACTTCGGCGCCGGCGAGCCCGACTTCCAGACGCCGGCCAACGTCTCGGCCGCGGCGCACCAGGCCATCGACCAGGGCTTCACCAAGTACACGCCGGCCGCCGGTGCCGCCGACGTCCGCGAGGCGGTGGCGTTCCGCGCGAAGGCGGACTACGGCGTCACGTTCGCGCCGAGCGAGGTGCTGGTGACCGCCGGCGCGAAGCAGGCCCTCTACAACACCGCCGTCGTGCTGTTCGACGACGGCGACGAGGTGATCACCCATTCGCCCTTCTGGCCGACCATCGTCGACCAGATCGCGATCTGCGGCGCCACGCCCGTGCTGGCGCGCGGACACCGCGAGCGCGGGTTCGTCGTCGAGCCCGACGAGGTCCTGTCGCTGGTGACGCCGAAGACCAGGGCCATCATCCTCAACACGCCGTGCAATCCCACCGGCGCGGTGATGGCGGAAGAGACCGTCGCCGCCATCGCCGACCACTGCGCGAAGACCGGCGTGTGGATCATCGTCGACCTCACCTACGACAAGCTGATCTACGAACCGGTCGCTCACAACATCGTCCGCGTCCTGAGCGAACGGCACCGCGACCGCAGTGTCATCTGCAGTTCGGCGTCGAAGGCGTACGCCATGACCGGCTGGCGCGCCGGGTGGCAGATCGGCCCCAGGGACTTCATCACCGCCAGCAACACCCTGCAGGGCCACGCCACGTCGAACGTCTCGTCGATCACGCAGAAAGCGCTGGTCGCGGCACTCACGGGCCCGCAGGACGCCGTCGACGCCATGCGGACCGAGTACAAGGGCCGTCGCGACGAGACGCTGGGCTGGCTCACCGAAGACCCGCGCGTCGAGTGCCTGCGACCCGGCGGGGCGTTCTACCTGTTCCCGTACGTCGCCGAGCTGCTCGCGCCCTGCGGTCTGAAGACGTCGGCCGAGTTCGCCGAGGCGCTGCTGACCGAGGCCCGCGTGGCGCTCACCGCCGGCGAGGGCTTCGACGCGCCGGGCTTCGTGCGCATCTCGTACGCGACGTCGCGCGACCGCCTGCGCGAAGGCGTGTCGCGCATCCAGGCGTTCGTGCACGCGCGGCAGCGCGGCGCCGCCACGCCGGCGCGCTAGGCGGCCGCCGCCGTGGACCAGGCGTTCCTCGACGCGCTCACCGGAATCGTCGGGCCGGCGTGGGCGTCGACCGACGCCGCGATCCGCGACGCCGCCGGCCGCGACGCCTTGCTGCGGGGACACGCGCCCGACGCCGTCGTCACGCCCGGCACGACCGCCGAGGTGGCGGCCATCGCGCGCCTCTGTCACGAGCAGCGCGTGCCACTGACCGTGCGCGGGGCTGGCACCGGCTACACCGGCGGCAGCGTGCCGATCCGCGGCGGCCTGGTCGTCGCCATGGCCCGCTTCGACCGGCTGCTCGCCATCGACGAGGCGAACCTCTTCGCGGTCGTGCAGCCGAACGTCCTGACCGGCGATCTGCACGCCGCCGTCGAGGCGCGCGGTCTCTTCTACCCGCCGGATCCGGCCAGCCTGGCCCGCTGCGCGATCGGCGGCAACGTGGCGGAGGACGCCGGCGGCCCTCGCGGCTTCAAGTACGGCACGACCCGGAAGTACGTGCTCTCGCTCGAGGCCGTGCTGCCCACCGGCGAGGTCATCCGCACCGGCGCGAAGACGGTGAAGAACGTCACGGGGTACGCACTGACCGATCTGCTCGTCGGGTCGGAGGGCACGCTGGCGATCCTCACCGAGATCACGCTGCGGCTCGTGCCGAAGCCCGAGGCGCAGCGCACCTTCTCGGCCACCTACGACTCGATCGGCGCCGCTGCGAATGCGGTGACCGCGCTGGTCCACGCCGGGGTGATCCCGGCCACCATCGAGCTGCTCGATCGGCCCTCGCTCGACGCCGTGGCCGCGCATCTCGGCCGCCCGATGGCGCCTCCCGGCACCGAGGCGCTGATCCTGGTCGAGGTCGACGGCAGCGCCCCGGCCGCCGCGCACGACGCCGCGGTAGCGATCGAGGCCTGCCGGCGCGGTGGCGCGACGTCGATCATCGAGGCCGGGTCGGCCGCCGAGCGCGCGGCGATCTGGGAGGCACGTCGCGAGCTGTCGTACGCGCTGCGGAAGGTGGCGCCACGGAAGATCAACCACGACGTGGTCGTGCCGCGCGGGCGCGTGCCGGCGCTCTACGCCACGCTCGACAGGCTGCGCCGCGCACACGGGCTCCGGATCGCCGCGTTCGGCCACGCCGGTGACGGCAACCTGCACGTGAACCTGCTGGTCGATCCTGCGAATGCCGACGAGATGACGCGGGCACGCCTCGCCGAGCGCGAGCTCTTCGAAACCGTGGTCGGCCTCGACGGCGCGATCTCCGGCGAACACGGCATCGGGTACGCGAAGGCCGCGTATCTCGGGTTGCAGCTCTCGGCCGCGGAGCTGGCGCTCATGGCGCGGCTCAAGCAGGCCTTCGATCCGCACGGGATCCTGAATCCCGGCAAGTTGTGGGACACGACGGCAGAGGACCTGGCGCGCCTCTCGCCGGAACCGCCGGCGCGCTGAGCGGCGGGGCTACGGGCGGTTCGCCACCAGCACGACGCGTTGGACGTCGCGCGCGGGATCGGGCCACAGGAACGAGCGCAACCGCAGGCCGGCTTCGTTGAGGTAACCGAACTCGGCGAGACGCACGGTGTTCGGGCCGCCGGCGGCTTCCACGCGCTCGAGGTCCCTGAGCGGGATCACCACCAGCGCCCGCGTCCCCTGCGACAGGAACGCCACCACCTGCTCGTCGTTG
>WBZP01003081.1_pt1 | contig 18474 bp, 13 predicted proteins | sample 5204301 | NCBI WGS metagenome assembly WBZP01 (sample SAMN12412401, study PRJNA552823) | activated sludge metagenome | isolation source: activated sludge from nitrification reactor of wastewater treatment plant... | place: USA: Pennsylvania | collected 2017 | reverse complement strand
GAAACAGATAGTTGCCCTTGAAGAAGGAGTTGTGGCCGTAGGCGGCGTGGGCGATCACCAGCGCCTGCATCATCGCCGTGTTTTCCTCCATCAGATAGGCGATGCAGGGGTTGGAATTGATGACGATTTCGTAGGCCAGCCCCATCTGGCCGCGCCGGTAGTTCTTCTCGGTCAGCACGAACTGCTTGCCGTAGGACCAGTGCTTGTAGCCCAACGGCATCCCCACCGAGGAATAGGCGTCCATCATCTGTTCGGCGGTAATGATCTCGATCTGGTTGGGGTAAGTGTCCAGCCCGAACTGCTCCGAAGCAATCTGGCCGATGACCTCGTTGTAGCGCTCCAGCATCGGGAAGGTCCATTCGGACGACTCGGCAATCAATCGCGACGAACTCATGACACGCGCCTCTTGAACAAGTCCCGGAACACCGGGTAGATGTCGGCCGGCCCATCGATTTGCCGCATGGCGAAGTGCCGGTGCTGGGCTTTCACCTCCTCATACGCCTCCCACAGGCTTTGGTGACGGTCGGGGGTAATCTCGATATACGAGTAATAGCGAACATACGGCATGATCCGCTGCAACAGGAGGTCCTTGCAGGCTGGCGAGTCGTGGTGCCAGTTGTCGCCGTCCGAGGCTTGCGCCACGTACAGGTTCCAACTGGAAATCGGGTAACGTTCGGCCATGATGTCGCCCATCAGTTGCAGGGCGCTGGACACCACGGTGCCGCCGGTTTCCCGCGAGTAGAAGAACTCCTGCTCGTCCACCTCCTTGGCCACGGTGTGATGGCGGATGAACACCACCTCGATCTTCTCGTAATTGCGCTTCAGGAACAGGTAAAGCAGGGTGAAGAACCGCTTGGCCAGATCCTTGCGCGCCCGGTCCATCGAGCCGGACACGTCCATGATGCAGAACATCACCGCCTGGGTGGTCGGTTGCGGCTGCATGACCCGGTTGGCGTAGCGCAAGTCGAAGGTGTCGATGAACGGCACCGCCCGCGCCCGCGCCCGCAGGCGCTCGATCTCCTCGACCAGCGCCTTGGCGCGGATTTCGTCCACCGGCGGGTGGGCGAGCAGCCGTTCCAGTTCCGCCTCGGCCTCGCGCAAGCGCCGGATGTAGGGCGCGGCCAGCGCCATCCGCCGCGCCAGCGCGCCCTTGAGCGAGCGCACCACGTCGATGTTGGCCGGGTTGCCGGCGCTGGTGAAGCCGGCCCGCACCGATTTGAACTCGGTGCTCTTGGCCAACTGGGTGCGCACCAGGTTGGGCAATTCCAGATCCTCGAAGAACAGCTCAAGGAACTCCTCGCGCGACAGTTCGAAGACGAAATCGTCCTCGCCCTCGCCACTGTTGCTGGCCTGGCCACCGCCAGAACCGCCGCCCGCCCCGCCCGGCGGCCGAGCGATCTGGTCACCGGTGACGAATTCCCGGTTGCCCGGATGAATGGCTTCGCGCCGCCCGCCCGGTCCGTGGCCGAATACCGGTTCGGACAGGTCGCGGGCGGGGATGTTCACCTTTTCGCCGTTGTCGATGTCGGTGATGCTTCGGCCGTTCATGGATTCGGCCACGGCCTTCTTGATCTGGCTCTTGAAGCGCCGGATGAAACGCTGGCGGTTGACGGTGCTCTTGTGCTTGCCGTCCAGTCGCCGGTCGACGAACGTGGCCATGCGTGGTCCTCCCTCCGTCAGGATGCCTTGCGAACCCGCAGATACCAGTCGGACAGTAGCCGCACCTGCTTGGGGGTGTAGCCCTTGGCGACCATCCGGTCCACGAACTCGGCGTGCTTCTTCTGCTCGTCGACGCTGGACTTGGCGTTGAAGCTGATCACCGGCAGCAGGTCCTCGGTACTGGAGAACATCTTTTTCTCGATCACCGCCCGCAGCTTCTCGTAGCTGGTCCAGGCCGGGTTCTTGCCGGCGTTATTGGCCCGCGCCCGCAGCACGAAGTTGACGATCTCGTTGCGGAAGTCCTTGGGGTTGCTGATGCCGGCCGGCTTTTCGATCTTCTCCAGTTCGGTGTTGAGCGCCGCCCGGTCGAAGGATTCGCCGGTGTCGGGATCGCGGTATTCCTGATCCTGAATCCAGAAATCGGCGTAGATCACGTAGCGGTCGAAGATGTTCTGGCCGTACTCGGAATACGACTCCAGATAGGCCTGTTGCAGTTCCTTGCCGATGAACTCGGCGTAGCGCGGCGCCAGATAGCCCTTGAGGTAGGACAGGTATTTCTCCTCGACTTCCGGCGCGAACTGCTCGCGTTCAATCTGCCGTTCCAGCACGTAGAGCAGATGCACCGGGTTGGCGGCGACCTCGCTGTGATCGAAGTTGAATACCTGGCTGAGAATCTTGAAGGCGAACCGGGTCGAGATCCCGGTCATGCCCTCGTCCACTCCGGCGTAGTCGCGATACTCCTGCATCGACTTGGCCTTGGGGTCGGTGTCCTTGAGGTTCTCGCCGTCGTAGACCCGCATCTTGGAGAAGATGCTGGAGTTCTCCGGCTCCTTGATCCGGGTCAACACCGAGAATTGCGCCAGCATTTCCAGAGTGCCGGGCGCGCAGGGCGCTTCGGACAGCGAGCTGTGAGTCAGCAGCTTCTGGTAGATCTGCACCTCGTCCGACATCCCCAGGCAGTAGGGCACCTTGACGATGTAGACCCGGTCGAGGAAGGCTTCGTTGTTCTTGTTGTTACGGAACGACTGCCATTCCGACTCGTTGGAGTGGGCCAGAATGATCCCTTCGAACGGGATGGCCGACAGCCCCTCGGTGCTGTTGTAGTTGCCTTCCTGGGTGGCGGTCAGCAACGGATGCAGCACCTTGATCGGCGCCTTGAACATCTCGACGAATTCCATCAGGCCGCGGTTGGCGCGGCACAGCGCACCGGAGAAGCTGTAGGCGTCCGGGTCGTTCTGGGCGAAATGCTCCAACTGGCGGATGTCCACTTTGCCGACCAGCGAGGAGATATCCTGGTTGTTTTCGTCGCCCGGCTCGGTCTTGGCGACGGCGATCTGATGCAACACCGACGGCCGCAGCTTCACCACCCGGAATTTGGTGATATCGCCGTTGAACTCGCGCAGCCGCTTGGCTGCCCACGGCGACATGATGTGGCGCAGGTAGCGGCGTGGGACGCCGTAGTCGTCTTCGAGAATCTGGCCGTCCTCGTCGGGGTTGAACAGCCCCAGCGGCGATTCGAACACCGGCGAGCCTTCGATGGCATAAAACGGCACTTTCTCCATCAACTGCTTGAGCCGTTCGGCCAGCGACGATTTGCCGCCGCCCACCGGACCGAGCAGGTAAAGAATCTGCTTCTTTTCCTCCAAACCCTGGGCGGCGTGCCGGAGGTAGGAAACGATCTGCTCGATGGCGTCCTCCATCCCGTAGAATTCCTCGAAGGCGGGATAGATCTTGAGCACCTTGTTCTGGAAGATCCGCGATAACCGCGGGTTGTTGCGGGTATCCACCATCTCCGGTTCGCCGATGGCCTTCAGCAACCGCTCGGCGGCGCTGGCATAGGTGAGCGGATCTTTCTTGCACAGGTCCAGGTATTCTTGGAGCGAGAAGGTCTCTTCGCGGCTCTCTTCGTAGCGCGACAGATAACGGTTGAAAATCGTCATGGTCATCACCTCATCTGTAGTCGCGGAAGCGGGCGGCTTCCGGTTTCAAGTTCCGCTGTAGTCGCGGAAGCGGGGCGGCTTCCGGTTTCAAGTTCCGGTTTCAAACCTGCCAGGACAAACTCTGGCCAATTTTCCGTCAATCCGCGCATCATTCCGGCCGGTCTGTTGCCCGGCGGATGCTTCTGGGGTTGAAACAAAGCAATTAACGGACCAGTCCGGGTTTGGAGCGGTGGTGGCCGGGGTTGGGCATGTGGTTCTATAAAGAACTCAAAATCAATCCGTTGCGGGTTTGCGGATGACCCGGACGGATTTGGTTTATCCCTTTAGACCCGTGACTGGCCGATGGATTCGGGATACGTTCCGAATTAAGAGAGATTGGTTCGCACCTCTTTGGTGCGATGCACTAATCATGAGCGTAGCGCGCTGGGAACGAATTGTCAGCGTTGATAGACCACGACCGGTGGCGGCGGTTCAGGCAGTGGTGGCGCGGCGGTTGGGACGGTAGCGGCTTTGTTGTTAACATGTGGGCGCGCGGATGCACAACGCGCCAAGGTTAATCATGAAAATCCTCAGTGACTGGTTTCAACGATTGTTTGACGATCCCCAGGCGGTCATTCTGACCGTCGTGCTGGTGCTGGTCGCCGGCGTGATCCTGGTCATGGGGCGGGATCTGGCGCCGGTGTTGGCGAGCATGGTCATCGCCTACCTGCTGGAAGGGGTCGTGCAGATGCTGCAACGCTGGCTGCGATTGCCGCACCTGTTGGCGGCCGTCGTGGTGTTCGTGCTGTTCATCGCCTTCGTGCTGTTCCTGTTGCTGGGGTTGTTGCCGATGGCCTCGCGGCAGTTGACCCAGTTCGTGCAGCAGTTTCCCAACATGATCGTCCAGGGTCAGAACCTGCTGCTCAGCCTGCCCGCCCTGTACCCGGAATTCATCACCGAGGCGCAGATTCTTGAAGTGATCAACGCGATGAAGGCCGAAATCGCCACCTGGGGCCAGAAAGCGCTGACTTGGTCGCTGGCGGCGGGCATGGGCTTCATCACCATCGCCATCTACCTGGTGCTGGTGCCATTACTGGTGTTTTTCTTTTTGAAGGATAAGGACTTGATCCTGGCCTGGCTGCATGGATTCATGCCGCATGACCACACCCTGGCGCAACAGGTCTGGCGCGAGGTGGATCGGCAGATGGGCAATTACGTGCGCGGCAAGTTTCTGGAAATCCTGGTGGTTTGGGTTGCAACGTACATGGCGTTCGCCTACATGGACTTGCAGTTCGCCATGCTGTTGGCCCTGATGGTGGGGCTGTCGGTCATCGTGCCCTACATTGGCGCGGTGGTGGTGACGGTGCCGGTGGCGCTGGTGGCGTTTTTCCAGTGGGGCTGGAGCTCGGAGTTTCTGTGGCTGATGGGCGTGTATCTGATCGTCCAGGGATTGGATGGCAATGTGCTGGTGCCGCTGCTGTTCTCCGAGGTGGTGGACCTGCACCCGATCGCCATCATCACGGCGGTGCTGGTGTTCGGCGGGCTGTGGGGATTCTGGGGGGTATTCTTCGCCATTCCGCTGGCGACCGTGGTGCAATCCATTCTGAAGGCTTGGCCGCGACCGGCGCTGACGGCGGCGGGATAGCGGATTCCAGCCGGCTGCCCGGCGTCATCGCCGCATTTTTCACAGCCCCCACCTTGGAAGCAATGCCGTTTCTCGACAGGTTTTGTTGGAACGTATCGGCTGGGTAGATGCGCCTTGCAACGTTCCCGCTGGGATTGGGCTGCGCTTCATCCCAGCCTACAAGGTCAAAAGTCAAAATCTACCGGGAATTGATATAACGGCGAAACCGCCGTTTGTTCTACTCACCGTTCACCACGCCGAACTCGGCCGGCATCAGCACGTAAAACACCCGAATCTTTTCCTGCCCGACCAACTCCAAAAGCCGAGCCGCTTCTTCGTCGCTGACCACGAATACCACTTCCACCGGCAGATTGCCCGCCAGTTCGAAAAAGTGATCTTCGTGCAGGACGCCGTGCCGCCCGAAACCGGCGATGGCGCGAAACGCCGACCCACCGTGGATGCCCAACTTCTTGGCCCGCTCCAGCAGCCATTCATAGAGCAGGATGCCACGGTGCTTGCGGTGTTCGTGGACATAGAACTTCAGACAGGTTCCCTGCGGATATCGCGCCCCTGGGACCATAGGGCGCTGAATGCCTTGCAACGCGCCGCGCCGGGTGGACCCGGAGGCGTTGCGCGGGCTGTCGGTGCGGTTGCTGGCGGACCTCAAGGAAGCGCAGCTTCCAGGCGGTGGACCTGCGGCGGGGCGCGGCGACGTTTTGGTACAGCGTCTCAGAACAACGTTTCGATGTTGACCCACTCCGCCACTGGATCGGCGCTGATCCGGGCGAGCTTGTCTTCCAGATCGGTCCACATCGCTTCGCTGGTTAATTCATAGCCGTGGCCCCAGAACAGAAATACGCCGTCCGCCGCCCTGGCGCTTTGGTAGCGGGTCCAAAAGGCGGGATCATTAAACCGGCAACTCACGCCCAGTTCCAGCGGATCGGCTGGCGGAAACGGCGGATCGATCTCGGTCACGGTGCGGGCGTAACCATGACCGGCGGCGCGCACCGCGTCTTTCACCGCCGGATTGCAACCGCCGAAGGGATAGCAGAACCCGCGCACCGGCTGTTGAAACCAGTCCTGTAACATACGGCGGCTTTCCCGAATTTCCCAATCCAGCGCTTCCAGCGACAAATCGGGCAGGTTCGGATGCGTCAGGGAGTGATTGGCAATCTCGAAGCCGGCATACACCTTGACCAGCTCATCCCGCCCCAGTCGCCAGACTTCCTTGTCGCCATGGTTCCAACCGAACGAACGTTGTGGCTGGTAAAGGCCGGGATTCAGGTTAAACGTCGCCCTGGCCCGGTAGCGGCGCAGCAGATCGGCCAGCCGGACATCGTCCACCACCCCGTCATCCCAGCTCTGCGCGATCTTCATTGCTCGATCCCTGCCCGCTTCAGCGGTTCACTCTTCCCGTCGCCGCAAATCCAGCGTGTACGGGAAATTCGGATTGACTTCCTCAGTCGGCGGACTCATCGACCCCGGCGTGTGGCCATAGGGCCAGAACCGGGCGAAGCGCCGCGCCTCGGCTTCGTTGGCGTTGACCGGGAAGGTGTCGGGATTGCGCCCGCCCGGATGCATGACGTGGTAGGTGCAGCCACCGATGGAACGCCGGTTCCAGGTGTCGATCAAGTCGAACACCAGCGGCGCGTGAACCGGAATGGTCGGGTGCAACGCCGACGGCGGCTGCCAGGCGCGGTAGCGAACCCCGGCGACGTATTCGCCGGGAACCTCGGTCGGGCGCAGCGGCACCCGCCGGCCGTTGCAGGCCACGACATGCCGCTCGCCGATCATCCCGCGCACCTTGACCTGCATCCGCTCCACCGAGGAATCCACGTAGCGGGCGGTGCCGCCCAGGGCTTGCTCCTCACCCAGCACATGCCACGGCTCCAGCGCTTGGCGCAGTTCCAGTTCGATGTCCTGTTGCACAATCGCGCCGTAGTGCGGGAAGCGGAATTCGAAGAACGGCAGGAACCAGTCGCTCTCGAACGGGAAACCGGCCCGATTCAGTTCATCGGTCACCCCCTTGAAATCCTGCCAGACGTAGTGCGGCAGCATGAACTGGTCGTGAATTTGCGTACCCCAACGCACCAGTTGCCGGTTCGGGTAAGGCTGCTCCCAGAACCGCGCCACCAGCCCCCGCAGCAGCAACATCTGCATCAGGCTCATCCGGGCGTGCGGCGGCATCTCGAACGCCCGCATTTCCACCAGTCCCAGCCGGCCGGTGGCGCTGTCCGGCGAGTACAGCTTGTCGATGCAGAACTCGGCGCGGTGGGTGTTGCCGGTCAAATCGACCAGCAGATTGCGCAACAGCCGGTCCACCAGCCACGGCTGCGGTACTTCGCCGGCGGGCATTTCCCGGAACGCGATTTCCAGCTCGTACAGGCTGTCGTTGCGCGCTTCGTCCACCCGCGGCGCCTGACTGGTCGGACCGATGAACATCCCGGAGAACAGCGTGGACAGGCTGGGATGGTGCTGCCAGTAGGTAATCAGGCTACGTAGCAGCTCGGGTCGGCGCAAAAACGGGCTATCGCTGGGCGTCGCGCCGCCCAAGGTGACGTGATTGCCGCCGCCGGTGCCGGTGTGGCGACCGTCCAGCATGAATTTCTCGGTACCCAGCCGCGACTGCCGGGCATCCTCGTACAGCCCCTCGATATTCCGCGTCAGCGCCGCCCAGTCGTGGACCGGATGAATATTGACCTCGATCACGCCGGGATCGGGGGTGACGGCGAATTTGCGCAAGCGCCAATCCGATGGTGGGGCGTAGCCCTCGACTAAAACCGGCATTTGCAAGTTGGCGGCGGTCTGTTCGACGCAGGCCAGCAGGTCCAGATAGTGTTCCAGGCGCTCCAGCGGCGGCATGAACACATACAAATGGCCTTCGCGCGGCTCGATGCACAGCGCGGTATGGATGACTGGACTCTCATCGACCGCCGGCTGTTCCTGAACATCGTGGCGCGGCGTTTCCGCGCTGCCTTCGAGGAATGCGCTGTAGCGGCGCATCACCTCGCCGTGGCTGTCACCCAGCGCGGCGCGGAACTCGAACAGCGATTGCGGATGCGTCACTTCCCGATTCGCGTCCGCAACCCACAGCAACGCCGACAGCGGCAGCCGATAGCCCATCGGCGAATCGCCCGGAGTCAGGTAGAGATGTTCGCGGCGCAGCGCCCACGGCCCGCTGAGCCAGCCTCCATCCTCGGTGGCGGGATTCCAGCGCAACGGCAATGCGTAGCCGGTCACCTGGTTCAGGCCGCGCTCCAGCAACAGCGCCAGGCGCCGACGCTCCTCGTCGTCCTTGAGGTTGTACTTCAGCGGGTCCACGTTGACCGGCAGGGTGCGCTCCTTCCACAGGTAGTAGTAAGCGTCCTCATAGCCGGGAATCAGGCGGTCGGCGCTGACGCCCAAGCGCCGGGTCAGTTCCGCCGCGAACGCCTGCGCCTGCTCCGGGCCGTAGCCTTGCGGGATCTCGTCGTCGGCGATCCAGCGTGGGTCGTGCCACAGCGGCAACCCGTCGCTGCGCCAGTAGCAGGACAGCGCCCAGCGCGGCAGTGATTCGCCCGGATACCATTTGCCCTGGCTGTAGTGCAGGAAGCCATTCGACGCATAGCGGTCGCGCAGCTTCTTCAACAGCCGGCCGGCCAGCTTGCGTTTGGTCGGACCCACCGCCGCGATGGTCCATTCCGCCCCATCCATGTCGTCAATCGACACGAAGGTCGGCTCGCCGCCCATGGTCAAGCGCACGTCGCCAGCGCGCAGTTTGTCGTCGACCGCCGCACCGAGTTGCTCGATCCGCGCCCACTGTTCCTCGCTGTAGGGTTTGGTGACTCGCGGGTCCTCGTGGATGCGGGTGACCTTCATCGCGAAATCGAAGGTGGTCTCGCACTCATCGGTGTAACCGGTCACCGGGGCGGCGCTGGGCGGAGTTGGGGTGCAGGCCAGCGGAATATGGCCCTCGCCCGCGAACAGGCCGGACGTGGGGTCCAGCCCGATCCAGCCAGCGCCGGGTATGAATACCTCGGCCCAGGCGTGCAGGTCGGTGAAATCGGCCTCGGGGCCGGACGGGCCGTCCAGCGACTTGATATCGGCGGTGAGCTGAATCAGATAGCCGGACACGAAGCGCGCCGCCAACCCCAACTGCCGCAGGATCTGCACCAGCAGCCAGGCCGTGTCGCGGCAGGAGCCGCTGCGCTTGGTCAGCGTTTCCTCGCAGGTCTGCACCCCCGGCTCCATCCGGATGACGTAGGCGATTTCCTGGTTCAGCCGCCAATTGATCTCGACCAGAAAATCGACGATCCGCTGCGGATCGTGGTCCACCCCAGCCAGCCATTCGTGCAACAGCGGACCGTTTTCCTCGATTTCCAGATAGGGCGTCAGTTCCCGGCGCAGGGTGGAACTATAGTCGAAGGGATAATTTTCAGCGTCATCCTCGACGAAGAAATCGAAGGGATTGATAACCGTCATCTCGGCCACCAAATCCACGGCGATGCTCAGTTCCCGGATTTTTTCCGGGAACACCAACCGGGCCTGGAAGTTGCCGAACGGGTCCTGCATCCAGTTGATGAAGTGCCGCGCCGGCTCGATCTTGAGCGAGTAAGCGAGAATGGGGGTGCGGGTGTGCGCGGCCGGGCGCAACCGGATGATATGCGGCGATACGCTGACTGGACGGTCGAAGTGATAAGTCGTGTGATGGTGGAGCGCAACACGTATGGCCATGGCTGTCCTTCACGATCGGCTAAAATTGGAGGCGCATTATGCGCGATTGAACCACCTTGGCCAATGCAAGCGGCATTCCGCGCGGCCCAAGCTGATTTCCTTGATCATTCACCATCTTGCTTGCACCTGTCCTGTGCAACACCTCGATTTTCAGCGCTCATTTGGTGCGATCGTCGCTACAGCTTCGCGCCGCCAGACGCCTCGACAAACCGTGCTCCCAGATTCCGCCTCGCGCCGTCGGCCCACCCATTAAAATCAACGGCCGCGCCACGAATCGGATATTTTTGAATCGTTCTACTTCGTTTTCGGTGATTCCGCGCCCACCCCGGCAGCGACTCGTTTTCTCGGATTGGCTTGGATTTTGCTGAGCCCAAGCGCAACGCCGACCGAGTAATGCCAATTCAAAGGACAATACGATGACCATCGAGTGGCGACATTACGCCGCGCCGGGCTTCTACGACGAACTCATCGACAGCGCGACGGGGCCTCGTCCCGCGGCCCGGGCGCTGTGCGAGTATCTGGCTTCCCTGAGCGACGCGGATCTGCGCGAGCGCAAGACCGCCGCCGAACTCGCCATCCTGGTCATGGGCATTACGTTTACCGTCTACACCGAGGGCGGCAGCATCGACCGCGCCTGGCCGTTCGACATCGTGCCGCGCATCATCCCCAAGCACGAATGGAATCGCGCCGAGGCTGGCCTGAAACAGCGGGTGCAGGCGCTGAATCTGTTCATCGACGACCTTTACCACGAGCAGAAAATCATCAAGGACGGCGTCTTTCCCGCCGAGGTGCTGGCAAAATCGGTCAACTTTCGGCCACAGTGCGTGGGCGTCAACCCCCGCCATGGGGTCTGGGCGCACATCTGCGGCAGCGATCTGGTGCGCGACAAGGATGGCACCATTTATGTGCTGGAAGACAATCTCCGCGTCCCGTCCGGGGTGTCCTACATGCTGGAAAACCGGGTCGTGACCAAGCGGGTGTTCCCCGAACTGTTCGAGCACCAGCGCATCCAGCCGGTGGACGACTACACCCTGCGGCTCTACGACATGCTGGCCTCGCTGTCGCCCCGGCCCGGCGATCAGCCGACCGTGGTGGTGCTCACGCCCGGCATCTACAACTCGGCCTATTTCGAGCATTCCTATCTCGCCCAGCAGATGGGCGTGGAACTGGTGGAAGGCAGCGACCTGGAAGTCGACGACAACGACTGCGTCTACATGCGCACCATCGAGGGGCCGGAGCGGGTGGACGTGATCTACCGGCGCATCGACGACCTGTTCCTGGACCCCGAAGTGTTTCTCCCCGACTCCGCGCTCGGCGTACCGGGACTGATGCGGGCCTGGCGCAAGGGCAAGGTGGCGCTAGCCAACGCGCCGGGCGCGGGCGTGGCCGACGACAAAGTCGTGTACGCCTTCGTGCCGGAGATCATCAAGTACTACCTCGATCAGGACCCGCTCATCGCCAACGTGCCGTCCTATCTGTGCATGCGGGAGAAGGACCGGAAATACGTGCTGGCCAATCTGGACAAACTGGTGGTGAAGCCGGCCAACGAATCCGGCGGTTACGGGATGATGGTCGGGCCGCACGCCACGTCGGCCGAGCACAAACGCTTCGCTAAATTGATCCAGAAAGATCCTCGTAATTACATGGCCCAACCCACCCTGGCGCTGTCCACCTCGCCGACGCTGTGCGACGACAATCAGATGGAACCGCGCCATGTGGACCTGCGGCCGTTCATTCTCTCCGGCGGCCCCAGCACCTACGTGACCACCGGCGGCCTGACTCGCGTGGCGCTGCGCAAAGGCTCGCTGGTGGTGAACTCCTCGCAGGGTGGGGGAAGCAAGGACACCTGGATCGTGGATACCGAGGGACTCTAACCATGCTATCGCGCGTCGCTCAGAACATTTATTGGATGACCCGCCAAATCGAACGGGCCGAAGACACCGCCCGCCTGATCAACGTCAACACCAACCTGCTGCTGGATTTGCCGCGCAATACCACTTTTGGTTGGTTGCCCTTGATCTTCATCGTCGGCGCCGAGCAACTGTTCTTCGAAAAAGACCCGAACCGGCTGGCCGACGAAACCAACGTGGTCAAATTTCTGATCAGCGATCGCGACCACCCCAGTTCGATCATTTCCAGCCTGGCCGCCGCCCGCGAGAATCTGCGCACCACCCGCGATACCGTGCCGCAGGAAGCCTGGGAGCAGATCAACGGCTTGTATATCTACGCCCGCGATCATCTGCCAACCCGGCGCGGCCGCTTCGAATTCCTGCGGCGGGTGATTCGCGGCGCGCAGCAGATCGGCGGTCTGCTGGCCGGCGCGATGAGCCGCACCTCCGCCTACGATTTTGTCCGCTTGGGCCATTATCTGGAACGCGCCGACATGACCACCCGCATTCTGGACGTGCGTTCGGCCAATCTGCTGTCGCGTGTAGGCCAGACCCAGACCCAGACCCAGACCCAGACCGCCACTGAAAAGGAAGAGCAGGATCCATTTGAGAGCATCCAGTGGATGAGCGTGCTGAAATCGCTCAGCGCCTATCAGATGTACCGCCAGCAGGTGCGGGTGCGGGTCAGTGGGCCAGACGTGCTGAAGTTCCTGTTGCAGGATGAATACTTCCCGCGCGCCGTGGTGTTCTGTTTGCGGCAACTGGAAATCTGCCTGAAGAAATTGCCTCGGAGCGAGGCGTCGCTGGCTACTCTCGCCGCACTCAGGCAAAAGCTGAATGCGGCGGCGGTGCCGGAATTGGCCCACGAAGGGCTGCACGAATTTATTGACGAGGTGCAAATCGGCTTTGGCGAATTGCACAATCAAATCGCCGCCGCCTATTTCGCCCACTGAGTTATCCCGAAACCCCGAGGGAACGCGCTCGTCGAACGGCTATCACGCTCACTCGCCCCATCGTCGCCGCCCCGCGCCCATGGAATTCATCCCCGCGCGCCATGCCGCAAGCGCTGGCCGTTCGTCGTCATGCTTGCAAATGGGGCTCCGAATCAGTAAGTTTCGCAATTCACTTGAAAACGATCCCTCTGTTTAAGGAATTATCATGAAGCGGACTTTCCAGCCCAGCATCATTCACCGCAAGCGCACCCACGGCTTTCGCGCCCGCATGGCCACCAAGGGCGGCCGCCTGGTGATCAAAGCGCGCCGCGCCAAGGGCCGCGCCCGGCTGACGCCCTGACGCCGTGGCCGATGGCGCGCGCTTCCCGCGCCGCGCCCGGCTGACCGGCCGGAACGCCTTCGCCGGTGTTTTCGCTCAACCGGTCAAATCCAGCGACCGCTATTTCACTGTACTTGCCCGTTCCAACGCGCTTGGTTATCCCCGCCTCGGTCTGGCCATTTCCCGCAAGGTCGCCAAATCCGCCGTGGCGCGCAACCGGATCAAAAGGATCGCGCGCGACAGCTTCCGGCATCATCAAGCGTGGCTCGGCGACCTGGATTGCGTGGTGATGGGCCGCGGCGGGCTGACCGAACAGGACAACGCCGTCCTGTTCGCCTCGCTGCAACGGCACTGGCGCAGGCTCGCGCACTCATGCGCGCCATCCTGATCGCGTTGATTCGCGGCTATCAGTGGTTCATCAGCCCACTGCTGGGCAATCATTGCCGTTTCTATCCAAGCTGCTCCCAGTACGCCCGCGAAGCCATCGAGCGCCACGGCGCGGCGCGTGGCGTCTGGCTGACGATCCGGCGGGTGTCGCGCTGTCATCCCTGGCATCCGGGTGGCGTTGACCCCGTTCCCGAACTTCCCCCGAAGGACCGATGATGGAAAACCAACGTTTATTGCTTTTCGCCGCTCTGATGTTCGTGGTGTTTCTGCTCTGGCAAAACTGGCTGGAGTTCCAGGCTAAAAAACATCCGCCGCCGCCGGCGCCCGTGGCCACGGCTCCCGCCAGTCCGACCAGCCTCGCCAAACCCGCGGTTACCTCCGGCCAGGACGTGCCGACCATCGCGCCGGTCGCTGGCGCCGGTCCGCGGGCGCTCGGCGGCGGTCAGCGGGTGCGAGTGACCACCGACCTGTTCGAGGCCGAGATTGACACGGTGGGCGGCGATCTGCGCCAGGTTGGCTTGCGCACCTACCCGGACTCGGTGCAGCGGCCGGATCAGCCGTTCCTGTTGCTCAAGGACAGTGGCGCGGACCTCTTCATCGCCCAGTCCGGGCTGGTGGCGCTGAACAACGGCCCCGCGCCCAACCATTACGTCGCGTTCGTCCCCGAGCAGACTGAATACCGGCTGGCGGATGGTCAGGACAGGTTGGAGGTGCGACTCAACTGGTCGGACCCATCCGGCGTGAAGGTCATCAAGACCTACACTTTCGAACGCGGCAGCTTTCTGGTGGAGTTGAATCAACGGGTCGAGAACGGCAGCGCCAGTGACTGGCAGGGCGGCCAGTACCGGCAGTTCCAGCGCACGCCGCCGAAGACCACCAATAGCTTCTTCGGCGGTGGCGTGATCACCTATACCGGGGCGGTGATTTCCACACCCGAGCAGCGCTACGAGAAGATTTCCTTCGACGCCATCGCCAAGCAGGAGCTGAACCAGACGGTCAAGGACGGCTGGATCGCGATGATCCAGCACTACTTCCTCGGCGCGTGGGTGCCGAATCCGGGCGAGACCGACGACTTCTACACCAAGGCGGTTGGCGATAACCGCTACGTGGTGGGGATGCGCGGCGCGGTGCAGACCGTGCCGGCCGGCGCGACCGGGGATTTCCGCACCCGTCTGTACGTCGGGCCAAAGCTACCGGACGTTTTGCATGAGGTCGCGCCCAATCTGCAATTGACGGTGGATTATGGCATGTTGACCATTATCGCGGAGCCGTTGTTCTGGCTGCTGAAGGCGATTCACGCCATCGTTGGCAACTGGGGCTGGGCGATCATCTTCCTTACTGTCCTGATTAAGCTGGCGTTCTACAAACTGTCCGAGACCAGCTACCGCTCGATGGCCAACATGCGCCGAATGGCGCCGGAGCTGACCCGGCTCAAGGAGCTGTACGGCGACGACAAGCAGAAGATGAACCAGGCGATGATGGACCTGTACAAGAGGGAAAAGGTCAATCCGCTGGGCGGCTGCCTGCCGATTCTGGTGCAGATTCCGGTGTTCATCGCCCTGTATTGGGTGCTGGTGGAAAGCGTGCAGTTGCGACAGGCGCCGTTCATGCTGTGGATCCACGACATGGCGATCCCGGACCCGTACTATGTGTTGCCGCTGATCATGGGCGTGACCATGTTCATCCAGCAGAAGCTGAGTCCGGCTCCGCCCGATCCGATTCAGGCCAAGGTGATGATGGCGCTGCCGGTCGTGTTCACCTTCATGTTCCTGTGGTTCCCGGCCGGCCTGGTGCTGTACTGGGTGGTGAACAACATTCTGTCCATCGCCCAGCAGTGGGTGATTACCAAACGGGTAGAGTCGGGCGCCGACGCCGCGGCGCTCAAGGCCAAGGAGGGATCGGGACTGGGATTGGGCGAGCAGGTCAAAAAACTGCTGACGCTCGCCAAGCAGGCGTTGCCCGCTCCGAAGAATCCCGGCAAACGCAAGAAGTGATGGCGTCGCAACCGTACACCCCCCACCCCAACCCTCCCCCGCAAGGGGGGAGGGAGCGTTCTCCCCTCTCCCCTTATGATTTTTCAGGAATTAATCGGGTATTTTTTCCCCTCCTTGGATAAGGGGGGGTGGCGCGTAGCGCCGGGGTGGTTTGATCCCGGCGGTGACTACCCGATTATTTTGTTGAAGATCATGAGGTAGAGGGGTCGGAGGTGAGGGGCGTGGATTCAACGACTTACCCCCTCACCCTAACCCTCTCCTCCATGTGATGGGGAAAGGGGACTGAATGATTACCCGATGATCATGCACTGGATCGCCCCCTCCGAAAAAGATACCGCCACCGCCGCCCTTGAGAAGCGCCTGTGGGATGCCGCCGACCAGTTCCGCGCCAACTCGGGACTCAAGGCGCAGGAATACTCCGGCCCCATCCTCGGCCTCATCTTCCTGCGCTTTGCCGAAGTGCGCTTCGTCGCCCAGCGCACCAAACTCTCGCTCCCATCGCCCTCCGGGAGAGGGGTTGGGGGTGAGGGCGCGCAGCCGTCGCGGCGCGGCAGCCGGGTCGATGAACCTGCCGCCTACCACGCCGAGGGCATCCTCTACCTCGCTCCCGAGGCGCGCTTTGACTACCTGCTGACCCTGCCCGAGGTCGCCGACATCGGCGCCAGGGTCAACGCCGCCATGCGCGAGATCGAGAAGCACAACCCGCAACTCGCCGGCGTGCTGCCCAAGACCTACAACCTGTTCACCAGCACCCTGCTCAAGGAATTGCTGAAGAAGGTGTCCGAGATCCCGGCCACGGTCGATTACGACGCCTTCGGCCGCATTTACGAATACTTCCTCGGCGAGTTTGCCCGCACCGAAGGCCAGAAGGGCGGCGAGTTCTATACGCCGAGCAGCATCGTCAAGCTGCTGGCCGAGATCATCGAACCCTTCCACGGTCACATCCTCGACCCCGCCTGCGGTTCCGGCGGCATGTTCGTGCAGTCCGCGCGCTTCGTGGCCGAGCACCAGCCCCCCTCGCCCTCGGGGAGAGGGGCCGGGGGTGAGGGCTATTCCGGTGACCCGGCGCGTGAACTCGCCATCTGCGGCGTCGAAAAGACCGACGAAACCGGCCGCCTCTGCCGCCTCAACCTGGCCGTGCATGGGCTGGAAGGCGACATCCGCCACGGCGGCAACGTCAACAGCTACTACGACGACCCGCACAGCGCCACCGGATCGTTCGACTTCGTCCTCGCCAATCCGCCGTTCAACGTCAACGCGGTGGACAAGGAACGCCTCAAGGACAGGGTCGGCGCCGGTCGCCGTTTCCCGTTCGGCCTGCCGCGCACCGACAACGCCAACTACCTGTGGATTCAGCTTTTCTACTCGGCGCTCTCAGCCCGCGGCCGCGCCGGTTTCGTCATGGCCAACTCGGCCTCGGACGCCCGCGCCAGCGAGCAGGAACTGCGGCAGAAGCTGATCGAGGCGCGGGCGGTTGATGTCATGGTCGCCGTCGGCCCCAACATGTTCTACACCGTCACGCTGCCCTGCACGCTGTGGTTCTTCGACAAGGGCAAGGCTGAACTCCCCTCGCCCCCCGGGAGAGGGGCCGGGGGTGAGGGCATCAACCGCCGCGACACCGTGCTTTTCATCGACGCCCGCCACATCTACCGGCAGGTGGACCGCGCCCACCGCGACTGGACGGCGGCGCAGATCGGCTTCATCGCCAACCTGGTGCGCCTGTATCGCGGCGAAGCGCCGGACCTGACCGTCGGCGGCGAGGAGACGGCGGCCAAGCTTAAGGAAGTGTTCGGCAAACAGCCCGCCTATGCGGATGTGCCCGGCCTGTGCAAGGCGGCGACGCTGGCCGAGATCGAGGCCCAGGGCTGGTCGCTCAACCCCGGCCGCTATGTCGGCGTCGCGCCGGGTGAGGAGGTCAGCGACGAGGACTTCAAGGAACAACTGGAGGCGCTGAACGAGGAGCTGGAAGAGCTGAATGCCCAGGCGCGGGAACTGGAACAGACCATCGCCGCGAATGTGGCCGGGATTCTGGAGGCGTGAGGATGGCTGCGTTTGAATACCGTCAGACTACGATTCGAGAGGTTGCGCGGGTTAATGCCCACTCGATCAGGGGCAGCAATCCACCATCTCATATTGAATACATCGACATCTCGTCCGTTGGGACCGGAGAGTTCATCGAGCCACCGACAATGATGTCCTTTGCAGATGCACCAAGTAGAGCGCGGCGCATCGTGAAGGCGGGCGACACTATCCTCTCAACGGTTCGTCCTAATCGTCGGTCATTTCTGTTCCTTTCTGAACCAAGTTCGACCGCAGTTGCATCAACCGGCTTCGCTGTTCTGACGCCGACTTCGGTGGTGGATGCACGGTATCTCTACTACTGGGTGACGCGCCAAGACTTCACTGACTATTTGTCGCTTCACGCCAAGGGGGCTGCCTATCCAGCGGTTTCGGCTGAAGACATTGGCAATGGCAAAATCAACCTCCCCCCGCTCCCCATCCAGCGCCGCATCGCGGGCATCCTGTCGGCCTACGACGAACTGATCGAAAACAGCCAGCGGCGCATCAAGATTCTGGAGGCGATGGCCCGCACCCTCTACCGCGAGTGGTTCGTCCACTTCCGCTTCCCCGGCTTTGAGTCCGTCCCTCGCGTCCCGTCCCCCCTCGGCGAGATTCCGCAGGGGTGGGAGGTGAAGAAGCTGTCTGCCGTGGCAGAAGTAAACCGCGCACAAATCAACGCCCGTAGTGCGCCGGAAGAACTTCACTACATCGACATTTCATCGGTTAGCCCCGGCCAAATTGACAGCGTTACAACCTATGCCTTCGCCGACGCTCCCGGTCGCGCGCGCCGCATCGTGCAGCACGGCGACGTTCTCTGGTCATGCGTCCGCCCGAACCGCCGCTCGCACGCACAGGTGATGCACCCCGAAGCGAACACCACCGCGTCAACCGGCTTTGCAGTGCTGACCGCGACGAAGGTTCCGTTCACTTTCCTCTACTTCACCACGACCACAGAC
>WBZP01003080.1_pt1 | contig 18474 bp, 17 predicted proteins | sample 5204301 | NCBI WGS metagenome assembly WBZP01 (sample SAMN12412401, study PRJNA552823) | activated sludge metagenome | isolation source: activated sludge from nitrification reactor of wastewater treatment plant... | place: USA: Pennsylvania | collected 2017 | reverse complement strand
CTGTCTGGCGCGCTATCGGCACCGTGGCGTCCGTGCAATTGTTGTCAGCGACGATGATCCGGAGTTCTCCCGGGTAGTCGGTCCACGCAACTCGTCGAATCGTCTCGGCGATTCCCGCTTCTTCGTTGTGAGCCGCGATGATGACGGTGATCGGCGTCTGTGGGCTCTGCACATGAAGTGGGGGCTGCCTGTCCAACGCCAGGGACATCCCCATCAGGGCCACGACGAATCCCGGCAGGAGAGCCACCAGGCCGACGACCACCCAGGCCACCGGCTCGAACACATACTCCCCCAGATCGGCGACCCACTCTCGGGCGACCCACACCGACCCGGCCGTCCACAGCATGGCGAAGACCAGGGAGATCACGTACTTGGCCGCTGGCGTCAGTTTGAACCGGCGCCACCTGTGGGGGCGGCGAGTCGCGGGGCGGATGAGCGGGCCGGGAACCTCCGGCCGCATTCCACCCACGGGACCTCAACTCATGTCACCTCGATGCCGTGCCCGATGTGACGCGGACAGTCTCAGTGCGTGAATCGTCTCGCATCGACCTCCTTGTCGCGCGTCAGTGCGACCGTGACCGCACCGACAGTCGCGCCGACATCGCCCCACGCGGACGCATCGTCACCGCGGCGAGGGGTTGCACAGCATCAGGTGCCACCACCGTCAGATCCCAATCGCGCACGATCCGCGCCAGGATCAACGTCGCTTCGATCCAAGCGAACTGCTCCCCGATGCAGCGACGAGAGCCGAACCCGAACGGGAACCAGACTCCTCGCGGCACCCCGGGTGTTCTTTCATCGAACCCTCCGTCAGGGTCAAGCCAACGAGCCGGGTCGAACGTCAGTGGGTCCGGCCAATACCGGGGGTCGCGGTGCATCGCGTACTGAGAAGCGATGAACGTGGAACCCACAGGCACGTCGTAGCCGCCCAACTCGATGGGTGCAGTCGTGTACCGGCCGAGAACCCACGCCGGCGGATGAAGCCGCATCCCCTCAGCCACCACCGCGGCGGTGCGCGCGAGATCGGGAATGTCGGCCATGCCGTCGGCGGGGACCCGATCGACCTCTTCGCGTAGCCATTCGACCGCCCACGGGTTCATGGTCAGGTCCCGGAGTGCCCAGGACAGCGCCATTGCCGTCGTCTCGTGTCCCGCCAGGACCAACGTCATGGTCTCGTCACGGACCTCGTCGTCAGTCAGCGACTGCCCCGTGTCGCCATCGACGGATTGGAGGAGCAGCGAAAGAACGTCGCCGCCGGGACGGCCGGCAGCGATCTCAGCGCGCTTGGTTGCGATCAGTTGTGCGATCACTGCATCAAGATCGTCGATTGCGCCGAAGAGTCGTTCCCGGGATCGCGTCGGTAGTCGCATCAAGGCGATGGAAGCCGGACGCATCACGTTGGTGAAGCCCTCCAGGACCACGTCGAGCGCCTGGTTCACCTGCGAGGCGTTGCCGGACAGATCGGCACCAAATAGTGTCCGGCCGACGACGTCCAATGTGAGGGCCGACATCTCCCGGACCACGTCGATCTGAGCGGGAACGTCGACGCTCTTGGCCCGCCACCGCAGATCCAGGTCATCGCTGGCCGCGACCATGTCGTCGCAGTATGCGGCGATGCGCTGCCGATGGAACGCCGGCTGCACAAGCCGGCGATTGCGCATGTGCATGGATCCCTCTGAGTTGAGCAGCCCGTTGCCCAACAAGAGCCGCGTCATCTGCAGACCACGACCCTTCATCGTGCTCTTGGAATCGGTCACGAACGCCTGCCAGATCAGTGCCGGATCCGACAGGACGTAGATGTGTTCCCCGCCGAGGCGGACGAATCCGATCGGCTGGTGCGCACTCGAGATCTCCTGGAACACCTGATAGATCGGCGCCCTCCGGGTCACCAGCCTCGCCATGGTCGCGGCCGACGACGGGCCAGGGGGTCGAATGACGTCTTTGGGCTGCGTCACCTTGAGCCGCTTGACGGCCGCCCGGGTGTCGTCCAGGCGGTCGTGGATCGAAGTACTCATGGGCCCAGTGTCACCCTGTGCACGGCCGTGTCACACCGCTGCCCGCCGTCTTGACCCAGCCCGAACAATCAGGCGTCGACAGTCTCGCGGATGCGCTGTGAGATGACGTTCGTGACGCCGTCACCCCGCATCGAGACGCCGTACAGCGCGTCGGCGGACTCCATCGTGCGCTTCTGGTGCGTGATCACGATTAACTGTGAGTCAGCCCGAAGTTCTTCGATCACCTCGAGGAGTCGGCCCAGATTGGTGTCGTCAAGTGCAGCTTCGACCTCATCGAGCACGTAGAAGGGACTCGGACGCGCCTTGAAGAGCGCGACGAGGAACGCCACGGCCGTCAAGGAACGTTCCCCGCCTGACAACAGGGAAAGCCGCTTGACCTTCTTGCCGGGTGGACGAGCCTCGACCTCGACTCCCGTGGTCAACATGTCGTTCGGATCGGTGAGGATCAGTCGACCGTCCCCCCCGGGGAAGAGACGAGCGAATACCCGCTCGAACTGGGCCGCCGTGTCGGCGAATGCCTCGGCGAACACCTGCTCCATGCGGTCATCGACCTCTTTGATGACACCGTGCAGGTCGTCGCGGGCGCTGCGGATGTCGTCCAACTGAGTGGACAGGAACTGGTGTCGCTCCTCGAGTGCCGCGAACTCCTCCAAGGCCAACGGGTTGACCCGACCCAGAAGACTCATTGCGCGTTCCGCCGACTTCAGCCGGCGCTCCTGTTCGCCCCGCTCGAACGGATAAGGCTGGGGTTCCGGACCGCCGTCTTCTTCGTCGCCAGGCGCCCGCAGGCTCGGTGGGACCATCGACTGGGGACCGTACTCGGACACAAGTGCATCGGCCTCGATGCCGAACTCCTCCATGGCACGGTCTTGGAGTTGTTGGATCCTGAGTCTCTGCTCGGTGCGAACCATCTCGTCACGGTGCACCGAGTTGGTCAGGCTCTCCAGAGTCGCCGTCAGGTCCTTGATCCGGACACGCAGTCCAGCCAGGGCGGCGTCGCATTCGTCTCGGCGGGTCTGGAGCGTCGCGCGGGAATGGTCCGCAACAGCGACCAGGCGATCCGCCTGAGTAACGGCAGTGCCCGCCACGCCTCCAACGGCCAATGCGATCTCGCGTTGCCGGCGCCTTTGTCGCATCATCTGCTCGCGTTGCCTTGCGGCATCGCGTTCGCGCTGAGCCGAGGCCAGAAGCTCGTGGGCCCGGCGTTCGAGTGCGGATGCCTGCTCCTCGCCGGTTCGCAAAGCCAGGCGCACTTCCATCTCGCAACTGCGGGCGGATCCGACACGGACGGCGAGTTGTTCGCGGCTGTCTGTGACGGGTTGTTGGTCCGAAGGGTCCTCGGCAACGTGGCGCAGTTCCTTCTCGGCACTCTGTTGGGCAACGTGGTCCTGGGCCAGGCGCTGCTGAGCCGATGAGATATCGCCCTGCAGCCGTTCGGCCTCGTGCCTCGCTGCACGGACCCGCGACCCCAACGCACCGAGTCGATCAGCGACGGCGGCCATTGCGGCATCTGATTCGTGCAGATCCGACAATGCCTGCGCCAGCTCCGCTTCTGCTGCCGCCAGCGTGCCACGGGCCTGTTCGACAGCGAAGCGCAGTCGCTCGCAGTCGGCGGTGATCTGATTCAGGCGCGCCTCATCAGACTCGATCTGGGCCGCCAGTTCCAGGGCGCTGGTCTCGTTGTCATCCCAGGCCACCAGGGACGTCGGGCCCACCACGTGCCCATCGGCGGTGACGGCGAGTCGAGCCCCCGCCGCAACAGCCCGAGCGGCATCGGGGACCGTATCGGATCTCACGACTCCGGCCAGCGCCACCTGCAGGGCGTGCACCACATCGGGCCGCCCGCTGATCACCGCCGCCAAGGCGTCCGGCCCAGCGGATACCTCCCCATGGGAGCCGGTGATCAGGAATCGTGGCACAACGGGCATGCGGGACAGCACCTGAAGGGCCGAGTCATGTGACTCCACCACAACGCCATCAGCAAGCTCGCCCAGCGCGGCCGTGACCGCTGTCTCCCAGCCGGGCGCAACATGCACCAGGTCGCGAAGCAGTCCTGTGACTGCCTCGTCGGCGCCGATGTCCTCAGGCAGCCCCGACCTGGACCGCACCGCCGATCGCAGGGCGTCGACCCTGGCGGTGATAGTCGCGCGCTCCTGGGCAGCCGCGGTCTCTTGCCCGCTCAGGTCCGACAACGCCGCAGACGCGGCTTCGACAGCGCCGTGGCATTGCTCGTACCTGGAATCCAGATCGACTTCACCTGTGCCCAGACCCGAGACCTCACGCTCCAGTTCTGCGAACTGATGGCCTGCCTCGGCACCGCGCTCCTCGGCGGCAGTGAGAGCCGACTGCAACCGGTCGATCTCGCCCTGGCGGGCCTCGATGCGGCTGCGGGCCGCCGCGGCCGTGCCCTGCAGCCGCGCCAGCCGTTCGCGCCGCTCTGCAGCGCTGCGCTGCTGCTGTTCGACTCTGCGTTCCTCGGTGGCCAACTCCGCCTCCGCCGACGCTCGGGCCGCCGAGGCCTCAGCCAGCTGCTGGGTCCGATCGCGGTTGTCGGCGGCCAGTCCTGCGAGTTCCTCCTGAAGTCGATGGGCCTCGGCCTCCAACTGATGGGGATCCACAGCGGAACGCACGACGACGTCTTCGTCGGCCAAGTTGTTGCTGCGTTCACGTGCCACCGAGGCGACTGCTCGGAATCGCTCCGCGAGTCCCGACAACCGGAACCAGAGGTCCTGCTGATTCGTGAGGGCGGGTGCCAGCGCCTCCACATCCGCCTGCACTCCGGCCTCACGGGCCTGATCGGCGAGCAGTTGTGCCTCTGCCTCTTGCCGCTGCTCGCGCAGGGCGGTCTCGTCGGCCTGTTCCTTGGCGAGTGCCTCGGTGAGTGCTGACAGATCGTCCGCCAGCAATCGCAACCGGGCATCGCGTACGTCCGCCTGGATGACAGCCGCGCGACGCGCAACCTCGGCCTGCCGCCCCAAGGGTTTCAACTGTCGCCTGAGTTCAGCGGTCAGGTCAGTCAGTCGGCTCATCTTCTCGGTGAGTCCGTCGAGTTTCCGCAGCGCCTTCTCTTTGCGCTTGCGGTGCTTGAGCACTCCGGCTGCCTCTTCGATGAACCCCCGGCGATCGTCGGCGGTTGCGTGCAGGATCGAGTCCAACTGCCCTTGTCCCACGATGACGTGCATCTCGCGACCGATACCCGAATCGGACAGCAATTCCTGCACATCCAGCAACCGGCACGGGGTTCCATTGATCGCGTACTCCGAGCCGCCGGACCGGAACATGATGCGCGAGATCGTGACTTCGGTGTAGTCGATGGGCAGTGCGCCGTCAGTGTTGTCGATGGTGAGGGTGACTTCGGCACGGCCCAACGGAGCTCGGTTGGAGGTGCCGGCGAAGATGACGTCCTCCATCTTGCCGCCACGAAGGCTCTTGGCGCCCTGCTCGCCCATGACCCAGGACAGAGCATCGACGACGTTGGACTTGCCGGACCCGTTGGGCCCCACCACACAGGTGACGCCGGGTTCGAAGTTGAGGGTGGTCGCAGAGGCGAAGGATTTGAAGCCTTTGAGCGTCAAGCTCTTCAGATGCACGCGAACTCCTAGCGACGCCCGGAACGAAGGGACGTTGCAGGCTAACCCGCCCGCGGCCCCGACCCGGTCAGCGGCACGCGGAGGTCAGTGAGCGACAGGCTCGAGGAGTTTGTGGTCCAGATCGAGGTCGGCGTCCAGAGTGGTCAGATCCAGGGCGCGCTCGATCTCGAGTCGCTGTACCTGAGCCTCCAATTCGCGTACACGGCCACGCAACCGGCTGACCTCGGCACGCAGCCGCTCGTCCGGCGTCGCCATGTACCCGTACAAAGCCTTGGCCATGTTGGTTGGTCCCCTTCGTTCCGACGTGCCCCGGACGGGTATCGCCGTGTGTCGCTTGCCCACGTTCCTGTCAGGTTCTGCCCCCTGGCGAACCGCACCAAACCCTCGCTGCCAGTGTGCCATCTGCCGCCCGCTTGGTGCACGTATCGACGGCACCGATGACCGTCACGCCGGCGCGCTCGTGCCTCGCCGAGGAGCCGGCTGACAGCGGGGGCAGCGATGTGATGACCGGTTGGTGAATCGTTCGCGGATGATCGGCGTCCCGCACCGGGGGCAGGGATGGCCCTGCTGGCCGTACACGTCCAGGTCGCGGTCGAACCAGCCGGACTCGCCGTTGACAGCCACATACAGCGGATCGAACGAGGTTCCGCCCGCCGCCAGGGCCTCTGACATGACCTGGGTCGCCGAGGCCAGCACCAAGTGGGCGCGGCCCGAGGACAGGCGCCGAGCCGGGTGTTCCGGGTGGACACGGGCCCGCCACAGCGCCTCGTCGGCATAGATGTTGCCGATCCCCGAAACAGATCGCTGAGCGAGCAACACACGCTTGATCCCGCTGCTCGAACGTCTCATGGACCGGACCGCGGTCGCCGCGTCGAACAGGGGGTCGAAGGGGTCCAGCCCGATGTGCGAAACAACCGCTGGCGTGTCGTCGCGCAGATGGTCCGCCAGAACCCAACCGAACGTGCGTTGATCGCGGAACACCAGGGTGCCTGCGTCTTGGGCCCGGGCGCTTCCCTGGCGGTTCCCGACGGCAGTCCAGAAGGGCCACCACACTCTGGCGTGCGGGTCGCCGGCCGGGGCCGGATCGGCTGGAGCAAGGATTCGGAACTGACCGCTCATGCCCAGATGCGCCACCATGACGTGCTCTGAACCCTCGAACGAGAGCCACAGGTACTTGCCGCGCCGATGGACCCCGCTGACGCGTAAGTCAGCAGTGGCGGCGATGAACTGGGCTGCGCCCCCGGCTTGGCGGCGCACCGCGCGACCGTGGGTCACTGTCGCCGGCCCAAGAGTCCGACCCACAAGGCCGGCGGCCAGGCCGCGCCGCACGGTCTCGACCTCGGGGAGTTCCGGCACCGGACTCCTAACCTTGGTCTCGTTCGCTGAGCTCGGCGAACGTGGTGCGGGCGGCCTGCTGTTCAGCGTCCTTCTTGGTGGCACCACGGCCATTGCCGTGCATGCCGTCGTTGAGTTGCACCCGGGCGGTGAACTCCTTGCTGTGGTCCGGGCCGGACTCAGCCACCACGTACATGGGCACGCCGAGATTCAGATTCGACGTCAGTTCCTGCAGGCTCGTCTTCCAGTCCAGTTCGGCGTCCAGTCCCTCGGTGGCCACCAGGAGAGGATCCATCAACCCGTGGATGACTTCGGTTGCGGTCTCCAGGCCCCGAGCGAGGTAGACAGCGCCGAGGACCGCCTCGAGGCCATCGGAGAGGATGGAGGTCTTGTCCCTCCCGCCCGTGGCGTTCTCGCCCTTTCCGAGAAGGATGTAACTGCCCAGATCGATCTCGCGGGCGATCTCGGCCAGCGCCTTGGCACTGACCATCGCGGCCCGCATCTTGGCCAGACGACCCTCGGGCAGGTCGGGGTTGCGCCGGAACAGAGCATCGGTGATGACGATCCCCAAGACCGCGTCGCCCAGGAACTCAAGTCGTTCGTTGGGTCGAAGGCCACCCTGCTCGTAGGCATATGAGCGATGGGTCAGCGACTCCAGCAGCAATTCGTCAGGCAGTTCGACACCCAGACGCCGACACAGGTGCGCAGGTTCACGCGGGGCGTCGTCGGCGGCGACCACGGATCAGACGTCGAGGACGGAGCGCTTGTTGTAGGTGCCGCAGGTCGGGCATGCGGTGTGTGGCAACTTGGCGGACCCGCACCGGTCGCACTTGGCGAGGGTGATCGGCGCAGCCTTCCACTGTGAACGGCGGGCGCGGGTGTTGGCGCGCGACATCTTCCGCTTGGGGACGGCCACGTCACTCTCCTTCAGGCTCGGTAATCGTCGAGCGGAACTTCTCCAACACCGCGAGGCGAGGGTCATTCCGTTCATGACCGTGATCCGGGTCTTCGGCCAACGCGAACCCACATTGTGGGCACAGGCCGGGACAGTCGGGACGGCAGGTCGGACTCAAGGGTAGTGCCAGAACGGTCGCATCGCGAAATGCCGGCCGCAGATCAAGGAGTGGACCACTCATGGCAACGATGTCCTCGTCCTCCTCGGTGTCCGTTTCGACCTCGGCGCCGGGGTAGGTGAAGAACTGTCGGAAACTGATGGCCAAGGTCTTGTCGAGCGGGTCCAGGCACCGCACACAGTCGCCCGTCAGGCGCAGGTCCGACTTGCCAGTCACCAGGATCCCGTCGAGCACCGACTCCATCAGCAGGTCGACATCGACCTCATCATCGCGGATGGACACCACATCGTTGCCCAGCCCGGACTCCGGTGCGACTCGTACCGTCGAGCGATGCGAGGCTCCCGGCTGGCGGTGCAGCCGCCGACTGTCCAGTATCAGCGGATGATCATCGATCATGCGAGCGGCGCCTGCTCTACGTCGTCGGGCAGGTAACCGGCGAGTTTCTGGCGGCCGTTTTGAACGGCCTCCATCGTCCGTTGGAGCGTGCCCTCGAACGACGCCAGCTTGGCGTCCACATACGCGTCGGCCTCGGCGCGCTTTCGGTCCGCCTCGTTCTGGGCCTCGAACACGATCCGCTCCGCCTCAGCATGAGCTGCTCGGGTGACCTCATCCTGGGCCACCAACTGTTGGGCGTAGTCGCGCCCGTCGGCGCGCACCTGCTCGGCCTCGGTCTGCGCATCGGCGATGACGGCGTCGCGTTCAGCCAGGATCCCCTGAGCCTGCCGGATCTCCTCGGGTAGTACCGCACGGGCATGCTCGACGAGCTCCGAGGCCTGGTCGCGGTCGATGATGGCGCCCCCACCCAGGGCGCGCGGCTTGGCGGCCGCGATCACCTCCGCAAGGCTGTCCAAGGTCTGGCTGATATCCACGTGGTCCTCCCCGGGCCGGGATCGTGCGCAGGTCCGGCGCCGTGCCTGAGCACGGTCACCAGACCGCCACCGGTTGCTTCATGAGTTGCTGAGTCTGTCCTTCAGTTTCCCTCGAACAGTGTCAGGCACCAAGCCGGTGATGTCGCCTCCGTAGGTGGCGACATCTTTGACCAGGCTCGAGGACAGGTAGCCGTACACAGGGTTCGTTGACACGAACAGGGTCTCCACTCCAGAGAGCCGGTGGTTCATCTGGGCCATCTGAAGCTCGTAGTCGAAGTCGGACACCGCCCGCAATCCCTTGACGATGGCACTGATGCCATTGTCACGGCAGTAGTCCACCAGGAGTCCATGGAAGGCATCCACCGACACATTGGGGAACGGGGCCAGGCACTCCGACAGCATCTCCATGCGCTCGTCGACGGTGAACAGACTGGCTTTGGTCTTGTTGATGAGAACTGCCACTGTGACATGGTCGAACAGCGCCGCAGCGCGCTCGAACACATCGAGGTGCCCATTGGTGACCGGATCGAACGAACCCGGGCAAACCGCGCTGGCCATTGGTCAATCCTATTCGCTGCCGGATGACGGTGTGTGTCTGCGACCGTACCAAACAGCGGTGTCGCCGTAAGGCCGTCGCTGCAACGCACTGACTCCGAGCGGCCAGGGCGACGCGCACCTCACATCCGTCTCGACCACAAAAAGGGCGTCCGCAGCCGTCCATCCGCCACTCACGAAAGCATCCAGCACCGCCGCGATCTGCGATGCCGGCACGTCATAGGGGGGGTCGGCGAAGACGATGTGGGACAGAACTGGGGAACCGGCAGCCACCTTGAGCACCTCGCCGGATCGGATCACTGCCTCATCGCCTGCCGACAGCGACTCGATGTTCCGCCGGATTGCAGCCAGCGCGGCGCGGTCCCGCTCGACCAGCACCGCGCCCATGGCGCCACGGCTGATGGCCTCAAGGCCCAGAGCGCCACTACCCGCGTACAGGTCGAGCACTCGGGTCGCCTCCCACTCGGGCAGGCGATGATCCAACCAGTTGAACACGGCCTCTCTCACACGGTCGGCAGTCGGCCGGACCCCACGGCGTGGCACCACCAGCCTGCGGCCGCGCCACCTGCCGGCCACGATCCGGGTCATGTCTTGTCCAGATACTCGGCCTCGGACTGTTCCTCGAGCGCGGCAACCGCCTGCGACAGCAGTGGGTGGTCTGACAACTGCGGATCGGCGGCAGCCAGGCGGACCGCCTCCGATCGTGCGGAGGTGATGATGTCTTCGTCGCGCAACACCGACAGCAAACGCAGAGAGGATCGACGTCCGGACTGGGAGGCGCCCAGGACGTCGCCCTCGCGGCGTTGTTCAAGGTCCAGGCGCGCCAATGCGAAGCCATCCAGGGTCGCGGCCACCTGTTCCAGGCGACGGTGGGCGGGTTCGGCAGGCAACGCCTGCGTGACGAGCAGACACAGGGCCTCGCGACCGTCCCGGCCCACCCGACCTCGCAGCTGGTGCAACTGGGACACGCCGAACCGGTCGGCGTCCATGATCACCATCATTGCCGCCGCGGGAACGTCAACTCCGACCTCGATCACGGTTGTGCTGACCAGCACGTCGATGCCTTCGTCCGGATCATCAGGCCCGCGAGCGAATCGCCGCATGACGTTGTCTTTGTCCTCGGAGGCCATCCGTCCGTGCAGAACACCGACACGCACGTCGCGCAGGGGGCCGGCGGCGAGATCAGCGGCCAAGATTTCGACCGCATGGGGGTCGGGCCGCTCCGAATCGTCGACCGGAGCGTCGTCGGCGTCCAACTGGTCGACCTTGTCGTCGGCTGCGATTCGGGTGCACACGACAAACACCGGTCGTCCCGCGCCTACCTCTTCGAGGGCACGCGCCCAGGCGCGATCCAGATGCCCGGGCTGTGAAGCCTCGCTGACCACGTGCGAGATGATCCTCGGGTCGCCGGTCGGCCGCTCTGTCAGGGCGACGACATCGAGGTCGCCGAAGACTGTCATGGCCACCGAACGCGGGATCGGGGTGGCAGTCATGACCAGCAGGTGGGGCCTTTGGCCGGGGACGCGTTCCAGTAGGGCAGAGCGCTGTTCGACCCCGAACCGGTGCTGTTCGTCCACCACGATGAGTCCCAGGTCGTGGTACCGGACAGTGTCCTGCAGCAATGCGTGTGTGCCGATGACGATGCCGGCCTCGCCCGTGCTGATCTCGAGGAGCACTCTCCTGCGTGTCGCGGCGTTTGCGGATCCGGTGAGCAGCGCCACCCGTGTCGCGTTCTCGGAACCCCCGAGCAGCCCCCCTTCGGCCAATTCCCCCAACAGCCGCACGACATTGGCGTGATGTTGCTGCGCCAGGACCTCTGTGGGTGCCAGCAGAACCGCCTGGCCACCGGAGTCGACCACCTGGAGCATGGCCCGCAGGGCCACCAGAGTCTTGCCCGTCCCCACGTCACCTTGAAGCAGCAGGTGCATGGGCACAGAGGCCTCGAGGCCTTGGGAGATGCGTTGCCCCACATTCCGCTGCCCTTCGGTGAGTTCGTATGGCAACGAGTCGTCGAAGTCGTCGAGTAGCCGGCCGGGGATCAAGGGCCGCGAGGGCGTCCGCAGAAGCCCGGCGCGCTGACGGCGGCGAGCCAGGGCCAACTGGAGAACGAATGCCTCGTCGAACGCGAGTCGGGCTCGCGCTGCCAGCGCATCTGACATCGTGCGGGGCGCGTGCAGATCACGGATCGCCTGATCCAGGGACACGAGCTCGTTGCGCTCGAGCACATCGATGGGCAGGGGCTCGGGTACCGGGTCCAACTGTGGCAACAACGCCTGGACGGCCTTGTCGATCGTCGGGCTCGGCAGGTTCCGGGCTGCGGGGTACACCGGTATCAGGCGGTCGGCGAAGTCCGTCAGTCTCTGGTCGACAAGTTCCTCGTCCGCCAGATCGGGCAAGAACTCGAACTCGGGATGCACCAATTGGAGTCGCCCACGAAACGTGCCCACCTGGCCGCTGAAAAGCCCCAACCGTCCGATCGGGGCCTGCTTGTTCAGATAGCGCTGATTGAAGAACGTCAGGAGCAGTTCGTGGGCGCCGTCGGTGACGACCAACTCGGTTCGGTCAGACCTGCGGCCGGTGCGGCGGTTGGTGAACGGGGTCGACCTTACGCTCTTGACCCGAGCGATGACAGTGACGTACTCGTCGGGACGCAAGGTGCTCAGATCGGTGAGTTCGCCCCGCTTGAAGTAGCGCCGAGGATAGTGGTGAATGAGATCGGCGACGGTTTCGATGCCGAACGTGGATCCGAAGGCCGAGACCGTGCGACCACCGAGCACGTGTTTGAGCGGATCCGCCATCGTCACCATGCGACTAGGGTCGCACTGCCCGCCGACAGGGAGAGTCAGCGCGGCCGGTGTCAGATCAGTTCACTCCACGCCGAAAATCAGGGGCCACAGCGGCTGGCCTCCTTCGTAGACCACCACCTCGACACCGGGGTGTCTGCTCTCGAGCCCGTCGGTCACGGCCGCCACGAGAGCGTCGTCGGCCTCGGCACCACTCACGATGGTGGCCAACTCCGCCCCGGACGACAGCATCAGGTCCAGGGTCTCAGCGGCCACCTGTGCCTGATCGGCGCCGATCTTCAGGATGTCGCCGTCGACGATCCCGAGGATGTCGCCCGGTTGGCAGCGGCCGGCTGTGGTCATGGCCTCGCGAGACGACACCGTGATGGCTCCGTATCGCGTCGCCCCCGAGGCCCGTGACATGGCCACCACGTCGTCGTCGAAAGGGGTGTCGGAGTCATGCACCGCAATTGCCGCGAGCGACTGTGTGATGGACCGTGTCGGGACCACCGCCACCCGCAGGCCCTGCTCGCGGGCGGTCACGGCGGCTGCCTCCGCCGCTGATCGGGTCTCTTTGTCACTGGGCAGCACCACGACTTCGCCGGCTTCGGTTGCCAGGATCGCGGACAGGATCTCGCCCGTGGCAGGTGCCAGTCGTGGTTGCGCGACCAGTGCCGTCACTCCCATCTCCTCGAGCAGCGCGACGATCCCCGGTCCGTGCACCACGGTCACGACGCCGCGTCCCTCGGGCAGGACGTGGTGAGCGTCGGGGGTCACCAGATATGTGATCCGGATCCGATAGGGACGTCCCACTGCGATGGCAGCCTCGACCGCGGCACCGGCTTCGTCGACGTGAACGTGGACGTTCCACAGTCCCTCGCCGCCAACAACAACGAGCGAATCACCCATGCCCTGCAGACGCCCCTTGAGGCCGGGGATCACGTCGTCCGATGCCTCCAGCAGGTACATCACTTCGTACGCAGGACCCGAGTAGGGCTGCGATGAGCCGCCGAACGGCCCTGCCGGGACGTGATCCAGCGGAGGCGGCGGTCTGCGCTGGCCCGTCACAACCTCGACCAAGGCAGACAGGATGACCACGAACCCGCGCCCGCCCGAGTCGACCACTCCCGCCACCCGCAAGGCCTCCAGTTGATCGGTCGTGGCCGCCAGGGCGACGTCGGCGGCATCGGCGGCGGTGGTGACGATACGGGCGAGACTGGCACTGCTGTCGGCCGCTGCGGCCTCGGCCGACTTGCGTACGACGGTAAGGATGGTGCCCTCTTTGGGCGACCCGACCGAGGCGTACGCCAAATCGCTGGCCCGCCCCAAACCGGCCCTGATGACTTCAGCGGCGGGGATCGCGACCCCGTTGTCCTCAGGTGTGACCGCGACCATCCCTCGCATGATCTGACTCAGGATCACCCCCGAGTTGCCGCGTGCCCCCAGCATTGCCCCGCGGACCAGGGCGGCCGACAGGGACTTCATCTTGTCCGCTTCGGACGCGTCGTCCGCGAGCAGCGCGTCCGCCTCGACCATTGCCTGTTCAGCGGCCTCGATGGTGAGGTACATGTTGGTGCCCGTGTCGCCATCAGGCACCGGGAACACATTTAGCGCATCGATCTCGTCGCGCGCCTCGGCCAGTGCGACAACCGCGGTGCGCACCCACGAGCGCAGCAGCCCCGAGTCGACGACCTCCGACCCGGTCGTACCGGGTTGTGTACCTGTCATGGGCCTAACGTACTGTCGGTCGGCCGTGGATTTCGCGGTCTGTGGGAAGGTCCGGTATGGTGATGAGGTTCCGGATGCGTCCGGCAATCGACCATCGAACGCGGCTCACTGGTCCTGTCCGGCGGCCTCGATCGTCGTGGCGAGTACGGCGAGTCGATCTGATCCCAGCACTGTTACGGAGTTAGTCATGGCAGCGAAGTGCGACGTGTGCGGCAAGGGCCCCGGGTTCGGCCACAGCATCTCCCACTCCCACCGCCGGACCAAGCGGCGCTGGAATCCCAATGTGCAGACCATCCGCACCGTTCAGAACGGCACACCGAAGAAGGTCACTGTGTGCACGTCGTGCCTGAAGGCCGGCAAAGTCACCCGCTCCTGACCGACTCCTGCTCCTGGCTGGCCACGATGCGGGCGCGCGCGCTCGCATCGCGGGGGGTCCAAGCCCCCGTCCTGAGCCCAAGCCCAGGCTCATTGTTGCTTCGTCTTGTTGCGTCGTCGCTCTGGCCCGGACCGCTTCTCACCTGAAGTGGTCGTGGCCCCCGCCCTGGCCGCTCCAGTGCCGTCCGTCCACGGCGACCCCGGGGCCGTTGGCTCCCGGTGCAGTGACGCGTCCGATCATGGTGAACATCTGCGGCAACTGACTTCCGGCCGGGAAGGTCGCCACCAGACTATGGTCGTCACCGCCGGCCATGACCCATGTCAGCGGGTCCACGTTGAACGCCGACGAGGTCTCGTGCAACTGGTCGGCCACGGGGATCAAGTCGCTCTCGAGGTCGGCCAACACACCTGACTCCTTCGCCAGGTGATGGACATCGGCCAGAAGTCCGTCGCTCACGTCGATCATCGCCGAGGCGCCGGCTCGGGCCGCCGCCGGCCCGCTCTCATAGGGCGGGTGGGGACGCTGATAGGCCTGAACCAGAGCACGGGGTGACCGGAATCCGCGGGACAGCACGGTCAGCCCGGCGGCGGCCCAGCCCTGACGACCGGCAAGAGCGATGATGTCGCCTGGTTCGGCGCCATCGCGGCGCACGATCTCGCCCGCTGTACCCAGAGCTGTCACTGACACCACGATGCATTCGCCGCGGGTCAGGTCCCCACCGATGACACCGGCCTCCAGTTCCTCGGCCTCTTCACTGATCCCTGTGAGCAACTCCTCGACCCAGGTGACTTCGGTGTCGGCCGGGATGGTCAACGCGACCAGCAACGCACGACAGGTACCGCCCATCGCGGCGATATCGGCCATACCAGCTGCCGCCGCCCGGTGACCGACGTCTGTCGCACTGACCCATTCGCGTTTGAAATGTCGTCCTTCGACCATGGCATCGACGCTGGCCACCACAGAGCCGGACAGGTCGAGGACCGCCGCGTCATCGCCCACGCCGACAGTCACCGCGGCCGGGGTCGGCAGCAGCGCACGGATGCGCTCGATCAATCCGAACTCGCCGATGTCGGCAATGGTCTGGGCCACGGCCCCTCCTCATGAGATCAAGGGGAATCCCCTGCCGCCCACCGTAGTGGAGCCCGGACCCGCGGCCACACCCGCCGTACCCTGCGGCGGCGCCCACCGCCGGGCCGTCAGGCCCGGGCGAGAGCGTCTGCGAGCAGAGTGCTGATCAATTCGGGATAACTGACACCGGATGCCTGCCACATACGCGGGTACATGGAGATCGACGTGAAACCGGGCATGGTGTTGATCTCGTTGACCACCAACTCACCGCCTGCGCGGACGAAGAAATCCACGCGCGCCAGGCCGGCACACCCCAGCGCCCGGAAAGCCCGAACCGCCATGTCCTGGACCTGCCCCGCCAGTCCGGGATCCAGATCGGCCGGCACGATCAACTCAGCGCTGTCGTCGAGGTACTTGGCCTCGAAATCGTAGAACTCGTGCTGCGAACGAACCTTGATCTCCGCGCAGACGCTGGCCCTTGCGATACCGTCGCGACCCACGAGCACACCGCACTCCACCTCGCGAGCCCCTTCGACCCCGGCCTCGACGATCACGTTCGGATCGTGCTCGGCAGCCAAGGCCAAGGCGTCATCGAGTTCGTCAGGGCCATGGACCTTGCTGACCCCCATGCTGGATCCGGCCCTGGTGGGCTTCACGAAGAGCGGCCACCCCAGGCCAGCCACAACGCGACTGTGCCCAGCGCCGGCCTCGCCCCATTCGCTGTGGGAGAAGCTGTGCCAGTCTCCGGCCGGAATCGCGGCTGCCTGCAAGAGCCGCTTGGTCGTGGCCTTGTCCATGCAGGCCGCCGACGACAGGACGCCTGAACCCACGTAGGCCAAACCGGCGATATCGAGCAGACCCTGTACGCTGCCGTCTTCTCCGTGGGGCCCATGCAGGACCGGGAAGACGACGTCAACGGGCTCGAAGACCCGCTCACCGTCGATGACGGAGTCGAACCAGACCCCGGGTCGCTCCGGATCCAGACTCACAGTCACCCGGTCACCTCCGGGATCGATGTGTGGCAGTCGTCCGCCCTCGATGGTCATCTGCTCCGGATCTCCCGGATGTCCCACCCAGGCGCCTTCGCGGGTGATGCCCACAGTGATGGGTTCGAAGCGGTTCAGGTCCAGCGCGGACAAGACGCTACCCGCACTGACGCAGGAGATGGAATGCTCGCTGCTGCGCCCACCGTACAGAACAAGGACGCGTGTCCGACCATCACCCACGGCTGCACCCTATCCGGCGGCAGCAGCAGCACCGCTTACGCCCCGCCGACGATCACCCCGCCGACGAGTTCCACGTACGGATCACATGTTGTTCGTGCTCGAAACCCAGGGCGCTCAGGCCACCGGCGTCAAGCGCGAACAGTCGCCCGTCCACGGCCGGAAGATCCAGCCAGGTCGCTGTGAGTATCCGCAAGAAGTGCCCGTGGGCCACCAGCGCCACATTCTGATCCTGATCCATGACGGGCAGGCACCGGGACAGCACGCGACCGGCACGCTCAGCCACATGTTGGGGCTGCTCCCCCGGGGTGTCACCCGGGGGTATGGGATCCCGCCAGATCGTCCAGGTCGGGTCGCCCAACTGCTGGCGGATGTCGTTGGTCTTGCGGCCCTCATAGGCGCCGTAGTCCCACTCCATCAAGTCGTTGTCGGTCTCACCGGTCAGACCTGCCAGTCGCGCCGTCTCCTGAGCCCTGCCCAAAGGGCTGATCAACACCAGACCGAAGTGCCTGTTCGCCAGATGAGGGGACAGTTTCGCTGCATCAGCACGGCCCTTCTCGGTGAGCGGAAGGTCTGTGCGGCCGGTGTGTTGGCCGCTACGGCTCCACTCCGTCTCGCCATGCCGGACGAGGACGATCAGGCCGGGCATCAGGTGGCCTGGCCCTGTTCTTCACGAACAGGCCGGGACATCAGGGCCGCGAGCATCTCGGCCGGATCCATTCCGTTGTGCACGACATTGACGACCTGCTCTGTGATGGGCATCTCGACCCCGGCGTCCTGGCCCATCTCGAGGATCGGCCTGCAACTCTTGACCCCCTCGCAGGTCTGCTTCGTCACAGCGATGGTCTCGTCGACAGACAGTCCTTTCCCGAGGTTCTCGCCGAACGTGCGGTTGCGCGACAGCGGTGAACTGCAGGTGGCGATCAGATCGCCAATGCCTGCGAGCCCCAGGAACGTCAGCGGATTCGCTCCCAGAGCCACACCGAGGCGCGACATCTCGGCCAGACCACGGGTGATGAGCGCCGCCTGGGCGTTCTCGCCGAATCCCCTGCCCACAGCCATTCCGTTTGCCAATGCGATGACGTTCTTGACAGCGCCACCGATCTCCGTGCCCACCACATCAGTGGTGAAGTAGGGCCGGAAATACCCATTTGTCGACGCCCTCTGTAACTGCTGAGAGCGTGCTTCGTCCACGCAGGCGACGGTGGTCGCCGCCGGTTGGCGCTGGATGATCTCCCGCGCCAGGTTGGGCCCCGAGACCACAGCGACCCTGTCGATGGGAATGCCGGCTACTTCCGCCAGGACCTGAGACATGCGCAGCTTGGTCCCCTGCTCGATGCCCTTCATGAGGGTCACAAGCAGGGAATCGGGATCGATCAGCGACGCCCACGCCGTCAGGTTCTCGCGCACTGTTTGGGACGGGATGGCCAGGATGACGATCTCGGCCTCTGAGAGAACCTCGCGCGGGTCCGTCGAGCACCACAGGTTCTCAGGAAGCCCGAGTCCCGGGTGGTACATCTCATTGCGGTGATTCTTGTTGATGTCATCGACGACCTCGGGCTCGCGGGCCCACATACCCACATCACCGCCGGCGTCCGCCATGATCATTCCGTAAGCGGTCCCCATGGAACCACTCCCCATCACCGCAACCCGCGCCATCGGTCCTCCTGTTGTCGTCACTTCTTGCTTCGTGTACTGCGGTCAGGCGCGTTTGGCAGTGCGCTTGACGGTCGCCTTCTTGGCCGGAGCCTTCTTGGCCGGAGCCTTCTTGACCGGAGCCTTCTTGACCGGAGCCTTCTTGACCGGAGCCTTCTTGACCGGAGCCTTCTTGACCGGAGCCTTCTTGACCGGAGCCTTCT
>WBZP01003078.1_pt1 | contig 18479 bp, 15 predicted proteins | sample 5204301 | NCBI WGS metagenome assembly WBZP01 (sample SAMN12412401, study PRJNA552823) | activated sludge metagenome | isolation source: activated sludge from nitrification reactor of wastewater treatment plant... | place: USA: Pennsylvania | collected 2017 | reverse complement strand
AAGACCCAGGCCGGCCAGCGCAAGGCCGACGAGCGCCAGCGAAGCGGGCTCGGGAATCTTCTCGTCGGTGTCCTGCTGATACACCAGCGAGGTCGCCCGCCCAAGCCCGTCGAACCCGTTCACGTCCCCGAAGTAGATTTTCATCCGGTGGAACATGTCGGTGGTCGGGCCGTTGTTGTCGGCCCAGTTGTTCCACTGGTCGTAGGTGACGGTGAGGTCATCAGCGTACTGGTTCAGCGCATCCAAGAAGAGCGGGAAGCCACCGGCCCCATGGCCAGGATTGGCGCCGTCGTCCGTGTCGAAGCCCATGTCGGGCGTACCGCGCGCGGCGAGCACGACTTCCTCGATCGCGAAGGTCGAGCGGCCGCCGTTGCGGATCTCCCACGGGTTCAGAAAGGTGTCGCCGGTCTGCTCGATGAACGCGCTGTACTGGTTGTTGCCGACCTGGAAGTCCCAGTGGTAGCCCGGCAGTTGCGCGTTCGGCGAAAGGATGCCGGCGCTGGTGAGCGGCTTGCCCGACAGCGGCTTCCAGATGCCCGAGGCCGTCGTGCCGTCCGTCCACTTGACCGTGACCTCGAGGTCGCCGGCCGCACTTTCGGGCGGGCAGGCAGGCGGCGCTGCCGGGACCTTGTCGGCGAGGCTCTCGCCGGAAGACGTCGTTGCACACATCAACGTATTGCTGAACGCGGCGTTGCGGTCGAAGACATACGTGATGGCCGCGCTGGCCGTCGTAGGCACCAGGGTGGCAAGAAGGGCCGCACAGGCCAGAGCGCCAAAGGCCGGCCGGATGCGGGTAGCGTTCGAAGCGCGTTCCATGAACTCTCTCCAAGGGTGGCGGGTTTGCCCGAGAGGACTCGGTCACAAGGAAACAAGCAAGAGGCGGGCCTGGGGCGGTTCTGCCGGCCGGAAGAAGACGGCACGGTATCCCAGGGTCTTGAAACAGAAGGCCTTTCTGCAATCTCATGGGGCCGGCGACGTCAATCCATCGGCGCGCGCCCCTCGCGCAGAGCGGAGACTGTAAGAGATCCCGACACCCTTGCCTCTCCACTGCGCGCAGTCTCCCCCCCCTCGGGCCCCGCCCCTGCCGCTGCCCCCGCGTCTCTTCACATTACTTGACCCAGATGCAGGGTTCCGCTCACGCGACGGCGGCAGCATGACACTCTTGCCGCCGCGCCTGGGATGTCCTTTCTCCACCCGCCCACGCTCGCCCTGCTGGTCGCGTTGAGCACCGGCTGCACATCGCTGCAGCAGCCGCAGGCTGCGCGGCAGCTGCCGGTGCCGGCCGGCTGGACCGCCGATGCGCCGGCCGGTCCGCCCATCAAGGCCTCCATGGCCAAGTCCGACCCCTCCGCGCTCGCCCAATGGTGGCGGCGCTTCGACGACGCCGCGCTCACCGCGCTGATCGAACGCGCGCTCGCCGCCGCCACAGAAGTCCAGGCCGCCGAGGCCCGTCTGCGGCAGGCGCGCGCGCAGCGCGACATCTCCGCCGCCGCGCTGCAACCCAACGTCGGCGTGAATGCGTCGGCACAGGTGAGCGTCGCCGAAGGCCGCGCGCCGGCGCGCCAGTACCGCGCCGGCTTCGACGCCGGCTGGGAGCTCGACCTCTGGGGTGGCGTCCGCGCCGGCGTCGACGCGGCCAGCGCCGATGTCGAGGCGAGCGTGGCCACGCTCGGCCAGACGCGCGTCTCGCTCGCCGCCGAGGTGGCCGCCACCTACATCGAGCTGCGCAACGCCCAGGCGCGGCTGGCAACGCTGGGTGCCAACGTCGCCAACCTCGAGCGCACGCTGCGCATCGTGATGTGGCGCGAGGAGGCGGGCCTGGTGACGCGGCTGGACGTCGAACAGCAGCGCACCGCGGTCGAGCAGGCGCGCGCGGCGCTGCCGGCGCTGCAGACCGCCACCCTGCAGGCGATGAACGCGCTCGCCGTGCTGGCCGGCGAGGCGCCGGGTGCGCTGCATCCGATGCTGCGCGCCGAGGCCCCGCTGCCGGCGGCGCCGGCCGAACTGGCGCTGGCGATTCCGGCGAAGGTTCTCGCCCAGCGTGCCGACCTGCGGGCAGCCGAGGCGCGGGTGCGCGCCGCCGTCGCGCGCGTCGACGCCGCCGACGCCGAGCGCCTGCCCAGCGTGCAGCTGTCGGGCTCGATCGGCCTCAACGCGCTGAGCCTTGCGGGCCTGTCGAGCGGCGCGGGCGTCGCCTCGCTGCTCGCCGGCCTGAGCGTGCCGGTGTTCGACGGCGGCCGCATCGCTGCCCAGGTGCGAGGCCAGGAGGCCGCGCTCGACGAAGCACGCGCCAACGAGCGCGCCGCCTGGCTGGCCGCGTTGCAGGAGGTCGAGGACGCGCTGCTTGCGCTGCGCGGCAGCAGCGAGCAGCTGGCAAGCCGGCGCGCCGCCGCGTCTTCGGCCCGGCGCGCGGCGGCCCTCGCCGAGCAGCGCTACGCCGCCGGCCTGATCGACTTCGCGAGCCTGCTGCAGACTCAGCGCGCGCAGCTCGTCGCCGACGACGAAGTGACCACCGCCAGCGCCGCCTTCGTGACCCAGCATGTGCGCCTGTACAAGGCGCTCGGCGGCGGCTGGATCCCCGAAACCGGGCTCGACCCGGCAGGCTCGAGCCCCACCCGATGAACACGCCGCCGCCTTCCCCCAACACCGCGATCGACGAGTTGCTGGGCGACGACGCCCGCCGGCGGCCGCCCTGGCGGCGCATGGGTCTCTGGCTCGCCATCGTCCTGCTGGCCACCGCCGCGATCGCGCTCTGGTGGTGGCAGGGCCACCGCGACGCCGCTGGCGCAACCCGCTACGTCACCCAGCCGGCGACGCGCGGCGCGCTCACTGTCACGGTGACTGCCAACGGCACGCTGCAGCCGACGCAAGGGGTGGCCGTCGGCAGCGAGCTTTCGGGCACCGTGGCCCGGGTCCACGTCGATGTCAACGACCGCGTCCGGCGCGGCCAGGTGCTGGCCGAGCTCGACACGGCGCGCCTGGCGGACCAGGTGCTGCGCGCGCGCGCCGCGCTGGCCGCGGCGAACGCCCAGGTCGAGACCGCACGCGCCACCCGGGTCGAGGCCCGCACGACGCTCGAGCGCCTGGAAGACGTGTCGCGCCGATCGGGTGGCGAAGTGCCGTCGCGGCTCGAGCTCGACGGTGCACGGGCCACTGCCGCGCGCGCGGCCGCCGCCGAGGCGAGCGCGCTGGCCGGCGTGGCCGAGGCAAAGGCCGCGCTGAGCTCGGACGAGACCAACCTGCGCAAGGCTTCGCTGCGCTCGCCGATCGACGGCGTCGTGCTGGCGCGCAATGTCGAGCCGGGCAACGCGGTGGCGGCGTCGCTGCAGGCGGTGACCCTGTTCACCGTGGCCGAGGACCTGACCCAGATGACGCTCGAGGTCAACGTCGACGAGGCCGACGTCGGCCGCGTGCGCGAGGGCCAGAAGGCCACCTTCACCGTCAGCGCCCAGCCCAACCGGCGCTACCCGGCCACGATAACCAGGCTGCGCTACGGCTCGACGGTGAAAGACAACGTCGTCACCTACATCGCCGAGCTCGAGGTGCCGAACAAGGACCTCAGCCTGCGCCCTGGGATGACCGCCACCGCGACCATCACGACGGTGGAGCGTGCCGATGCGCTGCTGGTGCCGAACGCCGCACTGCGCTACAGCCCGGTGGCGGCGGCGGCGCCGCAGGCCGGAGGCGCCGCCACCGGCAGTGGCAGCTCCATCGTCTCGCAGCTGCTGCCGCGCCCGCCGTCCTCGGGCCAGGCACCGCGCCGCGCGGGCACCGACACTTCGCGCGTGCGCCAGGTCTGGGTGCTGAAGGACGGCCAGCCACAGGCGGTGCCGGTGACGCCGGGCGTGACCGACGGCCGCATGACCGAGGTCACCAGCGAGCAGCTGCAGCCGGGCATGGAAGTGATCGTCGACCAGACGGCGAAGCCGAAGTGAGTGGCGCCGTGGACGTCGTCGCCAGCGCCGCGCCAGCCGCGGCCGGGAGCGCCGCACCGCTGATCGAACTGCGCGCCGTCACCAAGACCTACGGCAGCGGCAGCGCCGCCTTCCAGGCGCTGCGCGGCGTCGACCTCTCGATCGATGCGGGCGACTTCGTCGCCGTGATGGGGCCGAGCGGATCGGGCAAGTCGACGGTGATGAACATCCTCGGCTGCCTGGACGTGCCGAGCCGCGGCAGCTACCTCTTCCACGGCGTGGCGGTGCAGCGCCTGACGCAGGACCAGCGCGCGCTGCTCAGGCGCCGGCACCTGGGCTTCGTGTTCCAGGGCTTCAACCTGCTGCCGCGCACCAGCGCGCAGGAGAACGTCGAGCTGCCGCTGCTCTACCGCGGCGAGGCCGCCGCACAACGCCGCGCCGCCGCCCGCGAGGCACTCGCCTCGGTCGGCCTCGCGGGCTGGGAGCACCACAAGCCGGCCGAGCTCTCGGGCGGCCAGCAGCAGCGGGTGGCGATCGCGCGCGCGCTGGTGACGCGGCCCACCGTGCTGCTCGCCGACGAGCCGACCGGCAATCTCGACACCCAGCGCGGGCGCGAGATCATGGAGCTGCTGGCCGGGCTGAACCACGAGCGCCACATCACCGTGCTGATGGTCACGCACGAGGCCGACATGGCGGCGTACGCGCGGCGCGTGGTGCGCTTCGTCGACGGACGGGTGGCAAGCGACGCCGTTCACGGCGCGCCGGTCGATGCGGCAGCTGGAGCGGCTGTCGCAGCCGTGGCGGCCCCGGGCCGCTGAAGGCCGTGCCATGTGGGGCAACACGCTGCTGCTGGCCCTGCGCGAGATCCGGCGCAACCTGTTGCGCTCGTTCCTCACGATCCTCGGCATCGTGATCGGCGTCGCCGCGGTGGTGACGATGGTCACCGTGGGCAACGGCGCCACGCAGGCCGTGCAGGACCAGATCACGAGCCTGGGCACCAACCTGCTGCAGGTCCGGCCCGGCCAGCGCCTGGGGCCCGGGCGCGACGCCGCTGGCGCGACGCCGTTCCGCATCGCCGACGCCGACGCGATCGCGGCCCAGGTGGGCGGCGTGCGTGCGGTGGCGCCGCTTGCCACCGCCGGCACGATGGCGGTCTACGGCGCGCGCAACTGGTCGACGGTGGCGCTCGGCACCACCAACGCCTACTTCACCACCAACAACTGGACGATCGCCGGGGGCCGCCCCTTCGAGGAGGCCGAGCTGCGCGCCGGTGCCGCGGTGTGCCTGATCGGCGCCACGGTGCGGCGCGAACTCTTCGGCAGTGTCGACCCGGTGGGCGAGCGCATCCGGCTGCGCCACATCGGCTGCGAGGTGATCGGCCTGCTGGCGAGCAAGGGGCAGAGCTCGTTCGGTGCCGACCAGGACGACGTCGTCGTGCTGCCGATCGCCACCGTGCACCGGCGCGTAACCGGCAACGTCAACGTCGGCACGATCCTCGTCTCGATGACCGACGGCGCCGAGGCCAACCGCGTCAAGCAGGACCTGACGCGGCTGCTGCGCGAGCGCCGCAAGCTCGCCGACGGCGACGAGAACAACTTCAACGTGCTCGACACCGCGCAGCTGGCGCAGACGCTGTCGAGCACGACCGCGGTGATGACGACGCTGCTCGGCGCCGTGGCAGCGGTGAGCCTGCTGGTGGGTGGCATCGGCATCATGAACATCATGCTGGTCAGCGTGACCGAGCGCACGCGGGAGATCGGCATCCGGCTCGCGATCGGCGCGCTGGGCCGGGAGGTGCTGCTGCAGTTCCTGATCGAGGCGGTGATGCTGGCCGCGCTCGGCGGGCTGGTGGGCATCGTGCTCGCCACCGCGGCGTCGATCGCGATCACCCGGCTGATGGCCGTGCCTTACCTCTTCGACCCCGCCATCAACCTGCTCTCGTTCGCCTTCGCTGCGCTGATCGGCGTCGCCTTCGGCTACGTGCCGGCGCGCCGCGCCGCGCGGCTCGATCCGATCGACGCGTTGCGGCACGAGTAGGCGATCGACGCGGCATGAGCGGGCCACCACCTGGAAGCGTGCCGGGGTGTGTTCATCGCGGCCTGCTACCCCTGGCAAGGACCCGCGTCCCCGCCAACAGCCCGACCAGCGCCAGCCCGAGCGGACGAGAGACCCCGGTTCCGGCATCGGCATCACCGCCACGCCAAAGGCGAGACTTGCCGGCGGGAGGAGCACACTCCAGCCCGGCGAAATAGGCCCCGAAGCGGAAGATCTCGCCGTCCCGTGTTGGACGAAGTCGGGCTGTATCACCCCAAGGGACAGGCCAGGGGCATCCGGTGCCCCAGGATTGGCGTCGGCATTCGCTTGGAGCTTCAGCTCGAACGGCGCAGACGTTCCGCGGCCCCACCACTCACGAACCCGATTCGACTGCTGGAACCCGGCGTGAAGTCGTCGGCCAGCACCGGACCGCTCACAGACGAGCCGAAGGTACCCGGTCCGGTCGGGAAGTCCCGGTCCTCTGCGTGCCTGGCGCAGGCCCGCGGCGGGGCGGAAGACTCTCGGCCCCTCAGCCGGCGACGAGCCGGATGCGGGGCCCGGCGGCGGCGGCCCGCCGAGGCGTCCGCGTCGCGAGGCGGCTCTCGAAGCTGAGCGGATCGAGCGCAGGCGCGAACAGCCATCCCTGGAACTCGTCGCAGCCGGCGGTCTGCAGGAACTCGCGCTGCGACTCGGTCTCGACCCCTTCGGCGAGCACCTTCAGGTCCAGCGCGCGCGCCATCTGCAGTATCGCGCGCACGATGCCGGCATTGCGCTCGTCCTCGGGCAGCCCGCGCATGAAGCTGCGGTCGATCTTGAGCTTGTCGATCGGGAACCGGCGCAGGTAAGCGAGGCTCGAGTAGCCGGTGCCGAAGTCGTCGATCGACATGCGCACGCCGAGCCGGCTGATCGCCTGCAGCCGTGCCAGCGTCTCCTCGGCGTCGTGCACGAGGATCGACTCGGTGAGCTCGAGTTCGAGCAGGTGCGGCGGGACGCCGCTCACCGCCAGCACGCCGGCGAGCCGGTCGACGAAGTGCGACTGCTGGAACTGCAGCGCCGACACGTTGACCGCGACCGGCAGCGCATGGCCGCGCTGGTGCCACAGCGCAGCCTGGCGCACGGCCTGCGACAGCACCCAGTCGCCTATGGCGACGATGAAGCCGCTCTCCTCGGCGACCGGAACGAACCTCGAGGGTGGCACCTCGCCGAGCTCGGGATCGCGCCAGCGCAGCAGCGCCTCGGCGCCGACCACCTGGCCGTCGGTCAGCCGCACCTGCGGCTGGTACTGCAGGCGGAAGCGTCCGCTGACGAGCGCCTGTCGCATCGCGTGGTCGAGCCGCATGTGCGATCGGCGATCGACCTCGACGCGCGCCTGGTGCACCCGCAGCTGGGCGCGACCCGAGAGCTTGACCATGCGCATCGCCGCCTCGGCGTGGCGCATCAGGTCGTCGGGGGTGCGGCCGTGCGCGGGGGCAAGCGCGATGCCGATGCTGCAGGTGAGCACGAACTGCGCACCGTCGACGGTGCTCGGCTGCGCTACCGCGTTCAGCACGCGGCGCGCCGTCGCCTCGGCTGCCGGCACGTCGGCCGCGGCGAGCAGCAGGGCGAACTGGTCGCCGCCGACGCGTGCGAGCAGGTCGTCCTCGCGCAGGCACGCCGCGATGCGCTGCGCGCAATCCTGCAGCACGCGGTCGCCGATCTCGTGACCCAGGCTGTCGTTGACCTGGCGGAAACGGTCGAGGTCGATCACCAGCAACGCGAAGCTGCGCGCGTCGCGCCGCAGCGCCTGCAGCCCCTGCAGCCCCTGCAGCGCGGTGGCGACCTCCTCGGTGAAGCGGCGCCGGTTCGGCAGCCCGGTGAGCGCGTCACCGCGCTCGAGGGTCTCGATGCGCTGCTGCGCCGCGATGCGCTCGCTGAGGTCGCGGAAGCACCAGACGCGGCCCTGCGGGCGCCCGTTGCGCCACAGCGGTCGCGTCACGCGTTCCATCACCTGGCCGCCGATCAGCGTCAGGCGGTCGGTCGCCGCCAGCAAAGGGGCCTCGCGCAGCGTGCGCAGCCGGCTCGCATAGGAATCGGCATCGCCCACGCTGCGCCGCATCCAGCCGTCGATCGCGGCGTCGTCGCGCTCCTGCAGCAGGTCCTCGGGCAGCGCCCACAGTTCGGCGAAGCGCCGGTTGCACGCGCGCACGCGCCCGTTGAGGTCGGTCACGAGCAGGCCGTCGGCCGTCGATTCGAGCGTGGCCTGCAGCTCGGCCAGGCGGCCCTCCCGCTCCTCGTCGAGGCGCTGCGCCTCGCTTCGGTCCTGCATCACCACGAGCGCGTGGCGCGGCGTGCCGTCGGGGCCGGCCACCGGGCGGATGCTGCGCAATCCATGCAAGACGCGCGTGGTCGCACCGGCACCTTCGGCCTCGTTGGCCTCGCCGAGCACGACCACGGTCTCGGACTGCAGGGAGCCGACCTCGCCGACTGCCACCGCCGCCCAGTAGGCCATGTCCTCGGGTGAGGCGGCCAGGCGATCGGCCCTGCAGCCCAGGAGTGCGGCGCGCGGCAGCCCCAGCAACACCTCGGCGGCCTGATTGAGCGCCACGACGCGCAGGTCCGCCAGCTCGACCAGCCAGGCCGCGTCGGGCAGGGCGGCAAGCAGGGCGTGTGCCGGGTCGCCTGCCGTGTCGCGCGCCGGATCCCGCGCCGGATCCCACGCCGGTGCGGGCGTCGCCAATGGCTGCATAGCGGTCGGACTCCGTGCGGCGTGCGCCTCAGGCGGCCCGGGCCAGCGGCGAGACGCAGCTCACCGTGCCCTCGCCCCGCGCGAGCGGCTCGAAGTAGTAGGCCACCCGTGGCCGCGGGTCGAGGTACTCGAGCGAGGCCGGCGGCAACTTGCCCGCAGTGAGGCTGCGCCGGATGCCGACATCCGGTGTCTCCTCGAGATCGAGCAGCAGCGCATCCTGGCGCGGCACCTTCGGGTCGTGCACCAGCACGCGTGGCTTGAGCGGCCGTGACGTGTTGCCACCCACGACCATCGCGTAGCGGTCGTCGGTCAGCTGCACCAAGGAACCGGCGGGATACACGCCCATCATGCGGATGAACCCGTTGAGCACCGCCGCGTCGTAGCGTGCCCGGCCCTGCGCGAACAGCATCGCGACCGCCTCGTGCGGGGTGAGCGGGGGCACTCGCGTCGGCGGGTTGCAAAGGTTGTCGTAGCGGTTGACCAGCGCGACGATGCGCGCGCTCAGCACGATGCGCTCGCTGCCCAGGCGCTGCGGAAACCCGCTCGCGTCGGCATGCTCGTGGTGCTGGGCGATAACCGCCAGCGCGCCCGCCGGCAGCTCCATGCGCCGGCCGGCCGCGACGCCGCGCGCCACATGGTCGCGGTAGGCGTTGAGCTCGCTGGCCGAGGCGCCGGGCTCGAGGTGGCGCACGCGCTCGGGCAAGTCGGCCTTGCCGAGGTCGTGCATCAGCGCGCCCATGCCCAGTTCTAGCAGGTCGTCGTCCGCGAGTCCGACCAGCCGGCCCAGCAGCAGCGAGACCACCGTGACGTTGAGTGCATGGGCCGCGCCGCGGTCGCCGGCGGCGCCGTTGACGAGTCGGATCCCGATGTCGTCGGAGACGCGCATCTTCGCCAGCATCGCGCCGGCCAGCCCCTGCGCGGCGGCGCGGGAGTCGGCCGGGCGTGTCGCCAGCGCGTCGCAGGCCTCGCGCCAGGCGGTCGCGGCCTCGCCGAACTGGCGCTCGCACAGCTGTTGCGTCTCGCGCTGGGCTGCGAGCAGTTCGCGGTGGCGGCGTGTGATCGCCTCGGCCGCGTGGCTGGCGGCGCCCGTCGCCGTCGCGCCCGGGGCCGTGCCGTACCCCGCGGCGGCGCCCGAAGCGGCGCCCGCGTCCCCGGCGGCTTGCGCCTCCAGGTGAGTGCTCTTCTCTGGGCTCCAGCGCACCCGGCCCAGCCCGAGGCCGCGGATGGTCGCGATCTGCTCGGGGCTGGCGAGCCGGAAGCTCGACAGCGGAAACGGGTGCGACAGCCAGCCGCCGTCGAGGTGTATGAACATCCCCACCTGCAGGTCTTCCACCGCGATGGTGCCGGCGCCGGCGCCGCCGTTCGCCAGGGTGATCGTGTGGGGGCCCGCTCCGGCGACCGGGCCTGTGTTCACCCCGCGTCCCGCCATGCCGCCCGTGATCGTGTTTGCCATGCCTGTACCGCTCCGCTCCCTGCTGTGCGGGTGCTCCTGCCGACGCACCCCTGACGGCTGTTTTCGGGCGCGGCGGCGCCAACTTGAGTCGGACCGGGCGTGCAAGCGGCGTGCGCGGGCCGGCCGCCTGCCGCGATCCGTGACCCAGTTGGCGCCCAGCGGCATCCGGCAAACCCCCCTTGCCCCGAAGGGCCGGGCGCGGGCATCCTGCGCCACCGCGATTCCTTCCCCCGGAGACCTCCGCATGATCCGCAAGCCCCCGTTCCGCCCGCTCACCGCCGTCGCTACCGCGGTGCTGGCCGGCGGCGCCGCCGTCGCCGGCGCCGCCGCCGCCCAGACCGGCCCGCTCAAGGTCGGCCTGATGCTGCCCGCCACCGGCACCTTCGCCGCCCTGGGCGACATGATCGAGAAGGGCTTCAAGCTCCACGTGCAGGAGCAGGGCGGCAAGCTCGGCGGGCGCGAGATCCAGTACTTCAAGGTCGACGACGAGAGCGACCCGAGCAAGGCCACCGACAACGTGAACAAGCTGATCCGGCGCGACCAGGTCGACGTCATCGTCGGCACCGTGCACAGCGGCGTGGCGCTGGCGATGGCGCGCGCGGCCAAGGAGAGCGGCACGCTGCTGATCGTGCCCAACGCGGGCGCCGACGCGATCACCGGGCCGCAGTGCGCGCCCAACATCTTCCGCTCGAGCTTCTCCAACTGGCAGCCGGGATACAGCACCGGTGTCGTCGCGGCGCAGAAGGGCTACAAGCGGGCGATGACGATCACCTGGAACTACGCCGCAGGCAACGAAACCGTCAAGGGCTTCACCGAGGCCTTCGAGAAGGGCGGCGGCAAGGTGATGAAGGATCTGAGCCTGCCCTTCCCGAATGTCGAGTTCCAGGCCCTTCTGACCGAGATCGCGGCGCAGAAGCCCGACGTCGTGTTCGCCTTCTTCGCCGGCGGCGGCGCGGTCAAGTTCGTCAAGGACTACGACGCGGCCGGCCTCCGGCGCACGATCCCGCTCGTGGGCTCGGGCTTCCTGACCGACGGCACGCTCGAGGCGCAGGGCGCGAGCGCGCAGGGCCTGATCACCACGCTGCACTACGGCGACGAGATCGACACGCCGCGCAACACCGCCTTCCGCAACAAGTTCGCCGTCAGCTACAAGGCGAACCCCGACGTCTACGCGATGCAGGGCTACGACGCGGCGCAGATGCTGGCTGCCGGCATGGCGGCGGTGAAGGGCGACGTCAAGCAGAAGGGCGCGCTGATCGCCGCGATGCGCAAGGCGCAGATCGACAGCCCGCGCGGCGGGTTCACGCTGAGCCCGCAGCACAACCCGACACAGGACTTCTACGTGCGCGAGGTCAAGGGCAACTACAACGTCGTCACCGGCGTGGCGGTGAAGGCGCTCGCCGACCCGGGACGCGGTTGTAGGATGTAGCCGCTACGCGACGTCACGACCGGCGCGGACTGCCGCGGGTGTGCCACGGGCGATGGACGTCAGGATGTCGCCACGCGGCTCGCTTATCGTGCACGCGTGACTTCGCAGCGGTGGGCTGCGTTCTCCAAGGAGGGTTTCGATGAAGACTCGTCCCGTCGCTCTGGCAGCGCTCGCCGCGATGTGTGGTCTGGCCTCGGCGCAGTCCAGTGTGGTCGTGTTCGGCGTCGTCGACCTCGCCGCACGGGTGGTTTCCAACGACGACAGACAGTACCAGCTGGCGAGCGGCGGCGACCGCCCCAGTCGGCTCGGCTTTCGCGGGACAGAGGACCTGGGCGGCGGGTTGAGCGCCGAGTTCTGGCTGGAGGCCGAGCTCAGTCCGGACAAGGCCGACTCGAACTTCAGCTTCAATCGCCAGTCGACGGTCAGCTTCGTGTCCCGGACGGCCGGCGAGCTGCGTCTGGGCCGCGACAAGGTGCCGACCTACTACGAGTGGCTCGACTTCGACGTGTTCGGCGATGGCGGGCTGGGCGCGTCGACGCGGCTGTCGGTCGCCGCAGGCATGGTGCCGAGTGGCGCCCAGTACGGCACGCTCAAGCGCGCCGACAACCTGGCGAGCTACTTCACCCCCGGTGGGCTGGGCGGCTTCTTCGCCCAGTTGAGCGTGGCGCCCGGCGAGAACAACCCCGGCAACAAGTACTACGGCGGTCGAGCCGGCTACCGCCGGGGTGCTGTCGCGGTTAGCGCTTCCTGGGGCCAGACCCAGGTTACCGGGTCGGAAGACGCCGTGACCTGGAGTGTCGGTGGCGACTGGGACTTCAAGGTCCTGCGACTGGCCGGCTTCTATTCGTCGCTCGAGATCGGTGGCGCGTCGCAGGACAACTGGCGGATCGGGGCGAGCGCGCCCTTCGGCTCCTGGCTGCTTCGCGGCGCGGTCTCGGGCATGAGCGGCGGAGGCTCGCTCGCGAGCCAGGACGCTTCGCACTACGCGCTGGGCGTGGTGTACTCGCTCTCCAGCCGTACGGCGCTGTACACGACCTACGCGAGCATCGACAACACGAACACCCTGTTCACCGTCGCGAGTGGCCCGCCGCTCACGCGCGGCAACCGGTCGAGCGGTCTGGACGTCGGCCTGCGCCACTCGTTCTGACGGCGCCGGCCTCCTGCCGGGCAGGGCTCGGCACCGCCGCATCTGCTGCCACAGGAGGGCGAGTCCGCTCGCGACGACCTCCAGCGCTCCGGCGACGCCGATGGCGTCGGGGACCTGGCCGAACACCAGGCGGCCGGTGAGCCGGGCCGGGTCCCGAGCAGCAGGCCGGCGAAGCCGAAGACGATGCCGGCCCGGCGACACACGTCGAGCCGGTGACTCGAGGCGGGCAGGAGGCACCGCGGGCATCGCCGGCATCCTGGCCGGCGCGTTCTAGACTCGGGTTTCCTCATTTCCTACGGAGCATTCCTTGATCCTCGAAATTGCCGACATCCGCATCCAGCCGGGCCAGCAGGCCGCCTTCGAAGAAGCGATCGAGCGCGGCGTGAAGACCGTCATCGCGCGCGCGCGCGGCATGAAGGGCTGGAAGATCAACCGCGGCATCGAGAACCCCGATCGCTTCGTGCTGATGGTCTTCTGGGAGACCCTCGAGGACCACACGGAGCACTTCCGCGGTGGGCCGCTGTTCGCCGAGTGGCGCGCGATCGTCGGGCCCTTCTTCGCGGCGCCGCCGGTGGTCGAGCACTTCGAGCTCGTCGGCAAGTCGGTGTGACCGCTGCGGCCACGCGCGAGGCTGCGCTCGCCGCAGTGCGCGCGCACTTCGACGGCGGCGCCTTCGCCACCGACTTGGCGCGTCGCGTCGCGATCCGCACCGAGAGCGAGGATCCGGCCTCAGGCGCCGCGCTGCGCCACTACCTCGAGGGCGAGATCGGCCCGTCGCTCGCCGCGCTCGGCTTTGCCTTCACCGTCCACCCCAACCCGCAGCCGGCCTTCGGCCCGTTCCTGATCGCCCGCCGGCACGAGGACGACGCGCTGCCGACCGTGCTGATGTACGGCCATGGCGACGTGATCCGCGGCCAGGACGCCGCGTGGACCCGGGGTGCGGGCCCGTGGACGCTGCGCGCCGAGGGCGAGCGCCTCTACGGGCGCGGCACGGCCGACAACAAGGGCCAGCATGGCATCAACATCGCCGCGCTGGCGCAGGTGCTGGCCGTGCGCGGCGGGCGCCTCGGCTTCAACGCCACCTGGCTCTTCGAAACAGGTGAGGAGACCGGCTCGCCCGGCCTCGCGGCGTTCTGCGCCTCCGAGCGCGCGGCGCTCGCGGCCGATGTGCTGATCGCCAGCGACGGGCCGCGCCACCGGCGCGACCGGCCGACCGTCTTTCTCGGCTCGCGCGGCGTGGCGAACTTCGATCTCTCGCTGGCGCTGCGCGAGGGCGCGCACCACTCGGGCAACTGGGGCGGGCTGCTGCGCAACCCGGGCACCGTGCTCGCGAACGCGATCGCCTCGCTCGTCGACGGGTACGGCCGCATCCTCGTGCCCGCGCTGCGCCCGCCGCCGATCGCCGACGGCGTGCGCGCCGCGCTTGCGGGGCTCGAGTTCGGCGGCGACCCCGGCGATCCGGCGATCGACCGCGACTGGGGCGAGCCGGGCCTGACGCCGGCCGAGCGCGTGATCGGCTGGAACACGCTCGAGGTGCTGGCGATGCTCACCGGGCATCCGCAGCACCCGGTGAACGCGATCCCACCGTCGGCGAAGGCGACGCTGCACCTGCGCTTCGTCGTCGGCACCGAGGCCTGCCGCGACCCGGCGCGACTGCGCGACGCAGTGCGCACGCACCTGGCGGCGCAGGGCTTCGGCGACGTCGAGGTCGGCCTGCCGGTCATGATGGCCGCGACGCGGCTCGACCCCACCGACCCTTGGGTGCGCTTTGCGGTGCGGTCGATCGAGCGCAGCTGCGGCCGTGCGCCTGTCGTGCTGCCCAACCTCGGCGGCTCGCTGCCGAACGATGTCTTCGCCGACCTGCTGGGGCTGCCCACGGTCTGGGTGCCGCACAGCTACCCGGCGTGCAACCAGCATGCGCCCGACGAGCACCTGCTGTCGCCGGTGGCGCGCCAGGGGCTGGAGATCATGGCCGGCCTGTGGTGGGACCTCGGCGAGCAGGCCGCAACGCTGCCGCGGCGTACGCGTCCCTAGATCGACCCCGCGGCGGGCCCCGGGCCGGCGCGATACTCCCTCGGCCCGCCTCGGGCGGCGCTGAAAGGATCCGTCATGGCAACCTCCACCCGGTCCGCCCGCAAGGGCCTCGGCCTGCACGTCGGGCTGAACTTCGTCGACCCGCGCCACTACGGCGGGTGGGACGGTGAGCTCCGCGCCTGCGAGAACGACGCCAGCGACATGGCCGCGCTCGCCAAGACGCGCGGCATCGAGTCGGCGGTGCTGATCACCAAGAAGGCGACGCGCGCGTCCGTGCTCACCCGTCTGCGCGGTGCGGCGCGGGCGCTGAAGTCGGGCGACCTCTTCTTCCTCACCTTCTCGGGCCATGGCGGCCAGGTCAAGGACGCCAGCGGAGAGGAGCCCGACAAGAAGGACGAGACCTGGTGCCTCTACGACGCCCAGCTGATCGACGACGAGCTGTACTTCGAGCTGTCGAAGTTTGCCGCCGGGGTGCGCATCCTGGTCCTGTCCGACAGCTGCCACAGCGGCACCGTGACGCGCGAGCGCGAGGATCCGCCGCCACCCGGGTTGCGTTCGAAGATGATGCCGCTGGCCATCGGCGACCGCGTCTACCGCGCGCACGCCGACTTCTACGACAAGCTCCAGCAGGAGGTGATGAAGGCCGCCGGCGGCAAGCCGGTGATCGACCCCGACGCCGCATTGGCTGCGCTGGCGGTGAGCGGCCGGCTGACCGCGATCGCGGGCGAGTTCAAGGCGGCGTCGATCCTGATCTCGGGCTGCCAGGACAACCAGAGCAGCTACGACGGGCAGCAGAACGGCGCCTTCACCGAGCAGCTGCTCAAGGTCTGGGACCATGGCGCCTTTGCCGGCAACTACATGAGCTTCCACGCCAGGATCAAGGCGCGCATGCCCGGCTACCAGACGCCGAACCTGTTCACCCTCGGCCGGGTGGGCGCCTTCATGGCGGAGAAGCCCTTCACGGTCTGACTCGATCCGACGCGAAGCGATGCGGGCGCCGGGGGCCACCTCGTGCCTCCTCCTGCCGCCTCGTTGCGCCGGCGCAAGGCGACGCGGCGCGCCTCGGGCTCCAATGAGGCCACCCGACGGGTCGCGCCGGGAACGGAGAACCGACGATGAACGCATGCCTCGCACGCCTGGCCCTGGCGGGCACCGCGCTCGCCGTGGCCGCCGGCGCCGCCGCGCAGCCCAGGGCCACGCCGGCGGCGCTGCTGGCCGACTACGCGGCGAAGGCCGGCATCACGGCCTCGGCCGAGCGCGGCCAGAAGCTCTTCAACACCAACTTCGGGCGCGAGTTCGGCTGGAGCTGCGCAAGCTGCCACGGCGCGGTGCCCACCGGCAACGGCCGTCACGAGATCTCGGAGAAGGTGATCAGGCCACTCGCGCCGGCCGCGAATCCGGCACGCCTCACGGACCGCAGCCAGGTGGAGTTCTACTTCAAGCTCAACTGCAAGGACGTGCTGGGCCGCGAGTGCACGAACGCCGAGAAAGCGGACGTGATCGCCTGGCTGATGACGCTGAAGCCCTGACGAACGTCTGTCAGGCGGCCTTGCAGATGGCCTCCAGCCGGTGACCCTCGGGGTCGACGACGAAAGCTGCGTAGTAGTCGGGGCCATATTCCGGGCGCAGGCCAGGCGGCCCGTTGTCCTTGCCCCCGGCGGCGAGGGCCGCGGCGTGGAAGGCCATGACGGCCGCCCTGCTCGACGCGGCAAACGCGACGTGGAGCCCGGGGATGCCGGGCATCGGTTGCGCGACTTGCTTGATCGCGAGCCGGTCACCCGAGCCCGGAGGCCCGTAGCCGACGGCCTGCCCTTGCTCGCCCGGACGCAGGTCGGTCCAGACCCGGACGTAGCCGAGAGGGGCCAGGACGGCGTCATAGAAGCGGACCGCCCTCTCGATCTCCTGGGCACCGAGCGAGATGTGATGAATCATCGGATGCGCCTGCGGATGCAGCGGACTCGGGTCGGTTCGGCCCGCCGCAGGGAGGTGGGCGGGGTCAGGGCCGGGCCGCGCTGGCGCCGGGGAGCGACAGGAAGAACGAAACCCACAGCGCCACGAGCAGGCCGAAGCCGGCAAGGAACACAGCGAGTCTGTGCATGACCTTGTTGTACGTGCAATGGATGACGCTGTGGGCCACGCGCAAGGCGACAAAGGCCCATGCACCCGTGACCAGCCAGCCCGGCGTCTGGTTCGTTGCCAGCGCGATGGCCACCAGCGCGTAGAACAGGACCGGCACTTCGAAGAGATTCCTGAAGTTGTCCGCGGCCTGCACGTTCTCCAGGCGCGCCGCCATCGTGACGGATGTCGATGCGGCCTGGGGGTGAATGCGCTTCTGCCTCATTTCCTGCACCCGGGTAAACAGGAGCCGCGCACCCACGATGAACGTGAGGAGCACGAGGGCAAGCAGGGCGCCGACGAGTTGTGAGGTGTTGGCGGGCATGGTTGTGTGCTCGGTCTGGCTTGGCGTGGAGTTGTGCGGCGCGCTGAGGACGATGCCACCCGCGGGGGCCGCAGTCCGCGGGCTGTGCCCTGTTCGTCAGCGCGGTGGTCCAGCGGGAGCTGGGCGGGGCTGGCCGGTGCCGCTGAACTCGGGCCGGATCTGGCCCGAGTGACGGTAGGCCGGCTGCACCTGTCCCTCCGGGGTGGGGGCCGGCGAGTCGCGCCGTGCGCCATGAAGCGGCATGCCATCCTGCGCAAGACCGCGCTGCGCACGCTCCTCGAGCTCGCGGCGGAACTCGTACTGATCCAGTTCGCGCCGGATCGCCCGGCGCAGGTAGGGATCGTCGATGCACGCGCCTGCGCTGCACGCCCCCCAAGTACCGAGCCATCCGTGCCCGTATACCCCATGGCGATATGGCAGATAGGGGCCGTACCCGGGCCAGCCACGGCTCACGGCGACGCCGGCAGCCGCCTGCGCCGGCGGCCCCGCTGCCGCCACCTCGAGCACTCCGGCCAACAACGCTGCAACGATTCGCAATCGGTTCATTTCCTGTGGCCAATGAAGGCGGGTCCACCGCACCCAGCCGCACCAACTTGCCGACCGCGGGCGGCGCCAGATCGATTGTGCCGACCCGGCGGACGAAAGGGATGGGCATCTGTGCATCCCGGTTCATCCACGCGCCGCGCATCGGGCTGCGCCGCTCGTTCGCGTCCCTCACGGAGCGGCTGGATATCCCGGCCGGCGTGGTGGCGCAGATCATCGGCCACAAGCTGGCCGGCCGGCGCGTGCTTGAAGGATGAATCGTGCACGGTGGTGGCTGCATGGACATGGAGCCCCACCAGAAGAAACGGCCCAGAGGCTTGCGCCGCCAGACCGCTGGATTTCGTGGTGGCCAAGGGCGGAATCGAACCACCGACACGCGGATTTTCAATCCGCTGCTCTACCAACTGAGCTACTTGGCCAGGGCCGACGACGCGTGGACGACGGCAAGGGGCAGGAGTATAGCGGCCGCGGCGCGGGGTACGGGCGGGATGCGGAGGGGGTCCGGCCCGTGCCTGGGCGGGACGCCCGGCGGTCAGATCCCGCCGCGCTTGTTGCGTGTGAGGTCGACGCCTAGCTGCTTGAGCTTGCGATACAGGTGGGTGCGCTCGAGGCCCGTCTTCTCGGCCACGCGGGTCATCGAGCCGCCCTCCTTGGCGAGGTGGAACTCGAAGTAGCTCTTCTCGAAGGCATCGCGCGCCTCGCGCAGCGGGCGGTCGAGGTCGAAGCTCTGCTCGGCGCCCGGGCCCGCCTGGACCGGCAG
>WBZP01003076.1_pt1 | contig 18485 bp, 18 predicted proteins | sample 5204301 | NCBI WGS metagenome assembly WBZP01 (sample SAMN12412401, study PRJNA552823) | activated sludge metagenome | isolation source: activated sludge from nitrification reactor of wastewater treatment plant... | place: USA: Pennsylvania | collected 2017 | reverse complement strand
TAAGGCACTCGACCGGCTCGCCCAGTACTACATCAGCCTCGCCGAGAAGGTTTTCCCGGTGATCGAGATCGACGCCGGACGCACGGTCGATGTGGTGATCACGCAGGGCATCTCCCTGCAGGGCCCGCTCGATGCCGCATCCCGGGATGACGAGGAATTTCCGCAACTCGCCGACCGCACACGAAACTCAAGGAGAAACGACGATGACGATCAGTAAACTTCGCAACGCGCTGTGCCTTTGCCTACTCGGCGCGAACCTCGCCCTGCCGCTGCCTGCCTCGGCACAGACCGCCGCACCGACGCCAGCCGCGATTGCCGAGCGGCTGCAGACCCTCTACCCCGCCACGCGCTTCGGCGCGGTCAATACGACACCTTGGCCCGGCGTGTTCGAGGTCGTCATGGGTGCGAACCTCGCCTACGTCGATGAGAGCGGCCAGTACTTCCTGTTCGGTCATCTCTTCGACATGAAAGCCCAGCGCGACCTCACGGCGGAACGCAAGGATGCGCAAACGCGCGTCGACTTCGCGGCCCTGCCGCTGGCCGATGCGGTAAAGGACGTGCGCGGCACCGGCGCACGCACGATTGCGATTTTCAGCGACCCGGATTGTCCTTACTGCCTCAAGCTGGAAACCGAGATAAAGAGCCTCACCGACGTCACGATCTACACCTTCCTGATGCCGATCGCGTCGCTCCATCCCGGGGCGCGCAGCAAGGCGATTGCCGTCTGGTGTTCCAGGGATCGGGTAGCGGCCTGGCATGCGTTGATGTTGCGTGATGAAACAAGCCCGGCCAGAGAATGTCCGCACCCCGTTGATCGCAACATCGCCCTCGGCGAGCGCCTCGGCATTTCGGGGACGCCGACGCTGGTGGCCGCGGACGGTCGCATTCTTCCCGGTGCCGCCAGCAGTGCGCAGATCGAGGCGTGGCTCGCGCGCGCCACGGCCAGCGCCGAAGGCCCGGCGTCGGCAAAGAGCGCCGCGCGATGAATCGAGCAGTTTTCACGCCACTGCTGCCGGTTGCCCTGGCGCTCGCCGGATGCGCATCGACCCTGTCGGGTGTCGGCGGCGTGGACGGTTACGCCTGCAAAGCGCCGGAAGGTGCGATGTGCACCTCCGTCTCGGGTATCTATGCGAATTCGGCTCAGGGCATGCCCAAGCTAGCGAAGCCGTCCGCGCAGAAGCCGCCGTCGGACGAACCTGTCGCCTACGGCGCGACGCCACTGGCACCCGGCAGGGCCGCCGCCGCGTCGAGCTCGCTGCGATCGAACCCGCGACTCCTGCGGCTGTGGATCGCCCCCTGGGAAGACGCGGACGGCGATCTGCACGAACAGGCACTGGTGCATGTCGTCGTCGATAGCGGACGCTGGCTCATCGAGCACGTGCGGCCGGCGACGGGGTCCCGTGTGGACGGCGTGGCACCGCCGGTGTCTCCTGCTCAGGAGCCCTCGCCCGCGAAGTCGCCGGGCGACGCGCCGCAGGCCCCGACTCGCTACCCGCTGCCACCCGCGAACCTGCCATCCGGCGCCGAGCCCGTCTCCTCGGAGCACTGAATCATGTTTCGCACCCTGGTCGCCGACCTCGAAGCCATGCTCGCTTCTGCCAAGGCAGCGGACCTTCTGCCTCGTTCGCAGGGAGCATCCGCGCTTGCCGGCAATGCTGCAGGCGCCTTCTCGGAGTGGCTGCCGTATCGCGCCTGGCTCGAAGACCGCCAGGTCTTCGTCAATCGCGATTCGCTCGGCTTCTGCCTGGAAGTGCGGCCCCAGTCCGGCGCCGACGAGGAGATGACGCGCGTGCTGACCGCGCTCTATGCCGCCTCGCCACCGGGCACCGGCATCCAGTTCCATCTCTTCGCCAGTCCCGACATCCGTGCCCCGCTGGCGCGCTACGCCGGACTGCGCCAGCCGGACAAGGATGTTCCGGAGTTTGCGCACCTGGGCCGTGCCGGGCGGCACAGCAACATCCACCGCACCATGGCGCGACGCCGGGTCGAGTACTACCTCGCCGGCAGCCGAGCGTCGCTGCTGCCCGCGCAGAATTATCTGTTCCGGGATTTCAGGCTGGTGGTCAGTGTATCGATTGCGGGCAACCCCGAGGATCTCACGCACCTCGACGACCTGCTGCTGGTCAGGGACAGCGTGCGGGCGACCTTGCATGCGGGAGGTTTTCCGTCGAAGGCGTGGACGGCGGCCGATCTGATCAACTGGGTGTCGGCGCTGATCGATCCGCACCGTCAGACCGGCGATTGTCTTGCGCTTCCCTATGACGACGGGCGGGAGCTGCGCGATCAGGTCATCGACCGCGCGACCCGTATGCGGATCCGGCAGACCGGTGTCGAGCTCTTCAACCCCGCCGACCCTCGCCCCCGCGAGCTGCGATTGCTTTCCGTGCGATCGTTACCGCCACGCTTCGCGCTGTGGAACATGGGCAGCCTGATCGGCGACCTGTACCAGAGCACCCTGCAGTACCCCTGCCCCTTCCTGCTGACCCTCGGCGTGCAAGTGCTCGACCCCGAGGCCACACGCAACTGGGCCTACCTCAAGGCCGCGCGCGCCACCACCAACGCCACCAGTTACATGGCCCGCTTCCTCCCCGACCTGCAGGAACGCAAAGCCGATTGGGACATCGTCCTCAAGGCCATGGATGACGGCCAGCAACTCGTCGATCTCTACCACCAGGTCGCCTTGTTCGCCCCGGCCGACGAAGTCACCCGTGCCGAGCAGGCCGCGCGCGCGATTTTCCGGGCCCGCGGCTTCGAGCTCACCAGCGACACCCTGATGATGACGCAGGCGCTGATCGGTTCACTGCCCATGACGTTCTCGGTGCCCTTCCACAAGGACCTGAAGCGCATGAAGCGGGTCACCACCAAGACCTCCTCCAACGCCGTGCATCTCGCCCCCCTGATCGCCGAATGGCAGGGCACCGGAACGCCGGTACTGCTGTTCGGCGGCCGCCGCGGCCAGGTCATGCAGCTCGACGTTTATGACAACCCCGCCGGCAACTACAACGTCGCGATTGCCGGCACCTCGGGCTCCGGCAAGTCGCTGCTGCTGAACGAGATCGCCGCCGCCTATCTGGGCACCGGCGCCCGGGTCTGGATCATCGACGTCGGCCGCTCCTACGAGAAGGCCTGCCGCAACTTCGGCGGCAGCTTCATCGAGTTCACCGAGAACGCCGCGCTGTCGCTGAATCCCTTCACCCTGGTAGCGGACATCGACGAGGACATGGAACTCCTGCAGCCGCTGCTGGCCCAGATGGTCTCCCCGCGCGAGCCACTGGACGGCTTCCAGTACTCAACCCTCGGTGCGGCGATCAAGAAGGTCTGGAAAGGCAAGGGCAACACCATGAAGGTCTCCGACGTGCACGACCTGCTCGCCACCGGACGGCTCGACGAAGACAGCCGCGACGAGGATCGCCGCTTGAAGGACCTCGCGGCGATGCTCCACCCGTACACACGCGAAGGCGTCTACGGCAAGTACTTCGAATCCGACGCGACAATCGACTTCAGTTCCGACTTCATCGTCCTCGAACTCGAAGAGCTGAAGGCGAAGAAGGACCTGCAGACCGTGGTGCTATTGATCATGATGTACCGCATCACGCGCGAGATGTACTTCAGTCGCGAGCGCAAGAAGATCGTCATCATCGACGAGGCCTGGGATCTGCTCTCGGGCGGCGCCACGGCAGAGTTCATCGAGGCGGGTTACCGCCGGGCGAGGAAGTACAAGGGTTCATTCATGTCGGCCACCCAAGGCGTGGACGACTACTACCGCAACCCGGCGGCCAAGGCCGCGCTCGACAATTCCGACTGGATGTTCCTGCTCAGACAGAAGCCGGAATCGATCGAGATGATGGACAAGCTTGGTCAACTGACGATGGATGACGCGATGAAGCGCCTCCTCCAATCGCTGCGCACCGAGCATGGCGCATATTCGGAGATTTACATCCACTCGCCGGTAGGCAACGGCATTGGGCGGCTCATCGTCGATCCGCACAGCCTGCTGCTGTTCAGCAGCCGCGCCGAAGATTTCAACGCCATTAACGACAAGCGCGCCACCGGCCTCAGCGTCTCGCAGGCGATCGATGCCGTGTTGCAGGACCGGGGCCTGTCGTGAACCTCAAGATCTCCGCCCTCATGATTGTCGCCAACGCACTGCTGAGCGCCCTCATCGTCCTCGCCTATGCAATGTGGTTCGCCCCTGCCGCCGCACCACGCCTCGCCGTCCTCGATGTCGGCGAGCTGTATCGCATGAAGGAAACCCAGGTGGCCAAAGTACTGGTGAAGCTTGATGCCACCCACGAAGATCGCGCCCTGGCACTCCAGCGTGCGAGCGCCTTCGGCCTGGAAATGACGAACCTGATCCAGTCGCTGCCGGAAGAATGCCACTGCCTGATCCTCGCCCGCGGCGCCGTCGTCGGTCCGGCCCCGCTGCTGCCTGATCTGACGCCGGAAGTGCGTCGGCGCCTTGGGCTGTAGGCCGCACGATGCGTACCCTGTTCTACAAACCTATCCTGTTCGAGCGCTTCGATCGCGAATCCTTCCGGCGCCGCTTGAGCCACCATCTGCGCCGCTGGGGCATCGTCTACCTGCTGCTGATTGTGGCTGCCACTCTGTTCCAGGCGCACTATGCCTTTGGTCTGAATGTCTCGCCCAGCCTGCCACAGAGATTCTTCCTGATCCACAAGGGTGAACTGCCGCTGCGTGGGCACTATGTGGCCTTCCGCTGGCCTGGCGGTGGCCCCTATCCTGCGGGCGTCACCTTCGTCAAGATCATCGCCGGCATGGCGGGCGACGCGGTCACGAGCGCGGATCGGGAGTTCTTCGTGAACGGCATGCCGGTCGGACAGGCGAAGACCACGAGCCGCATGGGCCTGCCGCTCGAACTCGGTCCCACCGGGATCCTGCCCGCCGGCCGCTACTACGTGCGGGCGCCGCACCCGGACAGTCTCGATTCGCGCTACCGGCTGACCGGCTGGATCTCGGACGCACAGATCATCGGACGGGCCTATGCGCTGTTCTGAGCATTTGTGTCAGCCCCGCCGCCACCCGGGTCGCATGGCGCTCGTCGCCGTCGCGATGCTGCTGTCGCTCGCCGTTCGTGCGCAAGACCTTGGCGTCATCGGTCCGGTGTATCCGATCGCCGAGCCCAGCCTCCTCGAAGTGATCCTCGCCAGGCTGCGCGACGCGGAAGCCAGCGGCGTGCTCGCCCGACTTCAACGGGACGCGCAAGCCCGAGCGAAGCACCAGATCGAGCAGCCCGCTGCCATCGTCAAGCTGACGAAGACCACCAAGGCGCGCAGCTTCTACTACGACCCGAGCATCGTCGTCCCCTACGCCATTCTCGATGCCGACGGCAAGCTGCTGGTCCCGCCAGGAACGACGGTCAATCCGCTCGATACAGTGTCGCTCTCACAAGCGCTGCTCTTCATCGATGCGCGCGACACCGCGCAGGTCAAACGCGCCAGCGGAATTCTCGACGAGCGCGGGGGCAAGCTGAAGGTGATTCTCACCGGCGGGTCCTACCTCGACCTGATGCGCCGCTGGAAGCGGCCGGTGTTCTTCGACCAGCAGGGAGCGCTCACCGACAAGCTGGGCATCCGCCATGTGCCGGCACTCGTCACCCAGGATGGCAAGAGGCTGAAGATCGAGGAGATTCTGCGATGAGATTCGGTAACCGTCTCGTCGCGGTTCTTCTGCTTGTTGTTGGCCTCGCGCTGACAGGACCGGCGGCGGCCGGACCGACCTGCCAGGGCCGGTTCATGAACCCCATCACCGACATCTGCTGGAGTTGTGTCTTCCCGCTCACGATCGGCTCGGCGTCCCTCTTGTCAGACGGGCAAAATGACATCGACAATCCGTCCACGCCGATCTGCTATTGCAATAATCCACCGCGCGTCGGGGTGACGATCGGCTTCTGGGAGCCGGTGCGCCTGGTCGATGTGACGCGCACACCGTTCTGCATGGTCGCTCTCGGCGGCATCGCCATCGATCCGGGCATCGAGGTGCCGCGCGGCGCTCAGGTCGGCCATGACAGCCAGACGCGCAACAGCTTCTACCACGTGCATTGGTACACCAACCCGATTCTCTACTGGCTCGAAGTGCTGCTGGATTTCCCGTGCCTGGAGCAAGGCGCGCTCGATCTGGTCTACCTCACGGAAGTCGATCCACTGTGGGCCGACGACGAGCTGACCGCGATCCTCAACCCAGAAGCGGTGCTGTTCGCCAATGCCCCGGCGAAAGCCGCCTGTGCCGCCGACTGCGTCGCGTCCACCGCCGGACTCGGCATCGCGAGCCTGTTCTGGTGTGCCGGTTGTCAGGGCTCGATCTACCCGATGTCGGGCCATGTTGCCGCCCATATTGGTGGCGTGCAGGCGTCCGCGCTGCTCACCCAACGCATGACCGCCAAGATGCACCGGCAGCTCGCCACCTACGACGGCGCCGGCCCGGCGGGCCTGTGCGGCTACTACATGCAGCCGATCATGGACAAAACTCACTACAAGCTGCAAATGGTCTACCCCGTCCCCAACACCCAGAAGGATGCCGGTCAGTGCTGCCAACCCTACGGGCGCACGACGATGATCTGGGGTGCGGGCAAGGAATTCCCGGTGACGGGTGAGGATTTCTCGTACCAGATCTTCCGCAAAAGGAACTGCTGTGCTGGCGCGTATTGATCGCAGGGCCTACTGGGCGCTGGCCTGTCTCCTGTCATGCCTTTTGCCCTGCTTTGCGCTGGCACAAACCCCGCCATGGCCGACCGGGCAGGATATCGACCGCGCACTGAAGGCGAACCCCTTCCCCGACGCGAACCGGATCGGCTCGCAGCCGATTCCCCGGCCGCCGCGTGTGGATCCGCAGCGCGGCGCGATCGATATAGAAGCGCTGGCAAGGGGCAAGGCCCCTCTGCCGAACGCCGGGGGCTCTTCCGGCGCGGCACCGACACCTCTAAGAATCTTCATCACGCTGGATATGCCACGGGCAAGCCTGCAACTGCTCACCGACCAGGCCGCCCGGGCGGGCGCCGTACTGGTGCTGCGCGGCCTCAAGTCACAGTCGATGCGACAGACCGTTGCCGTCGTGCAAGAACTGATCGGCAAGCGCCGCGTCGCCTGGGTCATCGATCCCGAAGCCTTCACGCGCTTCGCCGTGCGCCAGGCGCCGACTTTCGTGCTCACGCTGAACGACGCCGCCAATGACGCACAGCGCGGCTGCAACGCCGGATGCGCAACGCCTGCCAGCTTCGTCAGTGTGGCCGGCGATGTCAGCCTCGACTACGCGCTGGAAACCATCCAGCGCCGCCAGCCGGAAGCGGCACCGCGTGCCGATCCCCTCCTCAAGAGGTTGAGGGGATCGTGATGTTCCGACGACTTATCCTCTTCCTCATCGCCGCGCTCGCCATGCACACTTGGCCCGCTCACGCCGACGCGTTGTCCGACGCCTTCAACCAGGGCGCCACGCTCGGCCGCAGCGGCAACGCCGCCGCACGCGGCCAGATCAGAGGGACTACCGCGCAAGCAACAGTGCCGAATTACACGACTGCGCCGCCCGAGGCCTCCTACTTTGGCAGCCCCGGCCTGGGCACACTCTCCTCGACCCATGTCAGTGCCTGCACGGGCGCCAGCGGGCAACCAGCGAACTTTGCCCAGCAGGGCTGCAATGCGGTGGATTTCTCGCAGACCAATCCGTCGCGGCGGCCGACCTACAGCATCGGTCCCAATGACCCGCTGCTCACTCGCGCCAAAACCATCACCGCCGACCCGCAGGCCATCGCCGGCAATCTCGCCGGCACCTACAGCGGTTGCAGCGTGCAGACGGTGACGCGCCCGGACATTTTCGAGACGCTGATCTGCCACCAGTACCGGACCATGGAGAACACAAGCTGCGACAAGGTCCTGATCGTCACGCCGATCCAGACCCCCGGCTGCTCGCCGGGACAGTTTCTGACACGGGTGACCGCCGACCCCTGCCCGGCTTGTATCGACTACCTGGCCTTCGACTTCAGTTGCGGCGCGAACAACTACCTGATGCACGCCTTCACCATCGACAAGGGGAGCGGCGGCGTCTACATGGAACTCGGTTCGCAATACGTGCCCGGCACGCTTAACACCCAGATCGGCCAGAGTCCGGGACCGTCGCGAATCGATGGCTACTACTGCTACCAGACCTACTACAGCCAGTCCTGCTCCGGCGCCAACTGCTCCATCGGCGCCTGGTTCTACAACCCCTGTCAGGGCACCAGCTACTACGGCGTGAGCACCTTCGCCATGCCTACCACCGTGAGCTTCACCGATACCTGGGACAACCAGTGCGCGGCATTGGAGGCACGAGCGCAATGAAGCGGCGCCGCCTCTGCGCGTTCTTCCTCGCCCTGCTCTTCGGCATGGTGTCGACAGTACACGCCGCCGACTGCCAGAAAACCTCCGAGTCCTGCGTCGAAGGCGCGGAGACCCGCAACATCGGTGGCTACCCGGTGTATCGCGACTGCTGGCGCTATCGATCACAGTTCAGTTGCGTCTCGCAGACCATGAGCGATGACTGCCAGCCCCTGCGCGACCGGGGTTGCAGCCAGATCGGATCGCGCTGCATCGACACCAACCCGCTGGGCGCCTGCATGCTCCATGAGCAGACCTGGCAATGCCGGGTGGCGAGCGGCTCGACCTCGACCATCACCAACTGTGGTGGCCAGCAGTTCTGCCTCGACGGCCACTGCTTCGACACCGACAACGCCCCGGACGCCGATTTCGCCAAGATGGTCACCGCGCTCGAAGTGCAGCGCGAAGCCGGCAAGTACGTGGATCCGACGACCCTAGTGGTTTTCCAGGGCTACGACAACCGCTGCCGCAAGAAGCTCTTCGGTCTGGTCAACTGCTGCAAGGGCGCGGGCTCGAACGGCTCGCTCTTCAGCAACCTGAACCTGATCCTCGGCGCCGGGGGTCAGGTGATGGGTGCGGTGGGATCGAGCTACACCTTCGACGCGCTGTTCGCGTCCGACGCCCCGGACCTGGCCATCGCCGGCTTCGAGGCACTGTTCGGAGTCGGGGGCGGCTCCTCGGCGCTGGCCGGCCTCATGGCCGGCGATGTCTCGGTGGCATCCTTCATTGAGACCCTGGTACCGGGCCCCTGGACCATCGCCATACTGGCGATCCAGCTCTCGGGCATCCTCTCCTGCGAGCAGGCTGAACAGATCCTCGCCATGAAGCGCGACAACCGGCTCTGTCACGGGACAGGCAGTTACTGCTCGTCACGTCTGCCGATCATTCGTCTCTGCATCGAGACCACCGAATCCTACTGCTGCTTCAACTCGCGCCTGGCCCGCATCTTGAACGAGCAGGGACGCTCCCAGTTGGGCCGCGGCTGGGGTGGCGCCGAAAGCCCGGATTGCAGCGGCTTCACCGTCGCGCAACTGCAGGCGCTCGACTTCTCGCGAATGAACCTCGCGGAGTTCTACGCCGAGATCGCGCCGACCTTGCCCGACGTCGGCACCCTGCGCTCCCGTGCCCAACAAAAAATCAACGGTTACTTCGGTCCATGAACTACTTGAAACTCTTCGTGGTCGGCACCCTCGCGGCTCTGGCTCTCGGCCAGCGTGCATCGGCGAATCCGGCCGCCCGCCTCCAGGTATCCGACATCAAGCCGCTCCTGATCCGCGCCATCGATCAGGGTTCCGCGCAGGGCGTGCTGGTCGGTGAGGCCGCCACCTATCTCCGACAGAAGTTCGAGTCGACCGCCCCGATCGAGATCGACGTGCGCACGCTGTATGCCCTGCCCCAGCCAGGTTGCAGCCGACTCGAAGTGACGACACGGCAGAAGGACGTGCTGGAGAAGGCCAAGCGCGGCGACAAGGAACTCGTCTACCAGGTGAGCTACTGCCGTGACGGACGTTTTCCGGAGAAGCGGTAGAGCGTGATGCGAAACCTCGCCGCACTATCGGTCGCCGCCCTGTCGCTGGCCATTCTGCCGGTCGCCGCCCTGGCTGCCGATAAGACCGCGCCGTCGATCAGCGTCGTCGGCGCGCAGACCGATGCGGAATCGGACGCGACCTACTGGCTGCGCAAGCGCGAAGGGTGGTTCTGGTACCGCGACCCGCCCGAACCCCCGCGTCCGCCGAAGGAATCGCCTGCCTCGCCGCCCCGCCCACCAGAACTGACCCAGTTCGAGGCCATGCAAAAGCGCCTCGACGATCTGAAGCGCGTCGCAGTGATGAACCCGAGCGATGCGAATCTGCTTGCCTACATGCGCTATCAGCGCTTCGTCATGAACAAGTCCGAGCAGTTCGCGCAGAACTGGCAGCGCCTGGTCTGGACGGTGCCCGACCTCGACTACGGCCTGACCGGCCGGCCGACGAATTCGATGGCCGTCGCCGCCTTCGACGAGCAGCAGCGGGACCGACAGGCACAAACCGTCCGGAATCTCGCCGCGACGCAGGGGCTGCTCTTCATCTTCCGCAGCGACTGCCCCTACTGTCACCGCCTCGCACCCATCCTCAAGCGCTTCGAGCAGGAATTCGGCATGACGGTCTTCGCCGTGAGCCTCGATGGCCGTGGCCTGCCCGATTACCCGAATCCCCAAGCGGACAACGGCATCGCCGCGCGCTTGAACAGCACGATCGTGCCGGCGCTCTACCTCACCGCGCCGTCCACGCGGCAGATCCGCCCCGTCGGCTTCGGCCTGATGGCGATGACGGAACTGGTCGAGCGCATCGCGGCCCTCGCGCAGGATCCGCGCGAGAACCCGCTGTAGGAAACCAAGGAAGACCGATGACCACCCGACCGAAACGCTTGATCGCCTACCTGCTCGCCATAGCCCTGGCGACGGCACCCACCACCAGCCAGCCCGCCAATCTCAATGCCGAGATGCAGGCGATGTTCAACGATCTGGGAGCGCTGGGCAATGTCACCTCGCCCGGCGCCTTTCGTGGCCAGGCGATGAACCTCTACACGGGCGGCGGCCTCATGATGCGCGCGCCGGGACGCAACTACCCGCTCGTCAATGCCCAGTTGCCGAGCCTGCGGGCCGGTTGCGGCGGTATCGATCTCTTCGGCGGGGCCTTCTCCTTCATCAACAAGCAGCAGTTCGTCGCACTCCTGCAGAACATCGGCTCGAACGCCATCGGCTACGCCTTCAAGCTTGCCCTCCAGTCCATCTCGCCCGATATCGACAAGCTGCTCACCGAGTTGCAGGACCAGATGAACAAGATCAACGCCATGAACATCAACTCCTGCGAGGCCGCGCAGTCGCTGGTCAACGGCCTCGTCGGCGAATACGACAATTCGGTACAAAGCGGCTGCGCCAACATCTCGCAGTACCTCGGCAGCGTCACCGACCGGGTCGATGCCCGGCTCACCTGTGCCACCAACGCCCCGTCGGTAGTCAAGAACGCCGCCAATTCCGGCGATCCGAATATCCGCAATGCCACCTTCGTCAAGGGCAATGTGATCTGGCTGGCGCTGAACCAGGTGGGCGGCACCATCAGCCAGCAGGAGAAGGAACTGATCATGAGCGTGATCGGCAGCGTCATCCTCTACCCGCCGGCGGACGACGGCAGCGGCGCGATGCCGCGCTACATCGAGCCGAGCATCGTCGGCCTGCGCGATCTGCTGCTTGGCAGCGGCGCCTCCGTCACGGAAGGCAATGTCGATATCGAGGTCTACGTCTGCGACGAAGCCACCGAGTGCCTCAATCCCGTGCGCACCACCGTCTCCGCCAAACCCTTCACGCGCCTGGTGTCCGAGCGGCTGCGCCGCCTATCCGACAACATCGCCACCCGCACGCCGCAAACGCCCGCCGATATCGGTTTCATCAACAACACGTCGGAACCGGTCTACAAGATGCTGGCCGTCGCCAACGCCGTGCCCGGCTCCAACACCGCGGAGACCCTGATCGAAACCTACAAGGACGTGATTGCGCTCGACTACGCCGAGACTTTCCTAAGCCGGGCGATCCGTCAGGCATTGAGCGCGCTCTCGCAGACCCTGAAGCGCACCGGGGTCGAGCAGCAGTATGTGGAGGCCTTGCGCCAGAACGCCCAGGAGGCCCACCGCCAGCTGCTCGCTGAGAAGCAGACCGCCTACGCCAAGGTCCGCTCGGTCTCGTCCATGACACAGGACCTGCAGACCCTGGAACGGCAACTCTGGAGCTCGATGCCGTCGACGGTCAAGGCCATGCTCGATTTCAGCGCCAATTCCGGCGCGCGCGGCTCATAGCGCCGACCGTCAGGCCTGACCGGCAAGTGCCGGCGGGCCGTGCCGCCCGGTTCAACCACCCATGTTTGAAATCTACGCCTACGGCAACGTCGATACCCTGACTGGGGTGTTCAACGCCATCGCCGCCATCATGGGTGGCGACGACTACTTCGGGCTGGTGAAGACCGTCGCCGTGACCGGCGTTCTGGTCGCGGCCTTCGCCGGATTATTCACACCGGGCCGGTTTCACGGCTGGAGCTGGCTCATTGGCTTCATGCTGCTCTACTACGGTCTGTTCCTGCCGAAAGCCGATGTGGTGATCGTGGACAAGCTGGGCAGTCAGTCGCCGGTGGTGGTCGGCAATGTCCCCATCGGGGTTGCCTTCTTTGGCCACTACACGAGCAAGGTGGGCGACGTGATGACGCGGTTCTTCGAGACCGCGTTCCAGGTGATCCCGGCACCGAATGCACAACTCCCCAGCGAGCTGGCCTATCAGAAGAACGGAGTGCTGTTCGGCAACCGGCTGATCCAGGCCTCCCGCCGGGCCAACGTGGCCGACCCGCAGCTGCGCACCGACCTGATCGCCTACGTCTACAACTGCACCCTCTACGACCTGCAGGACGGCACCATCGACCCGGCGGCCTTCTCCCAGAGCACCGACATCTGGGCGCTGATGGGAACCCCCAATCCGGGAAGGTTTTCTACGTATGGCAATCCGGTGCAGGTTGATACCTGCCCCAACGTCTACACCTACGTCGCCAGCCGTCTGCCGGCTGAGGTCGCGCGCGCCCGGGCGATGCTTGCGTTCCAGTTGAATCCCTCGCTCGACCCGACCGCCGCGCAAGGCGTGATCGACAGCCAGATCGAACAGGCCTACTACAAGACGAAGATCGCGACAGCGGCCCAGGGTGCGGCCGACCTCCTGCGCCAGAACATCATGATCAACCTGATGCAGGATACGAGCAGCATCGTCGGCCAGAAGATCAACGACCCCGCTTCCATCATGATCGCCACCGCACGGGCGAACGCCACGGCCTCGATCAATTCGTCCTTCCTGACCATGGGCAAGGTCGCCGAGCAGGCCCTGCCGCTGGTACGCAACGTGATCGAGGCGATCATCTATGCGGTATTCCCGTTCGTGTTCCTGCTGTTTCTGCTGGCGCAGGGGCGAGGCCTCGGGCTCGCGCTCAAGAGCTTTGTCCTGAGCCTGGTCTGGATCCAGCTCTGGCCACCGCTTTATGCAATCCTGAACTACGTGGCCACGCTGGCCAGCGCAAAGAACCTCGAAGCCGCAGCGCGCATGGGAGCATCGACCCAAGGTCTGGCCCTCGAAACCGCATCGAGCATCTACCACGGTGCCATCTCCGACCAGGCCGTGGCGGGCTATATGGTGATCTCGATCCCGATCATTGCGACCGCCATCATCAAGGGTGGCGAAGTCGCCTTTCAGGCGGTCACCGGTGTCGGGCCGATGCAGTCGGCCGTGTCGGGAGAGTCGAGTGCGACGAGCAAGGGTAACGTTAGTCAGAACTCAGTCTCCATCGATCAGCAGCAACTCGCGCCGAACCGAAGCTCCGCCTTCATGTCCACGACGAGCAATGCCCACGGCAGCACCATTCAGGGCAGCGGACCGGATGCGGGCGTCTTCCGCTACCAGGCCACCCTGAGCCGGCTGGCCACGACCTTCACCTTCGGCGAGCGCCAGGCAACCTCCCTTTCAGAAAACGCCCGCGAATCGGAAACCCTTGCCAGGACCGAACGCGATTCGATGCAGCGTAGCCAGTCGGCCGCCCTCACCAATGCACTCGGCATCCAGGACAGTTTCGACCGCTCACAACAACGTTCGGGCGCAAGCACCACGTCCGATGGCGGGTCCACCTCGACGCAGCTCCAGAAACTGAACTCGGTCGCGCGCGAGGTCAACCGGCGGCTAGGTTTGGGGGAGGACTCGATGGTCGGCAAGAGCGTTGCCGCATCGGCCTCCTCCGGAGTCATGATCCCTCTCACCCAGATTGGCTCACAGATCCGGGCAGAGGGTCAGCATGTGGACCAGCAAAAACTCCAGAGCGCTTACGACTATGCGCACAAGGCAGTCGAGACCTCACAACTCTCGGAAGCCACCGCACTGGTCAAGGAGTTCCGCTCGTCGGATGCCTACCAGTGGGCGCGTGGCAACCGAACCACGGGCACTTCGGGCTTCGATTCGTCGTATCGCGAGGCGGTCGATCATCAATCCGCCAGCGAGAACGCCTATGGCCGGTCCAGGGAACTCACCCGGGCGGCCCAGTTCATGAGCGAGTGGAGCAGTGGTGCCCAGACCGATTTCACCAACTATGCGGCGCGACGGCTTTCCGAACGCGGATTGCTTCGCGAAGACGATCCGATCAAGCTGCAGCGCGCCGTCACCGAGATCGCCTTCGGTTACGCGAAAGGCGGTGACGTCGGCAGTCAGTTCGTGCCCGGCGATAGTCCGTTGGTGCCGAGTAAGCCATTGCCCCAACTCCTCGGCTGGGGCTCATCGACGCTGCGTGATGATTTCAACCAAAACGATGCCCCCAGAAACGTCGATGCGGTGCGAGGTCAGGCGGCGGAGAATGCCGGCGCCATTCGCGATGGCCAATCCCGCCAGCATGTAGCACCAGGGCAAGACATAGGCAATGACCTCGCGGCACGAATCCGTGCGTCGGAAGCTGGTGCCGCCACGACCATCGATACGCGCAGAAGGGAAGTCTCCCAGGAACAAGGCGCCCTGAGCGAGAACTACAACGCGAAGGTGCAAGTCGGCAAGGTGAGTCCGAATCACTCTGGAAACAATGCAGTTTGGGACACCGTTGGCGCGCAGGCCGAAAACCGCGCCAAGCTGGGTACGCCTCCGGAAAGGCCGAGCATCGGCGAGTGGCATATGAACAAAGACGGCGTCCCGACTACCGGCCCGAAGGCTGGATCAGGGGATGCTGCGGTATCTCCTGATAAGCCTGAGCGATCTACAAAACCCTGAGACGCTGATCGTCCGATCGACTAACAGAGGAACAACCGGACGGCAGTACGAACAGCCGCACTTCAGTCGTCGGCCGCACCTATCTCCAGGCTGCCGCGCCCATTGCTGGCAATGTATCCACGCGCGCCCTTACCATACCGGTTTGCCGGATTCTCGGTGACCATCGGGTCGTTATGCAGCCACCCGACGAAGTCCGGATCGAGACCACGTTCCATTTGTGCGCGCTCATCATCTGGATCTAGCGGCGTCGAGAAAGCGGCGCGAATCGAGAAGACCAGATTCGCAAACCAGTCGGTCAGGTATTCACGGAGAGATTTTGGTTCGATGCCCACAACACGCTCACAATACAATCAGTTTCGTGATGATACGCCTGTCATCATCCAGGTCAACGCAAAGCAAAGGGAAATTCCGTCGCTATTGATCAACAATTGGAAGCGTCTATCCTGATCTTGGATTCAAGCCGACTGGACTCGCGGGATGGAGATGAACCCCTTGCTTCTCTTCGTGTGTCTTGATGGCGAACCAGGCGAAGCTTTTTTGAATTGACGCCGGCAGAATGGAGTATCAGGTTGAACGTAATCATCAGAGCCACTCCCTCATGATCTTGCTCTGGCTATAGCTGATCAATTGAGTAATACAAACTTATTCATTGTTAATATTGCTAGAGGATTAGGTAAGAAGCGAAAGTAACTCGTCATATGAAATTTTCTTGTATAGAAAGTTCTTGATGTGAATCGGCAGAGTAGTCGGATTTAGATGAAACCATCCCGCCCCCGCAACACCCTGATCTTGTTTTTCGGTGTAGAAAATTTGATCACCGATCTTGTTGCTTTCGATTCGAAAAATCAGAACCAGTTCGCGGAAAAATAAGCCATAGTAAAGAACATCAAATCTCGCCGGTTCGACTTGCTGAATTTTGCATTCAAACGCAAAGCGCTCCCATTCCGCATACTTTACATGCCGATTTTCAGATAACTCATCTTGTATACAGTCAAGAATTGTAGCTTCGGTGATGCTTCTGTCACTCTTTCTTCTGACTGTTGAGAACTTCATTTCAACTCGATGATTCTTCAAATCGTATTGGATATCCTGAAATAGATTTACACTCCTACGCATACTCACCAGCTTGCGCGTCATTACCTCGGCAAGTGTGCCAAAACGACGGGTACTTAAATTGAAGATGCCTTCGCGGAATTGTTCTGGAGTCATTATCTCTTTCACGAGTTGGCTGCGGCCTTGCGTCGAAATCCATTGGCCGGCTGATTCTAATGGGAATGTGTTGACATGAGATATGAGCCAAGCTGTGGATCTAAAGGGTCGCAGCTCAAGATCTTGCTAGAAATCTCTATGGCATCGATAAAGACACTTATCTTGCGCAGTTAGCGAAGGTGCATATATGTCTGCTCACTGGGGGCCACCAACAACTTACCGAATCATCTGACGGTAGCTTGATGACATCCTGGCCCACCTCAAGTGGTGTGTTCAGCCATAAGGCAGCGGGTCTCTCTTCAAAAACGTTCTCCCTCGCTTCATCGCCGAAACTCACTGCGACTACCTTGCGCGTCCCTCCCGGTCAGTGGGTTCCACCCCACCTCCACCCATATCGGAAGTTGAGATTAGAACTGCTCCGGATTAGAGACTAGATGCGACCTTTAGCTATCAGATTCCAGTAATGTTCGCCAAGGACGGTGAGTCTGCAAGGTTTAGAGTTCATCGCGGCAAAATACATATGGTCCTCACCAACGGGCCTGACAAGATTAAGTCGGTTCAATTTCTGCAGGATGGCAAACTTCCGATTGTTTTCTGGGTCCGGCAAAATTCCATGGTTTGGCGCCGGCGGTTGAGGCTCAAAGCTTGGATCGAGAGGAAATTCCGAGCTAGGCGTGTGAAAAAGTGTAGTGATCTGCTTTAAGTCACTCAACTGAATCGGTGGCGCAACCCTTCGTAGCGATGTGAATGCTTTGACGTTCGTCTTAAATATAGGGCGCTGTTCCCAAGCACCCAAAGATTGATCTATATGGGCGTAAATGCTGCCGGGCGTAATATCACCCAAGAGATTTGCGGCACCGCCATTCAACGCATCTACGAGCAATGACGTAAATACACCCGAGCCATTGGATTCCTGCGCATACTGATCCTTGCTCGACGCGGTAAGGATCGTCATCCCTTCGCTGAGAAACGCCTTGTCCCCAAGGGATTTTGGCGTACCGGCTGCGCCTGAATGACAACTATCGAGAATTATTATCTTGTTTTTTGCTTTAGATTCATTGGCAAAGTTGAGCACTTCTTCGAGGGGAAGTCCGTCGTCGCCATCGGCGCATTCCGAGGTCACCAAATAGCCACTCGCGTCCTCGAGATGACCATGCCCGGCAAAATATAAGAGCGCCACCTCGCTATCATCAGCAAAGAGCGCAATCACGTCTTCTTTCAGTTGCTTTCGACTAACAGCTGTCGTGTTATCTACAGCAGTAACTTGCTTAACGTCGAAATTCAGCTGACCATCCATATGACGCATGAGGACTTGGCTGACCGCATATGCGTCATTCACGCAGCCGTTCAGGTGCCCGACGCTGGGGTAATGGTTGATTCCAACAACAAGAGCTTTCTTCATGCTGAATTCTTTCCTTCGCCCATCATCTGGGTTACTGCTTTCGCAACACCTTCCCAGGTCCAGGCAATCACACGGTTTCTAGCCAGCCCAGCGGGCAAGGTACTGCTTGAATTGGCTCCGCCTACATATACGCCGAATACAGGAACGTTTTGCGCCCTGGCCATTGCAATTTCTTTGACCACACCAGTAGCCGTGGCCATGTACTTACCCACCAGAACAATCACGAAGTGAGTTTTGTTGATTTTGGCTCGGACAAGAGCTTCCCACTGCGACTGTGCCATAGGTTCTTTAGCCGACCAGTCTTCATGAGAAAAAGGTGTCTTGGAGTGCCAAGCCTGCCCAGCAAAGAGAATTTTTTCGTCGCTGTTATGGTCAACGTCAAAACTTATGAATGCGCGCGATTCAGCCATCTGGTCCTCCCGAGTCAAAAACATGTCACATCAGTTATCCATCTATGATCAGGATGGAATTTCCGCGCTGGATCAGCCCAGCCAAGCCTTCATTCGAGCCCTGGAACTATCATGCACGGAGTGGCAACTCTACTCACCACGGAGCCGACAGCCTGTCAACGATATCTCGTCTCGCCAGTACTCTTGAACATAATTCCCAGCGATCCTTGTCGGGGTCAATGGACTCCTGATACCGCAGTTCAAAGACGTCGTGCGCCTTCTGCCGCAGATGGATGTATTCGTCCATCATCTCT
>WBZP01003075.1_pt1 | contig 18487 bp, 17 predicted proteins | sample 5204301 | NCBI WGS metagenome assembly WBZP01 (sample SAMN12412401, study PRJNA552823) | activated sludge metagenome | isolation source: activated sludge from nitrification reactor of wastewater treatment plant... | place: USA: Pennsylvania | collected 2017 | reverse complement strand
ACTTACGGGTATCTTTCTGAACATCATGCCCACGGTGAGACGGATGAGGAGACAGGAGAATACACGGAAGACCTCGCTGCGCAGATGCTGGCCACGACATTAGGCGTCGAGTTCGATCCCAATGTCGCCTGGAAAGAGCGGGAACAGGTGTTCAAGATGGGTGGGAAGATCGTCCAGACATTGAATATGACCCAGTCGGCCGTCGGAAAAAAGGGCAAGTGGACCACGGTCATCGCGCTGGCCGTGTTTATCCCACCGGAAAACGTCCAGGCTCGTCCTCGCCGGTAAAAATGATACTTCTCGTATTGAGTTCCATTAATGCATCGAGGGTACCCGTTCGCCCTAAGCCCTCGGCAGCTTCAGGACTGACTCGTCGAAGAGCAAGGGTTTTAAACTGGTTCCGTTTATGGTTCGACAGGCCAGTCCTGAGACAATCGAATGGCTTATCACGAGCAGAAGGTGTGAAACTTATGGGACACTACACTAGCCTCCACGCACAGGCCTCATGCCTGTTTATACATAGTTATTGATTAGCAACATATATACTTGACGATATCCTGCGATATCTTTCATTGTGCATTCATGGAACGACCTGACATGAGGATGCTGACTCCGGACGCACGGATGGAGCGACGTCGACACGTCGTCACCCTGCGCAAACGGGGCTGGACACACCAAGCTATTGCTGAGCAGACGGGGCTGTCGCGTCAGGGCGTCAGTGCCATCCTGCGTCGCTATGAGCACGAGGGAACCCGCGGATTAGCGGATAAGCCACGCGGCCGCACGGCGGGCGAGCAGCGGGCGTTGTCGCCTACTCAGGAGGCCACCATCCGTGGGCTCATCTGCGACAAGACGCCAGATCAACTGAAGCTGGGGTTTGCCTTGTGGACCAGGCTGGCAGTCCGGGAGCTAATTCGGAGGCGCTGTGGGGTGACACTCACGCCGCAAGGTGTAGGGAACTATCTGGCGCGTTGGGGCTTGTCCCCCCAACAACCGATCAAACGGGCGTACGAGCAGTGCCCCAAAGCGGTCCAGGCCTGGTTGGATACCCAGTATCCTGAGATTGCCCAGCGGGCCCGCGCGGAGGGGGCCGACATTCATTGGGGGGACGAGACCGGGTGGCGCAGCGACGCGACAGCCTGTCGGTACTGTCCACCGTGACCAATCGCGGGACGATGCGCTGGAAGGTGTTCGAAGGGGCCCTGAATGCCGGCCTCCTGCTCGATTTCATGAAGCGGCTGATCAAAGACGCCGACGGCCGGAAGGTGTTTCTGATCCTGGATAATCTGAAGGTGCATCACGCCAAGCCAGTCACCCAGTGGCTGGGGAACCATGCGGAAGCGATCGAAGTGTTCTATCTGCCGTCCTATAGCCCGGAGCTGAATCCAGACGAGCTGCTCAATGCCGATCTCAAGGCTGCGGTGACCGGCCGCGCACCGAGTCGAGCCAAAGGGCATCTGAAACAGGTCGCGGTCAGCCATTTGCGCCGCGTGCAACGCTCGTCGCAGCGGGTGAGGAACTATTTCAAACATGACCCGGTACGCTATGCCGCATGAGTCCAGTATTTGCGTTGCGGATCAATAACACAGGTGCAACGTCCTTGTAATTCGCCGACGATAACATGTCTCTCATGTCCATCCGGAAGCGCCCAAAGCAGCGGTTATCCATCGGTCTATTGTGGAAGAGTCTCACGAAAGCAGGAGATTTGAGGCGGACCGACGCAAAGACTATCAAACAGCTTCCTGATACCAGTCGAATTCCCTGGTTTTCAGCAACCAGTAAGACCGGTACTGATCACTAACCACGTCATGTCCCTTACAGTGAACCAGCGCCATGCCAATTGGCCATCCATGTAGACGTGGGCTACATAACCCATGAGTTTCCGAATGCGAAAGGCCAAGAGGAAGAACGCTGCCTGCAGCGGATAAATCCCTGCTCGTTTTTAAGCAATGTCCTGGCTCTTAACCGGCGCTCCCCCTTCCCGGGTCATTTTCCTGCTGGGACTCACGCAAGATCGTGGAACGATCCAAACAAGGATCAATCTTAGAAGTGCGCTGATTCCGTTTCAGGATGAGTAGTTATACAACATCCTGTATGCGGGTGAGCCATCCCAACTAAAGAATTTCTTTCTCGTGGCCTAACAGAATCCCCGACCGCCTACCTGCCAGTCTGGCAGCCCCACTCACGATTACGGCATTCCCTTCAGCCCGACGATGAGTTTTTACATGATCGTTACTCTCCATTGACCGACTTGTAACGGGTCGATGCGAGAGTCCCATGCGGATGCAGAACCAACACCCTTGTTTGTCAATGAGACGCTCATCCTAACTTGCGATAGGAGGAAGATCCATGTCGATGATCGATGATGACCACGTGAGCAATACCTCTGGCAATGAACACTTCCAAGACATTGTGAATGCGCGTTTGTCTCGCCGCAGTTTTTTGACGGGTGGATTTGCGGTAGCAGCCGCTGCATCGCTTGGTGGAGTAGAAACGCTCTTACGGGCAGTGCCGGCGGTGGCACAGGAGACGGAAGAAGCTGAGGATACAGAGACCAAGAGTGGCGGACGCAACGGGCGCCGGCCTGTATTGGGATTCGACAGCGTCTCGGTTTCATCAGCCGACGACGTGGTCGTGCCGAAAGGCTACACAGCCGAAGTGTTGATCGCTTGGGGCGATCCAATCTCCAACGGTCCGATATTCAAACAGGATGCAAGTAATACGGCGGACGAGCAAGCCCGTCAGTGGGGTATGCACAACGACGGGCTTGTCTATTTCCCGATCATGGGGTCCCAGCGGGGGCTGATCGTACAGAACAACGAATATACCGACGATGGTTTGTTGTTCCCTGATGGAGTCAATACCTGGTCCGCTGAGAAGACGAGAAAATCGCTCAATGCTCACGGGGTATCGATTATCGAGATCACCAAGCGAACGGGCTTTCCATGGGATTGGCGGAGACGCCGCGGTAAATGGGATGTCGTGCGTCCCTCTCCTTTCGCTCGACGCATTACCGGGTCGACTCCGATAGAGATCGGTGGACCGGCAGCCGGCGATCCTCGGTTGATGACGAGCGAGGATCCCACTGGACGTCGAGTGTTGGGCACGTTAAACAACTGTGCGATGGGCTTCACGCCCTGGGGGACGTATTTAGCATGTGAAGAAAATTTCAACGGGTACTTTAGAAAGGAAGGTGCACAAACGAACCTTGAGAAGCGCTATGGTATCACCGCAACGGGATTTGGCTATCTGTGGCATACGACCGATAAACGGTTCCGAGCCCATGAAGAACCAAATGAGCCGAATCGGTTCGGTTGGGTAGTCGAAATCGACCCCTTCCGCCCGAACTCCACACCCGTGAAGCGTACCGCGCTGGGGCGGATCAAGCACGAAGGGGCGTTGGTGCAGGAAGCCCGAAACGGACAGATTGTCGTGTACATGGGCGACGATGAGCGTAATGAGTACATGTATCGCTATGTCTCAAACCTACCCTGGCGCCAGGCCCGTGGCCAGGGAATTAATCCCCTCGATGACGGGATCCTGTCCGTTGCGAAGTTCCATGCCGATGGTGTCGGCGAATGGCTTTCTCTTACGCCGGACAACCCCCGTTTGGCAGGTTGGTCGCTCAACGACATTCTCATCAACACACGCGGCGCGGCGGATGCGGCCGGTGCGACCATGATGGATCGTCCGGAGTGGATTGATACCTTCCCCAAGGAGCTCACCGCCATTGCGACCTTGACGAACAACAGCCGACGTGGAACGACTCCGCCATCCGTCAACAATCCAGACGGGGCCACCAGTGCCGGGGCGGCGCGGCCTCCGGTAGACCCCGCGAATCCTCGCCTAAACAACAATTATGGCCACATCATCCGTTGGTACTACCGCCAGGACTGGACAGAACCGACCTTCGGCTGGGATATCTTCGCTCTCTGCGGCGACCCGACAAATTCGGCTCATGGTTCGACAATCTTTGGCGACAAGTATGGATCACCGGACGGGATTTACGTGGACCGAAGCGGTTTGATTTGGATCCAGACCGACGTGTCGACCTCTACAATCAATGCCGGCGCCTACGTTGGATTCGGCAACAACCAGATGCTGGCAGCGCATCCTGAAACCAGAGAGACTCGTCGCTTTCTGGTGGGACCCAATCAGTGCGAAATCACCGGCGTCATGATGACCCCGGATCGTCGAACCATGTTCGTCGGCATTCAGCATCCGGGCGAGCGACCTGATGATCAACCTGGCGACCCGCTCAATCCAAAACAATTCAGCGCCTGGCCTGACGGCCCAGACGGCAGTCGGCCTCGCTCGGCTTTGATTGTCATTACGAAGGATGATGGTGGACCAATCGGGAGTTAAGGGATGAGCCTTCTTCCCCAGTTCAAACGCTCGTGCGGGGTCGACTGAATATGAGACGGGCCCGCACAGCATCGGCTACACGCAGTCGGCAATCAACCGCTAGTGTCACCTCTTTCTGATCCACCGGTGGCGTTTCACCGAATGGTGTTGGTCAACGATCTATTCAAGTATGTGGAGAAGATTCCGAATCTGGATGTCGGTTGTTCCTTCCGATTCGACCGATCATATGATCCGGAGGAATTGATTGGCTTCATGACGAATTATATTATGCTGGCAAGCCGGAATTCTCCGCAGCTCACCTGCCCCATTTATGAAGAACCGCACGACCAGATGGTTTGGCTTCAGATAAGAATTATTGTCCGCGCCAGTTGTAAGAGGAACGCCTGTACGACACTCGATTGTTCCGAGTCTTCGCTAGACTCACGTGACAACGACCGGTTTGATCCTGAGTCGAACCCTCTGGATCAGCCCGATGCAAATTGCATGTGAGTGTTCACATTCCGCAGCGGTGTTTGCGGCAGCTTCGACGCTTGTGCCGGCGACGTTCTCGGTTCATCATAATTGAGCGAACAGGCATAGGCCTTGGACTTGACAATATTTAATTAGTCTATTAGTCTGGACATATGGATACTAATGATGCGGTGGTCGTTTTTGGCGCACTGTCACAGGAAACCCGGTTACGGGTGTTCCGCTTGCTCGTGGAGCATGGGAGGGATGGTGCAGCCGCCGGAGTTCTCAGTGAGACTCTCGGCATTCCACATAACACGCTATCCTTTCATCTAGCGCAGATGAGCCACGCCGGTTTGGTCCTCTCACGGCGGGAAGGACGCTCTATTATTTACCGGGCGAATTTTGAGTTTTTCACCGACCTCATTCGCTACATGGTGAAGGATTGTTGCCGCATGGAGTTCGCCAGCATCCGCGAAGATAAAAAGCGGGGCTGTTCCGTAATTGAAATGCCAACCTGTTGCACACCTAGCAGAAAGGAGAAGACCTCATGAAACGCCTGCATATCCATATCGGTGTGGACAATATTGAGCAAGCCATCTCCTTCTACAGTGCCCTCTTTGGCAGTGCTCCGGTAAAGACGAAAGCTGACTATGCAAAGTGGCTGATCGATGACCCGCGCGTCAATTTTGCGATTTCGACCCGGTCCGGCAAGAAGGGCGTGGACCATCTTGGGATTCAAGTTGATGACACGAGCGAGCTAGATGAAGTGCGCGGACGGATAAAAAGCGCGGCCTTACCCGCGTTTGATGAAGGAGAAACCGTCTGCTGTTATGCCAAGTCCGACAAAACATGGGTGCGAGACCCAGCGGGACTGTCATGGGAAACCTACCGGACGATGGAAGATGTGCAAATTTATGGAACAAATCCGGTCATGACCGAAGGTGCCTGCTGTACACCGGAAACGATGGGGACACCCAACTGCTGCGAGCCTTCTGAAAATTCCGCTGGGTGCTGTGGTTGATGAAAGCGATATAGCTTATGGACACCGCTCTTGCGACAATTCTTCCCACTCAAGCCAATACGAAGCGGCTGAACCTGTTTGAACGCTATCTGACGGTCTGGGTAGGGCTGTGCATGGTAGCCGGAATGATCCTTGGCCAGTCCGCTCCGGCTGCTGTGCAGCTCCTGCGCAGCATGGAGTTTGGTGAGGGCAGCCACGTCAATTTCCCTATCGCCGTCCTGATCTGGCTGATGATCATCCCGATGATGATGAAGGTGGATTTTGCTGCTGTGCGCAATGTCGGCAAGCGGCCACGCGGGTTGCTGGTGACGCTGTTTGTCAACTGGATAGTCAAACCGCTTTCGATGGCCTTCTTGGCGTGGTTATTCTTCCGCTTTGTGTTTTCCACATGGATGACGGCCGCAGATGCCGACCAATATATTGCAGGGGCGATTATTCTCGCAGCGGCTCCCTGCACGGCGATGGTATTTGTGTGGAGTTACCTCACCGACGGCGACCCGGCATACACGCTGGTACAAGTGTCCGTCAACGACCTCATCATGCTGGTGCTGTTTGCACCGCTGGTGGCGTTTCTCGTGAATGGCGCATCATCGCTGCACGTGCCCTATGAAGTGCTGCTCTATTCGGTGCTGGCCTTCATCGTGATTCCGTTGACTATCGGCCTGTTGCTCCGGCAATGGTTGATCCGCAACCACGGAAAAGATTGGTTTGAACTGACCTTCCTTCCTCGTTTTGCCCCTGTCACTACTATCGCCCTGCTCGCGACACTGGTGCTTATCTTTTCGTTTCAGGCCGACAATATCAGCGGCAAAGGGTGGCATGTGGCGTTGATTGCCGTCCCGCTTCTCTTACAGGTGTATTTCAATGCCTCCCTGACCTACGGATTGATGAAATGGCTGAAGGTACCCTATGCGGTGGCCGCACCCGGCGCTCTCATCGGTGCCAGCAACTTCTTTGAACTTGCGGTTGCAACCGCGATTGCGCTCTTTGGTGCTGAATCCGGAGCCGCGCTGGTCACCGTGGTCGGAGTCTTGGTCGAAGTGCCCGTTATGCTGTCGGTCTGCGCGGCTTGCAACAGAACAAGAGACTGGTTCCCGCCGGATGCTGCACGATGAAACCGAACGTGCTCTTTCTCTGCACGGGTAATTCCTGTCGCAGCCAAATGGCAGAGGGCTGGCTGCGCCACTTCGCGGACGATCGCTTTGTGGCTCTAAGTGCTGGGACCAATCCGGTCGGGGTGAACCCGCAAGCCGTTGAGGTGATGCAGGAGGTGGGAATCGATATTTCCCACCAGTATTCGAAGCACGTAGCGGAATTTCAGGGACGACGACTTCACTACGTCATTACGGTGTGTGATCACGCCCAGGCATCCTGCCCAACCGAACCACGAGGAGACGTCAGACTACATTGGAGTTTTGATGATCCTGCTCATGCACAAGGTTCCGTCCTTCAGCGCGTGCAAGTCTTCCGGCGAGTACGGGATGAGATCGGCAAGCAAATCCAAGGGTGGTTGCGAAAGGCTGATCAGTTGTCGGAGCCCAGCTCAGCATCGACGCCACATGTGACCTGAGCACAGGAATAGAACCCAGGTTCATCGAAGGAGGGCGGTGCGTGCCGTGGTTGTCGTCCAAAACAACAGAACCATCTACTGTGGCGGAGGATGGTCCAATAGCTTGTACCCAAGTGTCTTGACCGAAACGATCGAGTCATTGAGCAACGGGACCTTCACTTTCAATCGGCGAATATGGACGTCGACGGTTCGCGTCGTTCCATAGTAGTCGTATCCCCACACCTCATTGAGAAGCATCTCGCGCGTCAGTACGCGCCCAGGATGACGCAACAGATATTCCAACAGCCCGAACTCTTTCGCCGTGAGCAACACTTCTGTCCCGGTTACCCTCACTTCGTGTCGTGTGAGATCAATCGTGAGCGGGCCATACGTTCCGGCGGTTGGCTTTTGATCGGTAGCCCGTTCCAATCGGCGGAAGAGTGATTTGACCCGTGCGACGAGGGTCTTCGGGCTGAACGGCTTCGTCACATAATCATCGGCACCCAGCTCGAGCCCAACGATCGTGTCCGACTCTTCGGCTTTGGCCGTCAGCATGATGATCGGTAGCATCGCGGTATTGGGAATAGAACGCAGCCGTTTACATACCTCAAGACCATCTAGCTCAGGGAGCATGAGATCGAGGACGACCAGATCGGGTTTGTCTTCTTTGACTTTCTTGATTGCCTCGAACCCGGTGCCTGCCGTGGTCGTTCCAAATCCCTCTTTCTCCAAGTAATGTGTGACAAGTTGCCCAATCTCCGGCTCGTCCTCAACAACCAGGATTTTCTTATGCGTGAGGTTACCCATTCGTCGAACCTGCGGGTAATGGAATGAAGAGAGAATCAAACCGACAGCGTGCCTTGCTACCTATTCTCTGTTCGTCCGTGGAAAGCCATAGGAGTTGCTGGGCAAGACACTTCCGTATCGACAGCATCAGCGCTCTGAAATCGCCGGTGATGATGTATGCCGAATGATCTTACCTTCCACCAGATACACGACTAGTTCGGCGATATTCGTCGCATGATCCCCCACCCGCTCGAGAGACTTGGCGATAAAGCTCAACCGGATGGCACGAGAAATCGTATGCGGATTCTCCACCATGAAAGAGAGCAGTTCACGAAATAACTGTTCCATGAGATCATCGACGAAGTCATCATCCATGATCACTTTCCTGGCCAGCTTGGCGTCTTCCTTGACGAAGGCATCGATACTGTCCTTTACCATCACCCGGGCCAGATTCCCCATCCGTGGGATATCGATGTAGGGCTTGAGTTGCGGCTCTTCATTCAGCTCTATCGCCCGCTCACAGATGCTCTCCGCCAGGTCGCTGATTCGTTCGAGCTCGGTGGATAGTTTCATGGCCGTCGTGACCAACCGTAGATCACGCGCCGCTGGTTGATGGAGCGCCAACAACTCGATACAGGCTTCGTCGATCTCCACATCCAACGCATTCACTTTGTGGTCCCGCTCGATCACACGACAGGCCAAAGCCGAATCTCGGTTGACCAAGGCGGTCAAGGCTTTGTCGATTTGATCTTCCGCCAAGCCGGCCATACGGGCCAGTTTCGTCTTTAACTCGGCAAGTTCCTCGTCGAAATGTCGTTGCATCATAGCCTCACCCGAATCGTCCGGTGATATAGTCTTCGGTCTGTTTGTTCGACGGATTCGTGAATAACTGCTTGGTACGACCGAACTCGATCAGTCGGCCGAGATACATGAAGGCAGTACAATCCGATACTCGCGCCGCCTGTTGCATATTGTGCGTCACGATGACGACGGTCAACTCCTTCTTCAGAGAAAACAGTAGTTCTTCAATGATCCCGGTAGCGATCGGATCGAGCGCCGAACAGGGCTCATCCATCAGGAGAACATCCGGTTTGACGGCGAGCGCCCGTGCGATGCAGAGTCGTTGCTGCTGACCGCCGGACAGCCCGAGTGCACTCTTGTGGAGCCGGTCCTTCACTTCTTCCCAGAGGCCTGCCCCACGGAGGCTCCGTTCGACGATCTCGTCCAACACCGTTCGATTCTTCAGACCTTGCAACCGCGGACCGTATGCGACGTTTTCGTGGATCGATTTGGGGAATGGATTGGATTTTTGAAAGACCATTCCCACCCGTTTTCGAAGGTCGGTGATATCGATGAGCGGGTTAAAAATATCCACGTTATCGATGAGGATATTCCCTTCATGCCGCGCCCCTTCGATCAGATCGTTCAATCGGTTCATGCATCGGAGCAACGTGGACTTCCCGCATCCGGACGGCCCAATAAACGCCGTCACTTGGTGTTCAGGAATCTCCATGTCGACTTTAAACAGGGCTTGGATGGGGCCATAATAAAAGTTAAAGTCCTCTACTCGGAGCTTCGGTTTGCCCGAAACGACGGGCTGAGACTGTTGGGTAAAATCAGGATAGCCCATGCTCTCGATCTCCAATGAGGAAACAGCCGGGGAAATGCTTCGGACACTGGACTTCACGTCATACTGCTGATCCAGCATATTTCCTCCTCATCCGATTTCGCAAGACGATTCCGGTCAAATTCAATGCCACCACTACGACAATCAACACCAACGTCGTCACATAGACCATCGGCTTGGCAGCTTCCACATTGGGCGATTGGAACCCCACATCGTAAATATGAAACCCCAAGTGCATGAACTTTCGGTCTAAATGAAGAAACGGCCAGGTCCAGTCGATCGGCAGGGCCGGCGCCAGTTTCACCACACCGGTCAACATCAAGGGAGCGACCTCTCCTGCCGCACGGGCCATGGCCAAGATCAACCCGGTCAGGATTCCAGGAAGCGCGCTGGGGAGCACGACTTTCCATATCGTTTCCCATTTGGTTGCCCCCAAACCGATCGACCCTTCTCGGTATTCTCGCGGCACGGCTGCCAACCCCTCCTCCGTCGAAACAATGACGACAGGAACGGTCAAGAGCGCCAATGTGAGGGAGGCCCAGAGGATGCCTCCTGTACCGAAGGTTGGGGTCGGTAGCCGGTCGGAAAAAAACAAGGCATCAATGGTACCGCCGACACCGTAGACGAAAAACCCCAGCCCAAAGACGCCGAAGACGATTGACGGAACTCCGGCCAAGTTATTGACGGCAATACGGACAATCCTCACGATCACACCCTGACGGGCGTATTCCCTGAGATACAAGGCCCCGATCACGCCGAAGGGAGTCACGAGGAGGCTCATGATCAGCACCATCATGACGGTGCCGAAAATGGCTGGAAATATTCCGCCCTCCGTGTTGGCCTCTCGCGGTTCGGTGGTCAACACCATCCAAACATTGCCGGCGTAGATCCACACCTTCTCTACCGCCGACAGAGCGTTGGGACGCAAGACCCGCAAGACTTGGCTCAGTCCAATGGACTTTTCTCTGCCATTGGCATCAGCCACAAGTACCGTGTATAGACTCTCCGCTTCGTTTGACTCCGCTTGTCGAAGCAGGGATGGAAGAGAGTGCCAAACCGGTTCGGCACCCTCAGCTACAGATTGGCCGTCGTTGGTAAGCGTCCGGAGACGTCCGTAAAAATTTCCCCACTCCCGCCGTTCCACCATCACGAGATCGGCGGGTGTGGCTCTCGCAACGATCTGATCGGTGTCGATCCACCGATAGTCGAGTCCGTAGAGATCGCGGTTACCGATCTTCATCCGTATTCGTGGGATCCCCTTCGGACTTACCTCCTCACCCGCCAACTGACCGATCACATGTTTGCCGTCCTTGAGGGTCAATTCGATCAAGTCAGCCGGCCAGAAATACCCGAATCCGTTCATAAGGATAAGAACAAGAAGTCCCCCGATCATGAGGAGCGATAGAGAAAGCCCCGCCCCACAGCCCCAAATGAAGAGCTCTCCGCTTGCCATGAACTGTCTAACCCACTGTTTCATTGAATTACTCGTTCACCGGCAAGGCCGGATCTTTACACGACACCTGGCTTCTTTCGCCCCGTCTCGACTCTGGTCTTGTGATACCAGTCTTGCGTCTAAAACTGGCTATATTTCTCTCTGAGTCGCTGTCGAACCAGTTCCGCGACCGTGTTGAGCAGAAAAGTCGCCACAAAGAGGAGCAACCCCGCCAGAAAGAGGGTGCGATACAGAGTTCCTCCATGCGGCGCCTCAGGAATTTCCACGGCAATATTAGCGGAGAGCGTCCGAAAGCCGTTAAACAAGCTCCAGTCCATGATGGGGGTATTCCCCGTCGCCATTAAGACGATCATGGTCTCCCCCACAGCCCGACCGAGCCCAATCATCAACCCGGAAAAGATGCCCGGACTGGCGGAGATGAGGACGAGATAAATCAGTGTCTGCCAGCGTGTCGCGCCAAGCGCCAAGGAGCCGGCAATGAGATTTTTCGGGACATTGGTCAAGGCCTCTTCTGAAATGCTGTAAATGATGGGAATGATAGCGAACCCCATGGCGACTCCGACGACAATGGCATTGCGCTGATCATAATTCATGCCCAAGTGGGTCTGCAGCCACGGCTTGTAGTGCCCATCGAACAAAAAGGATTCCCACCAGGTATTCGTCGCCAAGCACCCCCAGACCACGGCGATAATGACCAGCATCATGAGTAACGCCTCAACGCCAGGCCGAATTCGATGCCGAATGGAGGCAGGCAGCAACAGAAAGAGTCCGGCCGAAGCGACGACGGCAAAGGGAGTCACCAAGACCATCCCTGTCATGGCGGGAAAGTTCCGCTCGAGCACCGGCGCGAACCAGAGCCCTGCCAGAAATCCCAGGACCACGGTCGGAAGTGCCGCCATGATTTCGATCGTCGGCTTGATCTTGGCTCGATAATCAGGATGCATGAACATGGAAGTGTAGATGGCAGCTAATACTGCCAACGGCACGGCAAGGAGCACCGCATAGAAAGTGCCTTTGATCGTCCCAAAGATGAGCGGCGTCAAACTAAACTTGGCCTCGAAGTCGTCTGAACCACTGGAGGATTGCCATACCAGTTCCGGTCGTTCATAGCCCTCGTACATCACTGGAGAAAACAAGGTCGCCAGGGTAATTTCCGGATAAGGATTCGCAATATGATAATGGAGCAGGTGATTATTTTCGCTCACACTGACCAGGCCATCAGCCTTAGGCGAAAAATAGGTACTGCGCAGCGCCCCCTGTTTTGGAGCCAGCGTGAGTAGCGTCTGGGCTGATGTCGAGTGGTGCAGCCGGATTTCTCCATCTGCATCCGTGGTGATGAATCCCTTATCACGTTGTGAGATCGTGATATCCGTCACGGCACTTTGATGAGGAGCGAACCGATGGACAGCCGTCATCTTGGTCTGATTTGTTCCAGGGTGCTCCCGCACCGGCATCCATACCGTCACCTGCCCAGCCGTATCACCGACGACAAGACTCTGGTCCCCTATCAGGTATCCCAACGCAGTGATCGCGTTGTTTTGTCCAGACGCCTGAGTCGCCTCTGTAAGAAGAGGCTTGGCTGCATCCCGAAGATCAAAATGATAGACCTTGCCGTCTTCCGTGCCGACTGCGAGCAGCTCCGTTCGGCTTGCGAGCGTCAGCGCGGTCACGCGACCGGAAATGCTTGACGTCAGATCGACCTGCGTAGTTGAAGCAGAGGTCGTTCCATCGGGGCGAGAGAGCGTGCGGCTGGTAGTCAGCCAGAGATGCTGGTCTTCAAGCAGGGCGGCGATGCGGACTTCGGAATCCGTGATCTGATAGGCCAGCCTGGTGACTGGTTGTGGAGTTGGCGCGACAGAAATTGGAGTCCCAACCTTCACAGATGGGGCAATCGAACGTTCGCTCTCATGGAAGTCTTGCGTAAATTCAATCGTCACCGGAATGATTCGCCCGTCCCCCGTGCCTAACGCGAGACTGTGTCCCTTCCCCAAGGCTCGTGCTGACGCGGGCACGAAGCCGTCCGGCAGCAAATCCCGCGGGGGTATTTTTGATACGGTGGTCGTGCCTTCACCTAGGAAGACAAACTCCAACGAGTCACCGCGTAATACATAGGCGAGCTCTTGATGTTCCTCAATGCCGATAAGAGTTGAGGCGGCTGGATGCGGCAGCGGAGAAAGGGCAATAGGCTCAGTCCGAGTTGCCTGGGGCGGAAGAAAGAGCGGAATGACTTCTTTGACGAGAAATACACACATGCCCAAGATGCATAGGATAATGCTGATTCCGCCCATTTTGATAATGAAGCGGGTGATCCTATCGGTGATTGATCTGATTTGGCGACGAGTCAATAGCCCCTCCACAAAGCCCGGGGTCGGCATTGCAGCACGGCTTGGGGAAGAGTCTCCTTGAAGCACCGGTTCGGGAGTGAGTGGAGGCGCGTTCATGTGCTGACCTTAGCCCGCCTTTCCAACGTTTCAGCCTTGCCCACCGAAAACGATCGTGCGTGGTCATGATCCTCTTTACGATCACCCCCACTCTGAATATCAGATTTTACATCTATTCAACCTTCGGCAATTCTTTATCAATGACGCTCTGTGGTAGCGGAAAAAACCCATCCTTGATGACGATGGCTTGGCCTTCTTTACTATAAATGAACTTGATGAATTCTTTCACGAGCGGATCGAGCGGCTTATTCGGCGCTTTGTTGACGTACACCAACAAGTGCCGCCACAGCGGATACGACCCGTTCATGGCATTTTCCTGTGTAGGAGCCATGAACGGCCCACCATCTTTCCCCGACAACGGAAGGGCCCGAATGCCGGACGTAGTGTAACCGATACCACTATACCCGATTGCGGCAGGATCCTCCGTAATCCCCTGCACGACGGATGCGGAACCCGGTTGCTCTTTGACCTCATCCTTATAGTCCCCGCCTTTCAGGGCATGCTCCTTGAAAAAGCCATAGGTGCCCGAGGCTGAGTTCCGGCCGTAGAGACTGATCGTAGACACCGCTATGTCTCCCGTAACGCCTAACTGACTCCATCGGTCGACGTTTTCCCGTGCACCCCATCGACGGGTCTTGGAAAAGATGGCATCAACCTGCGAAATGGTCATACCCTGAAGCGGATTGTCCTTATGGACATAAACCGCCAAGGCATCGATCGCGACAGGGAATCCAGTCGGCTTGTATTTATATTTTTTCTCAAACAAATCGACTTCCGTCGTTTTCATCGAACGTGACATCGGACCTATCTGCGCAGTCCCTTCAATCAGTGCAGGTGGTGCCGTACTAGACCCCTTCCCTTCAATTTGGACTTTGACATTCGGGTACTGCTTGCGAAAACCTTCGGCCCATAGCGTCATAAGGTTGTTAAGTGTGTCGGATCCGATGCTATTCAGGTTACCCGATACTCCGCCGACCTTGACATATCCCTTCAGATTTTTATCCAACTGGACAACTTCATCGGCTAAAGCATTGGTCGTCACAAGCATAGTGGCCATAATCAGCAGAGTCCACGAGGCAAACCCCGGTCTTTTCATGGTCATTTGATTCGGATTTTGCATGTTCCATCCCTTCATTTGTGAACCACAACTCGCCTCTATAATGAGGCTACTATCTCAAACCCCATCTCTTCACGAATCCTTGAGGCTATCGCAGCGCGAAAACAATGGCGCCTAGATGACCGTCTAGGCATTCTTGCAACCGATCAAGAGCCCTGCGCTTCTACGTTTCCCAAGCTGTTGACGATTCAATACCCCTCTCAGAGGTCTATTCTATTCCCCAGAGTTTTACTCTGCGGTTATTCCCGCACTGTCACGCATATGTTAACTCTGTGTTAACTCTTGGAACGCCCTTCGTTTAATGGCGGAATCGATCGGATGTGCTTTAGGACTGAACCGGCCATCAAATAGGGCATGCATCCATCCGCTGATGCATCATGGCATAGCGCATGTGTGAGCCCGCGTCCGAAGTGAGTACACAGCATGTAGTGGTTGGTTCAGTCATTGCCCCACAATCTTGATGCAGGGAGCAAGGCTTAGCCGATTTCTCTTTATGGAGTGCGGATTGGGGGGAAGGGCCGTGAAGAGTCGGATTGTGGCTGCTCTCTTCGTAATTGCTCAACTTGATCTTGCAGCCGTTGCATCCGCCTATTTTGCTCATCAAGTCGACCTCGAAGCTCCTGATTGGTACCGGAGAGTTCTTGGATCTGAAGCTGCAACCCCTCTGGTGAGCTACTGCTCGTGTGGCTTTCCGATGTTGACGCAGCCGGGAGGGGAACCGATGATGTTGCTCCACCTTGATTCACACGAACCGGGTGAGTTTGCCCCTTCTTTTCCAGAAACTCCTTCACCACGAGCGAAATATGAACCTTCTCGAATGGAGCCCATCGCGGTTCTTCGGAGCCTGAGAGAAGTGCACCTTGAGCAGGGCCGACCACCCACACTTTCATGCCCTTAGTATCACGGATATCTTTGTAGTCCCCTCCCCCGGTGTCAGTGCGAATAATCGACGAATGGTCAGTCACGACCACATGGAGATAGGAACCACGATAAAACAAGGCACCCACTGTCCGATCCTCACTATAAGTTACGTCCGGTTTGGGCAGTGAAAAGAATACCCGTTCAGTCGGGCGAGCCTCTCGGAATGCCGTAGCAAGCTGTTCAGAGATGACCGACAGCTCCTTGGCCGTAAAGAGGGGGACCGGATCCGGCTTCGTCATCAGTCCGGCGATGGTCCCACTGTATCCGCTGACTTGAATGAACTGAAGAAGTGATGTCAGATCTTTCGGAGTCAGCTCGATCGGATGATTGTTCAACCCTGTCTGGCTGGATGGACGGACTGAAGGATCAGCTTCTACGCCGATCCTGATACCCTCCCGGTCATACACCGATCGTCCATGGTTGAAGAAGCTACAAGCAGACATATTTACACCCACACATAGGACCGCCCCTACAAGTAACGTCGATGCCAAGCTGGACTTAACGTGGTTTCCTTTTTTCATCTTGGTGATTCTTTGCCGCCTCTACCGTGATCGAACCCCGGTGGGGAACGAACAACAACTCTGCAGCGCCTCTCTTTATGGAGTTACAGTTTTTGCACAAACGGTCTCTTGTCTAAGAGTCACGTATCCTGCTTCATAGAAGGGAAAATCTTGGATGCCCCGCCCTTGCGTGTTCCAGAAATGAAGACATTGGGCCGCCACGATTGGGAAGCTTCGGGAGAGATCGTTGACGGTGACGACTTTCCACGGACGGGTCGTCCCTACAACCATTACTCGATTACCAGCCTGAAGATTTGCACTCTGGATTTGTCCTTGATAGATAATGACAAAATCTCCGTGGTTCCGCTCATCTTCTTTCGGTCCGTACGCGGGGTGGTCGACGATTGGCAACTGACTGACGACAATCGTTACCGTGTCGCCGGATACCTGTGACTGTAAAATCCGCCCGCCAAGTTGAACCTTTTTCGATTCAGACTCATCGGTTGCCATGCGCCATCGGGAAAAATCAAAGTTTCGGTCAACATCCTCCATCACTTTGGAGGGGAATACACTACCCGGGGGAGCACAGGCACTCACTACCGCCCATGATAGGACGAAAAGACTAGCGATAATTCTCACATTTACCTCCTTACACCATCTTCTATCCAGCGTCAAACCGACGCTGGAGCAAGGAATCATCATCCGCACTACATGTACCGCAACTGCCACTGCAAGAAGAACGCGTTCTGCGCGAATGGATCATTAGCAGCATTAAGCGCAATGCCTGGCCCCAATCCCGAATGGTGCCGGAATTCGTAATTGAACTGTATTTTGGACTGCATTTTTGGCGGGAAATTTTCAAAATAATAGTTTAAGCCAACGATCTGTCTGGTATAGCGATCGTTCGACAGGCTGGTATTGGGGTTAAACTCTTCATACATGTAGACCGGCTCGAAATTTTGGAGCGGCCCTTCCGTAAACAAATACTTTGCCAAGACATACCAGGTCTGTCGGTTCGCTCCCGGCGCACCAGAACCACCGCACACAGTCCTATCGAGACAATCCCCATTGGCCGGAGTCCCAACGGTGGTGGCATTTGATCCGTCATGCCCTTGCCAATATTCTCCGTATACCGTGAACCCAGGCAAGAATTTCGGGTTCCAACGAGCATCAATCCCATACCGATCTAAGTGCCCCTTGCCACGCCCGTTGATGAAGGTGCCGGCGTTGTTTGAGGTTCCTTGGATCATCGTGAAGCTGACAAATGAGTTTTCGTCGCCGAATAGCCGCAAGCGCATGTACACCGCCTTCGGCCCGTTGGCCCCCCCGATCCCGGAGGTATTGCTCACGATACCATTGGCCTGAAAGTTATTGTTGTTCATGATACCGACCACATACTCCAGTCGGCTCATAATTTTTCCGCGTACATCCACGAAGTAATCGCGCTCTTGGAGGAACTCGATGGCCCCACCCGTTCCGTTTCGGTTCTGCCCTGGCCCACCACCACCGCCCACACCATTCAAATAAGGAGAACTGATAATATCCCGCAGACCGCCTGACGTTTCCGTAAAGATACCGAAGGGCATACGGAAAATACCCATCCTGATGATGTTGAGGTTGGGCGCCCACGACTGAATCGGTCGCACATCGATATAGGCTTCTCGAAAGAAAGTCGCCACAGTTGGATTTCCGGGTGCAGTACTGCTATTACCAGTCGGAGTGACGCTCGCCAGGCCAGTACTCTGAAACTCCATCAGCATATGCCACCGAGGGAGATAGTCGCTCAGCTTTCCCCAGAACACCAGCTCGGCTCGCCGAACCGAGAAACTGTCCTGGCTTTTTCCTTCAGGGACGTTGGCATTGACATGCCCATACAGAAACTGCAGCGAGTTCAGACCGAAATTGATCTTGTCCTTCAAGATCGGGAGCACTTCGGTTTTGCCCCTCCAATCCTCCAAGTTTTCCAGCCGCCTCGTTTGGTCTGCCGTCCGATATTCCTGTTCAGTACGTATTCGAAGCCAGTCGTCCTTGGTGATCGTCCCCTTCTGAAGAAGGAGGTCTTCAAGGGAAATCCCAGCCGGCGGCCCCTGCTTTTCCGACGTTGAATCGGCCTGTTGGGCAACTTGCACAGGAGTCGACGATAGGTTTTGACTCGCCGACACTTCCTGAGCCACAACCGGTTGCTGGAACAGCGCAACAGTTGCGGCAGTAAACGCAGCAATAACTATCGCTTGTGCAGTACGCCCCCTTCGGCACC
>WBZP01001944.1_pt2 | contig 18489 bp, 13 predicted proteins | sample 5204301 | NCBI WGS metagenome assembly WBZP01 (sample SAMN12412401, study PRJNA552823) | activated sludge metagenome | isolation source: activated sludge from nitrification reactor of wastewater treatment plant... | place: USA: Pennsylvania | collected 2017 | reverse complement strand
CGGTGGTCCTGGTCGGCACGCTGATGATGATGTACGTGCTGTTCGGCGGCATGACGGCGACAACCTGGGTGCAGATCATCAAGGCGGTCATGCTGCTGCTCGGTGCGACCTTCATGGCGCTTGCGGTGCTGTGGCAGTTCAACTTCAGTCCGGAAGCCCTGTTTGCCAAGGCGGTCGAAGTGCACAGCAAGCATGATGCGATCATGGGACCGGGGGCGCTGATCAAGGATCCGATCTCGGCGATCTCGGTCGGCATGGCGCTGATGTTCGGTACGGCTGGTCTGCCGCACATCCTGATGCGCTTCTTCACCGTGCCCAACGCCAAGGAAGCGCGCAAGTCGGTTGCCTGGGCGACCACCTGGATCGGCTACTTCTATATCCTGACCTTCATCATCGGCTTTGGCGCCATCGTGATGCTGATCCAGGATCCGGCGGCCTATTACGTGCCGAAGATGGTTGATGGCGTACAAGCCGTCGGCGCTGACGGGAAGCTTGTCTGGGATGGCCTGAAGGGCGGCGGCAACATGGCCGCTATCCATCTTTCGAATGCGGTCGGTGGCAACATCTTCCTCGGCTTCATCTCGGCGGTGGCCTTCGCAACGATTCTTGCGGTGGTTTCGGGCCTGACGCTGGCGGGCGCCTCGGCTGTCTCGCATGACCTGTACGCCACGGTGTTCAAGAAGGGCAAGGCGGATTCGGCGCACGAACTCCGCGTGTCGAAGATCACCACGATCTTCCTGGGCATCCTGGCGGTGGTTTTGGGCGTCGCGTTCCAGAAGGAAAACGTCGCCTTCATGGTGATGCTGGCCTTCGCGGTCGCGTGTTCGGCCAATTTCCCGGTGCTGTTCATGTCGGTGCTGTGGAAGGATTGCACCACCAAGGGTGCGGTTGCCGGTGGTTTGGTCGGCCTGATCAGTTCGCTCACGCTGACCGTTCTCTCTCCGGCAGTATGGGAAGCGGTCATGCTTCACCCGAAGGGCAGCGCGCCATTCCCGTACTCCTCGCCGGCGATCTTCTCGATGACCGCGGCTTTCGTCGTTATCTGGCTGGTCTCTCTGATGGACCGCAGCGCACAGGCGGCCAAGGAACGTGCGGCGTTCCCGGCGCAGTTCGTGAGGTCGGAGACGGGCGTGGGGGCCGCCGGTGCTTCCGGCCACTAAGCAATAGCTGTCAAGCCAAGCCGGGCGCAGCCCCGGCATCGCTTAGATCAGTAGATTCTGAAGCAACCCCGGCGGTCGCAAGGCTTCCGGGGTTTTGTTTGCGCCAGCAATTCGGAATGGGAGGGTACCGGGAACCGCTATCCCCACGGAAAGGCTTCAGGCGGCGGTACTTCAGTTCGATATTGTGAACGCCGGCGTGGGAACGTGACGACCGCCAGCGTGCCCGTTCCGCCAGGACTGTCACGGAGTATGACATTCGCGCGGTGCAGGTCAGCGATCTCGCGGACAATCGGTAGTCCAAGCCCGCTACCGTCGGCGCTGCTGCCCAGGATGCGATAGAAGCGCTCGAAAACCCGATCGCGTTCGGATTCGGGGATGCCGGGGCCGCTGTCCTCGACTTCGCAAATCGCGAAATCAGTAGCCCGTGTGCGCGTCGTCACCTTGCCGCCAGCGGGTGTGTACTTGATGGCATTGTCCAGCAGGTTGGAGAACATTTCCCGAAGCATCAGTGGATTGCCCTCGATCAGCAGCGGCCATTCGGTCAGTTCGAGGCCGAAATCGACGTTTTTAGCCAATGCCCGCGGTACGAAATCCTGCGCCAGATCGCGCAACAGCGTGCGCAGGTCCACCAGTTCCACGGCATGCAGTTTTTCAAAGCTCGCTTCCGCGCGGGCCAGAGCGAGCAGTTGATTGATCAAACGTACCGCCCGGTCCGTGCCCTGCGCAATCCGCTTGAGCGACTCGCGCACCTGTACCGGATCGCTCTCGTTGAGCGCGAGTTCCGTCTGCATCTTCAGGCCGGTTAGCGGCGTTCTCATCTGATGCGCGGCATCGCCTATGAATCGTTGCTGCGCATGCAGATTCTGCTCCAGCCTGAGCATCATCTCGTTGAACGCAACGATCACCGGTCGCACCTCTTCCGGCAAGTCAGTGGTACCGATCGGTGAGAGATCACTGGGCCGGCGGCGCTTGATCAGCCGTTGCAGGCGATTGATTGGCGCGATGCCGCGCCCGAGCCCGAAGTAGACCAATATCACCGCAACCGGAATGATCGCAAACTGCGGCAGCAGCACCCCGGCAACGACACGGCTGGCGAGCATGCCGCGCTTGTTGCGGGTTTCGGCTACCTGCACCATGAAAAGACCAGCTTCCGGTTGGCGTCCCGGGCGGAACAGCATGTACGCAACGCGTATGTCGTCGCCCGCAATTTCATCGTCGCGAAAGTAAACCTGGTCTGTCAGCACCGCGGGATCGGAAGCAAGCTGGGGCAGGCCAGGATCACCGGCGACAATTTCGCCCTGCGGGTTGCGTACCTGCAGGTAAACCGTGTCCTCCTCGTCGGCGTGCAGCAGCATCCTGGCCGGCGCCGGGAAGTCCACCTGCGCGCCGCTGTCGCGTACCTGGATCAGGCGCGCGACGGCGCGCGCGTTCTCGGCGAGCGCCTGATCGTAAGGCTGGTTGGCAATGCTGTTGGCAACATAGTGCGTTGCGACGATGGAAATCGGCCAAAGAAACAGCAAAGGCGCAAGCATCCAGTCGAGGATTTCGCCGAATAGCGAGTTGTGCGATTCGACGAGCGCTTCCTCGCCGGGCACCTTGCGTGAGGACTTGCGCCTGAAATGCATCGCCGCAGTCCGCAACGGGTCAAACGGCAGCGGGCTGGCTCGCCGGGTCCGGCTTCTCCAGGCAGTAGCCGAGGCCGCGAACTGTCGCTATGCGGACCTCGCCAGGCTCGATCTTCTTGCGTAGCCGATGGACGTACACTTCGATCGCATTGTTACTGACCTCTTCGCCCCACGAACATAGATGATCGACCAGTTGCTCCTTGCTCACCAGACGACCCGCCCGCAGCAACAGCACTTCGAGCAACGCAACTTCGCGCGCAGATAGCTCCAGAACCTGTCCATTAACGCGCGCCAACCGGTCGGACTGGTCATAGATCAGGCGTCCGACCTCGATCTCGTTGGGCAAGCCGGTGCCGCGACGGCACAACGCACGTGCGCGCGCTTCGAGTTCCGGCAGGGAAAACGGCTTGGTCAGATAGTCATCCGCACCGGCATCGAGGCAGCGCACACAGTTGTCGACACCGTCCTGAGCGGTCAACACCAAGACCGGAACCTTGCAACGGCGGGCGCGCATTCGCTTGAGGACATCGATGCCCGACATGCGGGGCAGACCGAGATCGAGAATCATCAGGTCGAAGGGTTGGCTGGCAATCGCCGCGTCGGCTTCGGCGCCGCTGACTACATGATCGACCGCGTAACCGGCTTTGCGCAATGCACGAATCAGCCCGTCGGAAATGATCGGGTCGTCTTCGGCAATCAGGATGCGCATGCTCGCACTTGACTTCTTCGTAAGGGTGAACCGGCTAGACTGAAACCACTGCTTTCCTTTTTGCCCGGTCTCAGGAGGCGAGATGTGTTTCCGGCGGAATACTCGGCCTCGAGCAACTTGGCCTCGAAGCGTGCTCGATGCCTGCAACCTGCCTCCAAGCCGGTCTCTCCCGACCGGCCACTGATCCACGCGCTTGACGGCTGATTTCGCACCGCATTTTTCGTAATCGAGTGTAGCACAGCGTCCGAAGGCGACAATGCGCGCCACGCTGCCGAGCATGACATTCGGCACAAAGCACAAGGCCCCGCTCGCGCGGGGCCTTGTGTTTGAACCTGGGCAGTTTGGGATGCGCCGCAGCACGTGAGCGACCGGCAGTTGCCCGGCCAATGCCACGTCCCCGGCAAGCGGGTGTTACATGCCCATATCGCCCATGCCGCCCATTCCACCCATGCCGCCCATACCCGGCATGCCACCGCCGCCGGCCGGCTTGTCTTCGACAAGTTCGGCCACCATGCAATCGGTGGTCAGCATCAGGCTGGCAACCGAAGCCGCGTTCTGCAACGCGGTGCGTGTTACCTTGGTCGGATCGAGCACGCCCATTTCGACCAGATCGCCGTACTCGCCGGTCGCCGCGTTGTAGCCGAAGTTGCCCTTGCCCTCGTTGACCTTGTTTACTACTACCGAAGGCTCGTCGCCAGCGTTTGCGACAATCTCGCGCATCGGCTGCTCGAGGGCACGCAGAACGATCTTGATGCCGGCTTCCTGATCGACGTTATCGCCTTTCAAGGTGGAACCGACTGCCGCACGGGCACGCAACAGCGCGACTCCGCCACCGGCCACGATGCCTTCTTCCACGGCGGCACGCGTGGCGTGCAGGGCGTCTTCGACGCGCGCCTTCTTTTCCTTCATCTCGACTTCGGTCGCCGCACCCACCTTGATCAGTGCCACACCGCCGGCCAGCTTGGCAACCCGCTCCTGCAGTTTCTCGCGGTCGTAGTCGCTGGTCGCTTCCTCGATCTGGGCACGGATCTGCTTGACCCGTCCTTCAATGCCGCCAGCATCGCCGGAACCGTCGATGATCGTGGTGTTCTCCTTGCCGATTTCGATCCGCTTGGCCTGGCCCAGATCCTTGAGGTTTGCCTTTTCGAGCGACAGGCCGACTTCCTCGGCAATCACCGTACCCCCGGTCAGGATGGCGATGTCCTCGAGCATGGCCTTGCGGCGATCGCCGAAGCCCGGCGCCTTCACTGCGCAGGTCTTGAGGATGCCGCGAATGTTGTTGACAACCAGCGTCGCCAGCGCTTCACCGTCGACGTCTTCTGCAATGATCAGCAGCGGGCGCCCCGCCTTGGCGACCTGTTCGAGTATTGGCAGCAGGTCACGGATGTTGGAAACCTTCTTGTCGTGCAACAACACGAACGGATTTTCCAGCGCGACAACCTGTTTGTCCGGGTTGTTGATGAAGTAGGGCGAGAGGTAGCCGCGGTCGAACTGCATGCCTTCCACGACTTCCAGTTCGTTCTGCAACGACTTGCCGTCTTCGACCGTGATCACACCTTCCTTGCCGACCTTGTCCATTGCATCGGCGATGATCTTGCCCACGTCGACGTCCGAGTTCGCCGAAATCGAGCCGACCTGGGCGATTTCCTTCGAGGTGGTGGTCGGACGGGAAATCTGCTTCAGCTCCTCGACCACGGCAATGACTGCCTTGTCGATGCCGCGCTTCAGGTCCATCGGGTTCATGCCGGCGGCAACGTATTTCATGCCTTCCCGCACGATCGACTGCGCCAGCACGGTGGCAGTCGTGGTGCCGTCACCGGCCACGTCCGACGTCTTGGAAGCGACTTCCTTGACCATCTGCGCACCCATGTTCTGGAATTTGTCCTTCAACTCGATTTCCTTGGCGACCGACACACCGTCCTTGGTCACGGTCGGCGCGCCGAAGCTGCGCTCGAGCACCACGTTGCGGCCCTTTGGACCCAGGGTAACCTTGACCGCATCGGCAAGGATGTTGACGCCTTCCACCATGCGGTGGCGGGCTGAATCACCAAAACGAACTTCCTTAGCTGCCATGTCTGTATCTCCTCTAAGTCGGGGCTCAGGCTTCGATCACGCCCATGATGTCTTCTTCGCGCATCACCAGCAGTTCCTCGCCCTCGACCTTCACGGTCTGACCCGAGTACTTGCCGAACAGGACGCGGTCACCGACCTTGATGTCCATCTTGCGCACTTCGCCGTTCTCGAGGATCTTGCCCTTGCCGATGGCAACGACTTCACCCTGATCGGGCTTCTCTGCAGCGGTGTCGGGAATGACGATGCCCGAGGCCGTCTTGCGCTCGTCTTCGATGCGCTTGACGATCACGCGATCATGCAAAGGACGGATTTTCATAGACTTTTCTCCTGACTTCCAAACGATTGAATGTCGCGGCACCACGCCGCAGACTGTGATCGATACCACTACCGGAGCCGACACGCCACTATTAGCACTCGGCTCAAGTGAGTGCTGATAATAGTGCCCGCCCGAGAAGTTTTCAAGTCCGAACGCAAAATTTCGATAGCCTGCCGCAACCACATTCCGCGGCCACCGGCGTTGAGAATTCGCGCCCGATCGCCTGGTGCGTCCCCGTGCGCTTCTCGGGTGGTGGCCGCCACAGGACCGCCTGCGGCCGGTACACTCGGCCCGATGAGCCTCCTCGAGTCCATTGCCTCGCTGTTTGCACCGGCTCGCGAACTGTCGCCGCAGGTGCGGGCGGCGATCGACAGCGCCGCACAACTCGTCGATCCGATGCTGCGGGCTGCCGCAGGTTTCCCGCGCGAGCTGGCCGGCCCGGCGGCGCGGGCGCTCGACTACTGCGCCGGCCTCGCGCAGGCCATCCCGGGGCCGGTGGAGATCGGCCGCCGCGCTTTTGCCGCGGACCCCTTGGTTCATGCACTGTTCGGCCGCGCGGAAGACATCGGGGAAATGCTCGGGCGCAGCCACGCCGTGCGCGAGCACCTTGAGAGCGGCGCCGCCGAAGACACCTTCCACGCGCTGCTCGGGATGCGGCGCAAGGAGAAGCGCCAGTTCGGCATGGCGTTGCAGGGAGACATCGTTCGCAGCGACGTGCCGCAGACGATCCTGTATTTCGGCGACCATACGCTGAGCGATCCTGCGCCCGACGCCGAGGCTGCGCGCGAGAGACTACGTGCGTCGATGTTTCACGGTTTGGCGCAAAGTTTCGCCTTACATGTGCATACATTGCAGCAGGAACGCGAGCAGAGCCGGCGCGACTGCGCCATGGAGCAGGCCTTTGCCGCGCGGGGGCACGATGCCAGGTCAGGCATTGGCCACGCGGCCCACACTCGGCGGCTGCGTCATCTCGACGACGCGCTGTCGGAGGGCGCGGGAAACCTGACCCCCGAGCGTCTGCTGGGTCAACTTGCGGCCTGCTTCGACGATCCGTCGCCGTTCCTGCGGCTGGATGAAGTGGACGTGGCGGTCGATCTCATGGGAATCGTCTCAGACCGCCTTGCTGATGACAGTTCGGCGCAGCGGCTGCGCTTCATGGAAATGACCAGCCGCGACCGTCGGCAGTGGGTCGTGGTACTGGCGCGCATCGACCGTGAGGAAGCGCTGGAAGCCGTCCGCTCGGTCGAGCGGGCGACCCGCTACATCGTCATTTGAACCCAGCCGCCGCAGCATGCCTAGCGGCGGCCCAGCAAGGCGCAACGACGTCTACCGGCGGACCAACCGGCCGCTCATTCGCAACGCCGCTTGCGAACTGCCGCCAGCGGGTTTCTGCCGCCAGGGCGCGTCGGGCGCTCAGCCCGCCGATCAGGTTGCGGTCTGCAGCGCTTCAAGTCCCGCGGCATACTCGGCTTCCAGCCGCTCGATCTCGGGCACGACCGCCGCCAGATCGCCCGCCTTGGCGAGCCTTTCGATCGAACTGACACAGGCAGAAAACGCGGCAAGGCCGAGATTGCCGCTGGCCGACTTTAGATAGTGGGCGTCCTTGGCGAGGGTTGCGCCGTCGCCGGCCTGGAGCGCGCGGTGCATGCCAGCGAGCTTTTCCGGCGTGGTTTCGGTGAACACCCTGACCACCCGTTCGATCAACGCGTCGCCGCCGATCTCGCGTAACGACTCGAGCGCGCCGGCATTGAAGCCTTCGGCCTTCGCCGCTGGCGCATTCTCCGCAACCGGCTCCGCAACCGGTTGCGCGGCCGCATGCGGGGGACGCAGCGCCGTCCAGCGTTCCAGCATTGCCTGCAGCGCGTTCCGGGTGAATGGCTTGGACATGAAATCGTCCATGCCGGCTGCCAGGCAGGATTCGCGGCTGCCGGTCATTGCGTTGGCCGTCAGCGCGATGATCGGCAGGCGCCGCTTTCCTGTTGCCGGCTGTAGCGCCTCCCAGGCGCGGATGCGCCCGGCCGCCTCGAAACCGTCGATCTCCGGCATTTGGCAATCCATCAGCACGATGTCGTGGACGCCAGTTGTCGCGGCGCGAATCCCCTCCGCACCGCCCCCGGCAACGACCACGGAACAGCCGAGACGGCGCAGTATCGCCATCGCCACATCCTGATTCACCGGATTGTCTTCGACCAGCAGAACCCTCAGGCCTGCCAGCGTCGCGGACTGATCGCCGGCCTTGCTGCCGCTGTCGCTCTGCTCGGAAACCAGTCCGAGCGCCAGGCGCATGGCACCGAACACTTGGGCCTTGCGCAGCGGCTTGACCACGTAGCGGTCGACCCCGGCTTCGCGTGCCGCGCGCGTGGCTGCCACCTGATTGATCGATGTCAGCATCACGATTCTCACGTCCTTCAGTTCCGCGGCACCGCGCACCGCCCGCGTCACCTCGATTCCGTCCATCCCCGGCATTCGCATGTCGAGCAGAACGAGGTCATAGGGGATGCGTCCTCTGGCCGCGTCGTAAAGCATTTCGATCGCCTCGGCGCCGCTTGCCGCCGATTCGGCGGTCATTCCCCAACCGGTCGCGTGGCCGAGAAGGACTGCCCGGTTGATCGCGTTGTCGTCCGCAATAAGCACCTTGCGGCCGCGCAGACCGTCGCCATCCTCGTCCCACTCGCCGGCAAGCTGCGACGCGGAAACGTCCAGCCGCGCGGTAAACCAGAAGGTGCTTCCTTCACCGACCCGGCTGTCTACGCCGACCGTCCCCCCCATCAACTCGCTCAGACGGCGAACGATCGACAAGCCGAGCCCGGTTCCGCCGTGATGTCGCGCCGTGCTGGCGTCGCCCTGATCGAACTCCTCGAAAATCGCCTCCTGCTTGTGCGCCGGGATGCCGCAGCCGGTATCGATCACTTCGACTCGCAGCAGGATTTCGCTTTGCGTTCGCTCGGCGACCGCCGCCCGGATGGTGACGTCGCCCTGCTCGGTGAACTTGATCGCGTTGCTCAGCAGGTTGGAGAGGATCTGCCGCAGGCGCCCGGAATCGGCGCGAACCCACAGCGGAACATCCGTCGCCAACAGGCAGTTGATTTCGAGCCCCTTGACCTGCGCGCGCTCGGCGAACAGGCCGGCCACATCCTCGATCATGTCGCGCAACTGGAAATCCGTTCGGTCGAGTTCGAGCTTGCCCGCCTCGATCTTCGTGAAATCCAGGATGTCGTTTATCACGCCCATCAACGACTGGCCCGAACGCAGCGCGGTCTGCGCCAGTCGTCGCTGTTCATCGTCCAGCGGCGAATCGAGCAGCAGTTCCGTCATGCCCAGCATGCCGTTCATCGGCGTGCGAATCTCGTGGCTCATGTTGGCGAGAAACATCGACTTCGAACGGGTGGCTTCTTCGGCCCTGGCCTTTGCCTCATTGGCCTCCGACACCGCTGCCTCGAGATCGCGGTTGATACGCGCCAGTTCCCGGCTTCGATCGGCCAGATGGCGGTCGCGCTCCTCCAACTGGGTCAGCATCTCGTTGAAGCCCGTGGTGAGCTGGCCGATCTCGCCTGTGGCGCTGCTGGGGACGCGAATGCTGAAGTTCTGCTCGTCCGACACCTGGCGCATCGAACCGGCAAGACGCAGTATGGGTTCGACGATCCGCCGCTGCAGGCGCGCTGCCCAGTTGAATGCCAGCCATCCGGAAATCAGCGTGACACCGAGAATCAGCAGCACGCTGCCCAGCAACTGACGGTACAAGCGATCCGGGCTGGCGCGCAAATAGACGTAGCCGATCGTCTCCTGGTACAGCACGACCGGGGCAAGATATTCGATCGCATCGGGCCGGAAGCGGTGTGCCCGCGCGCCGTCCAGCAAGCTGCGCTCCAGCCAGGCGTCGGCAGCGGTTTCGGATCCGTAACCGGCGAAGCGCGCACGGTCGGCCGAAAAGATCGTCCCCGCGACAATGTCCTTCTCGGCCTGCAGTGCGGTCAGCACTTTGGATGCCTGCCGCGCGTCGCCGAATTCGAGCGATCCCGTGGCACTGACGGCCACCATTTGCGCAACCACCGAGAGGCGCTCGACCATCGTGCCCGTAAACGTCCAGCCCTGGAAAGCCAGCATGGCGACGGCGACCGTCGCCAGCGCACTCGCAACGGTGCGCCAGATCAGGTTACGCAGTTTGTCGCGGATCGAAATGCCCGATGCTTCTGTGGCGAACGCCTTATTCACTTGGTCTCACTCGACGATGGTCGCCAGTTCCAGCAAGGGCGCTCCGGGTTCCAGGCCGCTGTCGCGCGCGGCACGCAGGTTGATCTCGAATGCTACCCGGTTCTCGCCCCGCGCCAGTCCGATCATACCGCCGCGCCGTGCGAAATCGGGACCGTCGCTCACTGTCAGGACGCCGCGTCCGCGGGCAGCGGACGGCAGACCGCCGGCGATCTCGCGCGCGTTGCCGGCAACGAACAGCACGTGACACCCCTTGGCTTCCGCCGCCGACAAAGCTCCCAGTTTGCGGAACTGCGCGGTGCGATCGCGCGCCGGCCGTCCATCGACCGCGGAGAGCGCCTCGGCGACCGGCGAATCGCCGAAGCTGCAAATCTGGATCGGTTCCTTGCCCGCCATCATCGCTGCCGGCCAGTCGACGAACTTCACCAGCTTGAACACCAGCGCCGCCTTGATCCGGTCCTCGCGCGACGCCGCGCTCTCGGCCCCCACGTTCGCCGGATGCACGAGCAAAAGGGCTGCCAGGCCGATTGCCGTCGGCGGGCAGACCAGTGCGAAGAATCGCGCCAATCGGCGGAACATTTTCAGCTCTTGTCTTCGTTCAGAAGCGCAACGTGACCTGTCCGAACACGGACCGCTGAAGCTCCGTCATGGGACCGTCCAGGAGCTCGGAAGCGAACTCCGGATGCTTGCGGTCGAGCAGATTGCGTCCGACCAACGCCAGTTCGAACGTCTTGCTTGGCCGCCATGCCAGGCGCAGGTCCAGTTGCGTGTAGCCGGGAATCGAAATCCCTTCCGTCACTTCATCGAGTCGCCCGATGCGCCGCAGCCACAGATCCACATCTGCATCCGGGCGCGGATTCCATGACATCCGCAAGGAACCCTGGAGGCGGGGTGCGCTTCCCTCCCGATCCGTGGTGAAGGCATTGCTCTGTTCCCTCATCTCCATGGCGAACTGCGACAGTGCCGACTGGAATCTCAGGTTGGTGAGCGGACGCCAATCCGCCGCAAGCTCGATGCCGTGGCTCCAGCCTTTGGCCAGATTGCCGGCCGGAGAAGACTGCAGCACGCTGGTCTGGAACGGCATCATGAAACAACCGGCTGCGACCGGCAGCCCGGAGGGCTGACATACCGGCGCCAAAAAACGACCGGTCCGCAATTTGTCGTAGTCGTTGTAGAACAGCGCCAGATCGACGCTCAAAGTCGGCGCAAGGCGCTGTTTCCACCCCGCCTCGTAGGCGATCAGGGATTCGGATTCGATCTCCCCGGTGGCCTGAATCAGAACCGGCAGCGGCAGCGGATTCTGTGCGGATCGCGGCGGAACCACCGTCTGATTGACCACGCCGCCGCGGTCGATGCGGCTTGGCGTTCGCACCGCTCTTGCCACCGACCCCCATACGGTTGTCGTGTCGCCCGGCGTCCACAGCAGGCGCGCATTGGGTTGCCACTCCATGCCGGTGTAGTCGTTGTGTTCGAGTTTGGTCCCCAGCGTCAGTACCAGCTTGTCGGGCATCAGCGTGATGTCGTCCTGGATCAACGCGCTGTACAACTGGCGACTCGCCGAGGCGGGCGAAAAGGTGGAAAAGTGCAGCGCGTTTGCCGGGATGCCGGTGTACGAGCGGTCGATCCTGTCGCGGTTCAGCCGGTAGCCCGCGCCCAGCACAAGGTCGTGGCCTTTGAAGCGCCGTGTCCGGTACTGGAAATCCAGATCGTAGGTATTGCGGCTTTCGTTCAGGTGGGCCGGCCAGTCGCGCTGCGTGTGGTCGAAGTAGGCCTGCAACGTAAACGAGTCGGTGGCCGAGACATCGCGTTGCCAGCGCCCGAGAAGGTTTCCGCCCGAAACCTTCTGGCTCACACCCAGCGTGGTGTTGAATGGGGGCGTGAGGAAGTTCAGCGTTGCGGTATCGCCCGATCGTCCGCTGTAGTAGTCGCCCTGCAGGGTTACCGAGTCGGCGCCGCCCGGCGCCAGGTCGGTGCGAAAACCGGTGCGCTGCTGGCGCCAGTAGTCGTTTCCGTCCGCGCCAGTCGCGCGGACCAACGACTCGTCGCGCTCGAATCCCTTGGCATAGACCCGCCAGTGGCCGATCTCGCCCGCCTTGCCGCCGTAGCGCACCGACGCACTTGCGCTTTCCTCGTTGCCGCTGGCCGCCGTGACCAGGCCGCCCTGGGTCGCCGCGGCCGACTTGGTAATGATGTTGATCACGCCATTGACCGCGTTGGCGCCCCACAGCGCGGCGCCGGGCCCGCGGATCACTTCGATGCGCTCGATGTCGGCCAGTACCGTGTCCTGCACATCCCAATACACGCCGGAGAAGGTGGGCGTGTAGACGCTGCGGCCGTCCATCAGGACCAGCAGCTTGTTGGTAAAGCGCCCGTTCATGCCGCGCGCGCTGACCGCCCAGGTGTTGGCGCTGATCTGCCCGACCTGCACGCCCGGCGCCATGCGCAGCGCGTCGGCAATGGTGGTCACGCCGGAACGGCGGATGTCGTCCCCGGTGATCACGAACACGGCGGCGGCGGCCTGGGAGATCGTCTGCGGTTTCTTGGAAACCGACGTAATCTCCAGGTTCAGCACTTCGTTCAAGTTGAGATCGAAGAACGGATCGTCGGACGCCGCCGCGGCGACCTGCGCCAATGCCGCGCAAACCAGGCCAAACAACACCGTCCGTCCCGAGTGGCGGCCCTGAAATTCCTGTTTCATCATCTCCCCCTGGAGTGTCTTTCCGATCGGTCACCGAGAAAGCTCGGCTCAAGCGCGGACCGGGGATTGCCATGGCGGGCGAGCCGCCAGAGGGCGCCGGAAACCTGTTCACGGCCACCGCTCCGCATTGTTGGGTAACGACGCGGGCTTGTCCTTCTTTAGCAGCCGGCCGGAAATACCGCACACTTCGCGCCGGCTTTCGGGCGCGACAGGCAGGCCGGTAGCGGCAGCGTGGCTCGCCAACCGCCGGCGAGCACAAAGAAAAACCGGATGGCTCGCACCATCCGGTTCGACTTCCGCAAACGCTTCGGCGGGGGACTTACAGCGTGTTGGTCGCGTTCAGATCGCTGAACGCCTGCTGCAGCCGTTCTACCATGCCGACCTGGCCGGCACGCACCCAGACGCGCGGGTCGTAGAACTTCTTGTTCGGCTTTTCCGGACCGTCGGGGTTGCCGATCTGGCCCTGCAGGTAGCCCTCGTTCTTCTTGTAGAACTCGCGCACCCCGTTCCAGTATGCCCACTGGGTATCGGTGTCGATGTTCATCTTGATCACGCCGTAGCTGATCGACTCGCGGATTTCGTCCTGCGACGAGCCCGAGCCGCCATGGAACACGAAGTTCAGGCTGTTGGCCGGCAGGCGGTGCTTTTCGGACACGTGCTTTTGCGAGTTGAGCAGAATCTTCGGCGTCAGCTTGACGTTGCCCGGCGAATAGACGCCGTGCACATTGCCGAACGACGCGGCGATGGTGAAGTTCGGGCTGACCTTGATCAGTTGCTCGTAGGCATAGGCCACGTCTTCGGGCTGGGTGTACAGCGAAGAATGGTCGGCGTTGGTGTTGTCCACGCCGTCTTCTTCGCCGCCGGTGACGCCCAGTTCGATTTCCAGCGTCATGCCCAGCTTGGTCATGCGGGCGAGATACTTGGCGCAGATTTCGATGTTCTCTTGCAACGGCTCCTCGGACAGATCCAGCATGTGCGAGCTGAACAGCGGCTTGCCGGTCTCGGCGAAATGCTTCTCGCCGGCATCGAGCAGGCCGTCGATCCACGGCAGCAGTTTCTTGGCCGCGTGGTCGGTGTGCACGATCACCGGCACGCCGTAGTGCGCCGCCATCAGGTGGATGTGCCGGGCGCCGGAAATCGCGCCCAGAATGCTCGCCTCCTGGCCGGGCAGCTTGAGCCCCTTGCCGGCGACGAACTGCGCGCCGCCGTTGGAAAACTGGATGATGACCGCAGACTTGGCCTTGGCCGCTGCTTCCAGCACCGCGTTGATCGAATCCGTGCTGATGACGTTTACCGCCGGCAGCGCAAATTTGTTTTCCTTCGCAACAGCGAAGAGGTTGTGCATGTCTGCCCCGGTGACAACGCCGGGCTTCACTACATCAGAGACTTTCCGTGACATTTTCGATCCCCCTATCGGCAACGGTCGGCAAGTTTTAGCCGTGACCCATTTTATCAGCTTGGCGACCAGCGGGCGCTTGCGAAAGGGCGGTCCGGCGCAAATCGGGATTGCCGCGGATCAGGTCAGACACGCTCAATGCACTGGCCTGAACACCGCATGGAATGGCGCTCTCCAGCCATGCTGCCCGGAGAGCGCCGCTGCATGCGGTTTTGCGGGTATGGGTGCTGTAGACCGCCATCCCATGCGGCCTCCAAACCGATCCGGTGAATCGATTCATGGCCGGCGGTCGCCGCTGCGGCGCCTGCGCAGCTTTGGCCCGGCGGCCAACGCCTCGGGCCGCTAGAATCGCGCTGGTCGAATTCACCGGGAACCCGCATGAAACCGTCCGTGCCGCGACTGCATCCGCTCGCCGTGATTTGCCTGCTTGCGTTGAGCCTCGTCGGCGGCGCGGCCGCTGCCGACAGCGAACCGGGTTTGCCTCCCGCGGTGAGCCTGGCGCTGCGCAATGCCGGCGTGCCGCCTGCCGCCGTCGGCGCCTACGTGCAGGAAGTCGGTAGCGCGAAACCCGAACTGCGCCACAACGCCCGCGCGGCAATGAATCCGGCATCGGTGATGAAGCTGCTCACCACCGTCGCCGCGCTCGACCTGCTGGGGCCGGCTTACACCTGGAAGACCGAGGCGCTGGTCGGCAGCGCGCCGGTCGATGGCGTGCTCGCCGGCGATCTTTACCTGCGCGGCAGCGGCGATCCCAAGCTGACCATCGACGCGCTCTGGCTGTGGCTGCGCGAACTGCGCGCACGCGGCCTGCGCGACATCCGCGGCGACATCGTGCTCGACCGCGCGCTGTTCGACCTCGGCACGCCCGACCCGGGCGGTTTCGACGGCCAGCCGCTGCGCGCCTACAACGTGATTCCCGATGCGCTGCTGCTCAATTTCAAGGCGCTGCTGCTGACCTTCGTGCCGGAGGGTCAGCGCGTTGCCGTGCTGGCCGAACCGCCGCTGGCGCCGGTCGAGGTGCTGAGTCTGGTCAAGGCGGTGGAGGGCGGCTGCGAGAACTGGCGCGGCGGGCTGCGTTACGACCTGACGACGCAGGGTGAGCGCGCCCGCCTCACCTTCAGCGGCACCTACCCGGCAAGCTGCGGCGAGAAGACCTGGAGCCTGGCCCCGCTGGATCACCGCAAGTATGCCGATGCGCTGGTGCGCGACCTGTGGCGCGCGGTGGGCGGCACGCTCGGCGGGCGGGTGCGCGACGGCTCTGTACCAGCCGGCGCGCAGGTCTTCGCCAGCCACGAATCGCCGCCGCTGGCCGAGCAGATACGCGACATCAACAAGTGGTCGAACAACGTCATGGCGCGTCAGCTTTTTCTGACGCTGGGCGCTGCCGCCGGACGCAGCCCGGTGCGCGAAGCCGACGGCGAAGCGGCGATACGCGCCTGGCTGAAAAGCCGCGACCTGGCGATGCCCGAACTGGTGCTGGAAAACGGCTCCGGCCTGTCGCGGCGCGAGCGCATCAGCGCCGAGAGCCTGGGCCGCCTGCTGCAGTTCGCCTGGGCCAGCCCGACCATGCCGGAGCTGATTTCCTCGCTGCCGCTGTTCGGCGTCGACGGCACGCTCAAGAAGCGCGGCAAGGGCGCGGTCGAGGGCAACGGCAGCAGCGGGCGCGCCCATCTGAAAGGCGGCACGCTCGACGCCGTGCGCTGCGTGGCCGGCTACGCGCTGGACCGCAGCGGCCGCCGCCATGTGGTGGTATGGCTGGTCAATCACGCCAATTCCGGCGCCACCCAGGCGGCGCAGGATGCGCTGATCGACTGGGTGGTCAATCGCTGAACCGTGCCGCTTTTCCGCACCCGGTGGACTAAGCCGTCTGGGGAATTGGCAGCAACGCCACCACCCGATTAGCATCGCCTCATTCGCCCGAACCGGCTTTTGCGCCCCATGAACACGAGTCTCGGCATAACGGTCAGCCCCCGCTGGTACGACCCACTGCGCTACCTGCTCGACATCCTGCACGTCCTGCGGCGCACCGGCGCCGCGCCCTGGCTGCTGCTGGCCGGGCTGGGCTTCATCATCCTTTTGCCGCAGGGGCGCGAGATGCTGCGCTGGCTGGGCGAAGATCAGTCCTTCGGGCTGTGGTTGGCCAACCTCGGCTGCCTGTTGGGTTCGTCGGCGATCTGGGGGCTGGCGGTCTGGTACTGCTCGCGCGCGCTGCTGGCGGTGCGCGACAGCCGCAACGCCGCCCCGCTGGCGCAGAGTCCGTGGCTGCAAACACTGCGCGAATGGCTGCCGCGCATGATGGGCACGCTCGGGGCCGCCGGCGTCGGCATCAGCGCGGTGCTGGTCCACGCCTGGTTGATCGCGATTCTGGATCTGGCCCTTTCCGCCGCGCTATTGTGCTTCTTCGCCCGGCGCCGAACCTGGTTCGCCCGCCTGCTGCGCGAGTGTGACCGCGCCCAGGTTCCCGAGGCGCGAGCCGCCGCGCTGCGCAGCGCACCGTTTTTCATACTCTTCACCTCCTTGCTGGTATCGGCAACGCTGATGTGCGCATTCCTGGTTTCGCCGGTGTGGCTGCCGCGCGTGGTCGGCGCGCTGGCGATACTCCAGCTCGCGCTCGCCGCCTGGGTGGTGTTCCTGAATTTCGCGGTGTTGTTTCTCGGCTATCTGCTGCGCCTTCCGGCGCTCGGCGCCGTGATGCTGGCGGTGCTGGTCGCCTTCAGCCCGTTCAACGACAACCACGCGATACGCCGCGAAGCCGCTGACGTCGGCGCGCGCGCGGAACTGGGCGACCATTTCACCGCCTGGGCGGGCCGGCGCGAGGCTGCGGCCGGGCGCCGGCTGCCGGTGGTGATCGTGGCGGCGGAGGGCGGCGGCGTGCGCGCGGCCTACTGGACCGCCGGCCTGCTCGGCGCAATAGCGGAACGCAGCGCGGCCCGCCACGGCGGGGCTGCCGACTCGCCATTCCTGCGCAATCTCTACGCGATGAGCGGCGTTTCCGGCGGCGCGGTCGGCAGTTCGGCCTTTGCCGCCATGATGGCCCAGACCGAACCGGGCAACTTGCCAACCTGCATGGCGGACGGCGCGCCGGCGAGCGGCTGGCGCGCCTGCGGCGTCGGGCTGTTCGGCAACGACTATCTGGCGCCGAATCTCGCTGCGCTGCTCTATGCCGATCTGCTGCAGCGCTTTCTGCCCGTCGGCATCGGCGCCTGGGATCGCGCGCTGGCGATGGAGTATGCCGCCGAGAGCGACTGGGGCCGCCTGTTCCCGCAGCACACGAACACCCTCGGTCGGGGCACGCAGGCGCTGTGGCGCGATCTTCCCGGCAGTGTGGCGGCGCCCGCGCTGTTCATTAACGGCACCCTGGCCGAAAGCGGCCAGCGCATCATCGGTTCCAACGTGCTGATCGAGGGCAGCAATTTTCCCGACGCCCACGATCTGTACGATGTGCGGGGCGCCGACGCGCAGCAGGACCGGCGCGAGATGCCGCTGATCACGGCGATCCATCTGAGCGCGCGCTTTCCCTTCATCAGCCCGGCCGGGTCGCTGGAATCGGGCGGCCGGGCGTTCGCCCATGTGGTCGATGGCGGCTATTTCGAGAACGCCGGCACGGCGACCGCACTCGACGTGCTCAACGGTGTGATCGCGGCGGCGCACGAGACGCAGCGGCCGCTGCGGCCGATCGTCATCTCGATTCGCAACGATCCCGGCGAGGCCGGCAATTGCACGCAGGATCTGGCCGAACCGCGGCCGCTTGGCAAGCCGATACGCTGGTTGTCCGATCTGCTGATTCCGCCGTTCGGCCTGTACGCCACGCGTACCGCCCGCACCGGCTATACCGACGGACTGATCCGTGACCGCGTGCTAACGCTGCGCGGCACCGAGGCAGCGCAACCCGGCGGCGAAGCGTTGGTGGAACCGGTCTACGTCAGGCTGTGCCTGCCTTCCGACAAGGACAAGGAGAACAACCCGCCGCTCGGCTGGACGCTGTCCCGCGCCTCGCAACGGTATATGGACGCCTCGCTGGAACGCATTGCGCGCGGCGAAGACCTCGCCGTGGAGGCACTGCTCGATGCGCTCGACGGCAACAATGACAAACCGGTGATCGCGAAGGCGTCCGACGAGAAGCTTCAGGCGGCGATCGCGCGGCCTTCCTTGAGCGCCAGCCAGCCGCGAATGACACGGTAGCCGATCCACAAGCCGACCACCAGGATCGGCAGCCAGTAGATCAGGATGCCGACGATCGACACGATGAGCACCAGCGTGACCAGCAGCGCGATCACGCCCCACAGCACGGCCCACCAGAAGG
>WBZP01003074.1_pt1 | contig 18492 bp, 14 predicted proteins | sample 5204301 | NCBI WGS metagenome assembly WBZP01 (sample SAMN12412401, study PRJNA552823) | activated sludge metagenome | isolation source: activated sludge from nitrification reactor of wastewater treatment plant... | place: USA: Pennsylvania | collected 2017 | reverse complement strand
GAACTGGCTGGGATCGGCCCCAGCCCACACGCGTGCATGATCCTCGCCGACTTGGGAGCAGACGTGATCCGCGTCGATCGTCCGGGTGGGGGCACATTGGGCGGAGGCAAGTTCGACTTCCTGACCCGCGGTCGACCCAGCGTGGCCATCGACATCAAACACCCCGATGGCGTGGAGACGATCCTGCGTCTCTGCGAGGGCGCCGATGTGCTGATCGAGGGCATGCGTCCGGGGGCGGCCGAGCGGTTGGGCGTCGGACCGGAGCAGGTGCACGCCCGCAACCCGCGCCTGGTCTATGGCCGGATGACCGGATGGGGCCAGACTGGCCCGCTGGCTCAGGTGGCCGGCCACGACATGAACTACGTCTCGCTCACCGGCGCCCTCTACGGACTCGGGCAAGATCCTGCTCGCCCGCACTTTCCGAGCAATCTGTTGGGCGATTTTGGTGGCGGATCGACGTACCTGGTGATTGGGATCCTGGCGGCTTTGCTGCACGCGCGCAGCACGGGCGAGGGCCAAGTGATCGACGCCGCCATCGTCGACGGCACCGCCCACGTCAATGCCATGGGTGCGGCATTGCTGGCTGCCGGACTCGCAAGCGAGCGGCGCCGAAGTGGACTGCTCGACGGTGGCATGCCCTTCTATGACCTCTACGAGACCGCCGACGGTCGACACATGAGTGTCGGTCCGCTCGAACCACAGTTCTGGGCGGAGTTCTGCAGGCTGCTGCCGCTTCCCGATGACGCGCCCGACCGCCGGGACCTGGCTCGATCTGAGGAACTGCGCACGATCATCGCCGACCGGTTCCGCACGCGGACCATGGCGGAGTGGACCGAAGCTTTTGAGGGCACCGAGGCTTGTGTGGCGCCGGTGCTCACCGTGGCCGAGGCGGCGGTGCATCCACACATGGCGGCCCGGGAGGTGTTTGTTGAGCGCGACGGCGCCCTGCAGCCTGCGCCCGCGCCGCGGTTTAGTCGTACGACGACGAGCCTGACTACTGGGCCGACCCGACCGGGCCAGCACTCGACGACTGCGTTGGCCGATTGGGGGATCGACGACGTTGAGTCCCTGATCGAATCTGGAGCCGTGGTTCAAGTCGACGCCTAAAGTTCACCGCATGAGTCTTCCGCCGCCACCCCCATGGGCGCCTCCCGCGGCTACGCCGCCGCCGCGGCGGAGTCGTCTCGGATGCATGCTGGGTGCCGTGATCGGGGGCCTGATGCTGATCGCGGTCGTCGCAGCGGTGTTGTTGGTGCGCAACTGGCATCCGTCGAATGCGCTGGAGTTGTGCCCCGCGCCGCGGCAGATGCTGAACGCCGTGGCCGGGTCGCTGGAGCAGGAGTTCCAGATTCTCGAGGCCAGTCCCTACTGCAGTGGCGAGGTGCCGACCGACATCAAGGCATCAGGTGCGCGAACGGGTGGTCCAGGCACTGGTCAACAGCGGCGTGGGCTGGCAGCAAACCGGCGACGGTGAACTGGCCGCCACAGTCAAAGGCGTCGGATTCACCGCCGAAGCACGCACGATCAGCTATCGCCCGGCATTGGCGCGGCTAGTGATCAGCGAGGTGCGCAAGGGCCGCGGCAGTCTGGGTACGTCGATGTATCCGACTCGCTACCTCTCCACAGAGGAGATGCTCCCCTTCTCCCCGTTGCCGGTGCTGAAGTCTTCGGTAGTGCCGCCTGGATTCTCTGGTTGGGGCGAGGCATGGGTGGATCTGGCTCGACCGAGTAGTTCGGTGAAGTTGCTCCGCAATGGCGAGAAATACTCGCCAACGATGGTGGTTGACCGACTCGGAGAGCCGGGCTGTTTCACAGCGCGCGGGAAGCCAGATCCGCAGGCGGGTTGTCGGCGAGTTGGGCGCACGTCGCAGGGGCCGATCCTGCGCCTGCCCAACTCGCCAGACCTGACCACGATCCATGACGGCCACGTGGTGCGGTTGGTCGGGGTTTGGGACTACCCAGCGGTTGACCCTTGGCTGAGCCATCAGCAGGCGATCGGCATTTTGCGCCATCTGGAAGTGCTGCAACCAGCAGCTTTGTCGGATGGTTCCTAGCTTGTGGCCGACCTCACGTAGCCACCTGCCTACTCGTCGGTAGCATGAGCGGTGGAGCCCCGTGCCCCCGCAGCACCCTGCGCAAGCGAGTGCGCGAGCCGGGACAGAACCCCGATCAGGAAGCAGGTCAGCGATGCCAGAAGCATTCGTGTACGACGCCATCCGCACTCCGCGAGGCAAGGGCAAGAAGGACGGTTCCCTCCACGAGGTGAAGCCGGTCGACCTGGTCGTGGGTCTGCTGGATGCAGTCAAGGAGCGCAACGAGGGCTTCGACCCGGCGCGGGTGGACGATGTCGTGCTCGGGGTGGTGACCCCGGTCGGGGACCAGGGCGGCGACATCGCCAAGACCGCGGCACTGGCCGCTGACTACCCCGAGACGGTTGCGGGCGTGCAGTTGAACCGCTTCTGCGCCAGCGGGTTGGAGGCCGTTAACCAGGCGGCCTCGCGAGTGCGCGGTGGGTTTGAGGACCTGATCCTGGCCGGTGGTGTGGAGTCGATGAGCCGGGTGCCGATGGGCTCTGACGGTGGCGCGTGGGCGATGGATCCAGCCACCGCTTTGCACACCGGATTCGTTCCACAGGGCATCGGCGCCGATCTGATTGCCACGATCGAGGGCTTCTCGCGCGAAGACGTCGACGCGTTCGCCGTACAGTCCAACCAGCGTGCGGCCAAGGCCTGGGAAGAGGGCCGGTTCGCCAAGTCGATCGTGCCGGTCAAGGACCTCAACGGGATCACCGTGCTCGACCACGACGAGTTCATCAAGCCGACCTCGACGGTCGAAGGGCTGGCTGGCCTGCGCCCGAGTTTTGCGCAGATGAGTGAGCAGGCTGGCTTTGGCAACGTGGCGCTGGAGAAGTACCACTGGTTGGAGAAGATTGACCACGTTCACACCGCTGCCAACTCCTCCGGCATCGTCGACGGTGCCGCGATCATGGCGATCGGCAGTGAGCAGGTCGGCAAGGACCTCGGACTGAGTCCGCGGGCTCGGGTCTTGGCGACGGCGGTCTCCGGAGCCGACCCGACGATCATGCTCACGGGTCCCGCCCCGGCTTCGCGCAAGGCGCTGGCCAAGGCCGGGTTGACCGTCGACGACATCGACCTGTTTGAGATCAACGAGGCCTTCGCTGCGGTCGCGATGCGATTCATGAAGGACATGGGGATCGACGACTCGATCACCAACGTCAACGGTGGCGCGATCGCGATGGGCCACCCCCTCGGTGCGACTGGCGCGATGATCCTCGGCACCCTGATCGACGAACTCGAGCGCCAAGGCAAGAAGCGTGGTCTCGCCACCCTTTGTGTCGGTGGCGGCATGGGCATCGCGACAATTGTCGAGTTGGTCTGAGCCCGCTCCCGATGACGTCATACGTACGGGTCGCCCAGGCGTCCAGTTCGGATGACGTCCCCGACCACTGACTTTGAAGAACCAGACAAGGACCAGCAATGACTGAGCAGCAGACCGCAGTTCGCTACGACAAAGACGCCGAGGGCATCGTCACCTTGACGATGGATGACCCCACCTCCAGCGCCAACACCATGAACGACCTCTACAAGGAGTCGATGGCTGCGGCCATTGATCGGCTCTACGACGAGGTTGACTCGGTGACCGGCGTGGTGGTCGCCAGCGCCAAGAAGACCTTCTTCGCGGGCGGCAACCTCAAGAACATGATGCAGGCCGGCCCGGAGAACGCTGCCGAGATCTTCGCCATGGGTGAGGCGATCAAGGCTGACCTGCGTCGTTTGGAGACCTACCCGCGTCCGGTCGTGGCCGCCATCAACGGCGCTGCGCTCGGTGGCGGGCTCGAAATTGCCTTGGCGACCCACCACCGGATCGCCTGGAACGACCGCTCCGTGCAACTCGGTCTGCCCGAGGTCACCTTGGGCCTGCTTCCTGGTGGTGGCGGCGTCACCCGCACCGTGCGGATGATGGGCATCTCGGACGCCCTGATGAATGTGCTCTTGCAGGGCACCAGGTTTGTCCCAGCCGACGCCAAGGCCAAGGGCCTGATCGACGAGACCGTTGACTCCCTCGATGAGTTGATCCCGGCAGCCAAGGCCTGGGCCAAGGCGCACCCCGACGCCAAGCAGCCTTGGGACCGCGACGGCTACAAGATGCCCGGCGGCACCCCGAAGTCGCCCTCGTTGGCGGCCTTCCTGCCCGCCTTCCCGGCGATGTTGCGCAATCAGTTGAAGGGTGCCGACATGCCCGCCCCCAAGGCGATCTTGTCGGCCGCCATCGAAGGCGCTTCAGTCGACTTCGACACAGCCTCGCGGATCGAGTCGCGCTACCTGACCAACCTGATCACCGGTGCGAACTCCAAGAACATGATTCAGGCGTTCTTCTTCGACTTGCAGGGGATCAACTCCGGTTCGCTGCGCCCTGAGGGCATCGAGAAGCGTCAGGCCGAGAAGGTGGCCGTCTTGGGTGCCGGAATGATGGGTGCTGGGATTGCCTACTCGGCCGCGCGTTCGGGGATGAACGTGGTTCTCAAGGACGTGAGTCTTGAGGCTGCCGAGCGCGGCAAGGCGTATTCGGCCGGGCTGCTCGACAAGGCGATCTCGCGGGGCAAGATGACCCGCGAGAAAGCCGACGAGATCCTGGCTCGGATCACCCCGACGGCTGACCCCGCGGACACGACGGGCTGCGACACCGTCATCGAGGCGGTCTTTGAGGATCCGTCGTTGAAGGCCAAGGTGTTTGCCGAGATTGCGCCGTACATCAACGCCGACGCATTGCTCTGCTCCAACACCTCGACCCTGCCGATCACCGAGTTGGCTGGCGGCGTCGACCGACCTGCCGACTTCATCGGTCTGCACTTCTTCTCCCCAGTGGACAAGATGCCGCTGGTGGAGATCATTCGAGGCAAGGAGACCTCCGACCAGTCCGTGGCTCACGCGCTCGACATCGTGATGCAGTTGAAGAAGACCCCGATCGTGGTCAACGACAGCCGTGGCTTCTACACCTCGCGGGTGATCGGAGTACGGGTCAACGAGGGTCTGGCCATGCTCGCCGAGGGCGTTGCGCCGATGTCGATCGAGCGGGCCTCGACCAGCGCGGGCTACCCGGTCGGAATCTTGCAGCTCAGCGATGAACTCAACATGGAGTTGATGGCCAAGATCCGCAAGGCCACTCGCGACGCTGCCGAGCGTGAGGGTCGCGCGCTGCCCGCAGATCCCGCGGACTCGGTGGTGACCACGATGATCGAGGCCGGTCGGCCCGGCCGCCTGCGCGGGGCTGGCTTCTATGACTACGACGAAGCGGGCAAGCGCCAGGGTCTGTGGTCGGGTCTCGCCGAGGCATTCCCGCCCGCTGCCGAGCACGCCGACATCGCTGACCTGCGCGACCGCCTGCTCTTCATCGAGGCATTGGAGACTGCGAAGTGCTTCGAGGAAGGCGTCCTGGAGTCCGCGGCTGCGGCCAACATCGGATCGATCATGGGCATCGGCTTCCCGCCGGCTACCGGTGGTGCGGCTCAGTTCATCACCGGCTACTCCGGCGCCACCGGGCGCGGGGTCAAGGGATTTGTGGCTCGGGCGGAGCAGTTGGCGCAGAAGTACGGCGACCGGTTCCGGCCGACTGCGAAGTTGGTCGAGATGGCTGAGTCCGGGGAAAGTTTTCCGGGCTGATTTGGCTCGCTCGTGGGTAACAAAGTCACAAGTTCACTTGTGACTTTGTTACCTCACCCGGCAGATCTGCCAGGTGCAGTACCAAACATCCATGTGAAGTGCTCGGGGGCGAAGTAGCGCTGGGCCGAGTTCACTCAGTTCGGCTGGGTAGCATGTGCCGCCGTATCCCAACATCAATGAGGTCTTCGTGAAAAAGATTCTGTCTGCGAGCGGCGTTGCCGCCGTACTCCTGCTGACCACCGCCGCCTGTGGAGGTCCGAGCGCGGACGAGAAGAAGGCCTCGGCTTCAATGGCCAAAGCATGGGATGGCACCGATGCCACCAAGGCGCGCAAAGCCAACAACGCGTGCATTGCCGAGAAGTGGGTGGCGGCCAGTGGTGTGGACACCTTGGTCAAGGAGAAGGTGCTGGACAAGAACTTCCGTGCGATCGGGCAGGCGCCGCCGGCGAAGCTGGGCAAGACTGCGGCCAAGGACTTCGGCAATGCAGTCGCCGACTGCTATGACATCAAGGCCCTCAAGGACGATCTCAAGCAGTCAATGCAGGGCTTGGACGACAAGACCGTCGACGCCTACATCACCTGCATGGACGGGATCGACCGCGACCTGATCGCCCAGGCTGTGGCCGACGGCAAAACCGGCAAGACCGCCACCAACAGCAAGCCGATGAAGGACCTTGAGGCCGTGGTGAAGACTTGTCAGGAGAAGGTGCAGAAGTAGCCCGAGCGGCTGTGACGTTTGCCGCAGCGGCGGGTTATCCCAGCGCCGCGCGGCCGGGGCTAGGGTCGGCCCTATGGACTTCAGCCCGTCGCCTCGCGCCGCCGACTTAACCGCCCGTGTCCGCGAGTTCATCGCCACCGAGATCACCCCGATCGAGGACGGCTACCACGCAGATCTGGCCGCCAAGCGCGCTCGCGGTGAAGACACCTGGACGCCGGCGCCGATCCTGAAGGAACTGCAGGCCAAGGCCCGCGCTCAGGGATTGTGGAACCTGTTCTTGCCCAAGGGCCACGAAGGTGAATACGCCACGAAGTACGGCACCGATGGCGGCGAGGGACTCTCCAATGTCGACTACGCACCCTTGGCCGAGGAGATGGGGCGGTCGTTCATTGCGCCCTACATTTTCAACTGCAACGCCCCAGACACTGGCAATGCCGAGGTGCTGCTCAAGTACGGCGACCGCGCCCAGCAGGAGCAATGGCTCGACCCATTGCTCGACGGCCGAACCCGCAGTGCCTTCTTGATGACCGAACCGGGGGTGGCCTCCTCCGACGCCACCAACATGGCGGCCACCATCAAGCGAGACGGCGACGAACTGGTGATCAACGGTCGCAAGTGGTGGTCGACCGGCGTCGGCAATCCCGACTGCGCCTTCTTCGTCTTCATGGGGCTCTCGGACCCGGACGCCGACCGCCACCACCGGCACACCATGGTGCTGGTTCCCCGCAACGCCGAAGGGGTCAAGGTCGAGCGCATGCTCGAAGCCATGAGCCAGTACGACGAACCGTGGGGCCACGGCGAAGTGTCGCTCACCGACGTGAGAGTCCCTGTCGACAACATCTTGCTGGGTGAGGGCCGGGCCTACGAGATCGCTCAAGGACGCCTCGGCCCAGGCCGAGTGCACCACTGCATGCGACTGATCGGACTGGCCGAGATGGCATTGGAGCGCGGGGTTCGTCGCGGCCTGGAGCGGGTTGCCTTCGGCAAGCCGCTGATCAACCTGGGTGGCAACCGCGAGCGCCTTGCTGAGGCCCGCATCGCCATTGATCAAGCCCGACTCCTGGTGCTCAACGCGGCCTGGAAACTCGACGTCGGCGGCCCGATGAACGCCTTCTCGGAGGTTTCGGCGATCAAGGTGGCTGTGCCCAACATGGCCCAGCAGGTGGTCGACTTCGCAATCCAGTTGCATGGCGGTGGCGGAGTTTCCAATGACTTCCCGTTGGCAGCCGCGTGGACCACCGCGCGAACTCTGCGGCTAGCCGATGGGCCCGATGAGGTTCACCGCGGCGTGGTGGCGCGGGTGGAGTTGGGCAAGTACCGATGAGGGCTCTGGTCACCGGAGGCTCCTCGGGGCTGGGCGCGGCGTTGGTCCGCGCCCTGGTGGCCCGCGGGGATCAGGTGCTGATCGCCGACCTGAGCGAACCAGCTGAAGGTGTGCCAGCCGACTTCGTGCGGCTCGACGTACGCAGCGCCGAAGACTGGGACGCCGCCCGCGAGTGGGTCGAGCAGCACTGGGGCGGCCTGGATCTACTGATCAACAACGCCGGAGTCGGCGGCGGTGGCCGAATCGATGTCACCAGCCTGGATGAATGGCAGTGGATCACCGAGATCAACCTGTTTGGGGTGGTGCGTGGGGTGCGCGAGTTCGTGCCGATGATGAAGGCGCAGCGCTCGGGACACATCGTCAACGTGGCCTCGCTCGCCGGGTTCGTGCACCCAGCAGGGATGTCCTCCTACAACGCAGTCAAGGCCGGGGTGGTGGCGCTCACCGAGACACTGGGCCACGAGTTGGCGCAGTGGCGGATCAAAGCGACCGTGGTCTGCCCGTCCTTTTTCAAGACCAACCTGGTCGACTCGATGCGCAGTTCTGACCCGGTGGCCGGCAAGGTGGTGGGGTCACTGGTGGAGCGATCGGCCACCACTGCGGACCAGATCGCAGCCGCAGTGCTGGCGGGGGTCGAGCGTGGCGATCAGGTGATCTTTCCCGACCCGGCCTCCCAGGCAGCGATCGAACTCAAACGCACCGACGCCGCGTCGTATGACGCAGTGATGCGTCACCAAGCCCGTCGCCTGGAGGAGGCTGCTGGTGGATGATCTGCAAGGGGCCAGCGAGGTTCGTGACGAGGACGCGTTCGACACCTCTGCGGTGGTGGCCTGGCTGATCGATCAGGGCGTCGATCTGGGTACGTCGAGCGCTGCCGACCTCGTCGTACGTCAGTTCGGTGGTGGCGCTTCCAACCTCACCTATTCGCTGCGCACTCCCACTCGCGACCTGATCCTGCGCCGTCCACCGACGGGCAAGAAGGCAGCAGGGGCTCACGACATGGCCCGAGAGTTTCGGATCCAGTCCGCACTCAAAGAGCCCTTCGGGTTGGTGCCCAACATGGTGGCGCTGTGCCAAGACGAGGCCGTGATCGGCTCGCAGTTCTACGTGATGGAGCGGATCGATGGGGTGATCCCGCGTCGCGAACTCGGAGTGGAACTCTCCCCGGAGCACACCCGAACTCTGTGCCTCAACGCTCTTGGCGTCTTGATTGACCTGCACCAGACCGATCCAGCCGTGCTGGCCGATCTGGGCAAGGGCGCCGGTTATGTGCGTCGCCAGGTAGAAGGATGGTCAGCGCGATTCCGCGCCGCACGCACCCCCGACGTGGGCGCTTGCGAAGCGGTGATGGCCTGGCTGGCCGCGCACCAACCCGAGGATGTGGCCAGCGTCGTGATTCACAACGACTTCCGGTTCGACAACTTGGTGCTCGACTCTGCCGACCCCACTCAGGTGGTGGGCGTGCTGGATTGGGAGATGGCCACGATCGGCGACCCGCTAATGGATCTGGGCGGCAGCCTGGCCTATTGGGTGCAGGCCGACGACGACGAGTTCTTCAGCCAGTTTCGCCGTCAGCCCACCCACCTGCCCGGGATGTTGACCCGCGCCGAGGTGGTCGAGCACTACTGCGCGGCGATGGGCTATCAGCTCACGCCGGAGCAGTGGCGGTTCTATGAGGTGTTTGGACTGTTTCGGCTGGCGGTGATCGCTCAGCAGATCTACTTCCGCTACTTCCACAAGCAGACCACCAATCCGGCGTACGCCGTTTTCGGACCGGCCGCGACCTATTTGGAAACCCGCTGCCTGCGCATCATCGGAGCAGCGTGAATGGGTCAGGTGCTGATCGTTCGTCATGGCCAAGCCGACACTGTGGGAGACGACTACGACCGGTTGGTCGAGCGTGGGTTTGCGCAGTGTCGTGCGTTGGGGGCGTCGCTGGCCACCCGCGGGGTCACCGTGGATCGGGTGGTTCGTGGTGGCATGCGCCGCCATCGTGAGTCAGCCGAAGCGCTGATCGAGGGGATGGGCAGTGCGCCCGAGGTGGGGGTGGATCGGGGCTGGGACGAGTTCGACCACCTGGCGGTCTTGGCGCGGGAGCCCTATTCCGGTCCTCCGCCCACCGGGCGCGTGTTTCAGCAGTGGTTCGAGGCTGCGGTGTTGCGCTGGACTTCGGGAGCCGACGCCAACTATCCGGAGACATTCATCGAATTCACCCAACGCGTCGGTGGAGCACTGCAGCGTGCCGCCGAGTCTGACGGTACGACGATGGTGGTCACCTCGGGTGGGGCGATCGGCTGGGTGGCCGCGCAGTTGACCGGGAGTGACTTCGGCGCAGAACGCCAAGCCGCCTTGTGGCGCACCTTCAACATGGTCTGCGCCAACTCCGGCCTCACCCGCGTCGTCTCCGGCCGCCGCGGACTGTCCTTGGTCAGTTTCAACGAGCAAGCCCATCTCGACGGGACCGATCTGCTCACTTATCGCTGAGGCGCCGAGTCATCATCAAGGTGGCTTCGTCGTCGACTCGGATAGTCGGATGCGAGCGGCAATCGCACGAGTGGGCCCGGCGGCCAGTTGGCGCGGCAATTGCCTTTGAGTCGTTCGATGGATGTCGTCTCGTCGTACGCGAGCTTTGCTCGCTGCTCGACGACCGGGTGCTAGCTTTGCTCGCTGCTCGACGACCGGGTGCGAGCTTTGCTCGCTGCTCGACGACCGGGTGGGTGTTCCCGAGCGGACGACGATACGACATCCAGGCGGTTAGATCTCGCGGGGCTTGACCGTCTTCGCGTGCTCCTCAGACATCGGTTCGTAGTGGGCGAAGGTGCGGGTGAACGTGCCGCCGCCGTGTGTGGAGGACCGCAGGTCGACGGCGTAGCGGACGAGTTCGGTCTGCGGGATGTGGGCGCGCACGACGGTGCGGTCGGCGCCGAGTTTGTCGGTGCCCATCAAACGCCCGCGGCGAGACGAGACATCGCTCATGACGTGGCCGACTTGGTCATCAGGTACGACGATGGCGACCTCGTCGTAGGGCTCCAACATCGCCACCCCACCAGCCGCAGCAGCCTCACGCAGCGCCAACGCGCCAGCGGACTGGAAGGCCATGTCGGAGGAGTCGACGCTGTGCGACTTGCCGTCTACCAAGGTGACGCGGAGGTCAACGACGGGGTAGCCGTTGCGCACCCCCTTCTCCATCTGCGCCCGGACACCCTTCTCGACCGAGGGGATGTAGTTGCGCGGAACCGAACCACCGACCACCTTGTCGACGAACTCGAAGCCGCTGCCTTCGGGCAGGGGTTCGACCTCGATGTCGCAGATGGCGTACTGGCCGTGACCACCGGACTGTTTGACGTGGCGACCATGGCCACTGCTGGCCTTGGTGAAAGCCTCGCGCAGCGGCACGATCAGGTCGGTCTTGACCACCGAGACCCCGAACCGCTCCTTGAGTCGCTCAAGGGCTACGTCGGTGTGGGCCTCGCCCATGGTCCAGATCACGAGTTGCTTGGTCTCGGCGTTGTGCTCGATCCGCAGCGACGGGTCTTCGGCACCCAAGCGACCCAAGGCTTGGGACAACTTGTCTTCATCGGACTTCGAGGCCGCTTCGATCGCCACCGGGAGGAGCGGTTCGGGCATCGACCACGGCTTCAGCACACGGGGGTCGTCGATCGCGGAGAGTGTGTCCCCGGTCTCGGCGCGCGAGAGTCGACCCACAGCGGCGATGTCGCCGGCCACCACCGACGCGGCCGGAACCAAGTGCTTGCCGAACGGGTAGGACAGCGCCCCAGCCTTCTCGTCTTCGTCGTGGTCGGGGTGGGCTTCGCTCTCGCCGTAGAAGGCGGAGAAGTGACCGCTGACGTGCACGGGTTGGTCGGCATTGAGGGTGCCGGAGAAGACGCGAACGAGGGACAAGCGACCGACGTAGGGGTCGCTGGTGGTCTTGATCACCTCGGCAATGAGTGGCGCCGTGGGGTCACAGACGACAGCGTCGGCCGCACTTCCCGCAGGGGTGAACGCCTCCGGCGAGCGGTGCTCGGCGGGGGACGGGAAGCCGCGCACGATCAGGCCGAGCAGTTGCGGTACGCCCAGACCGGTGCTGGAGCAGGCTGGTACGACGGGGAAGAACGATGCCCGCGCGACGGCCTTCTCCAAGTCTTCGACCAGGACTTCTTCGGAGATCTCTTCGCCGGCGACATAGCGGTCCATCAGGGTCTCGTCTTCGGACTCCTCGATCACCCCTTCGATCAGTTCGCCCCGGTGGTCGGAGTCGGGGGAGTCAGCGGCGAGCAAATCGACCAGACCGTCGCCGTCGGGCAGGAACAGCGGAAGCACCTTGTCGCCGAAGGAGTCCTTGGCGGCTTGCAGCACTGCGGCAAAGTCGGCGCGCTGGTGGTCGAGTTTGGTGATCGCAACGACCCGGGGCATCTCGACCTGCTCGCACTCGCGCCACAGTTGCCGGGTGGCCTCGTCGACGCCTTCATTGGCGGCTACGACGAAGATGGCGCAGTCGGCTGCCCTTAACCCAGCGCGCACGTCGCCGACGAAGTCGGCGTAGCCAGGGGTGTCGATCACGTTGATCTTGATGCCGTCGTGGACCAGTGGCGCGACCGCGAGCGACATGCTGCGGGAGTGGGCGTGCTCGGCCTCTTCGTGATCACAGATGGTGGTGCCGTCTTCTACAGAGCCAGACCGGCCAATCGCCCCGGAGGTGGTCAGCAACGTCTCGGCAAGAGTTGTCTTTCCTGAAGCACTGGGCCCGACGAGGACGACGTTGCGAATCCGGTCGGGCCCGGCCGCCGCAAGGTCGTGGTTGGTCGCCTTTTTGGTGTTCTTCTCGCTCATAGGTCCAACCAACTCCTGCCGCGCCAGATTCGCAAGATCTGTCTGGGGGCTCAGGTGGTCTGGTGCGTCACAGCGATGCCGATTGGAGGGCCGTGGATACTGCGGGGATGGAGCATTCGGCGTACCGAAAGAGCGGAGCGACCCTGCCCTGGGGTTCGCTTGAGGGCAGTCACGGCGTGGCCATGGAGGGGTATTTCTGGCGAATCACCGACGTTGCGACCAGCCGAGTGGTGGTGGCGCTGATCGGGGTGAATCAGGGGCCCCGGGGGCCATGGGCGACGCTTGGGCTGGCTGGCTCGCCGGGTGGCTTCTTGCGGCTTGGTGAGCCGGACGGTGCGGAGGCTCGGGTCGGAGGCCTGGGTGCGCGCAGTGGTGATCTGTTTGCGGGCGACGACCGCTCGTTGCGCGTCAATCTCGGGCCGGATGCCCAATTAGAGGCGCGAATCGAACCCGACCATCGGTGGCCGCGCGCGCTAGTGGGTGGGTCTTCGGCCTTTCAGTCCGTGCCTGGGCTGAACCAGTACTGGCACCCGTGGCTGCTCGGTGGCCGTGCCAGCGGGGTGGCGCGACTGGGTGGTGCGACTTGGGAGTTCACCGACGCGCAGATCTATGGCGAGAAAAACTGGGGAAAGGAAGGCTTCCCCGACAGTTGGTGGTGGGGTCAGGCGCAGGGCTTCGACGAGCCAGATGTCTGTGTCGCTTTTGCTGGTGGTGAGGTGGTGGCGGGACCGCTACGTACGACGGTGACCGGGTTGGTCGTCCGGCTTCCGGGGGGGCGAGTGGTCCGACTGGGCAACCCGGCGATCTCGCCGGTGCAGGCCGAGGTGGGAGATGAGCACTGGCGACTTCGAGGGCGTGGCTACGGCTATCGCATCGAGGTCGATGCCCACGCGCCCCTCGCGGACGCGCATGTGCTCCCAGTGCCACTGCCCTCCCAACACCGCAACACCGCTGGGGCGATCGAGCACCTGGCGGGGACGATGTCGGTGCAGGTGAGCCGGCGGGGTCGGCTGCTGTGGGCGGGGACTACCCAACTCGCCGGGCTGGAGCACGGGGGGCTTGCTCGCGCCGAGGCTGAACTCCGGCGGCGTGGGGTTGAGCCGGGTGCGGTTGGGGCTGGGTGAGTTTTGTTGGGTGTGGTTGGGGTGGCTACGGCGGCGCAAAGTCACAAGTTAACTAGTGACTTTTGTATACCCGAGTGACGCGTGTGGTTGGCGTGCTAGTGCGAGGGTCGCCGAAACGACGAGGCCTGCTAGCCGGCGTACTTCACCCGGAAGTTTGATACTTCACCTGGCAGATCTGCCATGTGAAGTATCAAAGTCACTGGTTAACTTGTGACTTTCGGGCCCCGAGCCCGTTGCGCACCACGCAACACCACTGCGCTATCTGGCACACGTGTGATCTAGGCGATACATTCTCGACGGTGGCCGACAACGAAGCCGGTCGTAGAGAAGGACGCTCCCGCATGCTGACTGATGGAGAGATTGCCGAAGCCGCACAGATGTGGCCGATCGGACAGGTAGCCGCCGAGAAGCTCGGCGTACCGGACGAGGCACTGGTGCCCTATGGGCATCACATGGCCAAGTTGGAGACGTCGTACCTCCACAGCATCGAAGACAATCCCCAGGGCCGACTGGTCCTGGTCACCGCCATTTCGCCGACGCCCGCCGGAGAAGGCAAGACCACCACCGTCGTGGGGCTCACCGATGGGTTGCGCCACATCGGTGTCAAGGCCGCTGCCGCCCTGCGCGAGCCGAGCATGGGTCCGGTTTTCGGGATGAAGGGTGGGGCAGCTGGTGGCGGCTATGCCCAGGTGGTCCCGATGACCGACATCAACCTGCACTTCACTGGCGATTTCGCCGCCATCGCGGCCGCCAACAACCTGCTCGCTGCGTTGATCGACAACCACATCAACCATGGCAACGCCCTCGACATCGACCCGCGCAGCATCACCTGGAAGCGCGTGCTCGACATGAACGACCGCGCCCTGCGCGACATCGTGATCGGGCTCGGCGGCAGCGCCAACGGCTACCCGCGCCAAGACGGCTTCGACATCGTCGTAGCCAGCGAACTGATGGCGATCTTCTGTCTCGCCACCTCACTTTCGGACCTCAAGGACCGGATCGGCCGCATCGTCGTGGCCCACAACCGCGCCAAGGAGCCGATCCACGCCGCCGACCTCGACGCACAAGGCGCGCTCACGCTGCTGCTCAAGAACGCGCTTCAACCCAACCTGGTGCAAACCCTGGAGCACTCGCCCGCCTTCGTGCACGGCGGCCCGTTTGCCAACATCGCCCACGGCTGCAACTCCGTCCTTGCCACGCGTACGGCGCTGCGCCTGGCCGACGTCGTCGTCACCGAAGCCGGCTTCGGCGCCGACCTGGGAGCCGAGAAGTTCATCGACTTGAAGTGCCGCCTGTCTGGCCTGCGCCCGAGCGCGGTGGTGATCGTGGCCACCGTGAAGGCGCTGAAGTTCCACGGTGGCGTGCCCGTTGCCGAGGTGAAGACCGAAAATCTCGATGCGATCGAGAAGGGTTCGGCGAACCTCAAGCGCCACCTGCGCAACATCCGCGAGGTCTTCGGTTTGCCCGTTGTGGTGGCGATCAACCGGTGGCCGCACGACACCGACGCTGAGATCGACCTGGTTCGCCAGATCACCGAGTCCGAGGGGGCGACCGCATTCGCCGCGACGCACGCGGTCGACGGTGGCGCTGGTGCTGCCGAACTCGCCCGCGGGGTGATGGCCGTGCTAGACGCCGATGACGCCAACTTCCGCTTTGCCTACGACGACGACGGCACCATCGCCGACAAGGCCACCGCCGTGGCCACCAAGATCTACGACGCCGCCAAGGTGACCTTCTCGGCGAAGGCACTCAAGCAGATCGCCCAAATCGAGAAGGACGGCTTCGGTGGGCTGCCGGTCTGCATGGCCAAGACCCAGTACTCCTTCTCCACCGACCCCAAGGCCGTCGGTGCGCCCTCGGGCCACACGATCGACGTGCGGGAGGTGCGGTTGTCGGCGGGTGCTGGGTTCGTCGTACTCATCACCGGCGAAATCATGACCATGCCCGGCCTGCCCAAGGTGCCCGCCAGTTCCGGGATGGATATTGACGCCGAGGGGCGGATCACCGGACTGTCGTAGCCTCCCGCCATGGACACGTCCCCAACGGCAGCAGCGGCTGAATCCGCTCGATGGCTGCTTGAGCGGAGCGGGACCGAATCCATCGACGCTTGGCTGACCCTCGGTTCGGGTTGGGGACCGGCGGTGTCGGACTGGGGTGAGCCCAGGTTCGAATGTGCGCTCGCCGAAGTGCCGCACTTTGTGGCGCCTGTCGCCGAGGGCCACGCAGGTCGCTTGCTGGTCTTTGACGTCGACGGCGTGCAGGTCGCGGTGTCGTCTGGCCGAACCCATCTCTATGAGGGGTTGGGTGTGCGGCCGGTCGTCCATGGAGTGCGTACGGCGGCCGCATTGGGCGCTCGTCTCGTCGTACTCACCAATGCGAATGGTTCTCTTCGAGCGGACTTCGTGATCGGGCAGCCGATCCTGATTCGCGACCACATCAACGCGACCGGAGTCTCGCCGATTGAGGGCGCGCATTTTGTGGACCTCACCGATGCGTGGTCGCCGAGATTGCGGGAGTTGGCTCGATCGCTGCATCCGTTTGACGAGGGTGTCTACTGCCAGTTGCGCGGTCCGCACTACAACACCGCGGCTGAGGCCGATTGGCTGCGACGAGTCGGTGGTGATCTGGTCGGAATGTCGACTGTGCCCGAAGCGATCGCGGCTCGTGAAGCAGGTATGGAGTTGTTTGGCATCTCCACAGTGACCGCGATGGAAGGCAGCGATCAGGCAATCGATCCCAGCGATGTGGTTGCCGCTGCTGAGCGGACCGCGGCTTCGCTGGGGGCGCTGCTGCGTCAGGTTGTGATCGAGGGCGGTCGCTCAGGCAGGTAGGTGGGTTGGGCGGCGGTTGTTGGGCGCCCCCGTTGCGTCATACGAGGAGGTGGCTTGAGGGACCGCTTCGTATGACGTCGTGGGAAGCGTCATACGGAATGGTGCTCCGCGGAACCCGGTCGTATGACGTCTCCCAAGTCCGTCGTACGACGCGGTGGTCCGACCCACCACTTCGTATGACGCCCCGCAACACGAGCCAGCCACACGCGGTTACCGACCGGTAGGATGGGCTCATGAAGCGCACCATCTACGACGACGATCACGAGGCATTCCGCGAGAGCGTCAAGGAGTTCCTCGACCGCGAAGTCGTGCCCCACATGGACGACTACGCCGCCAATCACGGGCTCTCCCGTGAATTCTGGCTGGCGGCCGGGCGTCAGGGGTTCCTGGGTTTGGAGATTCCCGAGCAGTACGGCGGGAGCGAGGCCGGCGACTACCGCTTTAATGCAGTCCTCACCGAAGAACTTGCCAAGGTCAACATGACTCTGCCCAGTTGTGTGGGGATCCACGCTGACATCGTGGCGCCGTACCTTGTGCACCTGACCACCGAGGAGCAGCGTGAGCGTTGGCTGCCGAAGTTCTGCACCGGCGAGATGGTCACCGCAATTGGGATGACTGAGCCCGGAGGTGGGTCGGATCTGGCCAACCTGAAGACCACCGCCGTGCGTGATGGTGACGGCTGGGTGCTCAACGGGTCCAAGACCTTCATCACCAACGGCGGCAGTTGCGACATGGTCGTCGTGGCCGCGCGCACGTCGCCGGAGAAGAAGGCCAAGGGGATCTCGCTGTTTGCCGTGGATACCTCGCTCGATGGGTATTCGGTGGGTCGGGTGCTCGACAAGGTCGGCCAAGACGAGTCCGACACCGCAGAGTTGGCGTTTGAGAACGTTCGCGTCTCCGACGACGACCTGATCGGCCCGCTCGACACGGGGTTCATCTCGATGATGCAGTTCTTGCCGCAGGAACGGCTGGGGTCCGCGGTCACCAACCTCGCTCACGCGGCGCAGATTCTGACCGAGACGATCCAGTACGCCAAGGACCGCAAGGCGTTTGGACAGCCGATCGGCACCTTCCAGCACAACCAGTTCCTGCTGGCCGAGTTGGTCACCCAGATCGAGGTGACACAGGCGTACGTCGACCAGTGCGTGCTCGCCCACACTCGTGGCGAGTTGACCCCGGTCGATGCGGCCAAGGCGAAGTGGTGGACTTCGCAGGTGCAAAACGACGTACTTGATCACTGTGTGCAACTGCACGGCGGCTACGGCTACATGAACGAATACCGCGTGGCCCGGGCCTGGCGAGACGCCCGGGTAACCAAGATTTGGGCGGGGTCGAACGAGATCATGAAGATGCTGATCGGGAGGGATCTCGGGTTGTGAGCGGTAGCAGCGAAGCTGCGGAGCGCTGACAACCCAATTCAAACAGAGCTGTGAAGCTGTAGCGGCATATCGCCCCCTCCGTCGATTCGAGCTGGTGAGGACGAACCCCCCGTCGATTGAGCCGACCGCTAAGCGGTCGAGGTCTACCCCTCCGTCGATCGAGCCGGTCGAAGCCACCCCTCCGTCGATTGAGCCGGTCGAAGCCACCCCTCCGTCGATCGAGCCGGTCGAGGTCTACCCCTCCGTCGATCGAGCCGGTCGAAGCCACCCCTCCGTCGATTGAGCCGGTCGAAGCCACCCCTCCGTCGATCGAGCCGGTCGAGGTCTACCCCTCCGTCGATTGAGCCGACCGCGAAGCGGTCGAGTCGAAATCACGGAGACTCTCGGCCAGGTCTTGTCCAGATCGCAGACCACACGCTGCTGCCACACTTGCCCACATCATGCGAATGTTCGTAGCGATTCGGCCGTCTGAGGAGGCGGTTGCGGATCTCGACACCTTCCTCGACGTACGCCGAGAGCACGGTGCCTTCAGGTGGACCGACCCGGAGCACTTCCATCTGACGTTGGCGTTCTGTGAGCACGTGGCCGAGCGCAGTCTGGAC
>WBZP01003072.1_pt1 | contig 18500 bp, 17 predicted proteins | sample 5204301 | NCBI WGS metagenome assembly WBZP01 (sample SAMN12412401, study PRJNA552823) | activated sludge metagenome | isolation source: activated sludge from nitrification reactor of wastewater treatment plant... | place: USA: Pennsylvania | collected 2017 | reverse complement strand
CCCGACGCAGGACACGGCCAATGTCAGACCGGCGTCGGTCTGCGCGGCAGTCTCGGCTGCGTGGGCCGCTCCTTCCATCAGGTTGTCGCTCGTGGTCCACATCAGCCGCGCGTTCCAGCCCTGCGGCACGTCGCCGGCAAACGTCATGGATTGATCGGCTTCGTCCACCGCCAGTACGGTGCGCACGACGCTGGTCGAGCCGTCGGGGGAGGAAACGGTGAGCGGGAAGAGCAGCGCGGAAGCCGGAAGATCCCGGGCCCGGTCACCGAGGTACTCGCGGTAGAGGACGAGGGCGGGCTGCCCGTCGAGTTCGTACAACACGTTGCCCGTGCTGCGGGTGATGGTGCGAACCGGCCCGAACCCATCCCAGCCGGCACCTGTGCCGTGGCGCAGTTCCAGCGATTCGCCGAGCAAGGCCACCCCGGCCACGCAGTCCTCGCCGCGTTGCCCGTCGCAGTAGACCCATGTGCGCTCGAACCGGGGACCGTCGGCTGCCAGCCCGCCGAAGACGGGTGTGCCGGCCGGCAGAACGCTGGTGAGACCAGCCACCATGGCACTGCCGTTGGTATGCAGCCCGCCGCCGAGCACGAGCACACCGGCGACGGGTTCGTCACCGCCGAGTTGCCGGCCCAGGACGGCTCCGAGTTCGCGGCTTTCGCGGCCGTCCCTGACCACGAAGCCGCTGCGCAACGTGGTCTGCGCGAAGGTGACGACCGCGATCACGACCGGCGCGGGGTCGACGTTGTTGGCCAGGATCTGGCCGGCCGTGGAACACGCCAAGACGCAACTACCCGGCAGGGTCGACCGGATCTCCTCGAGAGCGACAGTGGCGTCGCATTGCGGATCCACGAATGCCAGCACGAGAGTTGAGCCAGCTGATGCGGGCAAGTCGGCCAGGTCCTGCGACCAGCCGGTCGCCGGATCCCACGTCACCGTTGTCGTCTGCACACTGTCTCCTTTCCTGATCCTCTCGCACGGCCGTCGGCGATCGCGAGGTGAAAGGTGGCCGTGTTTCTGTGTCGCTGGGGGTTGGGTATGCTGTAACGGTTGCCTTCGCGGCAGCGACAACCCTTGGGGTATGGGGTAATTGGCAGCCCGACTGGTTCTGGTCCAGTTAGTCTAGGTTCGAGTCCTGGTACCCCAGCGAGACGCGTCAGCGACTCATCCGGCCCCGTTGTGTAGCGGCCTAGCACGCCGCCCTCTCAAGGCGGTAGCGCGGGTTCGAATCCCGTCGGGGCTACTGGATTGGCAGAGGTCCCCGCTCGTCAGAGCGGGGGCCTTTGTCAATCCAATGGGTTGCACTGTGATTCGAGGAGCCCCGAGCTTGGCGAGGGGCGGGGTCCCGTCGGGGCTACTGGATTGTCAAAGGGTCCCCACTTCAGGTGGGGGCCCTTTGTCAATCCATGAGGTGTGCAGTGATTCGAGGAGACCCGAGCGGCAGCGGCGACATCCGTACCCGCCATCCGTTAGAGGTGCGAACATCCGTTAGACGGAAATGTCCGGTTTGTCCTCTAACCGATGTTCCAAGGTCTAACCGATGTCCTACCCGGTCAGCACCGACGTCAGAGCAACGCCCAACTGTGCGGCCCGGTCTCCCACTGCCCATCGCCGACGTTCAACAGCAATTGCCGCACCTCGTGCTGGCCGCGCAGTTCCAGCCTGACCGTGTCGTTCGTGACGCTCAGGACCGAGACGTCGGCATCCACCAGCCAGGGATTGCTGCGGCGTAGGTGGATCGCGTGGCGGTAGGTGTTCAAAACCGGTTCGCCTAGGGCCGAGAGTCCTTCCGGCGACGCCGGGAATGGTGGACGTACCGCGTCATCGCCCCTGCTGCCCCCGGTCTTGCTGCCGGTGAAGCCCTGTTCGTCCCCGGCGTAGATGGACGGGATACCGGGCAGCAAGAAAAGCAGCGCGACTGCCAAGCCGAGATTGCGCGGGTCGTTGAGCTGGGTGGCGATGCGGGTCACGTCGTGGTTGCCCAAGAATGTCAGCGGGCGAAATGCCAGGTCGCTCTGACGTTGCAGGCTCCAGGCCAACTCGTGGAAGTTGCGGTCATTCAGCGAACTCCAGATCGCCTTCCACAATTCGTACTGCGTGAGCGAGTCCACCCCCGAACGCGCCACGAAATCGGCGTAGTCGCCATGGATGACTTCGGCCACGATCCAGCAGGAAGGATGGGCCGCCTTGACACGATCGACGATGGGCCGCCACGCGTCGGGCCCGGCTGCATAGGCGGCGTCCAGTCGCCACGCGTCGATACCCCGGTCCAGCCAGTGCGTCATCACGTCCACGACGTAGTCCTGCACGGGTGCGTGGTGCAGGTCGAGTTCCACCAGGCCCTCGTGACCCTCGAAGACACGGGGGTACTCGCCAACCCAGCGGATCCAGGCGCCAGCGGCGGAGCCCGGCCCGTCTGCGATCGCCTGCTGCGCGATGGGGTGATCGCGCCCGACGTGGTTGAACACTCCGTCGAGGGCTACCCGGATGCCCCGCGACCGGGCACTGTCGAACAACTGCTGCAGGTCGGCCTCGTCGCCGAGCCTGGGATCAACGCGGTAGTGGTCGAGTGTGTCGTAGCCGTGCGTGGCGGAGGCAAAGACTGGTGCGAGCAGCAGGCCGTTGGCCCCGATGCCCACTATGTAGTCGAGCCAGTTGGTCAGGTGACCGAGCCGATGCGCGATCCCTTCGATCGCCTCGGTCTCGGCGTCGACGAAACGCAAGGGGTAGCAGTGCCACCAGATGACTGATGCCGTCCAGTCCATATAGGCCATTGTCCCTGGTTCACCCATACCGTCCCAGGTCAGCCTGGATGGTCTCGGCTGCCCCGACCACTGCCTCCCCGAACCGCTTACCCGGTTGGCGGGTCAGGCGGTCCAATGGTCCTGAGATGCTCACCGCCGCGACCACCCGCTCGCCGGTGAAGACAGGGGCCGAGACGCTGCCGACCCCGGCCTCCCGTTCGGCCACGCTCTCCGCCCAGCCACGCCGGCGCACCGTTGCCAGCAGCCGCTCCGAGAAGCCGAAATCCGCATCCGACCAGGCAGCCAGAACCTGGGCTGCGGATCCCGCCTGCATCGTCAGAGTGGCACCCTCCGGCACGGTGTCCCGCAGGCCGGTGCGCGGTTCGACGGCGGCCACACACAATCGGGCATCCCCGCGCCGCCGGTAGACCTGGGCACTCTCGCCGGTCTCGTCACGCAATCTGCGCAGAGTTGGTAGCGCGACGGTACGCAAGCGATCCTGCCCGGCCGCCCCGGCCAGTTCGAGGACACGGCCACCGATGGCATAGCGGCCTTGCGGGTCCCGTTGCAGGAGCCGCAGCGTCAGCAGCGCTGACGCAAGTCGATGGGCGGTGGCGCGGGGGAGTCCGGTCATGTCCACGAGGTCGGCGAGGTCCTGCGGCCCCACCTCGACCGCATCCAGGATGAGGGCCGCTTTCACGAGCGTGCCGACCGTGTTAGTGTTGTCCACGAAGTGATACTACGATCTCACTATGTGGGACGCAAGTGAGGAGTGCGCAATGGCTAAGACCCTGGCGGAGAAGGTGTGGGACGACCACGTGGTGCGCAGCGCCGAGGGTGCGCCGGACCTGCTCTACATCGACCTGCATCTGATCCACGAGGTGACCAGCCCGCAGGCATTCGACGGTCTGCGTGCGGCGGGTCGCCCAGTGCGCCGTCCCGAACTCACAATCGCCACCGAAGACCACAACGTCCCCACGCTCGAAATCGACAAGCCGATCGCCGATCCCGTCTCCCGGGCGCAAGTCGAGGCGCTGCGGGCGAACTGTGCCGAGTTCGGCGTGCCCATCCACCCGCTCGGAGACGCCGAGCAGGGGATCGTGCATGTCGTGGGTCCGCAGCTCGGACTGACCCAGCCCGGCATGACGATCGTCTGCGGCGACAGCCACACCTCGACCCATGGCGCGTTCGGTGCGCTGGCGTTCGGCATCGGGACCAGCGAGGTCGAGCACGTCCTGGCGACCCAGACACTGCCGCTGAAGCCGTTCAAGACCATGGCTGTCAACGTCGACGGCGAACTACCGACCGGCGTGACCGCGAAGGACCTGATCCTGGCGATCATCGCCCAGATCGGCACCGGTGGCGGCCAGGGTTATGTCATCGAGTACCGCGGCCCGGCCATCGAGAAGCTGTCGATGGAGCAGCGCATGACGATCTGCAACATGTCCATTGAGGCGGGTGCTCGGGCGGGCATGATCGCGCCGGATGAGACCACGTTTGCCTACTTGCGCGGACGCGAACGGGCGCCGGCCGACTTCGAGCAGGCGGTGGAGTACTGGCGCACTCTGGTCACCGACCCCGATGCGCGCTTCGACAAGGAAGTGACCATCGATGCGGCCTCGCTGACGCCGTTCGTCACGTGGGGAACGAACCCCGGACAGGGGCTGCCGCTGGCTGCCAGCGTGCCGGCGCCCGAGGACTTCGAGGACCCGAACGCCCAGGCTGCCGCTCGAAAGGCACTGGAGTACATGGGACTCACGCCGGGCACCCCGTTGAAGGACATCGCTGTCGACACGGTGTTCGTGGGCTCGTGCACCAATGGCCGCATCGAGGATCTCCGGGCGGCTGCGAATGTGCTCCGGGGCCGGCAGGTCGCCGAGTCGGTGACGATGCTGGTCGTGCCGGGTTCGGTGAAGGTTCGCCTCGACGCGCAAGCCGAGGGTCTCGACAAGGTCTTCACGGACGCCGGTGCGGAATGGCGCAACGCAGGGTGTTCGATGTGCCTGGCGATGAACCCGGACAAACTGCGCCCGCAGGAGCGCAGTGCGTCGACATCCAACCGCAATTTCGAGGGCCGGCAGGGTCCGGGCGGGCGGACTCACCTGGTGTCACCCGAGGTGGCTGCCGCAACCGCAGTCGCCGGTCACCTCGCCGCTCCCAGTGATCTGGAGGTCTGACATGGAGAAGTTCACGACACATACCGGAGTCGCCGCACCTCTGCGCGCATCCAACGTCGACACCGACCAGATCATCCCGGCGGAGTACTTGAAGCGGATCACCCGCACGGGATACGAGGATGCGCTGTTCTCCGCCTGGCGGCAGGATCCGGACTTCGTGCTGAACCAGCCTGCCTACAGTGGCGCCTCGATCCTGGTCGCGGGCCCGGACTTCGGCACTGGGTCTTCGCGGGAGCATGCCGTATGGGCACTGCACGACTACGGCTTCCAGGTGGTGGTCTCGGCCCGTTTCGCCGACATCTTCCGCGGTAACGCGGGCAAAGGCGGGCTCGTCACCGCGGAGGTGCCGCAGTCCGTGGTCGAGCAGTTGTGGGCATACCTGGACGAGAACCCAGGCGCCGAAGTGACTGTGGACCTGCAGAACCTGCGCATCGTTGCCGGCGACATCGAGGCTGGCTTCGTCATCGACGACTACGTGCGCTGGCGGTTGCTGGAAGGCCTGGACGACATAGGCATCACGTTGCAGCACGCCGATGAGATCGAGATGTTCGAGGACCAGCGTCCGGCGTTTAAGCCGACGACTGTCTGACGGCTCGGGTCCTTGCTCGACCGCAGTGCCCGGCGTTGATCCTGCCGCAAACGCGCTCGGGCCGCGCTTGTGAATCTGGACGGCGTCTTGGCGTCGTTGTCTGTCAAATGGCGCGACCAGCCTCCGAAGATTGTCCGACAAGATCGAGCTGTTGCAAGTCCCGGAACAACGTGACGGCGATGAATCCTCCAAGTTCTATGGGGTTTTCGGGTGGTACGTGAACGTTTGCCGTGACGCATGCTGCGATTCACCGCTACTGTGCAGACACCGTCACGCGGTGATATGCGGCGTGGCGCCCATATACGTGAACACGGGACCCCTACTGTGCTAGGCACACGGAAGATCCCTTATGGAGGAAAGAACGTGAACAAGAACGAGTTCATCGGTGCCGTTGCCGAGCGCTTCGACAATGACCGCAAAGCGGCTCAGCAGGCGGTCGATGCCGTGCTCGACACCATCAAGCAAGAGGTTGCAAAGGGCGAGAAGGTCGCGCTGAGCGGCTTCGGCATCTTCGAGAAGTCGCTGCGTAATGCCCGCACCGCGCGCAACCCGCAGGACGGCTCGCTCATCAAGCTCAAGGCCAAGAACGTGCCCAAGTTCCGGGCCGGCGCGGAGTTCAAGGAGTTCGTCGAGAACCCCCGGGCGGCGCTGAAGAAGGCTCGCGAGGCTGCCAAGAAGGCTCCAGCGCGCACCACTGCAGCAGCCAAGAAGACGACGACCGCCGCGAAGAAGACCACGGCGACTGCGGCGAAGACGACGGCGACTGCGGCCAAGACCGCTGCTACTGCGTCCAAGACCGCGGCCAAGAAGACCACCACTGCTGCAAAGAAGGCCCCCGCCAAGACCACCACGGCGGCTAAGAAGACGACCGCAGCGAAGAAGGCTCCGGCCAAGACGACAGCTGCCGCCAAGAAGGCTCCGGCCAAGACGACCGCGGCAGCGAAGAAGGCTCCCGCCAAGAAGGCCCCGGCCAAGACCACCGCAGCCAAGAAGGCACCCGCCAAGAAGGCTCCGGCGAAGAAGGCTCCGGCCAAGACGACCGCGCGCAAGCGCTAGTTCCTACTGCGAAGGGCCGGTCCGGTTGCGGGCCGGCCCTTCGCATGTGCCAAACCCCGCGTTCTGGTGCAGTGGAACTAATGGGCCACGAGCAGGGCCGCCGTGTGCCGTCCCAGGCCCAGTTGCCGCGCTTGGGCGAGATCGGCCGCGGTGTCCACATCCCGACGCAAACTCGCATGAGCCTCGATCAGCGGCAGCCCCGCAGCGGCATGAGCACCGGCTGAACCCGGGCCGAAATGCGGTTGCAGATCGCGGTCGAACGCGCACGTCGTTCCTGTGCCTGCGGCATCGGGTACGAAGCCCCGGGCGTGCTGCAGGACGACTGCGCGTAGATCTTCAGCCCGCACCGCCGGCAGATCGGGCAACAAAGCCGCGCTCACCCCCGACACTGCCGCAGCGATGGCCGCATTGAGGTCGCCATTGTGGAACAGGAATTTCACCGAGTACTGCGCCGCCAACTGCTCCACCCGCTCGTCCGGACTGACAAGGACGACGGGGCCGGTCTCTGATCCGAGCACCGCTTCGACCGTGTCGCACAGCATTGCGACGATCAGGTCCTCCCGGGCCACCCCGGGTACCTCGAGCCGGGTCTTGCCGAGCGTTAGGTCTTTCACCGGCAGGACCCAGAGAACCACAACGACATCCTCGCATCGGGTCGACATCTCACCGCGGCGCAGGGAATGATCGGGGCATGCCCAAGCGACACGGAACGTGGTCCCTCGGGCCTGCATACCGGTTCGCGGCAATCGTCTTGAAGCCTCCGATGGAGTTGTTCACCAAGAAGGACTGGCAGGGTGAGGACTGGCTGCGGCGGGAGTACCCGCCCAGTGATGGCATCGTCGTGGTCACCAACCACATCTCGTGGTTCGACCCGATCCCGTTGGCCCATGTGCTGTGGAACAACGGCCGGGCTCCCAGGTTCCTGGCCAAGGAGGCGATCTTCCGGGTGCCGTTCGTCGGGATGATCGTCTCGAAGGCCCGGCAGATCCCGGTGTATCGCGAGACCGACGTCGCCGCGGATTCGGTACGGGCGGCCATCGACGCGGTCCGCGATGGGGAGGCTGTCGTCGTCTACCCGGAGGGCACGATCACCCGCGACCCGGACCTGTGGCCGATGACTGGGCGCACCGGCGCCGCCCGGATCGCGCTGGCCGCCGGAGTTCCCGTGATCCCGATTGCGCAGTGGGGACCGCAGGACGTCATGGGGCCCTACGTCAAGGAGTTCAAACTCATCCCCCCGAAGCAGATGCATATGCGGGTCGGGCCTCCCGTTGAGCTGGACGACTTGCGCGGTCTCGAAATGACCAGTGAAGTGCTTGCGACGGCCACCACGCGCATCATGGACGAGATCACGAGTCTGCTCGAGGAGATTCGCGGCGAGCACGCACCGGCGCAGCGGTTGGACTTCCGGGCGTGGCGGGAAGCACACAAGGACGAGCAACGAGACGAGGAGGACTGATGCGACGCATCGCGGTGATGGGCAGTGGCTCGTGGGGGACCGGCTTCGGGATGGTGCTGGCTGACGCCGGCGGCGAGGTCGCCATGTGGGCACGAGAACCCGAGGTGGTCGAGGACATCAACCACCGCCATCACAACGACGCCTATCACGAGGGCATCGAACTCCCGCCGTCCATGTGGGCCAGTCAAGAAGTTGGCCAGGTGCTGCAGGGCGCCCAGATCGTTGTGCTCGCCATTCCGTCGCAGACGTTGCGCGACAACCTGCAGGCGTGGAAGGAGATGATCCCCGCCGACGCCACGTTGGTCTCGCTGATGAAAGGCATCGAACTCGGCACGGTGATGCGGATGTCACAGGTCATCGCCGAGGTCACCGGCTTCCCCGAGTCGCAGGTGGCTGTTGTGAGCGGTCCGAACTTGGCCCGCGAGGTGGCGCAGCGACAGCCCGCGGCCACCACTGTCGCGTGCGCCGACGAGGAGCGCGCGCAACAGCTGGCCGAGGCGACCACGACCGCCTACTTCCGCCCGTACTACACGACCGACATCATCGGCGCCGAACTCGGCGGCGCGGTCAAGAACGTCATCGCCTTGGCCAACGGCATGGCCTACGGACTCGGTTTCGGAGAGAACGCGCAGGCGTCCCTGATCACGCGCGGCCTGGCCGAGATGACCCGGCTCGGTGCCGCGTGTGGCGCCAACGAGCTGACGTTCCTCGGTCTGGCGGGGATCGGGGACCTGATCGCTACCTGCACCTCGTCGCTGTCGCGTAACCGCACGTTCGGCGAGAACCTCGGTCGCGGGCTGACCGTGGACGAGACGATCGCCAAGACCAAGCAGACATGTGAGGGCGTCAAGAGTTGCCAGTCGATCCTGGACCTCGCCCGCCGCAACGGTGTTGACATGCCCATCACCGAGCAGGTGGTGCAGGTCGTGCACGACGGCATGGCGCCGCGGGAGATGCTCTACAACCTGATGTCGCGCGACCCCAAGGCCGAGCAGGGTCACGACGGGCTGTCCTAACTCCCGTGGGTTTGGGCATGTGCACGCAGCCCGTGGGTAGTGCGGGCCATGGAACTGCTGTTCATCGGCACCGCGACCACGCTTCTCAAGTTCGGGCCATTCACGCTGCTGACCGATCCGAACTTCCTCCACAAGGGTCAGCGCGCCTACCTCGGTCGCGGGATGTGGAGCAAGCGACTGACTGAACCGGCCTGCCAACCGGCGGACTTGCCGCAGTTGGATGCAGTGGTGTTGTCGCATCTGCATGGAGATCACTTCGATCGGGTAGCTCGACGCGACCTGGATCGCGAGGTGCCCGTGATCACCACTATCCATGCCGCTCGGCATCTGGACAGGTGGGGCTTCGCAACTGCTGCCCTGGACACCTGGCAGCAACACACCCTGGCCACGGATGGGCACACACTCTCGGTGACCGCGGTCCCGGCGGTGCACGCCCGCGGTCTTCTCGGGCGTATTCTGCCGCCCGTCATGGGCAGTGTGATCACGCACACGGATCCGGACGGCCAGCGCTTCAGCACCTACATTTCTGGCGACACCCTCACCGGCGACCATGTCGATGCCATCCATGAGCGTTTCCCGGATCTGGATGCAGCTGTTGTCCATCTCGGAGGCACCCGGATCCTGCTGCACACCGTCACCATGGACGACGTGCAGGGCGTCGATCTGCTGCGCCGGCTTGAGCCGCCTGACGCGATCGCTGTGCATCATGACGACTACCGGGTCTTCCGCTCGCCAGTGCAGCGGTTCCTGGCCCGCGCAGCGCACCAGGTGCCGCAGGTCCGGGTCCACGTGCCCAAACGGGGGGAAAGAGTGTCGCTAGTCTCCAGTCAGCCCTGACAGAGCGGTGTCCAAGTCCTCCCACAGATCCTCGACGTGCTCGATTCCCACGGACAGGCGCACCAGGGCCTCGTCGACCAGCGGCGACTCGAACGCGTGCCGCCGGCGCCGCTCCAGTGTGGACTCCACCCCGCCCAGGCTCGTGGCGTGCGTCCAGAGCTGAGTGCTCTCGCACAACCGCTGGGCCGCTTCTGCCCCACCACGCGGGATCAAGCCGAGGATCGGGGTGATGATCTCCATCTGTCGCATCGCCAACTCGTGGTCGGGGTGTGATGGCAGCCCGGGCCAGATGACCTGCTCCACCTGCGGATGCTCCTGCAGCCGTTGTGCCAGTACTGCCGCGTTCGCATGCGCCCGTCGCAACCGCACGTCCAATGTGCGCACTCCGCGCAGTGCGAGCCACGCCTCCATCGGTCCGGGGATCGCACCGTCGAGTTCGCGATGGGTGCGGAACTCCTGCGCCAGATCGTCGTCCCGGCACACCACTGCGCCCAGGATCAGGTCCGAGTGGCCCGACAGGTATTTGCTGACCGAGTGCACGACCACATCGGCGCCGAGTTCGAGCGGACGCTGGCCCAAAGGCGTCGCGAACGTGTTGTCCACCACGGTTGTGCCGCGAGCTGCTGTTGCAGCGATGTCGTAGACCCGCAGGTCCGGGTTGGTCGGCGACTCCAGCCACTGCAGACCGGGGCCTTCCGGGATCGCGCGGCGATCGATGGCCGATCGGGTGCCGGGGTAGATGACAGGTGGCGTGGTGATCGACGCCGGCCGCAGGACGTCCAGGACGGCGCTGGTGGCTGCCATCCCGGAAGCGAACAGCACAGCGTGGCCGCGCTCGAGCGCTGCGAGCACCTCCTCGAAGGCCCGGCTGTTACGGGCATCGTGGCGGGCGTACTCGGTGTCACCTCCCGCGGTCAGGGCCGAGGCGAAATCCACGGACCGGTTCAGTGGCTGGCCAGGCAGGTGGTCGGGCCTGCCGGCGGCGACGGTGACAGTGGCAAGGTCCATCGGTGCTCCTGCACTAAGGTCGAAGGCGTGTCTGAATCGCGGATCCGGGTCGCAGTGGTCTACGGGGGTACGAGCTCGGAGCACAGCATCAGTTGTGTTTCCGCGGGCAGCGTACTGCGCGCACTGGACCCCGAGCGCTTCGAGGTCGTGCGGGTCGGGATCGACCGGCAAGGCACCTGGCGGCTGGACACCCAGGACCTGGATCGGCTGCGGCTCGGAGCGGAACTGCCGGAAGTGCTGGGCGGGCCGGAGGTCGCTCTGCACCTCGGCCAGCACCAGCGCGGCTTCCAGGTGGGTGAGGAGTTTCTGCCGGTCGACGCGGTATTCCCCGTCCTGCACGGCCCCTTCGGCGAGGACGGCACAGTCCAAGGGCTGTTCGAAGTCGCGGGTCTGCCCTACGTCGGTTCGGGTGTGCTGGCCAGTGCCTTGACGATGGACAAGGTGAGCTTCAAGCACCACATGCAGGCCGAAGGCCTGGACGTCGGACGCTTCGTGGATGTCAGTGCGGCACAGTGGGCGGCGAACCCCTCCGACGTGCGGCAGAGGATTGCGGTGCTTGGTTTCCCGGTCTTCGTCAAGCCGAGCCGCGCGGGTTCGTCGCAAGGCATCAGCAAGGTGCATTCGATGGCCGAGCTCGATGACGCGATCGACGAGGCCTGTCGTCACGACCCACGGTTGATCGTGGAGACGGCAGTGGCCAATGCCCGGGAGATCGAGGTCGGGGTGCTGGCCACTCCCGACGTGGCCGTCAGCGTCCCGGGCGAGATCGTCGTGCGGGAGAGCCACGAGTTCTACGACTTCGAAGCGAAGTATCTCGACGACAGCGTGGACCTGGTGATCGACCCGGAACTGCCCGAGGCGGTCCGCGACCGCTTGGCTGACACCGCGCGCCGCGCCTTCGCGGCGTCGATGTGCGAGGGCCTGGCGCGGGTGGACTTCTTCGTCACAGGTCACCGCGTCGTCCTCAACGAGATCAACACGATGCCGGGCTTCACCTCCGCCTCGATGTTCCCGCTGGTCTGGGAAGCGACCGGCCGCTCGTACAGTGAAGTGGTGACCAGCCTCATCCAGGACGCTCTGCGCAAGGGAGTCGGACTGCGGTGATTCCCTTCGCGCCGTCCGCCGATGCGCCCAAGCCGCCGGTTGTCGAGAAGTTCATCCCCTACGGCAACGCCCGCAAGCGGCAGATGGCTGGCTACTCCTACCGGCACTACGGCGTGCGGACTTGGCAGTTGAACGATCCCCAGGCAATCGTGCTGCACTACACGGTGAGCCGGAACTGGCGATCGCCCTGGAACCTGTTCGCCAGCAACAGTCCGACGCCGGGGCCTGCGGGGTCGGCCGCCGAACGACCCGGTGGATGCACGCACTTCTTGGTCGCGAAGAGCGGCAAGATCATCCAATTGGCCCCGCTGACCATCATGTGCCGGCATGCGATCGGCATCAACGACCGCTCGATCGGGATCGAGTTCGTCGAGATGAGTTCCGCCTCGAACATCCTCGCCCGGCCTGAGCAGGTGCAGGCGGGACTGGCGCTCGTGCGCTGGTTGCAGTCGCAGACCGGGGTGACCACGTCCAACGTGATCGGGCACAAGATGGTCAACGCCTCGCCCTACTTCCACGAGTTGGTGCCCGGCTGGCGCAACGACCACACCGACTGGAATGCCGGGCAGGTGCGGAAGTTCCGCGCTCAGTTGTGACGGTCTGCGCCTTGAATCGGCCAGTCAGCCCGGACGGCCGATCGGTGAGCATTCCGGGCATCCGTTAGCCCTACGGAGGGGTTCTGAGCGTCCCGGAAGCTAACCGATGCCCAGGTTGCTCACCGATTGCTCTTTCGCCTGCCCGGCTTATGGCGCAGCCCCCGCTGCCCCACTCACCTTGGTGCCGGCTTGCATCGGCGCCGCGAGATCGACCAGGGGATTGACCTCGGGGGAGTGCGTGTCCGGCACGTACACCTCAACCTGCGGGGTGCGGCCGACCGCCGTGAAGATGTACCCGTGCTCCTGCTCCTCGGCCAGCCAGGACACGTCGTTCACGACGATCATCTCGGAAGCGGGACGGTAGGCCGCGGGCGTCGCCACGCCACATTTGAGCACGATCCGCGGGTCGCCCCACGCCGCGGCGTACTCCGAACGCCCGGAGTTCTCCGCGCCGTCGACTGAGTCGGGTAACCCGCCGACCAGGGCACGGCAGGCAGCCTGGTCAGATCCCGGAGGATCAGCAGTGGGTTGTGGTTGGCCCCCACACGCCGTCAGCAGCAGGACGGCGGCTACAAGCGCACGACGGGGCACGTCAGCGTACGGGTAATGCCGGGAATCTCCTGGACTTTCGCGACGACCATCTTCCCGAGTTCGTCCACGCTCTCGGACTCCGCGAGAACGATCACGTCGTAGGGCCCGGTCACATCATCGGCGCGAGTGACGCCGGGGATCTCCCGGACCGCTTCGGCGACCCTGGATGACGACGCCACCTCGGTCTGGATCAGGATGTAGGCCTGGACCGTGCTCACGTTTGCCTCCCGCAGTCGATGCTTTAGGAGACTACACGCCGGTCACCATGTCAGCGACGACGGAGGGATGTGCGATGAGCGGTCAGACAGTGGCGGACGTCGGGGAATTCGGGCTGATCGCTGCGCTGCAACCGCGCCTGCGTTCGACCGCGGCGGTCGAGGTGCCCTCCGGTGACGATGCGGCCGTACTGCGGCTGGGCGGCGAGCGCCTGGTAGTCAGCACCGACATGCTTGTGCAGGACAGGCATTTCCGGCTGGAGTGGTCCGGGCCCGAGGACATCGGTCGCAAGGCCGCGGCCCAGAACTTCGCCGACCTCACCGCGATGGGCGCCCGCCCGGTGGCTCTCACCGCTGCCGTCGCCCTGCCGCCGCAGACGCAGGTGGACTGGGTGCTCGGTGTTGTCGATGGACTGGTCGCCGAGGCGGCCGAACTGGGTGCGGCCGTGGTGGGCGGGGACGTCACCCGCGCCGACGTCATTTCCATCGCTGTGACCGCACTCGGCGTGCCCAGTGGCAGTCGGCTCGTAAGCCGTGCTGGTGCGCGGCCTGGGGACGTGGTTGCTGTCTGCGGGCGGCTGGGCTGGGCCGCTGCTGGCTTGGCGGTGCTGGGTCGCGGGTTCCGTTCGCCGCGCGTCGTCGTCGACGCCCACCGTCGCCCGCACCCGCCCTACTCGGCCGGTGCACTGGCAGCCGCGGCGGGTGCCACGGCCATGATCGATGTCAGTGACGGGCTGCTGTCGGACCTGGGCCACGTGGCCGCAGCTTCCGGCGTGCAGATCGTGCTCGACCCCGAAGCCCTGCCGGTCGACGACCAGGTCAAGGAGACGGCCTCGGCGTTCAATGCCGACCCGCTGGGCTGGGTGCTCACCGGCGGCGACGACCACGCTCTCGCGGCGACGTTCCCCGCGGGCGCTGCACTGCCAGCCGGCTTCCTTGCGGTGGGCGAGGTGCTGGAGGGGTCAGGCGTCGAGGTCCCCGGTTACCGGCATGTGGGGCTGCCGGGGTACGACCACTTCCGGGAGTGAGCCGTGGAGTCACAAAGCCCGCAGCGGTGAGGGTTCTGTGACTTCACGGCCAGAAACTGGTCGCTGGGTCACAAAGCCCCGCAGTGGGGACGGTTTTGTGACTGAGCAGCCAGAAACTGGTCGCTGGGTCGCAAAGCCCGGGGAAGCGTCGAAACCTCAGACGGCGCGGGTGACCTTGCCGGCCTTCAGGCAGCTGGTGCAGACGTTGATGCGCTTGGGGCTCTTGCCCATCATGGCGCGCACGCGCTGGATGTTGGGGTTCCAGCGGCGCTTGGTCCGGCGGTGCGAGTGGGAGATGTTGTGGCCGAAGCCAGGACCCTTGCCGCAGACATCGCAGGTGGCAGCCACGGTCACTCCTTAAGAAAGTCGTCAATCAGGCGCGCAAAGGCGCAGAAGTCCTTTACAGGATAGCCGATGCTGCCCGGAATCGTCCCTGCCCCCCGTTACCCTTGCCATTGACCCCCTAACCCGACCCGCGAGGAGAGCCGATGCCCGAAGTGGCCCTCGACGCCGCGGCCGTGCGAGAGTGGATGCGGGCCAGCCAGACGGCCCTGGGCAACCGGCGGGCCGAGATCGACGCGCTGAACGTATACCCGGTGCCTGACGGGGATACCGGAACCAACATGTACCTCACCGTCGAAGCGGCCGCCATCTCCGCGATGGAGATCACAGACCCGAGGCCGGAGCCGGGTCCGGTGGCCGAAGCGCTGGCCCGTGGTGCGCTACTCGGAGCCCGGGGGAACTCGGGGGTGATCCTTAGCCAGATGCTGCGCGGCTTTGCCGATGTGCTGGCCACCACGCCCGCCCCCGACGGCGCGGCACTGTCTGCCGGACTCACTCGGGCCGCCGATCTCGCGTACTCCGCGGTCAGCCGCCCGGTCGAAGGGACCGTTCTCACGGTCGCCCGGGCCGCAGCCGAGGCGGGCGCCCAGGTCGCGCAATCCGGTCTCGCGCATGTCGCCAAGGCTGCCTCCGGCAAGGCGCACGAGGCGCTGGCGCTGACCCCTACCCAACTTCCCGAACTCGCGGCCGCGGGTGTGGTGGACGCCGGTGGCATGGGCTACTGCGTAGTCCTCGATGCGCTGGCCGGTGTGCTGACCGGCGAGGAGCTTGCGATCGACCCGACCGAAACGCTGGTGGTGCACGAGCCGCAGCCCGGGCAGGAGTACACCGGGCCTCGCTACGAGGTCATGTACCTCTTGGACGCTGAGGACGACGGGATTCCGCGGTTGCGTGCTCACTTGGACGAACTGGGTGACTCGCTGGTCGTGGTCGGCGGTGGCGGACTGTGGAACGTGCATGTACACACCGAGACGATCGGCGCCGCGATCGAGGCGGGTATCGACGTGGGACGCCCGCACCGGATCGCCGTCACCGACCTGATCGAGCAACAACGCAGCCGGCCGCGTGACATCACCCGGGTGGTCGTGGCCGTCGCGCACGGTCCGGGCGTGGCCGAGTTGTTGGAGGACTCCGGCGCGATGGTCGTGCGCACCCCGCCGAAGGGCCGGCCGAGCACCCGCGACTTCGTGCGGGCCGTTACGTCCTGCGGCGCTCGGGAGGCGCTGTTGCTGCCGTCGGATGCCGACTCCACCCCGGTGGCCAAAGCCGCCGCCGAGTTCCTGCGCGACGACGACATCCGGGTCGCTGTGGTGCCCAGTCGCTCGATCGTTCAGACGCTGGCTGCTGTGGCCGTGCACGATTCCGCGGCAGGCTTCGACGACGACGTCGTGACCATGGCCCGGGCGTCGAGTGCGACCCGCTACGGCGGCGTGACGGTGGCCAGCAAGGAAGCCATCACCACAGCCGGTCGCTGCCAAGTGGGCGATGTGCTCGGCCTGGTCGACGGCGACATCGTGGAGATCGGCAGCGACGTCACCGAGGTGGCCCTGCGCGTCATCGAGCGGATGAGCAGCAGCACCAGCGAACTCGTCACGGTCGTTACGGGCCTGGACTGCCCACAAGAGCTGATCCCCACCATTGAGGACCATCTGCAATCCGCACTGGTCGACCTGGAGGTCGTGACCGGGGGCCAGCCGTTCTGGCCGGCGATCATCGGCGTGGAGTGACGTGCCGGATCTCTCGACATCGTTGGCTGAAGTACTGGGCGGCTCAAGTGCTCGCAGTCTGCGCACCTCGCACGCGGTACACACCTGCGAGGACCTGCTCTGGGTGTTCCCGCGTCGCTACCAGGACATGTCGCAACTGACCGACATCGCGAGCCTGCGCGAAGGCGATGTCGCCACTGTGCTGGCCCGGGTGAAGACCGCGGCCACCCGACGCACCCGCAAGGGGGAGATGCTCAACGTCGTCATCACCGACGGCAACGCGGATCTGCACCTGGCCTTCTTCCGCGGCATCCGGGGGTTCAAGGCCCGGCTGCAACCCGGCCGGATCGGGTTGTTCAGCGGGAAAGTCGGGTCGTTTAACCACCAGTTGCAACTCGCCCATCCACTGTGCGCGCTGGCGCCCATGGGGGAGCAGGACGACCCCGAGGAGGTCGAAGCCTTCCTCGCCAAGATCAACCCGATCTACCCGGCCACCGCGAGCATCCCGACCTGGCGGGTAGCGCAGGCCGTCAAGCTCGTGCTGGACGCGGTGGATCTGCGCGACGATCCGCTGGACGAGACGATCCGCAGCGCCCGGAATCTGGTCTCGCAAGCCGAGGCGTTCGAACGGATCCACCGGCCCACATCCATCGACCAGGTGGACCCCGCTCGCGACCGGTTCCGGTACGAGGAAGCGTTCGTGCTGCAGACGATCCTGGGCCTGCGCCGTCGGGCCGCTGCCAACAGTCCAGCGACGGCCCGGACCGGCCGTGTCGGAGGACTCGCGGACGCTATTGCACAGCGCCTGCCGTTCCCGCTGACAGCCGGCCAGCAGAACGCACTGGAGGACATCCGGGGCGACCTCGCACAGCCAGCCCCCATGCAACGGTTACTGCACGGTGAGGTCGGCGCCGGCAAGACCCTGGTCGCACTGCTGGCCATGGCCACGGTGGTCGATTCCGGCGGTCAGGCCGCCCTGCTGGCGCCGACTGAAGTGCTTGCGCAGCAGCACTTCGCCTCGATCACCGGGATGCTCGGCGAGTTCGCGCAGGCCGGCATGCTCACCGGCGACGCGGCCGGGACCCAGGTTGTGCTGCTGACCGGTTCGATGACCGCTGCCGCGCGCAAGGAAGCGTTGCTCAAGACGATGACCGGCGAGGCGGGCATCGTGGTGGGCACACATGCGCTGCTCAACGAGAAGGTGCAGTTCGCCGACCTCGGTCTGGTCGTCGTCGACGAGCAGCACCGGTTCGGCGTCGAGCAACGGGCGGCGCTGCTGGAACGCGGTGCGGACAACCGGCGGCCGCACCTGCTGGTCATGACCGCCACCCCCATTCCACGTACCGTCGCGATGACCGTGTTCGGGGATCTGGACGTCACGACACTGCGGGAACTGCCGGGCGGCCGCGCCGGGATCAGCACGTTCGTCGTCGATGAGCATCGCGCTCCGCGACACGCCACCCGTATGTGGGAGCGGGTGGTCGAGGAGGTCCGGCAGGGTCGCAAGGCCTACGTGGTGTGCCCACGGATCGGTGACGAGGAGCCTTCCGAGGAGTTCGACACCGAAGGCACCCGGGGTGTACTGCGGACTGCCGAGGCGCTGGCCGGAAACGAGTTGTCCGAGGCGCGGGTCGGTGTGCTGCACGGCCGGATGCCCGCCGCCGAGAAAGCCGAGGTCATGGGACGTTTCGCCGCTGGTCCGGACCAGCCAGACAGCATCGACGTGCTCGTGGCGACCAGCGTGATCGAGGTCGGCGTGGACGTGCCCAGCGCCTCGGTGATGGTCGTCCTCGACGCCGAGTCGTTCGGGGTTTCGCAGTTGCACCAGTTGCGGGGGCGGGTCGGTCGCTCGGAACTGCCCGGCCTGTGCCTTCTGGCCACTCGCAATCCCGAGGCCACCGCCCGGCTCGAACAGGTCGCGGCCACCACCAACGGTTTCGACCTGGCCACCATCGACCTGCAGACCCGCAAGGAGGGCGACGTGCTCGGCACCGCGCAGTCCGGCCGGATGACTCGGTTGCGGCTGCTGCGGGTG
>WBZP01003071.1_pt1 | contig 18505 bp, 16 predicted proteins | sample 5204301 | NCBI WGS metagenome assembly WBZP01 (sample SAMN12412401, study PRJNA552823) | activated sludge metagenome | isolation source: activated sludge from nitrification reactor of wastewater treatment plant... | place: USA: Pennsylvania | collected 2017 | reverse complement strand
CGAAGCGAGGTCCTTGGCGAATTGCGCGCGGTCGTAGGTCGGCAGGCAGTCCAGCAGCTTCGGGTGGAAGGCGATCTTCATGACGCGCGCTCGGTGAATGAGATCTGCATTATATGTGATCCATGTTATTCGTCAATGTTAATCACATGGTAATATAATTCCATCAAAGTCTATCGGGAGTTGTCCATGGAAAACAGGACCGCGCGTCTGACGATCCTCATCGATCCGCGCAAGAAGGAGATATTCGAGGAAATCTGCGCGGCGCACGACCTGACGCCATCGCAGGTGGTGCGCAAGCTGGTGCGCCAGTACATCATCGACAATGCCGGCGGGCGCGAGCTACCCGAATGGCTGAAGCCGGCCGGCAAGGCCGCTGATTAGCGCCCGCTAACCGGATTCCGGCGGGCGCACCTTGTCCGGGTGGCGGGCGGCGATGTAGGCATCGTACCTGGCCAGCATTTCCGGCCCCTGCTTGGCAATCTCGCGCAGGATGCGCGCCACGGCCCAGATCATCACGGCGACACCCCCGGCCGTGCACGCCACGGCTTCCACGGTCGACGTCGGAAAATTGGCCAGAATCGCCCCCTTGCCGGCGGCGAACCAACTGGCGCCGATGGCGACGCAGAAAAGCCCGAAAACGTCGACCAGCGCGTAGGCGAAGATGCGGCCGGTCAGGCGCGGGCGGGGCGGGCGGGTCGTCGGGAACATGGCATGCCACTATAATCGCAAAGCACCGCATTCTGACTCAAGGGGCCGTGATGATTCTTCGTTTGATGTTCCTGACGCTTGCCGGCCTGCTGCTCGGCACGGGTGTTGCCCGGGCCGAGATCAGAATCGGTGTCATCGCCTCGTCGACCGGACCGACCGCTGTCGTCGGCATTCCGCAGAAGAACACGGTAGCCCTGCTGCCGAGCGAAATCGGTAGCCAGAAGATCGAGTACATTGTGCTCGACGATGCGTCCGACCCGACCAGCGCGGTGACCAATGTCAGGAAGCTGCTCACCGAACACAAGGTCGATGCGCTGATCGGGCCGACGACGACACCGGCCGCGCTGGCGATCCTCGACTTCGTCGCCGAGGCGAAGACGCCGCTGCTGACGACGGTCGGTTCGTCATCCGTGATCCAGCCCATGGACGACAAGAAGAGGTGGGTCTTCAAGACGACCCAGAATGACGACCTGATCGCCACGGCGGTGCTGGCCAACATGACGGCCGTGGGCATCCGCAGTGTCGGCTTCATCGGTTTCAACGATCCCTACGGCGAGAACTGGTACAAGGTGTTCGCGCCGATGGCCGCGCACGCCGGCATCCGGATTGTCGCCAGCGAGCGCTTCAATCGCACCGATCCGTCGGTCACCGGTCAGGCGCTGAAGCTGATTTCGGCCAGGCTGGACGCGGTGTTCATCGCCGCCACCGGTGGCCCCGCCGTCCTCCCGCAGGTCAGTTTGCAGGAAAAAGGCTACAAGGGCCACATCTACCAGACCCATGGCGTGGCGACCAACGACTTCATCCGTCTCGGCGGCAAGGTTGTCGAAGGCACGCTGATGGCCGGTGGCCCGATGCTGGTGGCCGCCGATCTGCCGGAAAGCAATCCAATCAAGGCGGTTGCCGAAGGCTATGTCAAGGCTTACGAGGGCAAGTACGGCGCCGGCAGCATGTCGACTTTTGGCGCCAACACCTTCGATGCCGGCCTGCTGTTGCAGAAGGCAATTCCGCAGGCGCTCGCCAAAGCCAGGCCGGGATCGGCGGAATTCCGGGCGGCGCTGCGTGACGCGCTCGAACGGTCGCGGGAAGTGGTCGGGGTGCAGGGCATCTTCAATATGTCGCTGCAGGACCACAACGGTATGGATCAGCGGGCGCGGGTGATGATGACGGTGAAAGGCGGCAAATGGATATTGGTCAGGGATTGATGCTGCTGCGGCGGGCGTTGGCCCTGCTGTTCGTGGCTGGCGCGGCGCTGGCCGCGGACGAGAAGGCGCCGCTGCCGGTGGTTGTCATCTACATGCCATCGCCTTGCCTGGCCTGCATCGACTGGGGAAGCTATCTGGCCGACAACGGGTTTCGCGTCGTCTATAAGGAGACGACCGATATGGCTGCGGTCAAGCGACGCTTCAAGGTGCCGGTCGCCGTCGAATCGATTCATACGGCAGTGGTTGGCGGTTACTTCGTCGAAGGCCACGCCTACGCCGAGGACATTCAGGAATTGTTGCGCGACAAGCCCGAGGCGCGCGGCATTGCCGTGCCCGGCTTACCGCGCGGGGCGCCGGGCCGGGAACTGTCCAATCCGACCTGCGAGACGGCGTGCACGATGCTCGACAACGCCAGCGGCGAGCGCGAGGTCAGGCGGGAACTGTTCAATACGTTGCTGGTCAAGCCTGACGGTTCGACCAGCATCTGGGCGCGCCATTGATCTCTGGTTGAAGGCGATGTTCAGCCGGTTGTGCCGAACAACTCGGCGAACTGGCGGCGCGCCCAGTCGAGGTCTTCTTCGCCCGCTTGCGGAAGATGCTGCTGGCGCATCGTCTGCTGGATCACGCCGTCGCCACGCCAGCGATAAGCGGTCTCGATGCGCGTCAATTCCTTCGGCTCGGGGCGATTCACCACGTAGCAGGTACTGTCCGGCAACTGCCTTGGCGCCGCTGTTCCCGCCGCGTGGGCGGCAATCTGGGTGGTGGCGATGCGCCCGAGTCCCGCCGCGATCTGGCCCGTTTTCGGGTACTGCCCGAACAGCGGCGATACCTTGTCGATGACGTCGCCGACGACAAAGACCCGGTCGTCGCCGGGCACGGCCAGCGTTGACGGATCGCAGGCCGCCCAGCCGCTCGGCTTGCCGTCCGCGTTGCGACCGATCAGCCCGCTGTCCCAGGCAAGGTCGGCGGCCTGCTGCGGCGGCATCAGGATGGCGTCGGCGAAGTCGATGGTGTCGAAGTCGGTGACGATGCGACGCTTGTAGGGGTCGACTGACCTGACCTGCGCTTGCGGCAGGTAGGTGACCTGGTCACGGAAGCTTTCGCGGAAGATGCGGTCGAAACTCAGCACCGGCAGGTTCGGGTCGAGAATCACGAGGCGTCCCTTGATGCTGCGCGTTTTCAGCCACCAGGCGACCAGGCCGGCGCGTTCGTAAGGCGCCGGCGGACAGCGGTAGGGCAGTGGCGGGACGGTCATCACCAGATCGCCACCCTGAAACGCCTCCAGCTTTGCTTTCAAGGCGAGATGCTCGGCCCCGGCCGGGAAGGCTGATGGAAAATGCCGGCGCGTGTAGGTGGCAGCGTCGCGGTCGACGCCGTACCAGGCCGAAAAATCCTCGCGGATGCCGGGTGCCAGGACCAGCCAGTCGTAGGCGAACCTGCCCGCCGAAGTGTCGACCTGGCGCGACTGACGATCGACGCCGGCGACCTCGGCGTTGACGAAGCGATAGCCGAAGTGCTGCGCCGCGCGCCGGTAGTCGTGCCGCAGCCAGTCTTCGCGAGCGAGGCCAACCAGCCAGCGGTTGGACAGGGGCTGCGACCAGAACTCCGCCCGGCGGTCAATCAGAATGACATCGAGTTGCGGCACCAATGCACGCAGATGCCGCGCTGCGGACAGTCCGCCCCAGCCGCCGCCAACGATCACGACACGACCGCCGGCGGGGCTTGCCGTCGCCCAGCGGGGCAGCGTAGAGACGCCGAGGATGGCGGTGAGCAGGGTTCTGCGCTTCATCCAAGAAAGTTGCCGGAAATAGACCAAAAACCGTTGACAAGTCTGTCCTTCTGTTCCGATTTACTCACAGAGCGTCCTTCTGGCCGTGTTGCGGCAATTTTCTCTGCAGTTTGCCAGATCGCATTGGAACAAATCGAATTTTTCGGTAGAAATATGCATTTAATCAATGACTTGTAGATTCGCTCAAAACTCGTGCAGGAGAGTAAAAGTCCTTGTGGGACGCCAACTTACGAGCAATCGTCAGGAATCATTCACAGACTTATCCACAGATTTTGTGGATAGATTGGAAAGTCGACAACAGGGCATCGGATTGGGTATCGAAGTTAATGTGATCTCTCAGGTTTTCAGGGAGAAATTTGCCGCGGCGCGATAACTGTTCGCCGGAAACAGGGGTTGCCACACAAGGCCGCAGATCGCCTTGGAAAGGCAACGATCTTTACTATACTGGAATTGGCAGTTCGCGCTGATTTGCAACATTTTTGGGAGGAGAAGATCATGTCCAGAGTAGCATTCCAGTCCTCGTGGCGGACCCTCGCGGCGTTGGCACTGGCGGCGACCACCACTTCCGCGTGTTACGTTGTGCCCGTGGTAGCGCCGGACGGGAACGTCTATTACAACTATTACCCGTTGCCGCCGGCGGGAACGCCGTTGCCGCCCCCAGGGGTGGCACCGCATCCGGGGTCGCAGGCGGGCCACCCGCCACAGATGACTGCTCCGACGGCGGCGACGCTTCCGGTCAGGCTCTATCCGTCCAACGAGCGGGCGACACGGACCGGTGTCATCAGCGGGTCAGTCACCAACATGATGACCGGGAAGGGCCGCTTCGTGGTCGAGTACGAAGGCCAGGTCTTGAGCGGTGAAGCGACTCGCGTAGTGGAGGATGAAAAACGGGGCGTGGCAAGCGCTTACAGCCCGGGCGGCATGTTCATGTCCTGCGAGTACCAGCTGAATACGCCGTATCAGGGCGCCGGAACCTGTACGTTTTCCAACGGTGCGAAGTACCAGATGCACATAGGCGGCTGAAGGCACGACTCTGACCGGCGGGCGGCGATGCCGCGCCGCTCGCGTCGGCTCCCGAGCAAGGGGGAGGAGGGCGGATTCCGTGAAGTGGCATGTCTTGCTGAAGCCGGCGTTCTGCCATTCCTACTTGACGCGCATGCCCGGTTGCGCGCCCGCGTCGGGTGACAGCAGGAAGATTCCAGGAGTTTCGCCGGCGGTGTCCGAGGCGGCCAGCACCATGCCTTCCGACAGCCCGAACTTCATCTTGCGCGGCGCCAGGTTGGCGACCATGACGGTCAGCCGGCCGATCAGTTGCGTCGGGTCGTAAGCCGCCTTGATCCCGGCGAAGACATTACGCATTTCGTTGTTACCGATGTCGAGCGTCAGGCGCACCAGCTTGTCGGCGCCGTCGACGTGCTCGGCATGGGCGATGCGGACGATGCGCAGGTCGACCTTCATGAAGTCGTCAATATTGCAGTACGGCTCCCACGGGCTGGCGGCGGGGACTTCGGCCTGCTGGTGCTGGGCGTGGCGTTGCGGCGACTGCCGCTCCGGCGCCGGGGCCAGCGATTCCCGGTTGGCGTCGACCAGCTTTTCGATCAGCCGGGGATCGACGCGCGTCAGCAGGTGCTCGTAGGCGTTGATCCTGTGACCGGCGGCGAGCAGGCCTTGCGCATCGGCCCAGGTCAGCGGCGCGCTGTTGAGGAATCGTTCGACCTTGCCGGCAATGGTGGGGAGGATCGGCTTGAGCAGCACCGTCAGCAGACGGAACAGGTTGAGCGCGTTCGAGCAGGCGACGTGCAGTTCGCCGTCCCGGCCTTCCTGCCTGGCCAGTTCCCAGGGTTTGACGCTGTCGACGTACTGGTTGGCGGCGTCGGTCAGCAGCATGATCTCGCGCATCGCCTTGGAGAATTCGCGGGCTTCGTAGAGTTCGGCGATGCGTCCGGTGGCTTCCCGGATTGCCCTGATCGCCGGCAGCGCCTCGTCGGCCGGGGCCAGTTGGCCGTTGAAGCGCTTGCTGATGAAGCCTGCCGAGCGGCTGGCGATGTTGACGTACTTGCCGACGAGGTCGCTGTTGACGCGGGCGACAAAGTCGTCGAGGTTGAGGTCGATGTCCTCCATGCTCGCCGACAGCTTGGCGGCGTAGTAGTAGCGCAGCCACTCCGGGTTGAGGCCGGCGTCGAGGTAGCTTTGCGCGGTGATGAAGGTGCCGCGCGATTTCGACATCTTGGCGCCGTCGACCGTGAGAAACCCGTGCGCGAAAATCTTCGTCGGCGTGCGGTAGCCGGCATGGGCAAGTTCGGCCGGCCAGAACAGCGCGTGGAAGTAGAGGATGTCCTTGCCGATGAAGTGATAGAGCTCGGCGGTCGAATCCGGCCTGAAGTATTCGCCGAAGTCGAGGCCGAGACGGTCGCACAGGTTCCTGAACGCGCCCATGTAACCGATCGGCGCGTCGAGCCAGACGTAGTAGTACTTGCCCGGGGCGTCGGGAATCTCGAACCCGAAGTAGGGGGCGTCGCGCGAGATGTCCCAGTCGGTCAGCCGGTTTTCGCCCTCGGCGCCCAGCCACTCCTGCATCTTGTTGGCGGCCTCCGCTTGCAGGACGCCGTTGTCGCGGCTGGTGTAGCGGCGCAGGAAGGCTTCGCAGCGCGGGTCGGAGAGCTTGAAGAAGTAATGTTCGGACGCGCGCAGCTCGGGCCTGGCGCCGGAAATGGCCGAGTACGGGTTCCCGAGGTCGGTCGGGGCGTAGGCGGCCCCGCAGGATTCGCAGTTGTCGCCGTACTGGTCGACGGCGCCGCACTTCGGGCATTCGCCCTTGATGAAGCGGTCGGGCAGGAACAGCTGCTTGACCGGGTCGTAGTACTGCTCGATGGTGCGCGTCTCGATCAGCCCCGACGCGCGCAGCTTGCGGTAGATGTCGTCGGCGCAGGCGCGGGTTTCGGCGGAGTGGGTCGTGTAGTAGTTGTCGAAACCGACCAGGAAGCCGGCGAAGTCGCGCGTGTGCTCGCCATGGACGCGGGCGATCAGGGCTTCCGGCGTGACGCCCTCCTGCTCGGCGCGCAACATGATCGGCGTGCCGTGGGTGTCATCGGCGCAGACGTACCAGCACTCGTTGCCCGACATCTTCTGGAAGCGCACCCAGATGTCGGTCTGGATGTACTCGACCAGGTGGCCGAGGTGGATGGCGCCATTGGCGTAAGGCAGGGCGGAGGTGACGAGAATCTTGCGCGACATGGGAGGACGGCCGGTACGAAAATAAACTGTAATTTTACCGCGAGGCTCTCGCCGGGAGGGGTTTGCGGTATACTGTAGCAAATTGCTCGGGTATTTTCCGCCCGTTCACGCCAACCGGGAGTCTCCATGAGTCTTACAGAACAGCAGATCAGGACCGCCCTCGCTGCCGCGGTCGACCCCAATACCGGCAAGGATTACGTCGCCGGCAAGTCACTGAAGAACGTCACGGTCGATGGCGACGACGTGTCCGTCGACATCGAGCTCGGCTACCCGGCGAAGACGCAGATCGACGCCATCCGCAAGCAGGTGATCGCCGCCGTGCGCACGCTGCCGGGAGTCGGCAACGTGTCGGCCAATGTCCATTCGAAGATCGTCGCCCATTCCGTGCAGTTGGGTGTCAAGCTGGTGCCGGGCGTCAAGAACATCATCGCCATCGCTTCCGGCAAGGGCGGCGTCGGCAAGAGCACGACCGCGGTCAATCTGGCGCTGGCGCTGGCTCAGGAAGGCGCCAGCGTCGGCATCCTCGACGCCGACATCTACGGCCCCTCGCAGCCGCAGATGCTTGGCCTTGCCGGCGAGCAGCCGGAGTCGCGCGACGGCCAGAGCATGGAGCCGCTGCGGGCCTACGGCGTGCAGGCGATGTCGATCGGCTTCATGGTCGATGTCGAGACGCCGATGGTGTGGCGCGGCCCGATGGTGGCGCAGGCGCTCGACCAACTGATCGGCCAGACCAAGTGGCACGACGTCGACTACCTGATCGTCGACATGCCGCCGGGCACCGGCGACATCCAGCTCTCGCTGTCGCAGAAGGTGCCGGTGACCGGCGCGGTGATCGTGACGACGCCGCAGGACATCGCGCTGATCGATGCGCGCAAGGGGCTGAAGATGTTCGAGAAGGTCAATGTCCCCATCCTCGGCATCGTCGAGAACATGAGCATCCACATCTGCTCGCAGTGCGGCCACGAGGAGCACATCTTCGGCGCGGGCGGCGGCGCGCGCATGGGCAAGGATTACGGTGTCGAATTCCTCGGCAGCCTGCCGCTCGAGCTGGCGATCCGCGAGATGGCCGACGGCGGCAAGCCGACCGTGGTCGGCGCGCCGGATTCGCGCACGGCCGAGATCTACCGCGGCATCGCCCGGCGCATAGCGGTCAAGATTGCCCAGAAGGCCAAGGACATGACGTCGAAGTTCCCGAATATCGTCGTGCAGAATACCTGATGCAGTGATGATTTCCTTCTGGCTCCCGTGCCTTGCCGGCTTTCGTCGCCGGAGCGGCTTGGCAGGCTGGGGCGGGGAGGAGTGGCAAGCCGTGACGGTGGACCATGGGGCGGGTTGAAGCTAAGATATTCCGACCCTGCGGCACGGAAGCGGTTTCGCCTGTTATCTGAAGCTCCTGAACGAAAGGACGATCATGCGAGTCATTGCCCCTCTGATCCTGTCCATCGCGCTTTTCGGCTGCGCCTCCTACGACGGCGGCGGCCTGAAGCCCGGAATCAGCACGACGGCGGATGTCGTTCAGGAGATGGGGACGCCGGCCATGCGCTGGAGCGAGCCCGGTGGCGGCGAACTGCTGGCCTTTCCACGCGGCCCCAGCGGAACCGCCACCTTCATGGTCAGGGTTGCCGCCAACGGCACCATGGCGAGCAAGGAGAATGTGCTCGACATGCGTCATTTCGCGCAGATCCAGGCGGGCATGACCGAGCAGCAGGTGCTGCGCGTCATCGGTCCCCCGTTCCCGGGGTGGACAGCCGCCTACCCCACGCGCAGCGAACTGGTGTGGGAGTGGAGGTACTGCAGCGAGTACAGCGAAGCGTCCCGGTTCGACGTGATTTTCGATTCTTCGACCGGCAAGGTGAAGACCACGCAGAGCTATGTCGAATCGGTCGGCCGCGGACACCCGAGATGCTGAACGGCCGCGCCAGGCTGTCACGGGGCGGGGTTTAGACCGCCGCGGTCGGCGCAGGAATCCGGATATCGGCATAGTTTTGGCAGCTGCCGCGACCGGTCATGGCCCGTCGCCGGTAACCCCCGGCCGGCGGCTCTTGGCGCCCCTCCCGCCCTTCGTGTCGGGCGGGAGCGTTCCCAAGCAGTCGCCACGAGCGTATCGGGCTTACCCCACTCCTTTGGCAACCATTTCCCTGAACTTCCTTGCCTGCCCGGGAGAAGGGATCTCCGCTGCCAGGGCGTCCACTGCGGCCTGAAAGCTGCTTGCAGAATCGAAATGATCTTCGCAGATGATGGCAGCCATCGGTCCGATACAATCCGCCAGGCAGTTTTCGAGGAGGGTCTTCTGCGCGGCACTGAGACCGCTGCCTGCCGGCGCGTGCGCCTCTTCGGCGTGAGAAGGAACCTGATCCGGGCCACCGCTCAGGGCGCGGAGGATATCCTGGGTCGGAGGCAACGGCATGCCCCGCGAGACAACCCCTCCCTCCTGAAACCGGTAGCGACCCTCGCGGATCCTTGTCAGCAGACCGAGGGCTTCCTGGCCGCGTTTCCCGGCAAAGAAGATGAAGACAATCTCACCCCGGTCCAGCATCATCTGGGCGACATGATTGTCGCGCGTGGCAATGAACACCGTGCCCGACGCCTTCCGGTTACTGAGCCGGCCAATCTCGAGCGTGATTTCCGAGGAAGGTATGTAGTCCTGAGCCATATTTGCCGCCTGCCCTACCTTTTCCGCAGTCTTTCAAATGCCATCTGGAGACTTACGCCCATGCGCTCTATCGCCCGTGCAAGGGCGCCAATCTCGTCGCTTCGGCCACACTCCCTGATTTCGGCGCCCAGGTTGCCCCGGCTGATTTCATCGGCAATTGCGGTCAGATTGCGAATCGGAGCGCTGAGACGACGAGCCAGCAGATAGGCGATGGCGACCACGGCAATCAGGGTGGCGATGAGCAACAGAATGGCGTTGCGCTGCGCCTCGTCGGCGGCAGCATAGGCCTCGCGATAATCCTGCTGGACAATCAGCGTCCACCCCAGATTTGTCTTCCGGGAAAAGGCCACGATCTTCTTGCCTGCTTCCACGAATACAAAGGAATCGCGATCGGACTTGCCGCTCTGCTTCAAGGCAGGGTGGGCGCTGAAATCCTGGAGTTCCGACGCGACCTCCCCGCGGCCATGCGCGATCAGACGGTTCTGTTCATCGAGCAGGAGGGCGAAGCCGGTCTCCCCGATCCGGGTCTTGGTGATGCTTTTTGAAAGGTCCTCGAGGGTCATGGCAATGGCGATCACGCCCGCCGGCTTTTCCGCATCTCCCTTGATTGGCTTGGCCAGGATGAATGCCGGCTTGTTGGAGGTCTTCCCGAGCAGCACCTGCTGGCCAAATGCCTTGCCCCCCAGCACCTGTTTGACGTATTCCCGATCGCCGTAATACGTCAGGGCCTTGCCATCACTGCGCCCGAGGTTCTGGCCGTCCGGCAACACGGTGAAGGCGAGATAGATCCATTGATAGACATCGGTGACCGATTTCAGCACCGGATTCTGTGCGGCCGCCTGCATGCCCAGGATTGCCGGAGTGGAGGAATTTTGCTCCAGCAACCGGAGATTCATGGCGGTCCATTCATCAACGCTGCCGGTGAGGTGCTCCGTGTTGTTGACAAGGTTCCGGGAAATATTCGCCGTCCATTCCTGTTTCGACTTGTGGATACTGATGTACCAGAGGCCACCCAGCGGGACGAGAGCGACAACCAGCATGGTTATCAGGATTTGATAAATCAGCTTGAACCGAACCTCTTGCCGGTCTGTTGCGTTGTCAGCCACCATCGCCTTTTCTCCATTACCCTCGAATATATGACAGGAACAGCATCCCCCGCTGGTTTGTCCGCGGACCTGATCGAACAATGCGCGCGAAGCAGGGGGCGACAACAATGGATCTTGCGAATGGCACCCTGCGGTCGACGCACAATTTTAGAATACTACCAAAACCAATGCGGTCGGTTTGATTTGGTTTGCCGACCACGGGAAATTGCCGGTTGCCCCGCGGACTCCCCGCCGGTCACCCGCTTTCGCGAGTGTATGGGCCAGAATGTTTCCGCCGCGTGGGGCTCTCTGCCTAATTTATTCGCGAAGGCCCTGCGCAAAAGGCGGGTAAAATTCCATCCTAGCCTGTTGTAGCGCGGACGAGAAGAAATGGCCATCAAATCAGACAAGTGGATACGCCGCATGGCGGAAGAGCACGGCATGATCGAGCCGTTCGCGCGGGAACTGGTGCGCGAGGCGAACGGCGGCAAGATCGTTTCCTACGGCACTTCGAGCTACGGCTACGATATCCGCTGCGCGCGCGAATTCAAGGTATTCACCAACATCAACTCGACCGTCGTCGATCCCAAGGCCTTCGATCCGAAGTCCTTCGTCGAGATCGAGTCCGACGTCTGCATCATTCCGCCCAACTCGTTCGCGCTGGCACGCACCATGGAGTATTTCCGGATTCCGCGCTCGGTGCTGACCATCTGCCTCGGCAAGAGCACCTACGCCCGCTGCGGCATCATCGTCAATGTCACCCCCTTCGAGCCGGAGTGGGAAGGTTACGTGACGCTGGAATTCTCCAACACGACGCCGCTGCCGGCCAAGATCTACGCCGGCGAGGGCTGCGCCCAGGTGCTGTTCTTCGAGTCCGACGAGATCTGCGAAACCTCGTACAAGGACCGGGGCGGCAAGTATCAGGGCCAGGTCGGCGTGACGCTGCCCAAGATCTGACGCCGGGAGGCGCGACCACCAGGTTTCATTCGGCGGCCCGATGCGGCGGGCCGCCGCTTTTCAAGGATTCGACATGCGCTTCCACTTTCCCGTCATCATCATCGATGAAAACTACCGCTCCGAGAATACCTACGGACTCAGCATCCGCGCCCTCGCCGCGGCGCTCGAGAAGGAGCGACTGGAAGTGCTGGGCGTCACCAGCTTCGGCGACCTGACTTCGTTCGCGCAGCAGCAGTCGCGCGCCGGCGCCTTCATCCTGTCGATCGGCGACGAGGAACTGGCGCTCGCGCCGGACCAGACCCTGGCCAAACTGCGCGCCTTCGTGACCGCGATCCGCAACCGCAACGCCGAAATCCCGATCTTCCTGCATGGCGAGACACGCACCTCGCGCCACGTTCCGAACGACGTGCTGCGCGAACTGCACGGCTTCATCCACATGTTCGAGGACACCCCGGAATTCATCGCGCGCAACGTCAAGCGCGAAGCCCGGGCCTATCTCGATTCGCTGCCGCCGCCGTTCTTCCGCGCGCTGACGCACTACGCCGCCGACGGCTCCTACTCCTGGCACTGCCCGGGCCACTCGGGCGGCGTCGCCTTCCTGAAGTCGCCGGTCGGCCAGATGTTCCACCAGTTCTTCGGCGAGAACATGCTGCGCGCCGACGTCTGCAACGCCGTCGAGGAACTCGGCCAACTGCTCGACCACACCGGCCCGGTCGCCGCCTCGGAGCGCAACGCGGCGCGCATCTTCAACGCCGATCACCTGTATTTCGTCACCAACGGCACGTCGACGTCGAACAAGATCGTCTGGCACTCGACGGTGGCGCCCGGCGACATCGTCGTCGTCGACCGCAACTGCCACAAGTCGGTGCTGCATTCGATCATGATGACCGGCGCCGTGCCGATTTTCCTGATGCCGACGCGCAACAACTTCGGCATCATCGGCCCGATCCCGAAGGCCGAGTTCGCCTGGGAGAGCATCCGCAAGAAGATCGCCGCGAACCCCTTCGCGACCGACAAGAACGCCAAGCCGCGGGTGCTCACCATCACCCAGTCGACCTATGACGGGATCATTTACAACGTCGAGGAAATCAAGAAGGAACTCGACGGCAGGATCGACACGCTGCATTTCGACGAGGCCTGGCTGCCGCATGCCGCCTTTCACGATTTCTACGGCGACTATCACGCCATCGGCGCCGACCGTCCGCGCTGCCGGGAGTCGATGGTATTCGCCACGCAATCGACGCACAAGCTGCTCGCCGGCCTCAGTCAGGCGTCGCAGATCCTGGTCCAGGACTGCGAGACGCGCAAGCTCGACCGCGACATCTTCAACGAGGCCTACCTGATGCATACCTCGACCTCGCCGCAATATGCGATCATCGCCTCGTGCGACGTCGCCGCGGCGATGATGGAAGCGCCGGGGGGCACCGCGCTGGTCGAGGAATCGATCTCCGAAGCCCTCGATTTCCGCCGCGCCATGCGCAAGGTCGACGAGGAGTGGGGCGCCGACTGGTGGTTCAAGGTCTGGGGCCCCGACGTCTTTTCCGAGGAGGGCGTCGAAGACCGCGAGGCCTGGATGCTCAAGCCCGGCGAGCGCTGGCACGGCTTCGGCGAGCTGGCTGACGGCTTCAACATGCTCGACCCGATCAAGGCGACGATCATCACGCCGGGCCTCGACGTCGATGGCAATTTTGCCGGAGACATCGGCATCCCGGCGGCCATCGTCACCAAATACCTCGCCGAACACGGCATCATCGTCGAGAAGTGCGGGCTGTACAGCTTCTTCATCATGTTCACCATCGGCATCACCAAGGGCCGCTGGAATACGCTGGTGACGGAGTTGCAGCAGTTCAAGGACGACTATGACCGGAATCATCCGCTGTGGAAAATCCTGCCGGAGTTCGTCCAGAAGAACCCGCGCTACGAATCGGTCGGCCTGCGCGACCTGTGCGCCCAGATCCACGGGATCTACCGGCAGAACGACGTGGCCCGCCTGACCACCGAGATGTACCTTTCGGACATGGTGCCGGCGATGCGCCCGGCCGATGCCTTCGCCCGGATGGCGCACCGCGAGACCGAGCGGGTGCCGGTCGATGCGCTCGAAGGCCGCGTCACCGCCGTGCTGCTGACCCCTTATCCGCCCGGCATTCCGCTGCTGATTCCCGGCGAGCGCTTCAACCGGACGATCTGCAGCTACCTGAGGTTCGCCCGCGAATTCAACGCCCGCTTCCCCGGCTTCGAGACCGACATCCACGGCCTGGTGAAGGGCGAGGATGGCAGCTACTACGTGGATTGCGTGCGCTGAAGGGCGGCGTTGCGGTTTTCGCCTTTTTTGGCGGTCGACCGCAACAGTCGCCGGAAACGGAGTGGCGGCCTCGCGCTTCGCTGCCAGACGATGATCGGGGCGCGCCAGCGCGCCCCGAATTGCCTCCGGTGTGCTCGGTAGTCGGCTGGGCTACTGCCCGCGGCGGATCTTGATGATGTGCGCCATCTTGCCGGCGGGACTCAGTTCGACGTAGGCCGTCGGGCCGCCCCAGCGGTAGCGCTCGTCCGAAAGCAGGTCATGCGCTTCGTATTGCTCGCCGTAGTGGATGCCGAAGGTGCCGAGCGGAATCTGGATCGTCGCGACCTGGGTATGGAAGGGGTCGAGGTTGACGACGCAAACGATGATGTCCGAGCGGTCAGCATTCATCTTTGCGTAAGCGATGACGTTCTGGTTGTTGGAACCGAGAAACAGGACTCCGTTGTAGGTTTGCAGGGCGGGCGAGTTGCGGCGAATCTGGTTGATTCGGGCGATGATCGGCACGATGTTCCCCGGCGCTCCGTTCCAGTCGCGAACCTTGATCTCGTATTTCTCGGAGTGGAGGTATTCCTCCTTGCCCGGAATCGCCTCGTTCTCGCATAGTTCGTAGCCGCTGTAAATGCCGTAGACGCTGGACAGCGTCGCGGCCAGCACCGCGCGCATGATGAATGCCGGCCTGCCGCCGACCTGCAGGATCGTCGGCAGGATGTCCGGCGTGTTGGCAAAGAAATTGCCGGTGAAGTATTCCTTCATCTCGCCGTGCGTCAACTCGCTGACGTACTCGGTGAGTTCGTGCCTGGAGTTGCGCCAGGTGAAGTAGGTGTAGGACTGGGCGAATCCCGCTTTCGCCAGCAAACGCATCATCTTCGGCTTGGTGAATGCTTCGGCCAGGAAGATGACCTCGGGGTGCTTGCGGTGAACTTCAGCGATCACCCATTCCCAGAACGGCACCGGTTTGGTATGGGGGTTGTCGACGCGGAAGGTGGTCACGCCCTTGTCGACCCAGAACAGGAAGACCTTCAACATCTCCTTCCACAGCCCGTCGCGGTCGCTGGTTCCGAAGTTGAGCGGGTACACGTCCTGGTACTTCTTGGGCGGGTTCTCGGCATACTTGATCGTTCCGTCCGGGCGATGAAAGAACCAGTCCGGATGTTCCGCCACGTAAGGATGGTCGGGCGAGCAGTTCATGACGTAGTCGAGGGCGATCTCGATCCCCAATTCACGGCAGGTGGCGACGAATCGATCCCAGTCGTCCCAGGTTCCGAGTTTGGGTTCCAGCGCCATGTGGCCGCCATGTTCGTTGCCGATCGCCCACGGGCTGCCGACATCGCCCGGTTCGGCGACCAGGCTGTTGTTCCTGCCCTTGCGGAAGCTGTTGCCGATCGGGTGGATCGGCGGCAGATACACGACATCGAAGCCCATGTCGCTGATCTCGCGCAAGCGCGGAATGCAGTCCTGCAGCGTGCCGTGGCGATTTGGGTCGGAACCCTGCGAGCGCGGAAAGAACTCGTACCAGGCGGCGAAACGGGTAATCGGCCGATTGACCATGATGCCCAGCGCCGGCGTCAGCGTATAACCCTCGCTGCGGTCGGGATGCGCGGCCATCAGGTCGCGCATTTCGCTGCCGGTCCCGAGATCGGCGGCGCCATGCCAATCGTTGGCCGCCAGGGCGCTCTCCATCGCCGCAATGATGGCATTCATGCGGATCCGCGCCTTGCCTTTCGCCTTGCTGGCACTGCGTTTCAGAATCGCCAGTCCCTCGAGCAGCTCGCTCGTCAGATTGGCGCCCGGCACGTTCTTCTTGGTGATTTCGTCGACCCAGGAAAGATAGCGCTCGGTGTACGCCTCGATCGAGTATTCCCAGCGGCCAATCGCGTCAACCGAGAACTCGCCATGCCAGCGGTCGTTATTGCCCTGGGTCATCGGGCTTTCGTGCCATTTCTTCGTGCCGACCTTGCGCACCTTGAGCAGGGCAGCCAGCTTGTTGTGGCCTTCCTGGTAGATGTCGGCGCTGACCGAGACCTTCTCGCCGACGACGCGCGCTATGGGGAATCGGCCGCCGTCGACCTGCGGGCGGACCGCCTCGATGATCACTCGGGGATATTCTTTAGGCACCATGGTGCAACTCCTGAACACTGAACCGGCCGCAGCCGGAGAGATAACGGTCAATCCCGCGAAACGCCGGCCGGTCGGAACCTTCCCGGCGCATTTCACCGACACAGCGCACTTGTGAACGCCGCAGGGCGATCGCGCGCCAGGCGGTCATTTCAGCAGGGATTCGTAGAGCTTCCTGGTTTGCTGGGCGATGCTTGTCCAGCTGAACACCTCGTGCGCGCGTTTTTGTCCCGCCGCAGCCATCGCCTCGGCGAGTTCCGGATCGTCGAGAACCTTGTTGATCGCGCTCGCCAGATCGCGCGAAAACACCTCCGGATTGACCGGCTCGAAGGGCGCAACCTTGAGCTGCTCCAGCGGAACCTGATAGCCGGTCACGCCATCGACCACGACCTCCCTGATCCCGCCGACGGCGCTCGCCACGACCGCGGTATGGCAGGCCATGGCCTCCAGGTTAATGATTCCGAACGGTTCGTAGATCGAGGGACAGCAGAAAACCGTGGCGTGCGAATACATCTGGATGGCCTGTTCCTTGGTCAACATCTCCTGAATCCAGATCAGATTGGTCAGCCCCTCCTGCCTGACGCGGGCGACGGCCGTCTCCATCTCGGCAAGTATCTCCTTGGTGTCCGGCGCGCCGGCGCAGAGCACGACCTGGGCGTCGCGGCTGATGTGCTTGACGGCGTTCACCAGGTGCACGATGCCCTTCTGCCGGGTTATCCGGCCGACGAACAGGACGATCGGCCTGGCCGGATCGACCCCGTATTTCTCGAGCGCGCTCGTCTCGCTGGTGCGCCGATACTGGTCGACGTTGATGCCGTTGTAGATCACCGAAATCTTTGCCGGATCGATATCGAAATGGTCGAGGATGTCCTGCCTGGTTCCCTGCGAGACGGCGATGACCGCATCAGCCATGCCGAGCGAGGTGCGCTCGATCCACGACGATGTATCGTATCCGCCGCCGAGTTGTTCGCGCTTCCACGGGCGCAAGGGCTCCAGGGAGTGCACCGTGTGCACCAGGGGAACGCCGTACAGCAGCTTCGCCAGGATGCCGCCGAGGTGGGCGTACCAGGTGTGCACATGGACCAGATCGGCGTCGACGCGCGCGCCCAGGGTCGCCAGGTTGGCCTCGAAGGTATCGAGCGCGCCGCTGAGCTTCGCGTCGACCTGTGCGAAACTGCCCTTGCCGAACGGGTAGCCCTTGACCCGCACGCCGTCGTTGGTGGTGTCCTGGTTGCCGAAGCAGCGCACTTCGACGTCCATGAGTTTCGCCAGTTCGCCGGACAGATATTCGACGTGAACACCGGCTCCCCCATAGACATAGGGCGGGTATTCGCGTGTGAACAGGAGTACTTTCATCGTGGCGCTTTCCAAGCCGTGATTGCTGAAGTGGAACGCGGACTCGCCGCGTTGCCGGAAGACCCTATTGTTGAAGTTGTCATTTTAACCAAAAAACCCGGTTGCCGGCACGCGAAGTGACCTGAAACGACGCACGCTTTGGGCTTCGGGTGGATCGATGAGGGCACCTGACGGGTGAGTTGGAACCCAAGCTGGCGAAGCGCGATGAAATGCTGTTGTCGAGCCCCGGCGTGCAGACGATGGGGGCTGGGGCGCTTTTTGAGCCCGGCCCCCATGGCACTGCCTTACGCGAATGACATCGACGGCACCCCTCGACAGCGCATGTCACACCGGCGAAAGCCGGTGCCCAGAAAAGCGTGTAGATGCTGGGTCCCGGCCTGCGCCGGGACGACAGGTCACCATGTCTTGCTTCGACAACTGATTGTTGCGGAACAGAAATATCTGATGCCAGAGCCCTAAGGTAGTGCCATGGGGGTCAGGGTCACATTTTCGTGCCTAAGCTACCCGGCGGCGATAGGTCACGAACGCAAACCCGTTCCCCTCGGTTTTTGCCGTTTTTCCCCAGTCGACCGCAGCAATCTCCGGGAACCACGCGTCGCCTTCCGGTTTCTGATCGACTTCGGTGATTTCCAGGCGGTCGGCGATGGCCATCGCCTGGGTGTAGATCTGCTCGCCGCCAATGATGAAGACGAGTGTTGCGGTCGACGCCAGTTTCAGGGCGTTTTCCAGCGAGGCGGCGAGTTCGGCGCCGGGGGCGGCGTAGTCGGGCTGGCGGGTGATGACGATGTTGCGCCGGCCGGGCAGCGGGCGGAAGCGCGGGGGCAGCGATTCCCAGGTCTTGCGGCCCATGATGACGGTGTGGCCGGCGGTCAGCGTCTTAAAGCGAGCCATGTCCTCGGGAATGTGCCAGAGTAACTTGTTGTCCTTGCCGATCGCGCGGTTTCTGGCGACCGCGGCAATGACGACGATTTCCGGCATCGGGGCCTCAGCCGTGGGCGGCGACGGCGTCGCGGTACAGGGCGACATAGTCGCGGACCGCATGCGCCCAGGCGAAGTCGCGGCGCATGCCGTTCCGCTGGATGCGCTGCCACAGCTTGCGGTCGCGCC
>WBZP01003070.1_pt1 | contig 18512 bp, 19 predicted proteins | sample 5204301 | NCBI WGS metagenome assembly WBZP01 (sample SAMN12412401, study PRJNA552823) | activated sludge metagenome | isolation source: activated sludge from nitrification reactor of wastewater treatment plant... | place: USA: Pennsylvania | collected 2017 | reverse complement strand
GCGGCGCCGCGGCGAACCCATCGCGCTGCTGGGAAACCACGACATCGCCAGGCGCCCGCGCGCCTACGGCCTGGCAAGCTGGTCCGCCCTCGAACTCTCCATCGACGAAACACTCTCGGAGCGGCTCAGCGAGCAGGTCGCCGAAGCGCGCCGGGCGAAGGACGCTTCCGAGCTGGCCCTCATGCAGGGCGCGGCCGACGCTTCGCTTGCCGGCCACCTGTACGCGATGCGCCGCAGCCGGCCGGGCATGACCGAACGCCAACTGCAGATTGAAGTCGAGGCCGAATTCTTCCGGAACGGCGCGGAGCGGACCGCCTACGGCAGCATTGTCGGAACCGGTCCCAACGGCGCTGTGCTGCACTTTTCGCCGACAAACCGCGCGATTCGAGATGGCGAACTCGTCCTGATGGATGCCGGCGCGGAGTACGACGGCTACGCGAGCGACGTGACCCGCACGTTCCCGGCGGGGCGCGCGTTCTCGGGCGCCCAGCGAGACCTCTACCAGCTGGTGCTGGGCGTCCAACAATCCGCGATTGCCGACGCGAAGCCGGGAGTGGAATACAAGGACCTGCACCTCGCGGCCTGCGCCCGGATCGCCGCCGGGCTTCGAGACCTTGGCCTGCTGAAAGGCTCCCCCGAAGGCCTGGTGGAGCGCGATGCCCACGCGCTGTTCTTCCCACACGGGCTTGGCCACATGCTGGGTCTCTCCACGCATGACGCGGGTGGCTGCCTCGCCGGCCGGACGCCGAGCGACCGGTTCGGACTGAAGTGGCTTCGCGCGGACCTGCCCCTCGAGCCGGGCTACGTCGTGACGGTGGAGCCGGGCATCTACTTCATCAAGGCGCTTATCGATGATCCGGCGCGACGGGAACAGTTCGCTGACTGCGTCGACTGGGCGAAGGTGGATGCCCTTCGGGAATTCGGCGGGATCCGCATCGAAGACGACGTGCTGGTCACGGACACGGGCAGCCGCGTCCTGACGGCAGCGATCCCGAAGAGCATCACGGAGATTGAGTCGCTTCGCGCGGAGGCGTTCGAATCATGACGAAGCCGTACGAACGACTGACGCTCGCGCAGGTGGCGGCGTTCCCGCGACCGGGCACGGTGGCGCCGGGCCGGCTCGAGTTCACACCTGACGGCAGGGCCGTGACCTACCTCTTCAGCGAAGAAGGGAGTCTCGTTCGCAGCCTGTGGCGGTACGACCTTGCGACGGGCGAGAGGCGCGTTTTGGCCGGCCCGCCGCCGGCTTCGACCGACGAGACGGCACTTTCACGCGAAGAGGAGCTGCGCCGCGAACGCGCCCGCCTGCGCGAACTGGGGGTGACGGACTACCAGTTCGCCGAGAAGTCTCCGGAGCAGGTCCTGCTGGTGCCGGGCGGCGGGCGGCTGTGGCTGAGCATCGGCGAAGGCCAACTGGTCGAACTGGAAGGTTCGAACGGCGCGATCGACCCGCACCTGAGCCCCGACGGTTCGCAGGTCGCGTTCGTGCGCGACGACGAAATCTGGGTGATGGCGGCGGCCGGTGGCGCGCCGCAGCGGGTGACAAGCGGCGCCGATCCGGGACTCACGAACGGCCTCGCTGAGTTCATCGCGCAGGAAGAGCTCGACCGCGACCGCGGGTTCTGGTGGAGCCCCGACGGTTCTAAAATCGCCTTCGTCAGAGCTGACAGCCGCCATATTAAGGACTACACCATCGTCCACCAGGGCAAGAGCGTGGTGGATAACGAACCGCACCGGTATCCATTCGCGGGCGAGCCCAACGCCGTGCTGGAGCTCGGCGTGGTGGACCTGACGAACGGTTCGACCAGCTGGATGGACCTCGGAGCGGAGAACGACATCTACATCGCACGCGTGGGCTGGCGGCCCGACGGGGTGCTGACGTGCCAGTTGCTCTCGCGGGACCAGCGCACGCTGCGGCTGCTCGCGTTCGATGCGGCCGGCCGGGCAACGCTGTTGCTGGAGGAACACCAGGAGCCGTGGCTCAACCTCCACGGAGACACGAAGTTCCTCGACGGCGGCGGGTTCCTCTGGCTGAGCGAACGCACCGGGTACAACCACCTCTATCGCTACGCGGTGGACGGCTCTTGCGTGGCGCTGACCTCTGGTGAGTGGGTGGTGACGCACATCAGCCGCGTTGATGAGACGGCCGGCATCGTCTACTTCGGAGCGACGAAGCGCTCGCCGCTTGAGCGGCATCTCTATTCGGTGCCGCTGGCGGGCGGCGAGGTCACGCAAATCACCGCCGCGGCCGGCGTGCACGGCGTGGTGATGGCGGAGGACTGCGCCCGATTCGTCGATGTGTGGACGAGCCGCGAACACGGCGCGCGCGTGGCAATCCGGCGGGCCGATGGCTCCATGGAGAAGATGCTCTTCGAGAACGCGGGCGCGACCGCGGAGGAACTCGGCCTGCCCATGCCGGAATTCGCGTCGTTCGCTGCCGGAGATGGCTCGACCCTTCACGGGGCGGTCTACAAGCCGCATCCGCTGGAGGCCGGACGGCGCTACCCGGTCATCGTCTCGGTGTACGGCGGGCCTCATGTGCAGCGCGTCATGGATGAGTGGGGCATGACTGTGGACCTTCGCGCGCAGTACCTGGCGCAGCAGGGCTTCGTGGTCCTGAAGGTCGACAACCGGGGGAGTTCGAACCGCGGGCTTGCCTTCGAAGCCGCCATCGCCGACCGCATGGGGACGGTGGAAGTGGACGACCAGGTGGCCGCGGTCCGGGAACTCGCGAAGCTTCCCTACGTCGATGGTTCCCGCGTGGGTGTGTACGGCTGGAGCTACGGCGGCTATATGACCTGCATGGCGCTGATGCGCGCGGCGGACGTGTTCAAGGTCGGCGTCAGCGGCGCGCCCGTGACCGACTGGGACGGCTACGACACGGGCTACACGGAGCGGTACATGGGCACGCCGCAATCCAACCCCGAGGGGTATAAGGACAGCTCCGTGCTGTCTCATGTTTCGAAGCTGCGGGGCAAGCTGCTGCTCGTCCACGGGATGACCGACGAGAACGTCCACTTCCGCCACACGGCGCGGCTGATCGTCGCCCTGACCGAAGCGAACAAGGACTACGACCTTCTGGTGTTCCCCGAAGAACGTCACATGCCGCGCGACGCGAAGGGACTGGAGTACCAGGAGCGGCGCGTGCTGGAGTACTTCGCGGAGAACCTGTAGCGCCGGTCTCACCCACCGCCGCGGGAGGTCGCACCGCGTTGGCTGGTGCAACCTCCCGCAGCGAGTGCGGCCGGATTAGCGCGCGGCCGCCGGGGCGTCCGGAGTGCCGACCCGGTCCAGTCCGGCCGGCGAACCCTCCGGTTCTTCCAACACGTAACGCCAGATGGCCGCGCCGAGCACCGCGCCGACGATTGGCGCCACCCAGAACAGCCACAATTGGCCGACCGCCCAGCCTTCGCCGACGAACAGCGCCACGCCAGTGGAACGCGCCGGGTTCACCGAGGTGTTCGTGACCGGGATGCTCACCAGGTGGATGAGCGTGAGGGCCAGGCCGATGGCTATCGGCGCGAACCCGGGCGACGCCTTCTTCGCGGTCGCGCCGAGGATGACGAGCAGGAAGATCGCCGTCATCACGACTTCGCAGACGAGCCCGGCGAGCAGCGAATAGCCTTCCGGCGAATGGTCGCCGTAGCCGTTGGCGGCGAAGCCGTTCGAAGCGTCGAAGCTGTCGATGCCGCTGGCGATCACGTAGAGAACGACTGCGGCGGCGATTCCGCCGATGACCTGGGCGACGATGTAATAAGGCGCTTCTTTCGTTTCGAAGCGGCGGCCGAGGATGAGGCCGACCGTGACGGCGGGGTTGAAGTGCCCGCCGGAGACAGGCCCGACCGCGTAGGCCATCACCAGCACCGTGAGGCCGAACGCCAGGGCGACTCCAAGCAGCCCGATGCCGTTCGTCACTCCGGCGGCGAGCACGGCGCTGCCGCACCCGCCAAAGACGAGGACAAACGTCCCGAGAAGTTCGGCGGCGGCTCTCCTGCGCAAGGCTTCGTCCATGTTGTGACTCCTTTCGGCGCGGTGTTGGACCGCGTCCAGTAACCCGTATACGCCCTATAGCAGTTATCGGACAAGTCCATAGGGCCGGGAGGAACGGCGATGACCCGCGCGTGACCGGGTCGCTGGCGCCACGATCCGCTTGCTGCCGCGCGCGGTTCCATTCGTTAGGCCGGGGTACACTTGGACCATGTCTACCCGTACCGAAACTGACTCCATGGGCGCCATCGAGGTCGATTCCTCGCGTTACTGGGGCGCCCAGACCCAGCGCTCCCTCCAGAACTTCCCGATAGGCGTGGACCGCTACCGGATAGCGCCGAGCATCGTGCGCGCCATGGGCATCCTCAAGAAGGGCGCCGCCCAGGCCAACGCGGACCTCGGCGAGCTGCCGCGCGAGAAGGCCGACCTCATCGTGAAGGCGGCCGACGAGGTGATTTCGCTGAAGCTGCTGGAGCACTTCCCCCTCGTGGTCTTCCAGACCGGCTCGGGCACGCAGTCCAACATGAACGCGAACGAGGTCATCTCGAACCGCGCCATCGAAATCGCGGGCGGCGTGATGGGATCGAAATCGCCCGTGCACCCGAACGACGACGTGAACCGCGGCCAGAGTTCGAACGACACCTTCCCGACGGCGATGCACATCGCGGTGGTGGAGCAGCTCCACGCGCAGCTCTACCCGAAGGTGCAGAAGCTGCGCGACACGCTCGCGGCAAAGTCGGCGGAATTCGCCGGCATCGTGAAGGTGGGCCGGACGCACCTCCAGGACGCCACGCCGATCACCCTCGGCCAGGAAGTTGGCAGCTGGGTTGCGCAGATCGACTTCGCGCTCGCCGGGGTCCGCCACGCCGAGCAAGGCCTGTACGAGCTGGCCATCGGCGGGACAGCGGTCGGAACCGGGTTGAACGCGCACCCGAAGTTCGGCGACCTTGCCGCGTCGTACTTCGCGAAGGAGACCGGCTACCCGTTCGTTTCGGCGCCGAACAAGTTCGCCGCTCTGGCCGCACACGACGCGCTCGTGGCCACCAGCGCGACGCTGCGCACGCTTGCCGGAGCGCTGATGAAAATCGCGAACGATGTGCGCTGGCTGGCTTCGGGGCCGCGCAACGGCATCGGCGAGCTGGTGATCCCCGAGAACGAGCCGGGCAGTTCGATCATGCCGGGCAAGGTGAACCCCACGCAGTCGGAAGCGATGACGATGGTGGCGGTGCAGGTGTTCGGGAACGACGCGGCGGTGGCCTTCGGCGGGAGCCAGGGCAACTTCCAGCTGAACGTGTTCAAGCCGGTGATGGTCCACAACACGCTAATGAGCATCCAGTTGCTCGGCGATGCCTGCGAGGCCTTCAACGACAACTGCGCCATCGGCATCCAGCCGAACCTCCCGCGGATCGAGGAGAACCTGGCGAAGAACCTGATGCAGGTGACCGCGCTCAACCGCCACATCGGCTACGACAAGGCGGCGAGCATCGCCAAGACGGCGCACAAGGAAGGCACGAGCCTGAAGGAAGCCGCGCTGAAGCTGGGCTACCTGACGGAAGCCGAGTTCGACCAGTGGGTTGTGCCGATCGAGATGACGCGGCCCTCCTGATTTTGGATTGGGGATTTCGGATTCTGGATTGAGCGGCAAGAGCCCTTTCCGGCGCCGGTTAACTCCCGGGTTGTGGTGGAAACGGGATCGGCGGTGTGCTACAACGGTGGCGAACTCCCGGCGGGTTTGCGGCCGCGCGTGGATCCGGGGGGGCGGAGGTTTGGGATGTTCCAGTTACTGGACCCGAGAGCGCTCTGGCGCGAAATCAGCGCGCAGCACTACCGTGCGGCCACGGTCGTCGAGTCGCGCGTGCTCTCGCTGATACTCCAGGGATATCGGAACGAGGAGATCGCGCGGTTGATGCAACGCGAACAGTCGACCGTTCGCCGGCACATCAGCGACCTCTACGACCGGGCTTTCGCGGGGACTGACATTCCGCGCGACCGCGACAAGCTCAAGCTCTGGGGAGGCGCCCACCAGGACTGCTGCCTGCCGTTGGTCAAGGAAATGATCGAAAACGATCGGAAAATTGCATAAATCGTTCAACTGTGTGCAGACGTTAAGCGTCAGACTCCGCCCATAGGAGGCTTGTGATGCTTAGATTGCACTTCACCGCGCTGGGTGTTCTGACAGGAGTTGTGTTTGGTGCGGCGTTCCTAATCGGCGGTCACTCGAACGGACACACCGAACCGACCGCGACTTCGCAGATGACGGTCCAGCAGTCGAACGGAGCACCCGCGGTAGCGGGGCCCGCGAACTCGCCGATTCTAGAGATCACAGGTTCTGCAATGGCTGCGGAGAAAGTCGACGTAGCTCGTGCTCATGCGCAACTCAACACCGACTCTTTTGCGGTCACGGACGAGTCTCGCGTATTCCAGATCGGTGGCCCAGAATCTAGTCACTTCATCGTGGCACCGGCGTTTTTCCGCGTGGTTGATGCCAAAGTGACCATGGCCTCAGACGAACCGAATCTCGTCGCGTTCGGTGCTGAAATCGACACCGGGCGTCTGAAGGATGCCAAAACGAGGCTGGCAAACGGCCGGGCGCTGATGTCAACGACGTACTGGCAGATAGACACGGCGGGATGCCTGCCCTACATCTACGTCAACCAGGTGAAGATGGACGCCTGCGTGCGCCAGGAAAAGCTGATGAACGACGGCGTTTCGACCCAAGACTACTGGGCCATGCATGCCTGGGGAACCGTTTACACGGTGGGTGGTCGTAAGGCCACGAATGCATGGGTACAAATTCAGAAGAGCGGTACCAGCGCGCCGTTTACGATGATGGACAAGCAACCAGGATCGTCACAGTCTGGAAGCTGCCAGTCGGTGACACTATCTGTCAGCGCTGGTAGCGGATTCGCATTGAGCGTGAGCAGCACCTACTCGCGGTGCGAAACGTGGAATCCGTACTATTACGGTACGCCGACGAACCCATACTTCAAGAACACCTGGTCCGGGGATGTGCGAGACGGCGGGTCTCGTCAGACTGCGGTGAGTATGTCGGCGTACACCGCTGAATGGGCATACCCAGTGTGGTACCTGACCTGGGGTTTCACCGGGTGCGTGATCCAGCAATATTGGTGGGACGACTGCGCATCGACTTCAGGAGGAGGATAGTGTATGAGCAAACCCATGGCAGTAAGTCTGTCGGGCGCCGCGACGCTTTGCGTCGCGGTTCTCGGCGCATTCATTTTGCTCCGGATCAGCGCTTCCGGCGATGAGGCGAACCCTCTGCCCCCTGTCTCGGATCAAGAAGCGCGGGCGGCGCTTGAGAGCCTTGTGGCGCTTTCGGCCGCGGACGATTGGTCTGGACTCTGCAGCGTAAGAGGGGCTGAGGGTCTCGGGTGTAGTGCGGTCGGTGGAGGTGAGGTATTGGCGGAGGTCCGCGTGCGCCGTCCGATCGTGCCCCCGACGATCATCAGCTCAGAAGTGTCTTCGCCGTCCGACTGCACGCTTCCGGGAAGGGTGCTTCACCTTACGGGGACCGATCGTTCTGGCGCGCAGTACGCGTCTGATTTGTACGTTGCGAGGGACTTCGACGGTGGTCTCTTGATTTCCATGCCAGTGTACTGGTACGGGGGTCGCTTCTTCGAAGCGACGAGCTGCGCACTTACTTCCCGCTGATCCAGTCTCATCTTTCGCCGCGCCGGGCTTGCACTCCCCTACTTGACGTGGTCATGAATTCGAAACCGGCGTCAAGAAAACGGACCGTTTTCGCCTTCGTCGTCCACGTGTCCTGCGGGCGGCGTAACCTGAGAGCGATGGGGTTGCACGGACTGCTGCGGCGCGCATGCCTGGCCCTCCTTCTGATCGTGGTGCTCGCGGCTGGCGTAGTGGCTGTTGGGCTCGTCCAGTCAGGTTGGGACTCCGATACAGCCGTTGGTCCTTTGACCCCCGAAGAAACCGACCGTGCCCGTGCGACGCTGGCCGCCGATTCGAGCTTCCGGGTTGCGATTCACGGTGTCGACTGGAACGTCGTTCAGGCGACGCGGGACACGGCGAAAGGATCGAAGGCGGGGGTTGGCCTCATCGTCGAGCTTGCGACTCCTGTGGATTCGGAAGGACCGTGGAAACAACTGCGCTGCCAGGGGACGGTGAGTGAGCCGTACACGTTCCCGTACACGGGCGTCCAGACGGTGGGCGCGGTGCTATCTCGCGACAGCAGGAAGGTGCTGGCGTTCCAGCCGCTACCGTCTGCGACTCTGGCGTTCCGGGAAGTCGATGTTGCCAACCAGCCGACCTTAACGCCCTGTCCGCGCGGGTATGAGGACCCGGAGAACTGAGTTGCCGGCCCCGATTAGCCGGGGGTCTCTCGCTACCGACTGCGCGTGCCGGAGGTCGTTGCCGGCGTTTGGTTGCCGGCGTTTGGGTGTCCTGGTTGGTGACGATCCGCTCCCGATGGGTCGCGGTTCATGGGCGGGGGCTTTGTTTGCCGGCGGTTGGGTGTCCTGGTCGGTCACGATCCGCTCCCGATGGGTCGCGGTTCATGGGCGGGGGCTTTGGTCGCCGGCGTTTGGGTGTCCTGGATGGGTGACGATCGGCTCCCGAGGGGTCGCGGTTCATGGGCGCGGGCTTCGGTTGCCGGCGTTTGGGTGTCCTGGCTGGTCACGATCCGCTCCCGAGGGGTCGCGGTTCAATACTTGAGCGGGCTTTAGCTGAACCGCGCGCCCGCCGCCAGGCCAGCCTCTTTCGCCCACTCCGCTGCTGAGACCTTCTTCGCGCCTTTGGGTTGGACGCGGAGGACGCGGAGGACGCCGCCGTTCATGCGGATGTCGAAGCCTTCGTCGTCGATGCGGAGGACGCGGCCGGGCATGCCGGGCTCCTGCTGGCCTGTCAGGCGGCAGTCGAAGAGCTTGAGTTCGAGGTCGTTGTAGGTGGTCCAGGCGCCGGGGGCGGGGTTGCAGCCGCGCACCAGGTTGTAAATGACCTCGGCGGGCTTGTACCAGCGGATGCGGGCGTGGCCCTCGCCGCATGGCGGTTCGTAGGTCGAAAGCGCGTGGTCCTGTTCGGTGCTTGGCGCCTTGCCGGCGGCCACGAGCGCCACAGATTCGGCCAGCGCTTCGACGCCCATCGGAAAGAGGTTGTTGAAGTAGAGGTCGCCCATGGTCTGGTCCGGGCTAATGGGGGTGGTCTTCTGGAGGAGGATGGGACCGGTGTCGATGCCCTGGTCGGGCCAGAAGATGCTGAGGCCGGTCTCGGTTTCACCGTTGATGATCGGCCAGTTCATGGCGCTGGAGCCCCGGTGCAGCGGGAGGAGGCTCGGGTGGTACTGGATGGTGCCCTTCGCCGGGTATTCGAGCACTTCGTTCGGGATGATGTCGGTGACGAAGGCCATGACGCAGAGGTCCGCGGCGAGCTGCTTCCAGGCGCCCTTGCCTTCGGGGGTCTTGAGCGAGCGCGTGGCGATGACCGGCAGCCCGGCGGCTTCGGCGGCGGCCCAGAGCGGGTCCTTGCGGTCGCCGGAGGGCGCGGGGGCGCTGACGGCGACGAGTTCGACGCTGTCGGCAAGCAAACGCTTGAAAACGGCTTCGCCAAAGGCAGCCTGGCCCATGAGGGAGACGCGCATGGAAGAAGCGTAGCGGAGCGGGGGAGGGAGTGGGACGGGAAGCGGACGTAACGGAGGAGAGAAAAGAGAAAAGAGGAACGCGAACCGCCAAGGACGCCAAGGACGCCAGGATGGTGAGGAACGCAGAGGCGCGGAGGGCGCAGAGGATCTTGATCAGGTTCCTCAACAATCTCTGCGTGCTCTGCGTCTCCGCGTTTGGCTGGCCGCACAACGGAAACCCGAGAACGCAGAGTGAATGTTGAACGCAGAGGCGCGGAGGAGGCAGAGGGTCTTGATCAGGTTCCTCAACAATCTCTGCGTGCTCTGCGTCTCCGCGTTCTTGGCGTTCAACTCGCGCGCGGGGCGGTTGTCCGATATCCTGAAACGGTTGTGTTTCTCAGGCGGTGTTGTGGTCCTTCATTGAGGGGCCAAATCTATGACACCGCACGTTGGAGGACCCCCTGGTTACCCCTGTCAGCATGAAGCAGTTGCTGGAGGCCGGCGTCCACTTCGGCCACCAGACCCGGCGCTGGAACCCGAAGATGCGCCAGTTCATCTTCACCGAGCGCAACGGCATCCACATCATCGACCTGCAGCAGACCGTTACGCGGCTGGACTCTGCCATCACGTTCATCCGTGACGTTGTAGCGACCGGTTCGGACGTGCTGATCATTGGCACCAAGAAGCAGGCGCGCGAGACGGTGGAGATGGAGGCGCAGCGCGCCGGCCTGCCGTACGTGAACAACCGCTGGCTGGGCGGCACCCTTACCAACTTCCGGACCATCCAGAGCCGGATCAAACACCTGCAGACGCTCGAAACGTCGATGGCGCGCGGCGATTACTCGCGCCTGACGAAGAAGGAACAGCTCGACATTTCGAACGAGATCGAGCGCATGAACCGCTACTTCGGCGGGATCAAGCAGCTCGACCGCATCCCGTCCGCGGTGTTCATCATCGATACCGTGAAGGAAGCGATCGCGGTGGCGGAATGCAAGCGGCTGAACATCCCGATCGTGTCGCTTGTGGATACGAACTGTGACCCGGACCCGGTGGCCTACCCGATCCCGAGCAACGACGACGCGATCCGCGCGATCAAGCTGATCCTCGGCAAGGTTGCCGACGCGGCGATCGAGGGCCGGGCGGCGAAGGAATCGGGCGCTGGCACTGGCCAGGGCGTTACGGCGGAAGATTTCGCGCGGACGGCCCAGGCGGCCGTGGAAGCCGGCAGCTTCTCGGCTGCGCCGGAAGATGCCAGCGCGGAAGAAGCGGCAACGACCGTGACCACGATTTCCGCATCGGCCCAGGCCGCGGCCGCCGAAGCGCCGGCGCAGGAGTAAGCGAAACCCATGGCAGTCACCACTGAGCAGATCAAGGCGCTCCGGGAAGAGACCGGGGCGGGCGTCATGGACGCCAAGCGCGCCCTCGAAGCAGCGAACGGCGACGCGGCGAAGGCGAGAGCCATCCTCCGCGAGCAGGGCATCGCGGCGGCGGCCAAGCGCTCCGAGCGCGAGACCTCGAACGGCGTCGTCGAAGCGTATATCCACGCCGGCGGGCGCATCGGCGTCCTCGTCGAGGTGAACTGCGAGACCGACTTCGTGGCGAACACGGAGGACTTCCGCACGCTCGCCCGGAACGTGGCGATGCAGATCGCGGCGATGAACCCGATGGTGGTCTCCAAGGACGACCCGGACCGCGGCAAGCACGAGGGCACGGACGAGGAAGTCTGCCTGATGGACCAGGCATTCATCCGCGATTCTTCGCGGACGATCTCGCACCTGGTGCAGGATGCGGTGGCGAAGACGGGCGAGAACATCCGCGTGCGCCGCTTCACCCGATTCGAACTGGGCCGATAAGGGCCGGTGGGAGGAGAGATGCACCGCCATAAGCGGGCGCTCGTGAAGCTGAGCGGCGAAGCCCTGATGGGCAGCCGCGCGTTCGGCATTGACCCGATCACCCTGAATGACCTTGCGCGCCAGGTTTGCCAGGCGGCCGCCGAAGGCATCGAAGTTGCCGTTTCTGTTGGAGGCGGCAACTTCTGGCGCGGCGCGACCGTGGCCGAAACCGGCATGGACCGCGCTACCGCGGACTACGCCGGCATGCTCGGCACGATCATGAACGCGCTCGCGCTGCAGGACGCCATCGAGAAGCAGGACACCGAAGTGCGGACGCTCAGCGCCTTGCCGATCCCACAGGTCGCCGAGCCGTACATCCGTCGGCGGGCCATCCGCCACCTGGAAAAGGGGCGGGTGGTGATTTTCGCCGCCGGCACCGGCAACCCCTTCATGACTACCGACACAGCCGGCGCGCTGCGGGCCATCGAGACGGACTGCGAAGTCCTCCTGATGGCGAAAAACGGCGTTGACGGCGTGTATGACGCAGACCCCGCGAAAGTGCCGACGGCGAAGAAGTTCGACCGCCTGAGCCACATCGAGGCGATCCAGAAGCGGCTGCAGGTGATGGACATTACCGCGCTTTCCATGTGCATGGAGCATCATCTGCCCATCCTGGTGTTCGACGTCGCCGGGCCGGATGCGGTTTTGCATGCGCTGCGGGGCGATAGAATCGGGACAGTCGTTTCTTCCAACCCGGAGGCGGATGCCGCCGGAGGCGCTTAACCATCGGAGGATGCAGCCATGGCTGACCCGGACGAAATCCTGCTGACCGCGGACGAGAAGATGGACTCCTCCATCCAGTCGTTCCGGCGCGAATTGAACGGCATTCGCACCGGCCGCGCGCACCCGAGCCTGATCGAAACGCTGCCCGTGGACTACTACGGGGCGATAACTCCGCTGAAGCAATTGGGCAGCATCAACGCGCCGGAAGCGCGGCTGCTGACCATCCAGGTCTGGGACCGCGGCGCCGTGCAGGCGATCCAGAAGGCTATCCAGGCTTCGGACCTGGGCCTGAACCCCGCGATCGACGGCCAGACGATGCGATTGCCCATTCCGCCGCTCACCGAGCAGCGCCGCAAGGACATGGTGAAGATGCTTCACAACAAGTCCGAAGAGGCGCGGGTAGCGATCCGGAACGTGCGGCGGCATTCGCACGAAGAGCTTCGCAAGGCGGAAAAAGACGGCGACCTCTCGCAGGACGACCTGAAGCGGAGCGAGGAAGAGCTCCAGAAGATCACCGACCGCCACATTGCGGCGGTCGATGTCGAAGCGAAGAAGAAAGAGGCGGACCTGCTTGAAGTCTGAGCCGGCCGTGGCACAGACGGCCGAACAGGCCGACTACCTGGGCGACCTGATTTCGCCCATCTCAGGCGGGCGCGTGCCGCGGCACGTTGCGGTGATCATGGATGGCAACGGCCGCTGGGCAACGCAGCGTGGGCTACCGCGCGCGGCGGGGCACCGGGCGGGGACAGAGAACATCCGGCGCGTCATCGAGCGGTTCGCCGACCACGGGGTACAGTACCTCACGCTCTACGCGTTCAGCACCGAGAACTGGAACCGGCCGGAAAAGGAAGTGCGGCTGCTGATCCGGCTGTTGCGCTACTTCATCAAGCGCGAGACCAACAACCTGCACAAGAACGGCATCCAGCTGCGCATGCTCGGGCACGTGGAGACGCTGCCGGAGTGGCTGCAGAAGCAGGTTTCGGACGCGATTGCGCTGACGAAGGACAACAGCCGCATGACGCTGAACATCTGCTTCAGCTACGGCGGGCGCGATGACATCCTGACGGCGATCAAGGGCATGATGCAGGACGAGATGGGCCCCTCCGAGATCACTGAGGAGACGGTGTCGAACTACCTTTCGACTGGTGGCGCCCCGGACCCGGACCTGCTCATCCGCACCGGTGGCGACATGCGCATTTCGAACTTCCTGCTCTGGCAGTGCGCCTACGCGGAGTTGTACTTCACGGATACCTTCTGGCCGGACTTTGGCCGCGAAGATACGGATATCGCGCTGGCGGAGTATGGGCGGCGCAAGCGAAAGTTCGGCGGGTTGCTGCCGGAGGACCTGGAAGCGTTCCGAAAGTAACGCTGTGCGACCCTGTACCGTGACGGGGCCGGCAAGCTGATTCGCGTGGTGGACCGGGCCGATACTTGGGGTATGACGGAAGTCCAGCCGCCGCCCGAGGTCCCGAGGAATGTCCTCGTCCCCCTTGCCGGGTTTGGCGTGCTGTTTCTTGGGCTGTCCGTCGTTTCCGTGCTGTTTGTGATGTTGCTTTCGGTCACGCTTACGGACGGCGACGTCAATGAGGCGGTAGCCAATGGAATCGGTGCCGCCATCATCGCGGCGGCGGTGCTTGGAGTCCTCGGTTCGCTCGCGGTCGTAGCAGCTATTTCCGGTGGGAAGCGGTGGATCCTGGCGGGGCTCATCCCGCCGTTGCTCCTCGCCGTGCCGGGCATCCCGTCCATTCGCCCGGCGTTCCTCAGCTACGGGGACCTCATCGCGATCGGCTTCTGCGCGTCCGCTGCTGTGGCCTACCGGCCAGCGCGGCGGGCCGGCGTCGTGCTGCATGTCGCGTTGCTCGCGAGCGCGGTTGCATTGTTCCTCATTACGCCGTGGTCCGAGGTTGCAAACGGACTGCTGGCTTTCGGAGCGGCCTACCCTGTGCTCGCATGCTCAGAGGAGCTCTCGCGATGGGTGTTTCGGGCCAGGGTGTAGTGCCGTGCTGGTCGAACCCCGTACGTGACGCAGGGCACTTGGTATCGGGCCCGCCAGGTTGTGTAATGCCGGCGTGGAGGTGGGGTGAAGATGCCACTCGAGTTCGCTGAACAGGTCACATACACGGTCAAAGCCGGAGACACGCTTTCCGGTATCGCCGATGCGAACGGCTGCACGCTGGATGCGCTGCTGGGCGCCAACTCCGGGTTGATCGATGACCCATCGCTCATCCAGGTGGGATGGGTGCTGGTGATCCCCGGCGTACTTGCCGGCTCCCGGCGGGGGCCCGCACCCTCAGGCGAGGGCATTACCAGTTACACGGTGCAGCCCGGGGACACGCTCGGCGCACTTGCCCGCCGCTGGGGAACGACGGTGCCCGCGATCTGCGAGTTGAACGGGATTGCGAACCCGAGCCTGATTTTCGTCGGGCAACGCCTCCGCAGGCCGGGCGCCGCGCCGGAAATTGCTGCCGCCGCGAACGTAGAAGCGTCGACCGGTGACGCGGGAGACTCGGTGCTGGCGGAGGCGCGCAAGACCCGGCTGACGTTTTCGCGCTACCCGCTCGATGGCGCGAAACTCACCGGCGGGTACCGGCAGGACTATGGCGGCTACCTCCATCGCGGCATCGACCTCGGCGGCGTACGTGTCGGGACGCCGATCCACGCGCCGGCGCCGGGGACCCTGACGGTCCACCGGCCCGGAGATGGTTGGGGCGATGGCAGCTTCGGGATCTGCGTGGTCATCAACCACACCGACACCCCATGGTGGTCTATCTATGCCCACATGAATGCTACCGACCGCGTCACGGGCGAAGTCGTGACCGACGGTGATGTGCTGGGCGAAGTGGGATTCACCGGGAGGGTGGACCCGCCGGGGCCTCCTGGTGCGCACCTGCACTGGCAGTTGAGCAGCCACTCAGGGTTCCCGCCCGGGTTCGAGTACATCGCGAACCCACTGGACTTCCTGGCGGGTTGAGCTGCCCCCATCGAACCGCGACCCTTCGGGAGCGGATCGCGACCGAGCAAGACAGCCAAGGGCCGGCAACCAAGCCCACCCAGCGTGGCGGCCACTGCCCTCCTTGACAGTCGGGCCTGGGCGACCGGTGGTGTGCGCTGATCCGCTCCCGAAGGTTCGCGGTTCAAGGCGTGGGCGTGGGGTGTACCGGCAGGCGCCGCTAGGCTTAGCGCGACAGATGTCCAACCTCCAGTTACGCCTCGCTACTGCCGCCGTGGGCCTGCCGCTGGTGCTGGGCGTGACCTGGATCGGGGGGTGGGCGTTCGCGCTGGTGGTCGCGGGCATCGGATTGCTCGCGGCGGCGGAGTTCGTCCACGGCTGGCTCTTGCCCTCGATGCCAATCCGCAACGTCATCCCCCAGGCCCCGACGTTCGTCATTGCGCCGGCCGTGGTGGCGGGCGCGCACGCCGATCACCGCTTCTTCATCGTGGGCGCCGGTTTCGCCGCGATTTTTGCCCTCATCGGCTACGCGCCAACGAACGCGCTCGGGCCGCGCAAGCCGTACCGGGTGTTCTGCTGGTGCGTGCTCTACCTCGGCTTCCTGCTCTCCACGTTCGTCCTCGTGCGCGACGTCGAACAGGGGCGAGAGTGGTTCTTCCTCGGCCTGCTCGCCACGTTCGCGGTCGATACCGGGGCCTATGCGACGGGGAAAGCCATTGGCAGGCACAAGATGGCGCCGAAGATCAGCCCCGGCAAGACCTGGGAGGGCGCCGCCGGCGGGTACGTCGCGGGCTTCGCGGCTGTGTTGCTGCTGAACCGGCTGTTCGATACGGGAGTGCCCTGGACCACCATGCTGCACCTCGCCGTGGCATTGCCGCCGGCCGCCATGCTCGGGGACCTCTTCGAGAGCTGGATGAAGCGCCGCATGGGCGTGAAGGATGCCTCCGGCTTGCTGCCCGGGCATGGTGGTTTCCTCGACCGCCTGGACTCGCTGCTGTTTGTCTTCCCTGTCCTGTACCTCTTTCTCGAAGTGCGTGTGTTGTAATGACCATGACCGTGGAGAACGAAGACACCGGCAAAGAACTCGAAGCGTTGATGTTCGAGGACTCGCAGACGCCGCTGCTCCTGCGGAAGCCGTTCGTGGCCGGGGTCGTCGTGCTCTTCCTCGCCGTCGTCGCGCTCTATTTCGTTGCGACGAGGTTCTGGGGCCTTTCATTCAAGATCGATGCCGAGCCGTTCCGGGATTGGGTGGAAGAGCGCGGGGCGTTCGGGGTGCTCGTGTTCATCCTGGTGATGGCGCTCTCGGTGCTCTTTGCGCCGATCCCCAACGTGCCGATATTCATCGCCGCGGGGCTGGCCTGGGGGCCTGTGCTGGGCACGGTCTACTGCATGGCCGGGCTGACCATTGGCTCAACGGTGGCATTCTGGGTGGCGCGCAAGTTCGGGCGGCGGCACCTGGCGCGACTCATCGGACGCCACGCCGCGGAGCGCATCGACCACATGGTCGACACGATGGGCGGCCGCGTGGTGTTCTGGACGCGGCTGATGCCGGGCGTGAACTTCGACTGGATCAGCTTCGTGGCCGGCATGACATCGGTGCCGTTCCGCACGTTCATCATCTTCAGCTTCCTCGGAATGCTGCCGCCGACCGCCATCACGGTGGCGATGGGTGATGGGCTGACGCGGAACCCGGCGATCACCCTCGCGCTCGGCGGGTTCTGGGTGGTCTCGATCGTGGCAACGGCGATCTACTTCTGGCTGCGGCGAAGCCACTGGCGCGCGCCTGCGAAGGCCCCCGCGGAATCAGGGGTCAATGCCGAGGCCGAATTGGGATAAATCTGACGCGCTCATCAGGGAACCGCCTATCTCCGTAAACAGGGGCGAGGGGCACAATCGGCCCAGTTCCACAAGGTAGAAATCGCATGCCAGCCAACCGCCTCCACAACCACCTTCGCCTGCTCGGCCCGAGCATCAAGCTGGTCCCGGACGCCGTTGCGAACGTCATCGCGCTGCCCTCGCGGCGAAAGCTGGCGACCCGGGAAGAGCTGCTCGGCCGGCTGGAGGCGATCGGCGAGATCGCCCCTGACGCGCCACTTTCGTTTCTGGTGGTGAACGTGGTTGGCGCCTGTCACGGCGATCACGACGACCAGCTCCGGCGCATCGCCAACCGGATGACGGACCTTGTTCGCGGCACGGACCTCGCCGGGCGCATGAACGGCCACGTCTTCGGCATCGTGCTCCAGGGCACCGGAGTGGTGGCGGCGGGCGCGGTGGCGGCGCGGCTCACGCACCACCTCAACCGGATCGCGGAACTGAGCCCTTCGCTCTGCATCACGGTTTCGGCGGCGACGGGCACGGGCATGAACGCGGGCACGTTGGCCGTGGCCGCGATGGAGACGTGCTGCAGTCAGGGGTGAGCGGATAGAGGTTAGGGGATAGAGGTTAGGGCAGCCGCCACCACCCTTCCCCGGATGACCGCCATCGCCGCGATCGGCTTTGCCTCGGGGATACCGTTGCAGCCGCTTCCTTGCGGGCGCGGCTACGGAAATGCTGGCGCGGCTACGAAATCAAGCGTTCAGGCCATTGGGACGGTGAGGTTGGTGTCCAGGTCCAGGACGACCGCCACTTCCTTGCAGTTCGTGAAGAACGGGCAGCGGACGCATTCGTTCCAGACCTTTTGCGGGAACTCCATGACGTTGGCGAGACGGAAGCCCTGCTTTTCGAAGAAGCCCGGCTTGTAGGTCAGCGCGAAGACGCGGTCCAGGCCGAACATGCGCGCGTCATCGAGGCACTGGGCGACGATGCCGGCGCCGATGCCCTTCGCCTGCACGTCTTCTTTGACCGCGAGCGAGCGGACTTCGGCGAGGTCGGCGCCCATGATGTGGAGCGAGCCGGTGCCAACGACGTCACCGTCCAGGCGCGCGACCTTGAAGTCGCGGATGGCCTCGTAGATTTCGCCGATGGGGCGGTGGAGCATGTCGCCCTTATCGGCCCAGAAGGTTACGAGTTTGTGGATGGCTTCGGCGTCGGAAAGCTTCGCCGGTTCGATGCAGAGCACGCGGGACTCCTTCGGAGTGAGGCAAGAGTAGCAAGGCGAACGGTGAGGGTGGGAGTCAGGCGTGGCGCAGAAGGGCGACGTGCGTAGCGTCGCCCGGGGAGACCTCATGTGCTGTCGGCAGCGGCATTACGCCAGTGTACGTCAGGGCGCGCGGGAAGGGGAACGCGGGATAGCCCGAGGCATATGGATCACGTTCGTAACCTTTTGCCTCTTGACAGCCTTTTCGGCGCGCGGCATGCTCCTGTGCAAGGAAGGAGGTGATGTGCATGGACTATCACAGTCGTAGTTACGACCGGATTCTGGCACTGG
>WBZP01003068.1_pt1 | contig 18516 bp, 14 predicted proteins | sample 5204301 | NCBI WGS metagenome assembly WBZP01 (sample SAMN12412401, study PRJNA552823) | activated sludge metagenome | isolation source: activated sludge from nitrification reactor of wastewater treatment plant... | place: USA: Pennsylvania | collected 2017 | reverse complement strand
CGAATCCATCGGAGAAGGCTCCGCACATTGTGGCGGTGCCGCTGGTGAAACTCGCGGCCGACATGATGCCCCTCCGGATCGACCCGAAAAATCCTGACAGTCCGGTCGTGTTTGAAATGGATCTGCAAAGTACGTCCAGCCGCGCGTCCACGCAGGGCGGGCAATAGACGAGATCAGGAGCAAAGGGGAGGCGGCGGGGCGTAGCCGCCTCCCGATCTGTCGCCTGGCCGGCAGGCCACAGCTGAGCGTGAAGGTATGTGGTCCGCCAGTCTTCCGTGCTATTCCCCGACCTTGACGGTCACACTGTCGGTGGCCGTTCCCGCATCCTTGTGATCATGATCGGCAATTTTGACGGTGATGGTATGTTCCCCCTTGGGAACATGCGAAAACGTGCCCTTGAATCCCTTCTGATAAGCCCCGTCGAGATAGACGTGTGCATGGTTGTCCGCCGGTGCGTTCAGGATTTCATAGGTAATCTCGAAGGTCTCTGCCACCGTGTCGCCGTTGCGCGGAGAAAGAATATTGATGGTGGTTGAATTTTCAGCGGCACACCAGGAACTCATGGCCAATGTTGCGACAAGGGCCAAGGTACAAACAGAGAGAGTCAGACGTGTCATGAGGGCCTCCGATGAAAAGTGATGTTTAAAAATCGGTGTCTCCGAATCGCCGTGGCTCCGGATCAGGAGGGTTCTGATCTCGGCAACGCTGCCGCAGGGTGTGGTGCCAACTCGAAGAAAGCAGGGGGCAGAGACTCAACTCTTCAGCCGCCGTCTGATTGTCCCGCTCTTGGTGCATGATTCGATTGGCCGTGGCGACGGTCCATTGCGGGAACGGGCGATCCGTCAGCTGCAGTGGTACGGTAGATTCGACGATGCCCTCTTGCAACACCCGGAAATACCAGCCCGTGAAGCCTGTTCGTTCAACCTGCACGGCCAGGTCCTTGATCTGCCAGCGCCGGGCCAGTTTCCAGCAGGGCTGGCGTGGTTGAGAGATCTGAACGAGGGCAGACCCGACAGCAAAAATATCCCCGATGCATACCTCTGGTTCCGTGAGCCCTTCCAAGGTAAAGTTTTCACCAAACGCGCCGCCGACCAGTTGATGCGGCGGCAGGATGCCCTGCCAGTGAGCCCAGTGCTCTGACGGATACACGCAGACGGCCTTGTCGAGCCCACCGTGATGGACGAGGTCCGCTTGGCCATCTCCCCACAAATTATGCCGCTCCAGCCGGATCGGTCCGAGGACGGTGCGCTTGAATATGCCGGTTATCCAAGGTTTCTGGGGCACCTCCTCTTGGCACTCAGGATGGCCCTTCTCAGGAAGGCCCACTTGGATGGATCGTATCAAGCCGGCTATCTTCTTCACCTGTGCGTTCCTTCAGGGCTTACCCGATTCACGTGCGGCTCGGTGGAGCCAACCTAGTGCCTTGTCGGATGATGCGTCAAAGTGTTTGTTCTGATTAGATCAATCACTTCTATTTATGATAAGAGGTGGCATGGAATTTCGCCATCTCCGCTATTTTCTGGCCGTTGCCGATGCTTTGCACTTCACCAAGGCTGCTGAAGGGCTGCCGGTGTCGCAGCCGGCCCTGTCCGCGCAGATCAAACAGTTGGAACAGGAAGTGGGGGTGCCGCTATTTGACCGCGTGGGGCGATCGGTTCAATTGACACGGGCGGGATCGATCTTTCGCGAACATGCTCAACGGGCGTTGCGGGAGATGGAACTGGCGCAAGTGGCAATCGCCGAAGAGGAAGGTTTGCAACGAGGCACGCTTACAGTGGGCGTGGTGCAAACGGTCAATGCCTATCTGACGCCGGAGATTGTCGGTCGCTTTTCGGCCTTGCACCCCCAGGTCTCGCTCAAGCTTGATGAACTGTCCGGTCCAGACATCGAGGCCGGCGTGAGGAACGGCACGCTTGAGGTGGGCATCGGGTTTGTCCCGGCTGGGTCTGAGCGGATCGACAGTCAGCCGCTGTTCGAGGAAGACTTTGTTCTGATCGTCTCACCGCGGCATCGCCTTGCTGCGCGCCGTCAGGTGAGGCTTGCGGCTCTGGCAGAGGAGCCATTGGTCCTTCTGCCGGACATTTTTTGCACGCGCCGTCTATTGAATGCGAGTTTTGAACAGGCGGGCATCTTTCCCAAGGTGGTCGTTGAAATGAATTCCATCGAGGGTATTCTTGCCACTGTGAAGACCAGTACGTTGGCGACGGTGCTTCCCCGGTTGTCTCTTGGCCTGGAAGGAAACGACGGTCTGCGAGGCGTCCCGCTCAGGAACCCGACTCCCCGGCGAGGCGTCGGACTCTTGTGGAAAAAGGGCGGCTACCACAGCAAGGCGGCACAGGCTCTGGCCGAACAGGTTCGCAAGGTCGTTAAGAAATATTGGAGGTGAGACGGGGTACCCGTCCGGGCTTTTATGCGGAACGCGGGTCGGGATGTGAAGAAAGAGGGGGTGTGCCATATGCCTCCCTGCGGTTTCCTACGCGGTATCCCAGCCGGTTTATTTTCTCCGGATCTCCTTCCAAATAAAGTGTAACCTTTTCGTCACCAGTCACGACTAAGGGGGTGTAGAGCGAGCAGCCTGTGTGGTCTTGAAGGCGGATAGGGTATGATGCTGGAGCTACAGCGCAGGCGTGGAGCAAGGCCCGTTTTACAGGAGCGCAGGCACTCGTGTCCGATGACGCGGAGAGTATCGACCGAGTCTTGCACGGTGACAGCGACCGCTTTGCAGACCTCATCGCCCGGCATCGCCAGCAGGTGTTGAAAATTGTGCAAGGCCATGTGCCGGCCGATCGCGTGGAAGAAGTTGCCCATGACGTGTTTGTGCGGGCCTATCGCAGTCTTTCCCAGTATGCCGGCCCGGCCCCATTCGATCATTGGTTATCCAGGGTGGCGGTTCGGACCTGTTACGATTTCTGGCGAACGCGCCGTCGGGCCGATGTGCCGGTGAGCGCGTTGACCGAAGAGCAAGTCGGCTGGTTGGATTGTGCGTTGGCTACAGAGTCGGTTGAGCAGTTCCGTGAAGCGGCCGATCGTCGCGAATCGTTGGAGGTCTTAGAGTGGGCGCTGGCGAAACTTTCGCCGGAACATCGCCTGGTCCTCACCCTCGTCACCCTTGAAGGGTATAGCGTGCGTGAGGCGGCCGATTTATTGGGTTGGAGCGTGGTGAACGTGAAGGTGCGCTGTTATCGAGCCAGGAAGGCCCTTCGGGCCGCATTTCTTGAGGAATGGGAGCGGCATCAGCATGACAGCAGATCGTAACAGGAGCCCTGAAGATATCGAGCGGATCCTCGCGCAGGCACATCGCGCTCGCCCGACTGTTTCTGTCGGGGAGGATTGGGCCCACGAGGTCATGCGAACGATTCGTCAGGATGCCGCAGAATCCCCATCGCTTTCGAAAGTTGCCTGGGCGGAACCGATAGTGTGGCGGGTTGCCGCCGGAGCGTTCTTCGTGGCGGTCCTGTTTGCCGGGTCCGTCGTGGTGTATACCAGTCAGCACTCCAATCCGGTCACGGCACTGTGGCTGGAGGAGCTTGATGCGGGATCACCGTTTCCTGAAGAATGAACCCGCTGGAGCGAGGAGGCACGAGGCATGTCACGCGTCAGATTATGGACCGGCCTCATCCTGCTGTTTTGCGCCGGGGCGTTGATGGGCGCCGTCGGGACGTCGCTGTATTATCAATATGAGGATGAACATCGATGGGATCGGGGACCGGCCGGCCGGCAGGAGCGCATCATGAAACGGCTGACACAAGAACTGGCGCTGTCCTCGTCACAACAGGCGGAACTTGAGCCGATTGTCGCGCGAGCCCATCTTGAAATGTTGCGGTTGCGGGTGCAGCACCAACCGGACGTCGATCACATTCTTGCGGTGGGGATGGAAGAATTGAAAGCCAAGCTGTCATCGGAGCAGCAGTCCCAATTGGATGGCCTCCATGCGCAGCTTCAACGACGCTGGCGTCTGACGCGCGAGTATGTCCAGCAGGCGCAGGACACCAAGGGGCGGAAGGAATAGTGTGATGGCTGAATCCGTACGATTTGCAACTGTACTGAAGCGATGGTTGATCGGTCTCTCTGCGGCCTGTCTGCTTGCGGTCGGGGTCTATGTCCTGATGACCCGTTCCGGCGAAGCCCAGCCGCGCAATGCAGAGAAGCGTCCGGCCATGGCCGCGCGGAATACGCCCATTGTGGCGGCGGTGGCGAAAACCGGCGAGATCAATATTTACTTGAACGGCCTGGGCTCGGTCATTCCTATGAATACGGTCACGGTGAAGAGCCGGGTGGACGGGCAGTTGATGCGCGTGCTCTTTAAGGAAGGGCAGCTCGTACATAACGGCGAATTGTTGGCCCAGATCGACCCGCGTCCCTTCGAAGTGCAGTTGATTCAGGCCGAGGGGCAGATGGCGCGTGATCAGGCGCAGATGAAAAATGCGCAGTTGGATCTGGAGCGTTACCGCGATCTCTACAAGCAGAACTTCATTCCCAAACAGCAGCTCGATACCCAAGAAGCGCTGGTCCGTCAGTATGAGGGCATCGTCCGAGCCGACCAGGGACAGATCGACAATGCCAAGCTCCAACTGACCTATTCGAGTATTACGGCGCCAATCAACGGGCGGGTGGGCCTCCGTCTCGTGGATGCGGGAAATATCGTGCACGCCAACGACCCCAACGGGCTGCTGGTGATTACTCAATTGCAGCCCATCACCGTCGTGTTCGCGCTGGCCGAAGATCATCTGCCCGCCGTGTTTGAACGGCTCAAGGGGGGGAAGCCACTCGTCGTGGAGGCGTTCGATCGGGAGCAGAAGCGCAAGCTGGCCACGGGCACGTTGCTCACGGTCGATAACCAGATCGATCCCACGACCGGAACCGTCCGTCTGAAGGCGGTGTTTCCCAATGATGACAGCGCACTCTTCCCGAATCAGTTCGTGAATGCGCGCCTTCTCCTGGATATCAAGCAGGGCGCGATTGTGGTGCCGTCCGCGGCCATCCAACGCGGGCCGAAAGGGACGTTTGTCTATGTCGTCAACGAGGCAGAACAAACGGTCAGCGTGCGGGCGGTGACCGTAGGCGTCTCACAGGGTGAGGAAGCCTCGATCGAAACCGGATTGGCTTCGGGCGAAACGGTCGTCGTGGACGGAACCGAGAAATTGCGCGAGGGCAGCAAGGTGGAGATGCGCCCATCGGGCGGAGCAGTTCCAACGGGCCAGGAGAGCCCGGCGCCATCAGGAGAACGGAGAAAACAGGGGAATCGGACGTGAACCCCTCGCGGCTTTTCATCGTCCGCCCGGTGGCGACGGTCCTGACGATGATCGCCATTCTCCTGGCTGGCCTCCTTGCCTATCGCCAGCTGCCCGTCTCCGCCCTGCCGCAAGTCGACTATCCTACCATTCAAGTGCTGACCTTTTACCCGGGGGCCGGACCAGACGTCATGACGTCCTCCATCACGGCTCCACTGGAGCGCCAGTTCGGGCAGATGCCCGGATTGAATCAGATGACCTCCAGCAGCTCGGGTGGAAGCTCGATCGTCACGCTGCAATTCAGTCTGGACATCGACCTGGATATCGCCGAGCAGGAGGTGCAGGCGGCCATGAACGCAGCGGCCGCGTTCCTGCCGCGTGATCTTCCAGCGCCGCCGGTCTACAACAAGGTCAATCCGGCGGATGCACCGATCCTGACGCTGGCCCTGACCTCGGCCACTCTGCCGCTGCCTCAGGTGCGGGATCTGGCGGAAACCCGCTTTGCGCAGAAAATTTCACAGTTGTCCGGTGTCGGCCTGGTGAGCATCAGCGGAGGGCAACGGCCCGCCGTCCGCATCCAAGCCAATCCCCGCGCGTTGGCCGCCTACGGACTCACCCTGGAAGATCTGCGCACCGTCGTGGCCGCCGCGAATGTGAACCAGGCGAAGGGCGGGTTCGATGGGCCGCGGCGCGCCTCGATCATCAATGCCACGGACCAGCTCTTTACCAGCAAGGACTACCGCGCCTTGATCGTGGCGTATCGCAACGGCGCGCCGGTCCGTTTGTCCGAGGTCGCCGACGTGATCGACGACGTCGAGAATTCCAAGCAAGCCGCCTGGATGAACGAGACGCCGGCCGTGATCGTCAACATTCAGCGTCAGCCCGGAACGAACGTGATCGAGGTTGTCGACCGCGTGAAGGAGTTGTTGCCGCAGCTGCAGGGCACGTTGCCTACGTCGGTGCAGGTCTCGGTCCTGACCGATCGTACGACATCGATCCGCGCGACGGTGCACGATGTGCAGATGGAGCTGGCGTTGGCGGTGGCGCTCGTGATTTTAGTGATTTTCGTGTTTCTGCGGACGTTGCCGGCCACGGTGATCCCGGCCGTGGCGGTGCCGCTGTCCCTGGTTGGGACCTTCGGCGTGATGCATCTGCTGGGATTCAGTTTGAACAACTTGACCTTGATGGCGCTGACGATCTCCACCGGCTTCGTGGTGGATGATGCCATTGTCATGATCGAAAACATCGCGCGGTATATTGAGCGCGGGGAATCGCCGCTCCAGGCCGCGCTGAAGGGATCGCAACAGATCGCCTTCACGATTTTGTCGCTGACTGTCTCGCTGATTGCGGTGCTGATTCCCCTCTTGTTCATGGGGGATGTGGTCGGGCGTCTGTTCCGCGAGTTTGCCGTGACTTTAAGCGTCACCATCCTGATTTCGGCGCTCGTCTCATTGACCCTCACGCCGATGATGTGTGCTCGACTCTTGCGCCAGCGGCGCGAAGAACAGCTTGGGCCGGTGGCGAGGGCCTCGCAACAGGTGTTGGATCGCATCATTGCCGGGTATGGCAACAGCTTGCAGTGGGTGTTGAAGCGGCAGCGCGCCACGTTGGTGGTGACGGGTGCGACCGTGGCCGTGACGGTCGCATTGTACGTACTGATTCCCAAGGGCTTCTTTCCGCTCCAGGATACGGGGGTTATTCTCGGCATCACCGAGGGACCACAGTCCGTGTCCTTCAGCGCGATGAGCGACCGGCAGCAGGCGATGGCCAGGGTGATTCTCGAAGAGCCGGCCGTGGAAAGCCTGACGTCGTTCATCGGAGTCGATGGCACTAACACCACGCTGAACAGCGGACGCATCTATATCAATCTGAAGTCACTTCATGAACGGTCCGGCGATGCCGGCGAGATTATCCGGAGACTCGAAGCGCGTGTCGGGGCGGTGGAGGGGCTGACGTTACACCTGCAGCCCGTGCAGGATCTCACCGTTGAAGACCGGGTTAGCCGGACTCAATTCCAATACACGTTGGAGGATGCCGATCCGGAGGAGTTGAACCGCTGGGCGCCGAAACTGCTGGAAAGTTTGCAGCAACGGCCTGAGTTGCGCGATGTGAGCAGCGATCAGCTCACGCAAGGGCTCGCCTCGCTGGTGGATATCGATCGCAACACCGCCTCTCGCATGGGGATCACGCCCCAAATCGTCACCGACACCTTGTACGATGCCTTTGGTCAACGGCAGGTGTCCACGATGTTCACGCAGCTCAATCAGTACCGTGTCATTCTGGAGGTGATGCCGGAGTTTCAGAAGGGGCCTGAGGCATTACAGGCGCTGGAGGTGCGAGGCAGCGGCGGAGCCGTGCCGTTGAACGTGTTCACCCGGGTGACGGAGACCACGGTACCGCTCGTCATCAGCCGGCAGGGCCAGTTTCCGGCGGTGACGATCTCGTTCAACCTGGCGCCGGGCGGTTCCCTCGGTGAAGCAGTCGCGGCGATCCGGCAGGTGACGCAGGAGTTGGGGTTGCCGGCCAGCATTCGCGGGAATTTTCAGGGTGCCGCGCAGGCGTTTCAGAGCGCGCTTGAGCATGAGCCACTGCTGATCCTGGCTGCATTGATCACCGTATACATCGTGCTCGGGATTTTGTATGAGAGTTACATTCACCCGCTCACGATTCTCTCCACCCTCCCTTCGGCGGGCGTCGGTGCGCTCTTGGCGCTGTTGTTGTTCCGGATGGATTTCAGCATCATCGCGTTGATCGGGATCATTCTGTTGATCGGCATCGTGAAAAAGAATGCCATCATGATGATCGATTTTGCCTTGGAAGCGGAGCGCAATGAAGGCAAGCCGCCTGAGCAAGCCATCTACGAAGCCGGGTTGCTGCGCTTTCGTCCTATTATGATGACGACCATGGCGGCACTATTCGGTGCGTTGCCCCTGGCGATGGGATCGGGGGTCGGCTCAGAATTGCGACGACCCCTTGGGATTGCGATTGTGGGAGGATTGGTGTTGAGCCAGCTCCTGACCCTCTATACGACCCCGGTCGTCTACCTTGCGCTTGATCGGCTAGCTGCTCGCTTTCGGCGCAACCGGCAACAGGGTCCGCTGCCTGAAGCGCTTCCCATAGGTTCGCGATGAACATCTCGGCTCCCTTCGTTCGTCGTCCTGTCGCGACGACGTTGCTCACCATCGGGGCCACGTTAATCGGGATCGTGGCTTTTCCATTTCTGCCGGTGGCTTCGCTCCCGCAGGTCGAGTTCCCCACGATCAATGTGTCCGCCTCATTGCCCGGCGCAAGTCCCGAGACAATGGCCTCATCCGTGGCCGCGCCGTTGGAGCGTCAGTTTACTCGCATCGCGGGTGTGACGGAGATGACGTCCTCAAGTACGATCGGGGGGACCAACGTCACACTGCAGTTCGAGCTCAATCGAGATATCGATGGCGCCGCACGAGACGTGCAAGCAGCGATCAATGCCGCCCGGGCCGATCTTCCGTCGAATTTGCCTAGTGCACCGCGCTACGGCATTGTGAATCCTGCCGACGGTCCCATCCTCATTCTTGCCATTACCTCTGAACTCGTCAGTCGCGGTCAAATGTACGATGCGGCGTCGAGCATCCTGCAGCAAAAGCTCTCGCAGGTCGAAGGCGTCGGGCAGGTTGCCGTGGGAGGGGGGTCGTTGCCCGCGGTCCGTGTCGATCTGAATCCCACTGCATTGAACAAGTACGGCATTGGATTGGGAGAGGTGCGTCAGGTCCTCACCAACACGAATGTGAATCGTCCCAAAGGGCAGCTGACCGCCGACGATCGTACGTGGGAAATACGGACGAACGATCAGCTGCACAAAGCCGAAGAGTATCTCCCGTTGATCGTGGCCTATCGAAACGGGCGGGCGGTGCATTTGTCCGATGTGGCATCGGTCGAGTCGTCGGTGGAAGATCTACGGACCATGGGTGTGGCGAATGGAACGCCGGCGGTGTTGGTGATCGTTTACCGACAACCCGATGCCAACATCATCGAGACGGTCGATCGACTTCGCGCACGCTTGCCTCAGTTGGAAGCTTCCCTGCCGGGCAGCATGGCATTGTCGATTGTGATGGATCGCACGCCGGTCATTCGGGCCTCCCTGCACGACGTGGAACGAACGCTGGCCATTTCCGTTGCGTTGGTAATTCTGGTGGTGTTTGCGTTTCTCCGGAATCTGCGCGCGACCCTGATTCCAGCCGTGGCTGTGCCGGTGTCGCTGGTGTCCACCTTTGGGGTGATGTACGTGCTGGGCTATAGCCTCGACAATCTGTCACTCATGGCCCTGACCATTGCCACTGGGTTCGTAGTGGATGACGCCATTGTGGTCCTGGAAAATATCACGCGGTATCGCGAACAGGGTGTGCCGGCGATGGAAGCCGCTTTGCGGGGAGCGAAGGACATTGCGTTTACGGTGGTGTCGATGACCCTGTCTCTGGTGGCGGTGTTCATTCCGGTGTTTCTCATGGACGGGATGCTGGGCCGATTGTTTCGCGAATTCGCCGTGACGCTCTCGGTGGCGATCGTGGTGTCACTGGTGGTGTCGCTGACGACGATTCCCATGTTGTGCGCACGTGTGTTGAAGTCGGAGACTGGTGCTCCCCATGGGTGGTGGTATCGCATCAGCGAGCGAGGATTCGAGGTCATGTTGCGGGGGTATGCGGCGAGTCTGGCCTGGGTGCTCCGGCATCCTCGCACGATGCTAATCGTGACACTGGCGACCATGGCCCTCACGATCTATCTGTATATTTTGGTACCGAAAGGATTCTTCCCACAGCAGGACACGGGACGTCTGTTCGGGAACATACGGGCCGCGCAGGATATTTCCTTCCAAGCCATGCGAGACAAGCTGACCGAAGTGGTGGGGATCATCAGGAGCGATCCGGCGGTGGCGAGCATCACGGGATTTACCGGCGGCGGCAGCCATTCCGGCACAACGAACACTGGCCGTATGTTCATCGCGTTGAAGCCTCTTGAAGAGCGGGGCATGAGCTCAGAGGAAGTGATTGCCCGGTTACGCCCCAAGTTGGCAAAAGTTCCGGGTGCGCCGACCTATCTGCAGGCTATTCAGGATTTGCGGATCGGCGGGCGGGCGAGCAGCGCCCAATATCAATATACGCTGCAGAGCGTGGATTTGGATGAGCTCAACACCTGGGCGCCGAAGGTTGAGAGCAAGTTACGCACGCTGCCGGAAATCGTGGATGTAAACAGCGATCAGCAGGACCGCGGTCAGCAATCACTGGTGGTCTTCGATCGGAGCACGGCCTCGCGACTTGGTCTGACGCCTCAACTGATCGACGATACACTCTACGATGCATTCGGTCAGCGGCAGGTGTCGATCATGTATACGCCGCTCAATCAGTACCATGTTGTGATGGAGGTCGCACCACAGTACTGGCAAAATCCTGCTGCCCTCCATGAAATTTATGTGCGCTCGCCCAGCGGTGCTCAAGTGCCGTTGAGTGCGGTGACGCGGTATGAATCGGCTAATGCCATCTTGTCCGTAAATCACCAAGGCCAGTTTCCTGCGGTGACCGTGTCGTTCAACATGGCGGCGGGGGCGTCGCTCGGCGAGGCGGTGGCGGCGATTGATCAGGCGATGCATGACATTGGTTTGCCGGCAAGCGTGCGCGGCACTTTCCAGGGGGCTGCAAGAGCATTTCAGTCATCTGCGGAGAGTCAACCATGGCTGATCGTGGCGGCTCTGGTGACGGTTTATATTGTGCTGGGAATTCTGTATGAGAGCTACATCCATCCGCTCACGATTCTCTCGACCCTTCCTTCTGCAGGCGTGGGCGCGCTGCTCGCCTTGCTGTTGTTTAAGACCGAACTCAGTATGATCGCACTGATCGGGATCATGCTGTTGATCGGCATCGTGAAGAAAAATGCCATCATGATGATTGATTTTGCCTTGCACAGTGAACGGACGGGAGAGGGCAAGACGCCTCAGGAGGCTATCTATGAAGCGTGTCTGTTGCGGTTCCGCCCGATCATGATGACCACTGCGGCAGCCTTGTTGGGCGCGCTGCCGCTTGCACTGGGGACGGGGGTGGGCTCGGAACTGAGGCGACCGCTCGGCATTGCGGTCGTGGGTGGTCTGCTGGTAAGCCAGGTCCTGACTTTGTACACGACTCCTGTCGTCTATCTGTTTCTCGACCGCCTGCGTCTTCGATGGGTTCGAGCCCGGGCGACATCTCTTCATCCTGCCGCATAGGCGCACGATCCGTTTTGCATTCCAATCGCAGGGACAGAAACATGCGCATTGACAATATCTCGACAGTCATGATATTGAGAATTGCTATCAAGATTGGTCGAGCGCAGACCTGATTAGTCTGAGCCGCTTATTGATAGTGCGCCCCGTGCGCTCAACTTGTGAATAAGGCCAGCGACCCTTGCGGTCAGAGCCCAAAGCTGTCTCACGACAGCTTTGGGCTTTTTGTTTGTATGCCCCTGCATGATGGTTTGTTCGGGCGGAGTGAGAAAGGGCGGAGGATGGCAGACGCAGTGATGAGAATGAATGTTTCGCCTGTGCGGGGTTCCCGCAGCAGCGGATGGTTAATTTCAGTGATGCTGCATGGCGGAGTCGTGGCGCTGGCCATGCAAGCGGTCATGGATGTCAAACCACACCTGCAGCCGGAAACCTTTCAATGGAAAGTGGCGCTACAGGAGGCGCCGGCGCCGACTCCTGTCGCGTCGGCAACCCTGCCGCAGCAAGAACCTGTCCCGGAACCGGCACGTCGTCCGTCGGTATCTCCTCCGGTGCAGCAACCTTCCAAGGCTGCGACTCCACGGCCCGTGGAGCGAACAGCGGTCGTGCAGACGGTTCAGCCGGTGCAATCCACTCAACGGGTGATAGAGCGATCGGCAACTCAGGAGCGGCAGACGGTGGTGACGGAGATGCAGACTGTGGCCTCGCAACCAGTTCAGGAAACGGTGGTCACTCATGCGCAAGAGGTCGTGCAACAGGATATCCATGAAACTATCCAGTCCAGCGACGTATCGACGATAACCGCTGAGTCCTCCGCAGCTGTGATCCACGAGGCGGCACCTGTTGTTGAGGCTCAGGCGATGGCGGTAGAGCAGGCGGTGGCCGTCGCGCAGCCGGTCGTGGAGGCCCAGGCGCACACAACAGCTGCACGTTCACCCGTGAGTGAGCCGCATGATCCGGTGGAATCGGAGCCCGTGGTGGTCCATCACGCGCCGGTTGAGCATCGGGTGGTGCGCGAAAGGGAGTCAGCCCAGGCAGACCTTGGGTGGTTATCGGAGTCGCTGTGGGAACGTATCGAACAATTGAAACGGTATCCCAGGCAGGCGCGTGTGCGTCGGTGGGAAGGCAAGGTGGTGCTGGAAGCGGTGATCCGTCATGACGGAACGATTCTCGAATGTTTGGTCGCTGAAAGCTCCGGCCATGGCCTGCTGGATCAAGACGCTATCTCCGTGTTGCGGAAGGCCTCTCCGCTCGCCCTCAAACATCCGCTGGGAAAAGAGCAAATCACCATTCTGGTGCCGATCGCCTATCGCCTGGAAAGTTAATGGCAGCAGCGTGATCTCACAGGAAACAAAGGGAGTTCTATCATGAGCGATGCAAAGCGGAAGAGTTGGGGTGGGATGGCGAGCGCGGTGCTGTGTAGTGCGTGTGCGTTGTGGCTGAGTGTGGGGACGGCCCTTGCGCAGCCGAAAGGCGAAAAGACATTTCAGGTGGTGGCCACCGATACGAAAGGCATCGAGACGGAGGTGCATGGGGTCATTTTCTATTGGGAGGAGAAAATCAGTGAGACGGCCTTTGTGCCGCACGAACTCAAAGAGGTGCCGGTCAAACGCGGGACCGCGACGGTCAAAATCAAGTTCGACGCGATCAAGACCATCGATGTGAAACCGTCCGGCAACGGAACGCCGCCCGCTGTGTCGATTACATTGAACGACGGAAAATCGGGGGAGTTCACCCTGGCGATAGCCGGGAGTTTCAAGGGGCAATCGGATTTTGGAGAGGTTGAATTGCCGGCGGTCGAACTCAAGCGACTCGCCTTTAAATAGATCTGACGATCACTGGAAAGCGGCGGCGCACAGGCCGTCGGGTGGGGGGACCTGGCATGACAAATAGCACGAAGCGCGACGCGGCCCGAGTTCTCAGTCATGACGATGTGCGTTGTCGATGCGGACAACTCGTGGCTCGTTGGGCTGAGCAGGGGATAGAAATCAAGTGCAAGCGGTGCCGGCGTCTGGTGACCATTGCCTTCGATGCGATTGAAGGGAGGCCGCCGGCCATGCTCGCGACATAGCCTGTTCCCGATCGAATAATTTCATAGAGGCCAAAGGACTGCCATTGTCCAGAGCCCGAGACCGTGCATGCGGTCTTGGGCTTTGTTGTCTATGCGTCAGCACCGTGCAGAGAAGAATGATTAAGGAGAAGAAACAAACATGGCGGTAATTATCGGGGTTGTGAGTAAGGGAGCAGCGTGTTTATTTGCGATGGGACTTATGTGGGCAGGGGGAGCTTATGCTCAGACGGAAGGGGTAGAGGCCTCCGCTCCGGCACAGGATGTTTTCCCGGCGCAGTCTCCAGGTGTAGGTCCCGCGGCTGGATCGGCGGAATCGCCGAAGGCCAAGCCCGTGAAAATCCCGGAAGTGGTCGTCAAAGACGTGCATGAACGGAATGAGCCGGATCAGGAGTCGGTGAAGGACATAGCCGGGACGGTCAATGTAGTTACACGGGAGGAGATTCAGCGCGCCAGGCCGAAAAACGCAGACGAGATGTTGCGGCGCATTCCCGGGGTCAACGTGCTGGACGAATATGGCCAAGGTATGCGGCCGAACATCGGCATCCGTGGCATGGATCCCCGACGCAGCAAAAACATTCTGTTGATGATGGACGATATCCCCATACAACCGGCCCTGTTTGGAGATGCCTCGACCTATTACATGGTCCCCATCGAACGCATCGACCATATCGAGGTCATCAAGGGAGGAGCCTCGGTCCTCTATTCACCGAATACTCAGGGAGGCCTGATTAATTTTATTCGGAAACGGATTCCCACAACGCCGACGTTTTCCACGACGAATACGTTCGGCAGTTTCAATTTGTTTCAGTCGGACACTCAGTACGGTGGCTATTGGGGAAATTTCGGCGCGCAGCTCGGGTACGTCCGTCGCCAATCAGACGGCTTCCGAGACCATAGTAAATCACAGCTGGATGATTTCACGATGCGATTCGAAGCCAATCCTGACGATCGGACCCGTATTACGACCAACATTTCCTGGTACGACGAAACGACCCAGACGCCTGGAAGCATCACGCCCACGCAATACCGAAATGACCGCACCCTGGCGGGCAAACCGAATGATGAATTCAAAGGGCAGCGTGGCGCAATCGACGTGACGGCGAGCCGGGAGATCGACGCCCACAACACGGCCAAGGTCATCGTGTACGGCAATGTGTTCGAACGGAATTGGTATATCCAGGACCAGGCCGCCAACGGCACGCTGCTCTCGACCAGCACGAACTTTTTGCGCAAGTTCAATGTCTTCGGCGTCATGCCGCAACATCAATTTAAATTCTCATTGTTTGGACTGGATCAACAGATTACCTCCGGCGTTCGGTATCACGCCGAGCGCCTGACCGACATTACCGGCATCGGCACGGCAGGCTCGAAAATCAGCCGTACCACCAACAATGCCGATCTGGAGTCGGTGGCCTATGCCGCCTATACGGAGACGGCGATTCGCCTGACGGAGGCCCTCACCATTTCACCGGGCATACGGTGGGAGCAGGTGAATCAAAGCCGCGAGACGATGAACGCAATCCCTCCGGCCGCGCAGCCGAACTTTAAGAGTTACAAGACCACGCAAGGACTGATCTATGGGACCGGGGTCAAGTATCAACTCACACCGGACAGCATGCTGTTCGGCCATGTCCATACGACATTCCGGCCGCCGACCTTCGCCAATGCGGTCGATCCGACGAGCGGGACCACACAAGATCTCTCCGCTGAACGCGCGTTGAGTTCGGATATTGGCATCCGTTCCATTCTCGTGCCCGGGGTGAGTGCGGAAGTCGCCCTGTTTCGCACCGAATTCAGTAATCAGATCGTTCAGCAAGGCAGCCAGTTCGTCAACGCCGGCAAAACGCTGATGGAAGGAATCGAAAGTACCGTCAGTCTCGATTGGGGTGAAATTGTTCGCCCGCTGCAGGGCTTCGTCACCAGAGGCAGCATCACACTCCTACGACCGAAATCGCTGTTCGGAACGACTGACGGAAAAGACCTGCCGTATGCCCCGCGCATGACGTTCTATGGATTGGTAGGGTACTACCACCCGACCGGTGCGTCGATCGAAGCCGATGCTATGTACGTTGCGCAGCAGTTTACCGATGGCGCGAATACTCAAACAGAAAATGCCCTGGGAACGAACGGCGCCATCCCTTCCTATACCATCTGGAACCTCCGGCTCAATTATGCTCCGCCGAAGGCGAAGTGGGCCATTTTCGCCGGTGTGCGCAATCTCACTGATGAATCGTTCATCGCACAACGCACGACCGGCAGCTTTCTCGGCATCCAGCCGGGTGAAATCCGGAATTTCTACGGCGGTGTTTCGTGGAGATTTTAACGGGAGGCGGCAGCCGTTGGCCGAAATTACGAAAGGAATGGCACTGATGAATCGCAATATGTTCAATCGTGGCTTGTGGGGTCTCTTGTTGGTGGCTGGGTTGTTGGAGGTGGCGCCGGCTCACGCCCATTTCGTGTGGGTGGAGACGGACGCGACGGCACCGGCTGACCAGGGACAGCCGGTGAAGGTGTATTTCGGCGAATATGCCGAATTCTTGCGGGAAGAGCGCGGTGGCCGGCTTGATTCCATCGACGGTGTCACACTGCGCGTGCAGGATCCGAAGCGCGGGAAGACGGACGTTCCGCTGACAAAGCAGGTCAACCACTTTGTCGGTGCGGTCTCATCCTGTGTGCCGGGACGGAACGCGGTGGTCGCGGAACAGGCGAAGGCGCCGGTTCAGGACCTGCGCAAGCATGACCTGGGCATCGTCAAGCCGATGTTCTACGCGCGGACCTACTTCGTGTGCCTGGAAGAAAGCCGGGTCAACGAGCATGAGCGTGACCACTCGACGCCGCTGGCGCTGGACCTGATTCCGCTCACTACAGGGTTGAACCTTGCGTCGGGCCGCGTGACCCCCGGGCCGGGCGGTGAGATCGTGGTGAAAGCTGTCTTTAACGGGCAACGCCTCCCAGGGACGCAGGTGCTGGTGCATGCGCCCAATGGGTGGGACAAGGAACTCAAAACGGATGCCGATGGTATTGTGTCCTTCACGCCGCTCTGGCCGGGCCGGTATGTGTTGGAGATGATTCATGTCGAAAAGACCCCGGGGGAATTCGATGGGACGGCCTATGAGGCGTTGCGCCATCGCAGCACCTTAGCGCTCCACGTGAGGGCTGAGCGCCCGACGGAGCAGTAACATGAGTCGCGGTGGATCTGAACGCATTGTTAGACTGGCCCATCGCTGGCTGGGCATGGGGGCATTGTGCTTTGTCTTGCTCTCCGTCGTCACGGGCCTGTTGTGGGCGGACGCGAAGTTTCTCTACTGGGATGACCACTACAAGGAAAAGATTCGGCCGCTGAGTGGCCCGGCGCTGGAGACCGCCAAACTGCCAGTCGATCGTGCCATGCTCGCGGCCAAGGAAGCCGTGGGCGGACGGGCATTGATCGAGCAGGTGGTGCTGCGAGCGGATTTCGGCCGTGTGTTTTACGAATTCAAATTGCGGGTCGAGGGCGTGTCCACCACGCTTGTGCTCGACGCCATGACCGGTGAGCGCCTGTCGCCGATTTCGCCCGATCTAGCGCCGGTGATTGCACAGCAGTATGTGCGGACCCCGGCGACGGTGACGGGCGTAGAGATCGAGCGATATACACCCCGGAAGAAGAAACGAGCTCAGGATGCGGTGCGTGTTCGATTCGACGATGCCGATGCCACCGAAATTGTGCTGGACCGGCAGACGGGGGACATTCTCGAAGATGAAGGTCGCTGGCGGCGGGTGCATTTTGCCGTGATGCAGCTGCACCAGTTGAATTTTTTCGGGTTTGAGAAAACGTTGCTCAACATTCCGGGCGTGCCGATTCTGCTGATGAGTCTATCGGGATGTCTGTTGTGGATTTTTCATCGCGCAAGGGCGCGGCGTTCGAAATCGGTCGCGTCGGTCGGCGATACGTCGCTGCTTTCAGCCCGGTCGGCGGGCGAACCAAAGGAGGATCTCCCCTTGTCCTGATTCTTGCCCCAGGCAGGCCAGGTGGCGTTTTCTTCGGCTGCTTGTTTAGAATGTCCCCTCTGGGGTGGGGATGACGATTCGTACCATCAAGGGCCGCATTGTGCTCGCCATCGTGCTGGTCGGCTGTATCCCGCTGCTGATCGGACTCGTGCTTGCCTATATGTCCGGGATGCAGTCGTTGCGCGACGTCATCGGCGGCAATTTGCAGGCCGTGGCGATCCAGGCCGCCGACCGGGTGACGATGCTCGTGCAAAGCGAGATCCAGGCCGCCCGGCTGCTGGGGTCGGCACCGTTACGCGTCCGCCAGCCGGTCGAGGCAGCCAACGCCTCCTATCCACAAGACAAAGCCGAAACCGAACGCATTATTCAGACCCGCACGCAGGTGTGGGAGAAGGGAAAGGAAGCCGCGGCCCAATTGCTCCATCGGGACTTGTCGCGCTTTCTCCTCGATACCAAAGTCCGCAGCGGAGACAAACTCGTCGGGTTGTTGATCGTCGATCAATACGGCGCGTTGGTCGCCTCCAGTTCTGAGCCGGATCATTACTCGTTCAGCGGGGAGCCCTGGTGGGAAGCCGTGCGCGCGGGCGGCATCGATCATGTCTATCTCAGCGGGATGATGCCCGCGCAAGTGGGGTCGTTTCGAACGCCGGAAGAAACCTTCGATATTGCCGTCCCTATCCTCGATGACCGGCACCACACCGTGATCGGTGCGGTGAAAGCCTCGTACCGGTTCGATACTCTTTTTGGCATGATCAATCAGATCCGTATCGGGCAGACGGGCCATGCCATGCTGTTCAATGCTGCGGGAGACCCGTTGGTCTGCCCCATTCTTCCCCGACAGGCGCATCGTATTCCAGGACAGTTGATGGCGATGATTGTGTCCGCCGATCCTGGCTGGGGGATTGCGGATGACGACGGCCACGGCGGAACGGATACGGTGGTGGGATTTGCGCCTGTGACCGGCCTGATGTTGCCGGATAACACCTGGCACATCTTTGTGCGGC